>Ga0079305_1000972_pt1 | contig 45640 bp, 37 predicted proteins | sample LMS_cellobiose_e_FD_79183 | JGI IMG/M metagenome (GOLD analysis project Ga0079305, IMG submission 79183) | Rumen-fistulated moose microbial communities from Alaska, USA - LMS_cellobiose_enrichment | ecosystem: Host-associated > Mammals > Digestive system > Stomach > Rumen fluid ... | reverse complement strand
CTCTCGACTCTGTGATAGAAAACGCCAAGGATGTCATCATCGTTCCTGGTTACGGCATGGCCCTTTCCCAGGCGCAGTCACAGGTCAAGGAGCTGTGCGACGCGCTTGAAAGCCGCGGGAAGACCGTGAGATTTGCGATCCATCCCGTCGCAGGACGTATGCCCGGCCACATGAACGTCCTTCTGGCTGAGGTCAACGTTGATTACGAAAAACTCTTCCAGATGGAGGAGATAAATTCCGACTTCCCGAACTGCGACCTTGCGATCGTCGTCGGCGCGAACGATGTTATCAATCCCGCCGCCGGCTTTGCGGAAGGCACGCCGATCTACGGGATGCCGGTCCTCGATGTCGCGAAGGCGAAATACGTCATCATCTGCAACAGGTCCCGCAACCCCGGTTACGCCGGTGTTCCGAACCCGCTCTTTGAGCCGCAGGATGGCGTTACAATGTTCCTCGGCGACGCTGCAAAATCCGTTGCGGCTCTCGTCGAGAGAATCAAAAAATAGCGTTTTAACAAAACCGTCTATTTGAGACCACACATTCAAAAATTATAAAAAATACGCGGCGTCCGATATTTCGGACGCCGCGTATTTTTGTCTTATCTTTATTCCAGATTTTTTACATCGTGCGGCTTTTGATCTCTTTTTTAAGCTTTTCGATAAAATCGTCCATGCTCATCGTCTCCGTCTTGCCGTCTTTTCTGTTTCTCACGGCGATCGTTCCCGCTTCTTCCTCTTTGTCTCCGATGACAAGCATATACGGCACCTTTTCCATCTGCGCCTCGCGTATCTTATAGCCGATCTTTTCGTTTCTCTCGTCTGTCTCGACCCTTATATTCTCGTCGAACAGCATGTCTTTCAATTTATTCGAATACCCGTGGTTTCTCTCCGTTATCGGAAGGATCTTCACCTGCACCGGCGACAGCCACAGCGGGAACGCGCCCGCAAAATGCTCTGTCAATATCCCGATAAACCTTTCTATGCTTCCGAACGCCGTCCTGTGCACCATGACCGGGCGCGCCTTGCCGCCTTCCGGCGTGATATACGTCAGATCGAACCTCTCCGGCATCTGGAAGTCGAGCTGTATCGTCCCGCACTGCCACGTCCTTCCGAGGGAATCCTTGAGATGGAAGTCGATCTTCGGCCCGTAAAACGCCCCGTCGCCCTCGTTTATAACGTACTCCATGCCCTTTTTCTCGAGCGCGTTCCTCAGCGCTTCCGTCGCGCGCTCCCACTGTTCGTCGCTTCCCATCGAATTTTCCGGCCTTGTCGAAAGCTCGACCTTGTATGAGAACCCGAACACCTTGTATATCCTGTCTATAAGGTTTATTACCCCTATTACCTCATCCTGTATCTGATCCGGCGTCATGAACAGGTGCGCATCGTCCTGCGTAAAGCAGCGCACCCTCATCAGCCCCATCAGCGCCCCAGAAAGCTCGTGCCTGTGAACTATCCCAAGCTCCGCCATCCTCTCCGGAAGGTCGCGATACGAATGCATCTTCCTCTTGAACGCCAGCATTCCGCCCGGGCAGTTCATCGGCTTGATCGCATAGTCCTCGTCGTCGATCTTCGTCGTATACATGTTCTCCTTATAATGATCCCAATGCCCCGACCTGTGCCACAGCTCCTGGTTCAATATGATCGGCGTCCTGACCTCTTCATATCCGGCGCGGCGGTGCTCCTGTCTCCAAAAGCTTTCCAGCTCGTTTCTCAATACCATGCCCTTCGGCATGAAGAACGGGAACCCCGGCCCCTCTTCATATATCGCAAACAGATCAAGCTCTCTCCCGAGCTTTCTGTGGTCGCGCTTTTTCGCCTCCTCCAGCATGTTGAGGTATTCGTCCAGCTCGCTCTGCTTCAAAAACGCCGTTCCGTATATCCTCTGAAGCATCTTGTTGTTCGAATCCCCATGCCAGTAGGCGCCCGTACACGACGTCAGCTTTATCGCCTTTATCTTCCCCGTCGACGGGATATGCGGGCCCGCGCAAAGGTCCACGAATTCGCCCTGTTTATAGAAAGAGATCGTCGCATCCCCAGGCAGGTTCTCTATAAGCTCGACTTTGTACGGCTCTCCCCTGCCCTGCATGAACTCGATCGCCTCATCCCTTTCAAGCTCGAATCTCTCAAGGGGCAAATCCTCTTTCACTATCTTTTTCATTTCGACCTCGATCTTCTCGAGATCCTCCGGAAGGATCGGCTTCGGCGCGTCAAAGTCGTAGTAGAAGCCGTTTTCTATCGCCGGCCCTATCGCAAGCTTTATCTCCGGATAAAGCCGTTTGACCGCCTGCGCCATGACATGCGACGCCGTATGCCGAAACGCCTTTCTCCCGCCCTCGTCGTCAAACGTGAGGATCGCAAGCGCGCAGTCCTTATCGATCTTCGTCATAAGATCGCACAGTTCTCCGTCGATCTCGCAAGCGAGCGCCGCCCTTGCAAGCCCCTCGGATATGCCCTTCGCAGCGTCAAGGGCCGTCGCCCCGTTTTCTATCTGTTTTTTGCTGCCGTCTTTAAGTGTGATTGTTAACATGCCAGTGCCCCTTTCAACATCATATATGAATTTATATTATTGCTGTAAAAAACCCCACCCCTGAGATGTCCTCAGGGGTGGGGATTATCCCACGGTTCCACCCTGCTTGCGCAAACGCGCCGCTTTAAGCCTTTAACGCGGGCTGCGCCGGGATTTCATTTTTTCCCGGATGCTCGGGGTCGGTCATTGTCCCATCCGGCACAAGGGCGCTTCCAGCAGCGCGCGCCCCCTCTCTGAGAGCCGGGATCCCGGGTTTTCTTCCCCTCATCGCAGTGTATGTTTTCATCGGTTTTCTGCATATATCTGTGTATATCAGTATATTACCGTCCATATTTTTTGTCAATCGCAAAGCTTTATGCAAAAAACACATTTTGTTTGTATCGCAACATGCAAATACTGTGCCATTTTATATATTTTTTTTGTTTTTTGATATTTTCAACCATTGTAAAAGATCTTTTAAAGTGTTATTATTGATTTGTATGAGCGGATCTGTCGCGGTAAAAAACCGGTTCAGGCCGTTTGTTCAGATCCTGTTGTTTAATATTTGCGCAGATGGCGCGGCGGGCGTTTTTGCCGCTGTCGCCGGCACGCATATTTTTAAGGAGGATAAAAAAATGAGCACTCAGTTCAATCTTGAAGCCATGCTGCAGAAAAAAGGCACCAAGACGACCGGTTTCATCAACATAGCTCAGAAGCCTGACAGTTCTTGGGTCCGCATTCCTTACATGATCGCCGTCGGAGAGAAAGACGGGCCGACACTGCTTGTCGACTGCGGAACTCACGGTGACGAATACGAAGGCGGCGAAGGCATCGCAAAGGCCTTCAAATCCATCGATACGAAAGATCTTTCCGGCGCGCTCGTATGTGTACCGGCGCTCAACTTTGAGGCTTATGCGATCGGCAACCGCGTCGCTTCCTCTATCGACTGGTCCTACAGGGACATGAACCGCGCTTTCCCGGGCAATGAAAACGGCTTTATCACCGAGCGCGTAGTCGCTTATTACATGAAGAACATCGTCTCCAAGGCAAACTGGGTCATCAGCTTCCACGGCGGCGGAAACGGCCTCTATCTTGAGCCGCTGTGCGCGTACAACGCGGGCAATTCCGATGTCGCAAAGACGACCCGTCAGATGGCTGTCGCCTTCGGCGCCCAGGTCCTCTGGAGAGAGACCGACCTTCCGTTCGGCGGCGTTATGGCCCTCGAATGCGAGAAGATCGGCGTTCCCTGCGCGATGCCTGAACTCGGCGGACAGTCTACCCGTCACGGTCTGCGCGAATACAACGTCAACCTCGCTGCGAACGGCATCCTGAACGTCATGAAAGAATTCAAAATGCTTCCTGGCAAAGTCACCTACCGCACCGATTTCGTCGATGTCGATATCGAGTACATCCACTCGAACAACGGCGGTATCCACAGGATCCAGAAGAAGCCTCTTGAGCCGTGCAAGAAGGGCGACGTCCTTGCGACGATCTGCGACGTATTCGGCAACAAAGTCGAAGAAGTTATCGCTCCTTACGACGGCACGATCATCGGCTACTGGGCATATGCAATGATCCAGCCTGGCAACTGGTCGATCATGTATGGCAAATACGTAAAATAATAAACCGGCAAAGATTTAAGCCCGGCGGGATCCCGCCGGGCTTTTTATTTTATCATCAGCACCTATCGGCAATGCTGATGTATTTTCTTATCTCGTCGCACGACTTTGCGAAAAGGCTCGTCTCCTCGTCGCTCAGTTTATATTCGACGATCGCCTCGATCCCCTCGCGTCCGACTATGCACGGCACCCCCGCGTATAATCCTCTCTGTCCGTACTGCCCCGAAAGATACGCCGAAACCGGAATGACCCGCTTTTCGTTTCTGAGTACCGCGCCCGCAAGATCGCAAAGCGACATCCCTATCCCGAATTCCGTGCGGCCTTTTCTTTTTATTATATCCGCGCCGCGCAGACGAAGTTTTTCCACTACCTCTTCCTTCGAAACGCCGCTTTTATTTTTGCAGAATTCGTCGAACGGCACGCCGTCGACCGTCGTATTTGAAAATACCGGCACCTGTGTTTCGCCGTGCTCTCCCATGACGAGCGCGTCGACGTTTTCTATATCTGTTCCGGCCATATCCGCGATGATCTTCCTCATACGCGCCGCGTCCAGCATCGACCCCGTCGAAAAAACGCGGTTTTTGGGAAAGCCGGTCCTTTTCGCGAAAAAGTCGGTCATGACATCCGCCGGGTTCGATATCACGATAAGTATCCCGGAAAACCCGGAATTTTTTATCCCCTCTGCGATCGGTGCCATTATTTTAAGCGATTCCGTCAAAAGATCGGCGCGCGTCTCGCCCGGTTTTCTTCCGCGGCCCGCCGTCACAACGACAATATCCGCATCCCTGCAGTCGTCGTAATCGCCGAACTCGACCAAACTGCCCCCGCCCGAGAACACGGCCGCGTCTTCCATATCCATTATCTGCCCCTCGGCCTTTTCGCGGTCGATATCTATATAAATCACCTTACCAGCGGTATTCGTCAAAAGAAGAAACAACCCGCAGTGCGCCCCCACATTCCCAGAGCCCACCACAACAATCTTATCCGTTTTTTCCATGTCTGCGCCCCCTTTTCGACCTTATTGTACCATCGCATTTTTATTAAAGGAAATTCATTTTTTGTATAGCGTTTTTTGCATTATTTCTTTCATCTATATATAAAATGACGCATTAATTTCATTAATTTGTCGATTTTGCAATTTTTGCGGGTATTTTTTGCATCTTCTTGCATTTTTTCACCCAATTTATTATACATTTAGTTTAATTTTTGGCGGTTCTTGATTTCTTTTATTCATATTGCAGAAAGCTTTCAAGGGCAAAAAAATTGCGTTCGAATGTTTTTCGAACGCAATTTTTATTTTGTATTTTTCAAAATTTTTCTCAGTTTCGCGACCTCACCTTCCGACATTCTCGCCCCGTCCGGAATATTTTCGGCATAGACCGCATTTTCCATATAATCCGCAAGCTTTGAAAAAAGCCCCCCGTCGCCGATACCCTGCGCAAATTTTTTCTCTCTCACGCGGTTTATATACTCTGTCGGCGATTCCTGTATAAGCTTCGGCACGCCGCGCCTTTTCCCCCAAATACAAAGTCTTCCGTAAAATCCCTCGGGATCGTTTCTTTTCGCTATCAGCTCTGATATGAACCTTGCCCGTCTAAAGACCTTTCGGACCGCGCTTTTCACCTTTTGCGATATGTGCTTCAAAAGGCTTCCCTTTGTCTTTTCAGAGACGCTCTCAGCATCTCCTGTTTCTGACGCGACCTTTACCTTCCTCAGCTTTACGGCCGCAAATGCTGCCGCCGCCGCGAAGACCGCGAGTGCGGCTGCCGCCATCGCCCGCCGCGCGCCGTCGGAGATCTCCATCATCTGCTCCATCATCTGAACTTCCGAATGCGCGCCCGCATCCTCTCTCGGGATCCACGACACGTCCCCCGTATCTGCTGCGAGAAGGTCCATGACCTTTCCTATAGCGAAAAGAATCCCCCGCCATAATTCTCGCGCCCACTCGATAAAAGCGTTAAAAACAGATCTCATCGCATCCGCGAATGCCGGCGACAGCATCAGCGTGACCCCGACCGCCGCTGCCGACAAGATTATCACGGCGCTTACCGCGATCGCAAATCCGCGGATCTTCGCCGAAGCGCCCCCGTCATACGCGCGCGCCGCCTTTATCCTCGTATATATAAGCGCCGAAAGGTCCAAAACGATCACGCCGACACACAGCGCGTTCCCGAAAGGAAGCGGCGCATACGCCCCAAACTGTGCTATAAAATAAAACGCCGTGAAGACGACCGCACCGTCCACATACAGTATCATCGTGTTCTGATATGTCGGTTTTAACACGAGAGTCGCGGCCCGCGCCGCCGGATACAGGAAGAATATGAACGCGACGGCCATCGGGAAAAATCCTTCCGCGCCCCTTATCGTCGCCATTAAAACCATCTCCGATACTGCGGCGATGATGATGTTGAGTATCACTATCGACGACGCGCTTCTCTCTTTTTTCATAAATAGCCTGTTCGCCGCAAGCGCGACGACCCCCATCAGCATAAAGACGGGAAGGTTTATTTCGGCGCTCTCCCCCAGCGTCATGTAACGGCTCATATCTCTGAAGGAAATGCCCATATGGAAAATCAGCGTCAAAATAGCAACGTCGCTTACCATCTGAGAAAAACATACGAAAAATGATTTTCCGTGGTTCATTTATTCGCCCCCTTTTTCAGGCGAATCAGCGACGCGTCCTCGCCGTTTTCGGACGCTTTATAGAGAAGCGGCCGCAAGATCCCTTCTCCGACGAACACGGCGCACCCATGCATTTTCTTATACGCCGCATCCTTGTCATAAGAGACATAGTACACCCGCGATGCGCTCTCCATTATCTGCATCTCATATCCAAAGGTCAGCTCCCCGTCGTCCAGCGACATCGCGGAAAGCCTGTCCAGCACGGCGCTTTTGTCGCCGTCCGCGGCGGTGACGGCGATATCTCCGCCGAAGTGCCTGTTCCAGGGAAGTTTAACCCCGCACAAATCCCCTGCCTCGCAAAGTTCGGATATTATCGACGCGAGGATGCTTGCCGCATCCTCAAACTCCTGTCTGCTGCCCTTTTTGAACGAAGCCGTATCTATAACGAAAAACACCTGTCTTGCGGTGACGGTCTCGTATATATTCGTTTGAAGGGGAAGGCCCCTCGCCGCAAGCCGGAAATTTATTTTCTTGAACGAATCCTCGGGCGTATAATCGCGCACGGTTTTTAAAAGCGTCATATCCTCTGTAAATCCCGAGGTCCCCGGAAGATACTCCCAAGCGTTTCTTATGAACATCGACACGTCGACCGGGCACAGCTTCGGATATACGATGATCCTCTTTTCTTCGTCGGCCGGCTGCTCCTTTTCAGAAACGCCGAGCCCGAACCCGTCTCCCGACAGCAGCGTCACCCTGTCAAGATCATAAAGCCCTCGCGATACGGCCTTTGCCCGAACATCGAAAGACGCCGACGCAAACCACATGAGAAACGACAGCCCGTGTTCCAGAAACCTCTCCGGGGGCGGCGGATTTTCGCCCGGCATCACATACGTCGCTATCATCCTTTCATCCGCCGGTGATATGCAGCACCCGTCCTCTATCCTGCACCTCACCGTCAGCCACACAAGCGGCGCCGCCTTTTCGTTTTTAACTGTAAATCTTATGTCTAGCTCGTCCTCCGGGAAAAAACGCATCCCCGACGTCTCCACCGAGACCGATACGCGTTTCAGACTCACGCTTCCCCAGATCCGCGCCGACAGGGATACCAGAAACACGACCGCGAAGAAAAGCGAAAGCCCGTATTTCCCGAATATCGCGAACGCTGCCGCAGCAGAGAACATCGCCGCTATCGCGGCTTTGGACAAAAGCGTGCTCGAGAACGTCTTTATTTTCCCGTCAGACGCGCCTGTCATATAATATCTCCTCCGCCGTCGGCGGGACGGGCGTCGCATCCAGTATATCCTTTATTATCTCCTCCGCCGTCCTTCCGGAAAGCCGTGCTTCCGCCCCGGGCACGATCCTGTGCGCGAGGACATACGGCGCCAGCGTCTTTATATCTTCCGGCGTCACGAACGCCTTTCCATGCATCGCCGCCCACGCCTTTGACGCGCGGAAAAGCGCGCGCGACCCGCGCGGACTTGCGCCCGCTTTAAGAAGCTCGCTTCCCCTTGTCGCGTCGACGATCGATACGATATATTTTCTCACCTTTTCATCTATATATATATTGCGGATCTCGTCCGATATCTGCGAAAGCTTTTCCTGCGACAGGATCGGCGTCACCGTGTGGAACGGTATCTCGTCTCCGACCTTGTCGAGCATCGTCATCTCTTCCTCGACCGACGGATACCCCATCGATATCCTTATCAAAAACCTGTCCATCTGCGCGACCGGCAAGGAAAACGTGCTCTCCGCCTCGACCGGGTTCTGCGTCGCCATCACGATAAACGGCGGCGCGATCTTATATGTCTCCGAATCGATCGTGACCTGTCTCTCCTCCATCGCCTCCAAAAGGGCCGACTGCGTTCTCGGTATTGCCCTGTTTATCTCGTCCGCGAGAAGGATGTTCGTCATGACCGGCCCGTGAACGATCTCAAAATCTCCGGTTTTCTGGTTGAATATCTTCATGCCGATTATATCCGACGGCAGCAGGTCCGGCGTAAACTGCACCCTCGACGACCTGCACCCTAGCGCTATCGACAGCGCCTTTACAAGCGTCGTCTTGCCGACGCCCGGCATGTCGTTTATCAAAATATGCCCCTCTGAAAATATCGCCATTATCATAAGCTCGATCTTAAATCGCTTTCCGATGATGATTTTTTCCGTCTCCGATATAAGGTCCTGTGTTATTTTCAAAATGTCTTCGTGATCCATAAAAATCTGCCCTTCCGCTCATATCTTGCCGCCGTCTCGGACAAAGCGGCTCTTTTGTTAGCACGCTAACAGTATATCCTTACCCCGTTTCAAGGTCAATACGAAATCGTCCGGTTTTGCATTTTTTCGATTATGTGTAAAGTCTGCTTTTGTATTTATATCATATATCAAAAATCCAGCCTGCAAGCTCTTTAAATTGCAAGAATTTACATAAAAATTTATATTTATGCATCTTTTTTCGCATTTTTCCCTTGAAATCTGCGTTTCTTCGTGTATAATAGTTCTATCACAAATTTTGAGAGGATTGAAATATTATGAAAAAATTTGTTGCGCTTATAATGGCGGCGCTGATGATGGCGATGCTTCTTTCGGGCTGTTCTTCCACGCCGACGGTCGACGCCATCCAGAAACGCGGCGAGCTTATCATGCTCACGAACGCCGAATTTCCGCCTTTTGAATATGTCGACGGCGATCAGATCAAAGGCGTCGACGTAGATATCGCCCAGGCGATCGCGGATGAACTCGGAGTAAAGCTTACGATAACCAACATGAATTTTGATGCGATCGTCGATTACGTAAAGGCCGGCAAGGGCGACATCGGCGTGGCGGGCATGTCGGTAACAGACGCGCGCAAGAAAGCTGTCGATTTTTCTGTCGAATACGTAACTTCCACCCAGTATATGATCGTTCCCAAGGATGTGGATGAGGCGTCCTTCGACCCCAACGGAAAAATCATCGGCTGCCAGCAGGGCACGACCGGCGACCTTTACTACGCGAGCGACGCGGAAGTGATCGACGCGAAAGATGTAAAGCGCTATAAGAGCGGTCTTGACGCCGCGAAAGACCTTATAAACGGCAGGGTCGACTGCGTCATAATCGACGAGCTGCCCGCGAAAAAGATCTGCGAGGCCAATCCCGAGCTTAAATGCTATGACCCGGGCTACGAGCCGGAGAGCTATGCGATCGCGATCCAGAAGGGGAATTCCTCTCTGCTTAACGCGGTCAACAGCGTCCTACAAAAGCTTCTTGACGAGGGCAAGATAGAAGAGTTCGTCGTTTCCCATTCATAAAATCGGCGGGGTTTTCATCCAAATAATATCATTCGACTTGTGCATAACAACAGCAGATATCTCATCTGCTGTTGTGTTTGCTTTAAAGAAAAACGCGTTCTAAATCTTGTCATCAAAAGCATGGAGGCGCCAAATCTTTCATTCTTAAACGGCGTCTTTATACGGCAGCGAAAAAGGGGGGATCGCGATGCCCAACGTGACGCTCTGGGGCATTATATCGAATACATTTATCGCCTTTTTAGATAAACTTCATTTTGTCTTGATCGAGGGCAACCGCTACAACCTTATCATAAACGGCTTCAAAAACACGCTTATAATGGCCTTTTTTGCGACGTTCATCGGTATTGCGATCGGCGTTGTCATCGCGGTCATAAAATACTTTGCCGCCGGCAAGAAAAACTTTCTGTGGAGATTTTTAAACTGGCTCTGCACCGTTTATACGACCGTCATCCGCGGCACCCCTGTGACGGTGCAGCTTTTGATACTTTCAGCGTCGATACTGACCTTTATGAGAGAGGCGCTTCCCATCGCGATAATCGGATTCGGTCTGAATTCCGGCGCGTATGTGTCCGAGATAATCCGCGCCGGCATCTCGGCGGTCGACAAAGGCCAGACCGAGGCAGGGCGTTCCCTCGGGCTCACTCAGGGGGCGACGATGCGTTATATCGTCATGCCTCAGGCGATCAAAAATATCCTTCCTGCGCTCGGCAATGAATTCATCGTCCTTTTGAAGGAGACGTCTATCGCGGGGTATATCGCGGTGCACGACCTTACAAAAGCCGGCGAAATGATAAAAAACAATCTGTACGACGGCACGGCGCTTTTCATCGTTGCGCTTATTTATCTCGCGCTCGTCATGGGGATGACGGTGATCCTGCGCCGGTTTGAGAGGAGGCTTGCAAAGAGTGATAATCGCTAAAGATCTGTGCAAAAGCTTCGGAGACAACAAGGTGCTTAAAAATGTAAACGAGCACGTCGTCAAAGGTGAAAAGCTTGTCATCGTCGGCCCGTCGGGATCGGGAAAATCCACGTTTCTGCGCTGTATGAATCTTCTCGAGGTCCCCACAAGCGGCACGATCCTGTTCGAAGGTCAGGACATCACGTCGCCCGACTGCGATATAAACAAGATCCGCCAGAAGATGGGCATGGTGTTCCAGCAGTTCAACCTTTTCCCGCACTTGACGATCCTTGAAAACATCACCCTTGCCCCGATAAAGCTTTCTCTTATGGACAAAGACCAGGCCGAGGACAACGCCATGCGCCTCTTAAACAGGATCGGTCTTGCGGATAAGGCGGCGTCTTACCCGCCGCAGCTGTCCGGCGGGCAGAAGCAGCGCGTCGCCATAATAAGAAGTCTCGCGATGAACCCCGACGTCATGCTTTTCGACGAGCCGACAAGCGCGCTCGACCCGGAAATGGTGGGCGAGGTGCTCGCGCTTATGCGCGAGCTTGCCGAAGAAGGCATGACGATGGTCGTCGTCACTCATGAAATGGGCTTTGCGCGCGAGGTCGCGACAAGGGTCGATTTCATCGACGAGGGGCAGATACTCGAGCAGGCCCCTCCTGCAGAATTCTTTGCGAATCCCAAAAACCAGCGCCTTCGCGACTTTCTCGCAAAGGTGCTTTGACACAAAAACGTCGCCTGATATCATGGCGCGCCAAAAAAAACGAGCCGGCATCTTTAGAAACCCCTTGCTCATAGATCAAAAAAGCTCGGAAACACTATGTTTCCGGGCTTTTTGTCTGCGTTTTTGTCTTTTCTCGCGACACTTTGTCTATTGCATGAATATTTGTTTTGTAATATCATTAAAATAATCCTAATCCATACCAAGGTGGGGTCTGTGTGGAAAATAAATTCTTTTTCCGCGATATTGAGGCCGCAACGCGCCTTACCATCACACAAAAGCTTGATGCGGCCGGCCACAAAAACATACTTGAGACCCTTCGCAGAGGGCTTGATTTTTTCTACAAGGTCCTCGACAACGTCGATGATTTCAGCTGTTTTCTCGATCTTCTGCCGATGCTCTCCGAGAGGGACAACGCCTTTTTCGACACGGTATGCGACAGTGCGGCCGATCTTTCGATATCTCTCCCGATCGCAGATTCGAATTTTGCCAACCTTTCCGTTTTTCAGGAAAAGGTCTGCAGCGACATAGTCGGCCTTTTCGTCGATGTGTCCGAGATCATATTGTACGACGAGCGCGCGTGCGATATGTCCGATATCTCCGACTGCCTGCTCGTCGCGGTCTGCCTTGAGGGGGTGTGTCTCCTTCTCGACGACGACGGGATGAAGGATAAGATCGGGATGTATTATCGCGCGGCCTTATCCCTCGGCGACAGCGGCGCCGGCGCGCTTTTCGATCGCTTTTCAAAGCTTGGCCGGTACTCAAAGGCCGTCCGCGCGCGTTTTGCGTCGCTCTTCATGATAGAGGGTTAATTATAAAAATATAAAGCAGAAAGATCCGAGCCCTAACCGCCGTGCGGATTTGGAAAGGCGGCGGATTTAGAAAAACTTCTCCTAATAAACGAAAAAACTCCGGAAACATCGTGTTTCCGGAATTTTTTATTCGCAAAAGCAGTATATGAGGTACGACGTCGTCCCCTCCGGAAACGGAGGATCGAGATAATCCGCGGCGTTTGCCCGCGCCGACAGCGTCCCCTCAAGTCCGAAATTTTTCACGAACATAAGCACCGTATTGAGGCTCTCCGGAGAGTCGACGTTGTCATTTGTAAGGTTCTTTATCCGCGACACGTCGCTCCTCTTTATAAGCTCGATCGTCTCCTCGTCGTGCTTTGTCGCTTCCTCATGCGAGAGATAGTGGGAAAAATCGATCGATCCGAGGATAAGGCATTTTCTCGTCTCTGCGACAGCGCATATCGCCCCGGCGATCTCCTCGATCTTCCCGATATCGTCCGTTCTCGTAAGCATTATCGGCACGATCCTGACATTCGGAAGATAATATTTCACAAACGGCACTATCCCGCATATCGAATGATCCCCTGCGACGATGCCGTCGTTTTCCTCCGAATAGGCCGCGGTTTTTTTCAGTATGTCTCCGACGGCGTCCCTGTCGCATTCCGCGACTCCGAACGGGGTCTTGAAATCCGCCTTGCACGTAGTTAAAAGTCTGCCCACTCCCTCGTGATTCGGCGCGATTATGACGATCGTGTCGTATTCATATCCCGCCGCCGTCTTAAAAAACGACGCTATCTTGTCCGACGCGAGCAGATGGTGCGGCACTATCCCGGCCCGAAGCTCGCCCTCGATCTCAAACCTTGATGATTTCTCCTCTGCGCTTGCAAAGCTGTTTTTTATATAATACGGCTCGCAGTCGATGGCGTAAAAGCCCTTTTTCGTGCCGCCTTGCGCCTCTTCTTCGCCTTTGTCAAGATCCGCGCCTTCCTGAAAATCTTCAGGCTCTGATGCGGACGCGGATGACGCGCTGTATTCCCCTGCGGCGGCATTTTTCCCTTCGCAGCCGCTAAGCGCCGCCGTGATAAAGCAGGCGGCGCATATAAGCGCCGCCGCAAGTCTAATCATTTTCCGATCATCCACCGATCTTCACCATCTCGCGCGCAGATATGCCCCATTCGCCGGTCTCTTCGTTTCTTATATAGGCGTTTTCTGAAACGAACGTCCCCGGAAGGGTGCATCTTACGTAATACTCGATCGTCGGCATATCCTTCGCCTCATCGTTCTTCCCTCTGAAGAAAACAAAGGTCACCTTCTGCCCGTCTCTGCTCTGGAGATACGCCCTGTTATTAGCGCCCGAGTCCTTATACGACACAAACCTCATCCCGGCCGGGATGACATCCTGCACCTCGTACATGCCTTCCGGCATATCCCGGTCAAATTCAGGCGTTATCGTTATCTTTACAAGCTCCGACTGCCGCATGTCCCCTCCTGAGACCGTCGACATGCTCTTTCTGATATCGAGGATCCTGTTCCCGCTGTCAAGGATATCCGACAGCGCGCCCTCATATGCCGCCGTGACGGCGATATCCCCGGATATCTTTTCGAATTTCGCTCCGGACAGCGTGCTTTCCGTAAAGCTTATGAATTTCACTCCCTGTTTTGAAAGATCGACCTTTGTCGTCTTTCCGTCTATTGTCACGTTGAAAGCCGCGTCAGACGCGTTTTTCGGCTCGCAGAAGCGCAGATACGAAAGTTTTTCAAGCGCAGTCAGTATTTTATTCGACCTTGTTTCCACAAGCGTGTTCATCAGCTTGTCGGCGGCGTTTCTGTCCGCTTTGACCGCCGCGACAAGCGCCTTTGCAGTAAGCGCCAGCGCGTCGTCGCCGATCCTCTCGGTCGGTTTCGCGTCGCCCGCCATGCACAGTTTTCCGCCTATCTCGATAAGCTTCGGCGAGACGTATTTGTCAAACGCTTCCTTCGCCCCGTATTCATCTCCGATAAGCCCGATCGCCGCGACAAGGTAAAGCTTCGACTCATCCGACAGCTCGCCCGCGCTCCCTGAAAGCAGGGATCTCGCGTCTGTCAGGACCGGCCTCTTTAGCGATGAAAGCCCCATGATCGCCGCGCAGACCTGCTCTTCTGTCATGTCTTCATCGTCGAGCACCGACGTTAGATATGTCGCCGCTGTCGCCGTGTTTATATACTGCGGCGCCGCGACGCACATCATCGCCGTAAGGCACGGGTCATCCTCGCTGTATGAGAGAAGCGACACCGCGCCCTCATACGACTGGAACCCCGATATCTCATCCTCGGACACGCCGCTTAAGAACAGTATGCCTTTATCCTCTTCATCTGAATATTTTTTAAGTATCTCAAGCGCCGCTGCGGCCGCCGCCTTCGCGTCGACGCGCGCGCTCGATACGCCCATCATCAGGCTTTGCGTGCCTTTGAAGAACAGCGAGTACGCATTGTCGCAAAAGCTGAGCGTCACCGGATATTTTGACGCGGAAACAGCTATCCTGTCTTTAAAATCAACATCGCTTATTATTGGGACCGTCACCGCGCTTTTGACGACCGTTACTTTTTCTTCCATCGCATCGGACATGACCCCGTGCGACGCCTTTACCATGACCTTGTATGTCCCTTCCTTGAACACCCCGAAGTTTATATTCATATATTCCCCGTAAGTGCCCGTCGCAAGGCGCTCGGCGATCTTTTCCCCGTTCTCGCCGCTCAAGACCGCGACAAAGCTTACCTTGTCTTCTTTCCCAAGCGCCGTTCCGAACGCGCGCGCCGATATGACAAGCTCGTCGCCCTCGGTATAAAGTTTACTCGACAGTATATCCGTGAAGAACGGAAGTTTTGTCGTGATGTTTTTCTTGTCATACGCGACGTCCATATCCTTCGATACCGCCTGCGTCGTTATCCTCCACGATGTGAGGTTATCCGGAAGGTGGAACATCACGAACGCGCGCCCGTCCTCGTCCGTCTCAGCGACCGTGAACAGCGCCGTATCCTTAAAGTCGGATCTCACCCTTCCGCCGCCGCCTTCGCCGCCTTTTTCGGCGCCGCCCTCGCTGAACATGCCGTCGTTCTGGTCATAGGATGCGTACATCCACCTTGTCGCATAATATGCGGATCTGTATATATCGAACAGCGGGTCGACGCTCTGTTCTCCCGCGGTGAACGCCGCCTCGTCCACTATCCCGACGCACACCTCCGCCGAAACGGGTTTCCCTTTGTCCGTCGCTATGATCTCGATCTTGACTTTTTCTCCCGGCGCATACTCGCTCTTCTCCGTCTTGACCGATATATCCATTCTGTGGTCTTCCGGATCTATCGAGAAATTCATCGGCAGGACCCTGTATATGTTTTTCCCGTCGAAATACGCGCCCAGCACCTGAACGTTCGGCGAATATTTTTCGTCGAAGGTGAATTCCACCTTGGCGCTGCTCGTCACCTTGCGGTCGATTATCCCGTCTTTAAGCACGAGCGCCATGACCCGGCCTCCCTCATCGAGAGACGTCATTTCAGTATAATTCTGCGCAAGATTCGCCGTAAATTTTTCGCCCGTTTTGACAAGATACTTGTCGTTCGAAAAATTGTACGTCTTATAATCGTATGTATCGCTGCCCGAGCCCGGTATATAGGCCGTCTCTTTTATGACCGTGCCGTGCCTGTCTTTAAGGCTTGCCTCGATCCTGTAGCTTTCGTTCTCCGCGATGTTCGCGACGCTCACCGGGAAGAACCCTTCCCCTCTGATCGTTTTCGGAAAGCTGCTGACGGTCTCCTCCGTCTGATAGTAGTGATAATTTTTTACCGTTTTCTTTTCTATATAGTCGTAGTATTCGCCATCTTCGACCTTGTGGTTGGTCGTCTTTATTATATCGATCGTGACTTCCGATTCCGCCGCGTCCCCTCGAAGCAGCGTATCCACGTCTCTACTGTAGAGATCTTCCCTTGTTTTGATGTTCGAGGTGTCGATCTCGTTAACATAAACGTCAAGTCCTCTTTTTTCCCTCGAATACTCGGTCCTCAGCATCATATCCGACGGCAGGATCCCGATGCTTCCCCATGCGGAGAAATCCTCATCCTCGGCCTGCGCGTTTGAAAAATCGTATTCGATCGAACTGGGCCTCCACGAATCCCCCGCTCCGGCGAGATTGAACGTGTGCCTGACGCCGCCGCTTTTGTCCGTTTCAAGCCCGATATTGGAAGAGCTGTAGTTTCCCATATCCAGCCTCGACAGCCAGAGGTTCAGCTTCATATTCGACGCGGGCGTTCCGTCAAAGAACGACACGTTCGCCGAAACGTCTATCGTATCCCATGCGTTGTAGAACGCCTTATCCGTGTACGTCTGCGCCGTATACGCCGGCTTGACGTAATCTGATATGTATATGTTCTTCGTTCTCATGACGGTGTCGTCAATTGAAACGTTTATATAATACTCGGCCGATGCGAGGTTTTCCAGCGGTATCTGCGCTTCAAACCCGCCGTATTCCGAGACCGCCGCCGTCGTTTCGAAAAGCGGCAGCACCTCGCTATCTCCCCATGAACGAAGCTTCAGCGTCACTTTTGACGGGCCTTCTCCCAGGTCGCGCGGTTTCACTATCCCCCAAACATTCACCTTGTCCGTCGGAAGATAGGTCTCGCGGTCGGTATAGACATATGTAAAGTAATCTGCCGGCCTTATCCCTTTTGCACTTTCAAAAAGTCTGACCTGCGCTATAAACGCGCTTTTGCCGCCATCGACCCTTATATATGAAAATTCCTCGTACCCGTATCCCGATTCGCCCAATACGTTCAAGATGGCCATGCCGTCCTTGTCTGTCGTGCCCTTGTCCCGCCCGTTCAGCGATATTTTAGCGCCGGATATGACGTCTCCCGATCCGGTGTCGTTCACCCATACGGTAAGCGCGTCCTCCGTCGACATGACATAGACCGCCATGCTGTTTACCTGTACAAGCTTTTGAACGTTTTTCACGCCGCTGTCCGTCTCGACGTTCATGTCGACAAGGTAATACCCCTCGGAAAGGCTTTCCGGGAATACGATATACGTCGGATCCCACGTGTTGCCGCCCTTTTGTACGAGCTTCGTTTCAAACTGCGCCACTTTAGAAAGCCCCGCCGTATCTATATGGTATCTATCTATGCTTCCGTATCTTTTAAATACATATTCGTCCTGCTGTCTCAAAGACGAGATATAGTCGTTCTCGCTGTTATACTTGTAAACGGTCACGTCGAACGGCTTTTCCTTGGCGCTTCCGCGCGCATATATCGCGATGCTCGGGATCGTGTCCGGCGTAAATGCGGTCACGAAATCGCCCATAAGGAACGCCCCGTCCCCGCCTTCGTCCTCATATCCCGTGCGGAAAGAGAATACCTTGTCCTCTCCCAGATCGTCCCCGCTGCCGTTTTTCAAATCCTTCGATATCGTCACCTTATAAAACGTGTCCTCCTCAAACCCGGACGGCACGAATATAAACGTCTTGCCGTTCTTTTCGAACCTTCCTGACACCTCGGGCTCGATCGTGAAATAGTTTTCTATGTCCGCAACGTCGGCATGTGAAAACGTTATCTCTATCCCCGAGTCTGTCGGCACACTCGAAGACCCGTCCCCCGGAAGGCACGATATCACTCGAAAATCCTTCCTGGTCTGAAACGCCCACGAGCGCGTCGCCGCGGCGCTCTCCGCGGATCCAGGGCTGTCAGTCATAACAAGGTTGTATATGCTGTCGACGGTCAAAAGTTCGTCGAACTTCATGACGTATTTCCCCGCGCTCTCGCGGGTCACGTTGAACCCCGTCTCCGGTTCGACTGTCAAAAGCGCCGCTATCTCCTCCGCCTTATAGTCCGCCGGAGTGCTTATATAAAGCGCAGATGAAGCGTCTATCCCGTTGTCGTCGCCATTGTCGGGGGATATCGTGACGTCCGAAAGCGACAGCGGGAACTGCGCCGACGAAACAGGCGCATTCCCTGAGACCGGCTTTTTCGAAAGTCCGACTATACACCCCACAGCCACAGCGACGACCAGCACCGCCGCGACCGGGATAATTATTTTTTTATTTTTCAGAATGTTCATGATTTTCTCTTTCATGTCCCTTCTCCTTCGCAAATTTTTCACGTTAACAGATACGCCCTATATAAACGATACGCCTGTAAGCTTTTTTATAAATCCCGTTTAACCGTTAGACCGATAAACCCGGCCTTTGTTCCATTTTAGGAACTTTATTGTAGCATAACTTATTTAAAATAGCTACACTTTATTGATTTTGTGTATTTTTTGTAACCTTTTTGTCACTGTTGTGACATAAAAAACGGGATCGGGCAGACCCGATCCCGTTTCCTTATCTCAATTCTTGGGTTTTTTGCGGCGTCTTCTCTTAAACAGGCGCGATCTGAAGATTCGTATCAAAAGCGCGATCCCGATGATGAACGACATGAAATACCCTATCGCGCCGATAAGCGGTATCCCCAAAAGCATCGGTTTCATCTGCGTCATGCACACAAGGCTTGACGAGATCAAAAGCGCCGCGTCTATCACGCACAGGATGAGCTTGTTTACCATCCTGTCGATATTGCGAAGTGGCTCTTCCGAGCCGATAAGCTCTAAATTGAATTTTGTCTGGCCCTTTGACGTCATCTTCAAAACATCCGAGAACTGCGCCGGTATGTCGAATGTTTTTTCCAGCGCCGATTTAAGCTGCTTTGCGGCAAGCATCGTGTTTTTTGTAAGATCCTGCTCTCTTATCGCGCCGCTCGACATATGCATCGCCATTATCTGTATTATGTTGACATCCGGACAGCACTTCGCGACGACCCCCTCAAGGGTCATCATCCCCCGCACCAGCATCGTCACCCCGGCCGGCATCGATATATTGTGCCTGTTTGCAAGCTCAAGTATCTCGGCAAGCATCCCGCCAAGGTCGAAATCCGCCAGCTCCTGAGTCCCGTACTGCAAAAGCATGTCGTCGATATCGGTATAAAGCGCCGCGTGATTTATCTTGTCGCTGTATCTTCCAAGCGACAGCAGTATCGTTTTAAGCGCATAAACGTCGTTTTGCGCGATGGCCGCGATCGCGTTTTTTATAAGCGTCATGTCTCGCGGAGACAGATGCCCCATCATCCCGAAGTCTATCCATACTATCCTGCCTTCGCAGATCCTGATGTTGCCCGGGTGCGGGTCCGCATGGAAAAAGCCGTCGTCGACGACCTGTTTTATAAAATTCTCCGTCAGCTTCTCGCCGATCTCATTCATGTCGTACCCTAAAAGCGCCAGCTCGTCCACCCGGTCTATATCGATCCCGCCGATATATTCCATTACAAGGATCTTCGACGTCGTCAGCTCCCAGTCGACGACAGGCCACCCTATATACGCGATCCCTTCGTTCAGATTGGCAAAGCGCTGCATATGCTGCGCCTCGATAAGAAAGTTCATCTCCTGCTGGGTGACGGCCCAAAGCTCGTCTATTATCATGTTGAAATCGATCGCGCCGCCCGTATTCGCGACGATCCTCAGAAGATTCGACGCCTTCCTCATCAGGCGGATGTCACGCTCCATCGTCTCTCTGACAAGCGGGCGCTGCACCTTGAGTACGACGCGGCTTCCGTCGCGCCTCGTCGCGGCGTGTACCTGCGCGATCGACGCCGACCCGAGCGGATCTTTCTCGACGCTTTCAAACACCTCGTCGATCGGCGCCTTGTATTCTTCCTCTATTATCTCCTTTATTTTCTCAAACTCCACCGGACGCACATCTGCGCGCAGACGAATAAGCTCCTCGCAATACTTCGCGGGGAGAATGTCCGCCCTCATCGACATGATCTGCCCGAGCTTGACGAATGTCGGCCCCAGATCCTCAAGTATCAGCCTTAGTTTTTCCGGCGTTATCCCTCGTATTATGTCGCGTTTATAAAATATGCTTATGATCTCTTGAAGTCTTGACGCCGAGCTTTTCCCGAGATTCGTCTCTTTCGGGATTTTTTTCGCCCTCACTTTATTTCTCGGGGCGTCGTTATTATTTTCTATCGCGCTCTCGTCCTTATCAGGCTTTGTCAACTTCGTCTTCATCGGCCTTCTCCATTTCAGCGAGCTTCGCCTTGAAAACGGCAAGGTCCTCCTTCGACATTTTGCTGATCTCCTGCATGATATCGTTCATTTTTGAAGCGTTTCTCTTCTCCTCGCGGGATTTGGCCGCGTCCTCTATATTCCTGCGCAGCTCCTCATTCAGTACCTTGCCCTGTTCGACCGTCAGCTCGCCTTTTTTAACAAGCGTCTCCACGATCTCTCCGGCCTTTTCCGCCGTAATCGCGACGGCGCCCACTCCTGCTAAAAGAATTTTTTTAAGATCTTCTCCAAGGTTCATAATGAATTCTCCTTCCTTTCTATTACAAGAAAACCCAAACCTCAGCTCAATTCCATTAAACCCCATTCGCGGTCAAAAGTCAAATCGCGCCCGGATTTTCCGCATGCCCGCAATTTTTTGCCGGATGCCGGCGCATTCACGCCGGAAAGGCGCTTTTAAAGCTCCAGAGCCCCCGGTTTTTATGCCGGCGCGTCACTTGTAAAGCTCGTCAAGCGTGCCGAAGGTATACCCCATGTCCTCCCACCTTGTGATGAGCTCTTCCAATATCTCGGCGTTCGTCCTGGATGTGCTGTGAAGAAGCACCACCGCCCCCGGATGTATCCGTGAGATCAGCTTGTCAAACGCCTCTTCATGCTTCGGCTGCCTGTCTTTGTACCAGTCGACATACGCGAGGCTCCAGAACACCGTCCTGTACCCCAGATCCTTTGCCATTACAAGATTGCTCTCGCTGAATTTGCCGCGCGGCGGGCGGTAGTATTTTTTCATGTCCTCTCCGGTCGCGGTCTTGTAAGCCTCTTCAAGCTTTACGATCTCCTCTTCGAACGCCGCCCTGTCTTCTATCTTAGACATATTCGGATGCGAATATGTGTGATTCCCGACGATGTGCCCCTCTATTGTCATCCTTTTTACGATACCGGGGTTATCCTCTATGTAATTCCCGACGACAAAGAACGCGGCGCTCACGCCTTTATCCTTCAAAACGTCAAGGATCTTTTCCGTATACCCGTTTTCATACCCCGCGTCGAACGTAAGATATATCACTTTTTCCGCGCCGTCCCCCGCGTATGCCGCATCGAACTTCGCGAGATACTCGCCCGTCGCATTGCCGACAGGCGTCTTCCCGTTTTCTTCGAAACTCAGGCCCCAGTCGCTTTTGTCCGCCATCGCCGGCACCGCTTCCGGCGTCACCGCCGAGACCGCCGCCGTCACCGTTACAAGCGCCAAAAGCGCCACTGCCGAAACTATGATCTTCCTTCTTTTAAAAGCTTCAAACATATCCATCACCGCCAAATATAGTTTGCTATAACTATATTACGGCGATCGATGTCTTATTCGCTTTAAACGAATCTTTTTATCTCTATTATGACCCGTCCCTTCCTGCTCAGACCCGAAACGGACGATATCTCCATCTTTCCGTCGCCGCGGCATGTTATGGTATCGCCCTCGCCGACGGTCTTGTCCGGCTTTTCGCATACAAGGCCGTTTACCGACACCTTTTTCGACAAAACATCCCTCGCGGCGCTCTCCCTGCTTTTTTTAAACCCGCTTGAAATAACGCTGTCTATCCTCAGCGACGCGACCGTGTCTTTTATCACGACAAATCGCGCCTCGGGTATGTTTAAGTCGCCCTGCGATATCTCGGCCGTTTTTACATTCGCCCTTCCCACTTTGTCGAGAGACGACAATATGACCGGCGCGACGTTTCTCGACACGATCATATCGCACGACCCTTTTTCTGGCAGTATATCCCCTATCATCTCCCTCTTTATCAAAAGCCCCATGACAGCTCCGAGAAAATCCCTGTGCGAAAGCATGTTCTCTTCCGAAAAGACCGCCCGGATATACGCGATCGGAAAATCGCCGTTTTCCGCGCCGTCCATCCACTCCGGATAAAACGCGAGCATGCGCCTTTCGGCGTTTTCATACCCGCCGAACCATTTAAAATTTATAAGCTTTTCGCCCCTTAAAAACTTTTCACACATGGCGCGCTCGCCTTCCGACATAAACGCCGTCGTCGTCAATATCCCCTTTTCCCGGGATATGCGCTCCTTGTCGATGACACCCGCTAAAAGCATGCGCCCGTCTCTGTCCGCTGTGTATTTACCTGTGACCGTGCCCTTGTCCTCCAATGATCACACCGCCTTTTCGCGTTTCGTCATGTCGTTGTGAATTTCATAAGCAGATTGTGCGGAAGCATCTTCGAAACAAATCTGTAAAATTTGTAAATCGCCCTGTTCGTGTATACCGCGCGGCCATGCGCCGCCGCGTAAAGCGACCCTTTCGCGACGTCCTCGATCTTCACCCTCGGCAGGGCGTCGAACGTCTTCGAGTCCACGATGTCCGCCGTCTTAAGGAACTCCGTATCCATCGGCGCGGGGCACACCGCAAGGACGTTTATCCCCCTTACCTTCAGCTCTTCCCTGAGCGATTTCGAAAAACTCATCACATACGCCTTTGTCGAACAGTATACCGTCATCCTCGGCGTCGGCACGAACGCCGCGATCGAGCATACGTTTATTATAAATCCGCCCTTTTTCATATACGGCAGCGTTATAAGCGCCATCGCCGTCAGCGCGCGGACGTTCACGTCGCACATACCCGTCTGAGAGGAAAGCTCGCCCTTTTCAAAATCGCACAGCTTCCCAAAGCCCGCGTTGTTTATAAGTATCTTTATATCCGGCGCCCTCTCTTCTAAAAACCTTCGATATCTCTCATAGCTGCCATAATCCTGAAGGTCCATGTCGAGTATCTCGACCTTCTTTGAAAGCTCGCCGCAAAGCGCGGAAAGCCGGTCTTTGCGCCTTGCGATGAGGTATATCTCGTCTATATCCGGGTACGCCATTTCGATCTCGCGCGCATACTGCGCGCCAAGCCCCGACGACGCCCCCGTTATGACCGCAACAGACATGAAAACACCATCTTTCTTTTTTCCTTCTTTAGAACAATTATACCCGAACCGCCCGCTCTTGAACAGACAAAACGAAAAAGCGCCGCGAAAGGAAAATCCTTTCGCGGCGCTTATTTTTTACTTTGTATTTATATCCTTGCGACGCCGCTCTTCCTCGCGGCTTCCGCGACCGCCTTCGCGACCGCCGGACCGACGCGGTTGTCAAACGCCGCCGGAAGCACATACTCGGCGTTGAGCTCGTCCTTCGATATGATACCCGCGATCGCGTACGCCGCGGCGATCTTCATCTGATCGTTTATATCAGACGCCCTGACATCCAAAGCCCCGCGGAATATCCCCGGGAACGCCAACACGTTGTTGCACTGGTTCGGGAAGTCGGACCTGCCCGTCGCGACGACCGCCGCGCCGCCGGCCTTTGCGTCATCCGGGAATATCTCCGGAGTCGGGTTCGCGCATGCAAACACGATCGCATCCTTCGCCATGGTCTTGACCATCTCGGTCGTCAGCGTGCCCGGCGCGGAAACGCCGATGAATATGTCGGCGCCTGCGATGACATCCTTGAGCGTGCCCGTCTTCTTCTCGACATTCGTGAATTTCGCGATCTCTTCCTTGACCGGATTCATGCCTTTTTCGCGGCCCGCATATATCGCGCCCGTGCGGTCGCACAGGATAAGGTTCTTAAACCCGTCCGAGTACAAAAGCCTTGTGATCGATATCGACGCCGCGCCCGCGCCGTTGAGAACGACCTTGACATCCTCTTTCTTCTTGCCGACGACTTTAAGCGCGTTCGTCAACCCCGCAAGCGTTATGACCGCGGTGCCGTGCTGATCGTCATGAAATATCGGTATGTCGCAGCGCTCTTTAAGCTTTTTCTCTATCTCAAAGCAGCGCGGCGCCGCGATATCTTCGAGGTTTATCCCGCCGAAGCTGCCCGCCAGAAGCTCGACCGTGCGCACGATCTCGTCGACGTCCTTCGACCTTATGCAAAGCGGGAACGCATCGACGTCTCCGAATGTTTTGAAAAGGACGCATTTGCCCTCCATAACAGGCATGCCTGCCTCCGGCCCGATATCGCCAAGCCCGAGGACGGCCGTCCCGTCCGTTACGACCGCGACAAGATTTCCGCGGCGGGTGTATTTATAGCTGAGATCGACGTCCTTGTTTATCTCCAGGCAGGGTGCCGCAACACCCGGGGTGTAAGCAATGGTAAGATCATCTGCGCACGCGGCCGGGCACCTTGCGTTTACTTCGATCTTGCCCTTCCACTCTGCGTGTTTCTGGATTGCGCGTTCCTGTACGGTCATAACAAATCCTCCCAAAAAATAATTGTGAAAATAATCATTTGTTTTTAAAATTTTGAAGGAGACCATTCATCCCCTCTTTCAACCTTACATATTATCACATATTTTTATTCGAAACACAACGGTATTTTTGACAAAAATACGCGTATTCCGCATCTTTCCCGCCTGTATATATTCTCCCGATCTCCTGCTTTTTTACAGTCTTGCCGCCTTTACCATAAGTTCTTCCGCTTTCTCCGAGAGGGCCCTGTTCTCCTCTTTTAAAAGCCCGGGGTCGTCCCGCATTATCTTCTCGGCGGTCTCCCTCGCGTCGAGCATTATATCCGCATCCGACAAAAGCGACGCAACCCTAAGTTCCGGTATGCCGTGCTGCCTCGACCCGAAAAAGTCGCCCGGCCCGCGAAGGCGCAGGTCCTCCTCCGCTATTTTGAACCCGTCGCCCGTGCCGCACATTATCGCAAGCCTCTCCCGAGCTTTTTTCGAATCGCTCGAGCAGAAAAGCACACAGTGCGACTCGTGCTTTGACCTTCCGACGCGCCCCCTCAGCTGGTGAAGCTGCGAAAGGCCGAATCTTTCGGCGTTTTCTATCACCATTATCGCGGCATTCGGGATGTTTACCCCGACCTCGACCACCGTCGTCGCGACGAGGACGTCTATCTTCCCTTCCGAAAATCTCTTCATGACATCGTCCTTGTCCTGCGCGCGCATCTTCCCGTGCACGAGCCCGATCCTGAGCCCCGACAGCGCCTCATCCCTGAGATAGTCGGAATACTCCTGCGCGGCGCGGCGCTCGTCGCCGTCTCCCGCCTCTTCGACAAGCGGGCAAACGACATACGCCTGCCTTCCCTCCGAGACAAGCTTTCTTATAAATGCATAGACCCTGTCCCGCATATCCTCTCCGACACAGTACGTCCTTACCGGACGCCGAAAGCGCGGCATCGTCTTTATCTGCGATATGTCGAGGTCCCCGTATATGATCATAGACAGCGTCCTCGGTATCGGCGTCGCCGACATTATGAGAACGTGCGGGTTTTCACCCTTTTTCGAAAGGCGCGCGCGCTGATCGACGCCGAACCTGTGCTGCTCATCCGCGATGACAAGCCCGAGTGTCCCGAACTCGACGCCCTGTTGTATGATGGCGTGCGTCCCGATGACAACGCTTCCCTTTCCGGCCGCTATTTTATCGAGCGCCTCTCTGCGCTCGCGCGCGCCCATCGACCCTGTGAGAAGCACGCATTCTATACCAAGCTTCCCCATGATCGCGGAAAAGGTCTCCATATGCTGATTTGCGAGGATCTCCGTCGGTGCCATCACCGCCGTCTGCATCCCGTTTTTCGCCGTGAAATACGCCAGCGCCGCCGCGACAAGCGTCTTCCCGCAGCCGACGTCGCCCTGGATAAGCCTTCCCATGGGCTCGCCCTTCATCATATCGGAAATACACGTTTTTATCGCCGATACCTGATCCTCTGTCGGTTCGTACGGGATATTATCCCAGAACTTTGCCATGTCGACACTGCCCATCTTTATGCCCGCATTTCCGGAAAGGCGCCGCTCCTTCCTCTTCTCAAGCGCGATCGACAGCACCAAAAGCTCTTCAAATGCGAATCTCCTCCTCGCGCCGGCCGCGTCTTCCATCGTCTGCGGCTTGTGTATCGCGCGATACGCGTCGCTCACTCCGATAAGGGAGTATTTTTCCCTTATATCCTTCGGGATCGGGTCTTTTACCCCATCACGCTCCATCGCGGAAAGGGCCGCATCCACCCCCGCCATCACCATCGCGCGCGTCACCTTCGCAGAAAGGGGGTATACCGGCATTATCCTGCTCGTCGTTTTTCCGTCCTTCCCCGCTTTTTCAAACACCGGGTTTATCATCTGAAGCCCGTATTTCCCGCGCGTTATACGCCCGAAAAACACATACTCGCCGCCCTTTGACAGCGCCGAACCGACATATCTCTGGTTGAAAAAAGACAGCGCGAGCACGCCCGTGTCGTCAAACACGCGCGTGCTCGATATATTCGACAGACCCCGCCCCGTTTTTTTAAGCTTTGCCGTCACGACATCCGATGAGACGACCGCCCTGACGCACACGGCGTCCCCCTCTAAAAGCTCGCTTATCTTTCGTATTTTTGTCCTGTCCTCATAATCCCTCGGAAAAAAATCGAGAAGATCGCGCAGCGTCAAAAGCCCCATATCGCCCATGGCTTTCGCCCTGACCTCTCCAAAGCCTTTGACATATCTTATGCTGCCGTCAAGTTCCGGCATGTAAGGCACCCCTCTCTCCGGAAAATAAAGAAAGACGCGGCAGTTTCAAAAAAGCGCGTCTTCCCCCTCTTTATCTCAAATCAGTAATTCCTGTATACCGCCCTGACGACGCCGAGTATCGCGGCGCCCCTTCCGTCGATCGGCTGGTATGCGGGGTTCTCCGGCATAAGCCACACTTCCCCGTTTTTAAGCGCCAGCCTTTTGACCGTCGCCTCATCCTCGATGAGCGCGACGACGATCTCGCCGTTCTTCGCGGACGGCTGACGGTTGACGACGATCATATCCCCGTCAAGTATCCCCGCGTTCATCATCGAGTCGCCCCTGACCCTCAGCGCGAAGCAGTTGTCGGCGTTTGCCCCGTCATAAGGGACGAACCCTTCCATCTCCTCCACCGCGAGGATCGGCATGCCCGCCGTGACGCGCCCCAAAAGCGGCACCCCCGCAAAACCGGACGATTCGCCCGCGAGAGACAGCGCCCTTTTCTTCTTATCGTCTTTCGACAGATACCCCGCCTCTTTCAATATATTTAGATGCGAATGCACCGTCGACGGGGATTTGAGTCCGACGGCCTCTCCTATCTCCCTCACCGACGGCGGATACCCGCGCTCGCGCGCGAATTCTTTGATAAATTCAAGTATCTTGAGACGCATTGGGCTCAATTTTTTCATTTCATATCCTCCCGCTGCATATCTTTTTAGAGCGGCATCCGCCTTTTCCACGCTTTTATCACATACTTTTTGACAAGCTTTTCACGTATACTTTACACAGTATAGCATATCTCTTCAAATATTGCAAACAAATGTTTGATTAAACTGTTTTTTGAATTAACATTTTGTTTACTTTTTATTCACGCTTTTTTCTAATATGCTCTCTATACTTAAAATCACAAACCAAACCTCACAAGATCAAACAAATCACCTCACAAAACCAAACTAAAAACACCAACACGATTTTCCAGGCAGTTTTTAATTTGCTCAAATACCGGACTTTGCATAACAAACACCTCTCCCCCTCACACAGCGCATTTTCAAAAACAAAAGACCGGTATCTCCCCCTGAGACGCTCCGCTTAAAGGCGGAGCGTCATTTTATCTTCCGGATCTTCCTCAAAAAACAAGATCCCCCGGCGCCTCTGCCCTCGAACGCATTTTTAAGGCGCGTTCGAAAATTTTCAGCGCGGGGGTCTTTTATTTTTTAAAGAGTTTCCTTTCCGTCTTTCCCGTATCAGTCCATATCCTCAAGCATCTTTATCATCTCAGACGCGTGGCGGCGCTCGTCGAGGGATATATCCTCCAGCATCTCTTTAAGGCACCTGTCGGCCGTTTTTTTTGCTGCGGCCTCATACTTCGCGGCGGCCGCCCGCTCTTCCGCGAACCTCTCCCTCAACGCCAGTCTCAGCGGGGGCACGCGCAGATCCGGAAGGTCGCTTTTCGGCCAATACCTTTTCCCCGTCGCTATGAAATAGGCTGTCGATAATTTTTTTGCATGGCGCGTCTCATCCTTTGATGCGGCTGCGAAAATTTCCCTTTCGCGGCGACTTTTTGCGCGAAACGCAAGGATCCTGTAATACTGCGCGTCCTCTATCTCGTCTTTTATATATTCTTTCAGCACATCTCCGACTTTCGCCGTCTCAGGGCCGAAGCACGCGTTTTTGTCATCGTCCCCGTATGCCGCGCTTTTCTTTCCTTCTGTCCTGGCGCTCTCTGAAATATCGCTTTCATACGCATCGGCGTAAGAAGGAAGCCAGTCCTCCCCGTTCCCCGTGATGATGTCGTCTGACATGTGAAGATCCCTCCATATAAAATGTGTTTCATAAACATACTATGCGAAATTTCCTTCCGCGCCACTTTAACTATGTACCCTGAGCGCCTTTATGTGTTAATATATAATAGATCGTATTATTTTGCCCGACGGAGGTACATTTATGGAAAAGGAAAACAGCCGTTCAAACTTTTTCGCGCTGATGAACCGCATGAAATACATTTCAAGATGGGGGCTTATGAAAAACACGACGACCGAAAATATACAGGAGCATTCGCTTTCGGTCGCGATGCTCGCGCACGCGCTCGCCGTTATCCGCCGCGACGTTTTCGGCGACGTCGCCGAGCCCGAGCTTTGTGCCGCGGCCGCGATCTTTCACGATGCGACCGAAATAATAACCGGCGATCTCCCCACACCGATAAAATATTTCAATCCGGATATCTCGACAGCGTACAAGGCCGTCGAATCGACCGCCGCCGAAAAGCTGATCTCCATGCTTCCCGAAGAGATGCGCGCGACCTACAGGCAGCTTATACTGTGCGAAAGCCGCCTTCCCATCGGGGTGTACTCCATCGTCAAGGCGGCAGACCGCCTCGCGGCATATATAAAGTGCGTTGAGGAGATGAAGTCCGGCAATATGGAGTTCAAACAGGCTTCCGAGCAGATATTCAGATCCATCCGCGACCTTCACATGCGTGAAGTCGACTATTTTATAGATACTTTCCTTCCCGGTTACTCCCTGACCCTAGACGAGATGGGATGACGTCTTTACGCAGAGCAAAAAAGGCCTGCCGGAATATACCGGCAGGCCTTGTGTTTTCTTTTTTTACGCCTCTTCTTCGGTTTCGTTGCCTTTATTTTTCGGTTTGATAAAGCTGCCTATTACCGCGAACACCGCCGTCGGTATGACCCAGGCGAACCCGAACGACGCGAAGGGCATATGCGACATGCCCGTCGAAAAACCGGTATAGTTCTCGATTATGCAAAGCGCGCTTGCGATGAACGCGCCTATCGCCGCCGCTTTATGAATATTGCCCCTTTTCACCTTTCCCGAAAACGCGGAAAGGACGAGCAGCGTCACAAGCACCGGATATATGAGCTCGAGTATGGGGGCCGCGAAGCTGACGATCGCCGATATGCCGAAGTTTGAAATGACACAGCTGAAAACGCACGTCCCGACGACGAGGTATTCATACTTCAGCTTGTCGTTTGATATTTTTGTAAAGAACGCCGCGAACGACGACGTGACCCCGATCGCCGTCGTCAGGCACGCAAATGTGACGATCACCCCGAGAAGGATGACGCCCCCCTGCCCTAAAAGGCCGCGCGTTACCGCAACGAGAAGTTGCGCCTGGGTCAGGTCCTCCGAAAGCACGGACGACGCCGACGCGCCGAGATATGTTAGCCCCCCGTAAACAACGCCGAGCGCGATCGCGCAGACGATGCTTGAAAGGCCGATGATCTTATGCTGCTCGCGCACTGACCCGTAACCCTTTTGTATAACGCTTGCGATGACGACGACCGCGATAAGTATCGCGCCCATCATATCCATCGCCTGATATCCCGCAAGGACGCCCTCTCTGACGACGTCGGCCAATACGGCGCTTTTTTCTATACTGCCCAGCGGCGTCGCGACCCCGACGACGATCAGCGCGATAAGCGCGACGAACATGACCGGCGCCATGATCGCGCCGACGATGTCGACGATCTTAGATTCTCTTATGCTCAAAACAAGAACGATCGCGAAAAAGATTATGGAAATGATAAGCCTTCCCGCGGACGGCATGACCGGCTCGACTGCGAGCTCGAACGTCGTCGCGGCCGTCCTCGGTATAACGATAAGCGGCGCCAAGCATATCATATTGATCGCCAAAAGCACCGACGACATTTTACGGCCGATCCCGTCTGTTATCCCCTCGGATCCGCGGCCGTTCTTGGCGATCACCATAAGGGCAAGCACCGACAGCCCGATATCCGCAAGCATAAAGCTTACAAATCCCCATTCCCAGATGTCTCCCGAATTAAAGCCGAGCTTCGGCGGGAATATCAGGTTTCCCGCGCCGAAAAACATCGCGAAAAGCGCAAATCCGACGACCATCATATCCCTAAAGGTGTTTTTCTTTCCCATCTGTCCGCCCCTCTTATGATAAATGATAAAACTTTCCCCTTGTTGTGATTTTATTCTTCCGGGATCGGATCGCGCAAAAATTCTTTGTATCTTTTAAAGAAACTTATTGACGGGTTTTGTTTCTTTATGATAAACTTTTCTCGTGTTTAAAGGGATTTGCGGTAAAAATTCATCTTTTTGTCGCAGATTTCAAAATGTGTTGATTTTAAAGAAACGGCAGGGGGTTTTATGGGCGGCACATCGCTTGAGATCGGGAAAAGCATCCGGATCTACCGCAACGCGCGGCAAATTTCTCTATCGCAGCTGGCGCAGGCTATACACAAGACTAAATCCACAATGTCGAAATACGAAAACGGCGAAATAACGATCGACGTCGACACTCTTTCGGATATCGCAGCGGTGCTAAAGGTCCCGCCGGAGCAGCTGTTCCACGCCGCGGCGAAAACGTCCTCTTCTCCGGAGAGCGGGGACATATCAAGGGTGTCCTGCCAGTATCTTTATATTTTCGACGGGCGAAACGGCAAGATCCTTAGAAGCCTTCTAAAAACGACGCATTATAGGGACGAAGAGATTCCGTCCGGGGCGACGCTTTTTTACAACGTCCCGTCGTTTGACGAGTATGAAAAGTGCCGGTCGCTTTACTTCGGGATCGCGCGCGAGCACGAATTCGCGATAAGCTATTCCCTTCAGAACCAGACAAACAGCATCGAAAGCCTTTATATATGCGCGTTCAGGTCGCTTGACGTGTCGGGGATGCACGTCGGGATGATGTCCGGCATTTCAAGCCGACCGTTTTTGCCGATCTCGGCGAAGACGATCTTTTCTGAAATGATACTTAAAGAAGATGACGAACTGGTCCGCGCGCTGACCTTGAGCCGCGAAGATCTGCGCCTTATAAAGAGAAGCAACATGTTCATGATCGACCAGCTGACCTGAAAAGGCGGACATGTTTTTTAAACCGCACGAGAAAGAAATTCGGCAGAGGTCTTTCGCACAGGATAAAATACTGATTTTTAAAAATATATAAAAAACGGGAGCAAAATCAATGATTTTTGCTCCCGTTTTAGTTATATTCTGCGTCGGCGTTTGTTTTTCTCCAATCTTCACGCCATTTGATCCGCGCTTTCGATCGCGCGAATTTTTCTATTTCAGGTCCTCGCCCATTATATATTTTCTAAGCGCTGTAGACGGGATGATAAGCCCCACGACGACCGCGATGATGATATTCGGCACCATGAACGACGCGTTATAAGCGAGCGAGTACAGCCACGGATTCGTGAATGTCGTATTGAAAAGTTCTGTCGGGGCGGTGATCGCATAGATCGTGACGCCGCTTATAAAATGCGCGACAAATCTCGCGCATCCTCCGACGATCGCGCCCGGCACCATGCCCATCTTCTGATGCTTGAATATCCCCGCAAGCCCGACCAGCGCGTAAGCGATCGAATAGTCGAGGAATATCGACGTCCATCCCCACGCGTATCCGCCCGCGAGGATAAATTTCAGCGTTCCGAAAACAAGCCCCGCGCCGAGGCCCCAAGGCGTGCCCCACCTGACGGCGTATATGAGCAGCGGGATCATAACAAGGTCGACCGACCCGCCGTTCGCCCAGATCTTGAATTTAAAATAGCTCAGTCCGATCGCAAGCGCCACCATTATCCCGCCTTCGCACAAGGCGCGCAGCCGCATGTTTTTTCCGTTTTCCATTAAAAAGCCCCCCTGTATTTTTTTAAACTGATCTTTTGACCGGAAAAGCCGCAGGTGAAAACACCCGCGGCCCAAAGCTTTTTATATGCTTTCCTACGCTGGCATTATCCAGATCAGGTCAAAGGGTTCGGGGATGTTTCCCCATCTCAGCCGGCCTTCACGCCAGCACCCCTGTTTTCAGTTCAAACGTATTCTATATCCGCGTATCCCGTTTGTCAAGAGAAAAACGCCTGTCAAAACTCGCACTGGCGCATCCGCGTCTCTATGCGGCGCCGCGCAATCTTGCAGCTTTCCTCAGACGGGTCTATCCCGACGTACCTTCTCCCGTTTTTCTCCGCGACAAGCGGCACCGTCCCCTTCCCGCAGAATGGGTCGAGAACGACATCCCCCTTGTACGAGAACATCTTCAGCGCCCTTTCTACAAGCTCCTCAGGAAGGTTCGTCTTTTCCCCGGTCTCGTCGTCCCTGTCCGGCGCGATCTCCCATTTTGCGGATATCCACCTTTTGAACTCATCTGGGGATACGTCGATATCCTCTTTCCTGCCGTGCTTTTTAAGGCTGCCCTTGCAGAACACCTCTAAAAACTCCCATGTGTATTTAAGATGCGGGCTCGACGGGCTTTTCCAGCTTCCCCATGCGGTGTATCTGCGGTTGTAATACCCTTTTTCCCACATGATCTCGCCTTTCCAAAGCATCCCGATCTTCGACAGGTACGCGCCGATCATGTGATGCGTCGGGATATTTTCGAAAAACTTCGGCTCTATATCTATTATCATGCGTCCGCCGTATTTAAGCACCCTTTCGCACTCGCAAAGGGCCGCGAAGACCTTGTCAAAATACGCGTCCTCCCCGCCTTCCGGCGATTTTGGAAGGGATGTAAGCACTATATCGACGCATCTTTCGGGAAGGGTCTTCAAAACATCTTCGCTTTCAGCGCACACGATCTTGTCTGCCGCATAATCCGGCAGCTCGTTCACATCGTCCTCGGGACGCGGTTTTCTGCGCCTTCCCCGGGATCTTGCGGGCTTTTTCTCCAGCTTTTCCGGCTTTTCGACAGAGTCCGCGACGAACATCCTCTTCCCGCGGCGCACGCCGTGGCTTTTCTCATTTTTTATCTCTTCGAAAAGCCTTGCGGCCGCTTCGCTTTTCGGAAGGGTCTCAAGCGCCCTTGAAAGGGCGCGCATATCGACCGCCGACAGGTGCGCGCACAGCACGCCCCCCTCCATATCCAGGTAGAAATCATCCCTGTCGAACAAGCGGTTGACGCTGTCGATTATAAGCTCCACCGTAGGCTTTTCCGAAGCTGGCACCGGCATCTGTATAAGCTTGTATCCATCGGCTCCCATTAAATCGACCCCCCTGCGAAATCTGTCTTCACGGCGCGCTTTACACCCCTTCGCGTGATTTTCGCGCAAGGGGCCGCGCCATTTTTTAAAAAGCTTTTTCCTGCGTTTTTTAGGGCGTTTTCCCGCTTTCCCACTGATTTTTCCGGGGCAGCGGTTTTTATTTAATTATATTCTAAAGCCGCCCCGTTCGCAAGTTTTTCGCGTTTGGGCGGTTCCTTCCCAAAACGGCCACACGGCGTTTGAAAAACACATTTCCATAATTTTTGGATCTATGGGTATCAATTTTTAAAAATCTGCCGTCTCCCTGATCTGTGCGCCTTTTTTCAATACATTTTTTATTTTCTCAGCATATTATTTCCTTTTTTGCAGACACTATCTCACGAAAAAAACAATAACGACAATATATTTGCAAAATTTTTCAGGAGGAGTATGCCATGCGAGCAACAGGAATAGTTAGAAGGATCGACGACCTCGGGCGGGTCGTCATCCCGAAGGAGATACGGCGCACCCTTCGCATACGCGAGGGTGACCCGTCGCTGATGACATTGGCAAACTGGCAAAAATTCTGCTTCGGCATGTTGGATTTAGCCAAACGGCAGGGATGGAAATAGTACATAGTGACGAAACAGGATGCGCCGACCATGCATATCCGGGAGGGAGGATTGTGTCAACGATTTTCCGCGATGCCGAGTACATTTCAATCCACCCTCCCCGTGCGGGGAGGGACGTTATTTTTTCTCGCAAAATACGAGGCGTTCTACAATTTCAATCCACCCTCCCCGTGCGGGGAGGGACAGTATGCTCAGTAAAAAGGTTGATCGCCCAAGTATTTCAATCCACCCTCCCCGTGCGGGGAGGGACATGCTAATATCCCATATCCAGCTAAAGGATATGAATTTCAATCCACCCTCCCCGTGCGGGGAGGGACAAGAACTGTGTGACATATTCGGCGACCTTGACGATTTCAATCCACCCTCCCCGTGCGGGGAGGGACTCTTGTCCCTTTAAGTATTATTTCCTGTTCGACATTTCAATCCACCCTCCCCGTGCGGGGAGGGACTCAAATTTTGATCTGCTCATCTCACCCCTCCACATTTCAATCCACCCTCCCCGTGCGGGGAGGGACTTCTGCACAAGTTTCAATGCGTTGTTCGCGCCCATTTCAATCCACCCTCCCCGTGCGGGGAGGGACCCTTTTTTATGAGCGCGTCGGCGCGATCCCAATCATTTCAATCCACCCTCCCCGTGCGGGGAGGGACTTAGCTTGATTAAACTTTACATAAAAGGCACGGATTTCAATCCACCCTCCCCGTGCGGGGAGGGACCAGGGCGCTTTTTCTTTTCCTTCTCAGGTAGTTATATTTCAATCCACCCTCCCCGTGCGGGGAGGGACGCGCAGTAGCATAGGCGTTGACGGCATTTTTTCGATTTCAATCCACCCTCCCCGTGCGGGGAGGGACCCTGTCATTTCTCCACCCTCGGCAAGCTACCGCATATTTCAATCCACCCTCCCCGTGCGGGGAGGGACTTTTTCCGTTTTCACCATTTCAGCGACGCCAACGATTTCAATCCACCCTCCCCGTGCGGGGAGGGACGCACAGAAGCTATATACACCGACGGCATTCGTTATTTCAATCCACCCTCCCCGTGCGGGGAGGGACCCGCCCGCGCCGCCGTCCGACGTGTTATCAAGCGATTTCAATCCACCCTCCCCGTGCGGGGAGGGACGGAACAAGCTTTATATAGATAGCAATACTAAGCAATTTCAATCCACCCTCCCCGTGCGGGGAGGGACAGCGCAATCAATGCCAAGGCCGCAAGCGCAAGCATTTCAATCCACCCTCCCCGTGCGGGGAGGGACTAGACACGACCAATATCTTACTGGCAGACGAGCAATTTCAATCCACCCTCCCCGTGCGGGGAGGGACCGTCACCCGCCGCCGCTGTCTCTTTTGCCATGTTATTTCAATCCACCCTCCCCGTGCGGGGAGGGACAACGGTTTGACGTTTGCGACGGCTAACAACATCATTTCAATCCACCCTCCCCGTGCGGGGAGGGACGCATATCTCATGAGCAAATATCCAGATTGGAATATTTCAATCCACCCTCCCCGTGCGGGGAGGGACTTTTCTTGTCAGCCCTGCTCGTGACGCTTGAAAATATTTCAATCCACCCTCCCCGTGCGGGGAGGGACAGCAAAAGTCCACAAAAACAAGCCTGTGAACTTGTGCGCGAGTGACAAAGATCTGTGCTATGTATGACGGCCTTTTCTTGTTTCGGCCTTCGTCCAAAGAAGGTTCCCGCTTAGCCGCACGATTTTCTTGGTGCGAACCCATGGGTGCTTCCATGACTGCTTCCGCTTCGCACAGTCAGATGGAGAGGAACCCCTCTGGCTGATAGCTCTCCTTGATTCCGAAGTGCTCGATCTTCGTCTCATACTTGTTTCCAAGATAATAAAACCGAAGGGAGTCCTTCTCTGGGTCCATGAGCTTCAACAGCTTATTCTGCAGCAGCTTGCACTGTGCCGCGTCCATGACACATTCAAACACGGAGTTCTGGACCCGTTGACCATAGTTGACACACTGCTTCGCAATCTGCCGCAGCCGTCGTTTCCCTGCCGCATCCTCCGTATTGACGTCATAGGTGATCAAAACCATCATCGCAATGTCCTCACTTCCACAGGAACGGCGGATAAGCGTCCAAGTCGCCTCGCAGGAATCTCGCCAGCAACATGGCCTGAATATGGGGTATCAGTCCCCAGGCGAGCTTTTCCTGCAGGAAGGGATGGATGATCGTTTCCTTTTTTCGTTCCTGCCAGGCTGCAAGAAAGCGCTTGCGGCCATCGTCCATGAGGCGAACGGCGCCGGTATCCTCAATGACAAAATCAGATGGGGTAATCACCCGATTGTTGATCAGTGTCAGCACAAAACGATCCGCAAGAATGGGGCGCAGTTCTTCCATCAGGTCCAGCGCCAGGGAGGTCCGGCCCGGCCTGTCCTGATGCATGAATCCCACATAGGCGTCTAGGCCAGCAGCTGCCAAAGCGGAGGCGCACTCGCTCGTCAGCAAGCTATAAGCAAAGGAGAGCATGGCGTTCACTCGGTCCAGAGGCGGTCGGCGGGTTCTGGCCTCAAAAGAAAATGCCTCTGGGTCCCGCAGAATCATCTGATCAAAGACGCCGAAGTAAGCTGCCGCCGCCACGCCTTCCACGCCGCGCAGGGTGTCCAGGGAAACTGTTTCCACTGCAGCGGCAAGTTGCTGCTTGAGAATTCCGATGGCGTTTTGCAGCGCTGCCTCATCCACGCGCATTCGATGATCCCGCAGCGTCCGCTCCAGGCTCCAACGAGCATTGAAAACCTTCCCTGCGATCATGGCACGAGCAATCAGGCAGCTCTGCGCCTCATCATCCGCGACCCGATACTGCTGTCTGCGGAGTAGCACATTCCCAATGGATGCTCCATCTGTCCTGGCAAGGAACTTCCCGTACGGTGTGCAGAAGTTCAGACCGATCCCCCGTTCTGCGCACGCCCCCATGAGCGCAGGCGATGCACCGAAATAAGAGAAGGTGACAATGCTCTGAAGCGTATGCAACGGATAGCGTGCCAGGGCATCGCCCTCCCGCTTGGCAACAACGTTCTCCCCTTCCAGCGCGAGATAAACATCCTCCGAGGTAACATAGAGCGTGTTGAGCAAATGTTTCATAGCGCCTCCTGAATTGCGGCAGCCAGATAATCCGCAGCAGAACGCCGCTTCATCAGCTTTGGCAGGCATAGCTCTTTCATGGAACAGGCATTACAGGCTTTCGATGGCTTGACCCTGGGTGTATGGCCACGGCTGGCAAGTTCGTGCATTTCCTCGAGGGATGCGCGGACTTGCCGCCGCATTCCCAAGTTAAAACTGACAATCTCCCTACGCCGAATCTGTCCATAGAACAGGGCTCCCTCCGGAATATCGCAGCAAAGCATTTCCTCCAGACACATTGCCTGACCGCACAGCTGCAAACGATCCGCATCCAGGTCTTTGGGTTCGCCTCGCTTATATTCCACGGGATAGGGCTGCCACAGGCCATCGTGACCTTTCATCGGGATTCCGATATCGCTGCGCAGAAATTCCAGGACATCACACTGCCCGCTGACCCCCAGCTCCGCTGAGCGGAGCCGGATGCTGCGAACTGTGATCCGGTCGCCTCGCGTCTCCCGCAGGGATTCATCATGGGCCCGCTCATGGAGCAGTTCTCCCTCCACGGTGCGCAGGTTGTCAGCCCAGAGGCCCTCAATATGGATCAAAGCCCATTGTCTGCGGCAGAATACGAAATGCTGCAGACCGGACAGCTGGAGAAAGTCAGATTCCTCAAATGCCATCGATAATCTCAGGTACCAGCCCGGGAAGCTCGTCCAACGTGATGTCATAGTCATCGACGCAAGAAGGCAGCGCTGTGCTATCCTTTGGCGTGACGTGGATACTTCGATGAACCTTTGCAGAAGAGTACTGACCATCCTTGCAGTTGTGCTGCCACCAATAGAGCTTGACCACCTCCATGGAGCCCTCGGGACGTGCGGAGGAAGCGTCATTTACGAACAAAGTCCGCAGACATTTCTTGATGACCTCGGCGTCCTCCTGGGTGAAGCCGGTCTTCTCCGCCAGCTGCACATTGATGGAACCCTTGATCATGTAAAGGCCAAAGCGGACAAAATGCTTCATACCCATGGTATCAGATGCTCGTTTTTCACCCGGTTCTCCGTTGACACTCTTGGTAATTTGAATGGACTCCACCTCTACAGGAGAAATGCTGACTGCCTGATGAACGGAGACCGGACCGCGCACCCCAACGGAGACACCACTCTTGTCGCTCTTAAAGGCAAAAACCTGTCCAAAGCTGCGCACATCCATCCAGGTCTCGCAGGCAGTCTTTGCATAGGTTTCCTTATCCTTGACTCCCTTCATGGCTGCGGATGCCCGCTCGCTCAGGCCCTTGAATCCATCATCACAGCGATCATCAGACTGCACAAAGATGGCGTAGTCCAGATCCTGCATCCGATTGCGGATCTTCCGTTTGATGCAGACATCGGAAATTTCGCCGAGGCCGTTGTAATCCGTCCTCGGACGATTGCCGTTCAGGGGATCGCCGTTGCTATTTGCTTTGTTCACGGAAATCAGTGCCGCAAAATCGATCTTGTTACTCAGTGCTGCCATGGTTTATTCCTCCGTTTCATTGTCATTGGTTTCTTTTCTTGTAAAAAACGTATTTCGCTGCAGTTCATATCCCATCAGGTAAGTGTCCTCCAAAGGCTTGTTCAGCGTCTCCTCCGGGAATTCGCCCAGGATTGCGACGATCTCGCCGACCAGTCGTTCATAACGATTCGACTGCCATGGCTCAATACGATTGAGATACGCCTGATGCAGCTGCCGATTGATCCGCTCAAAAACGAACCATGGGCGCTGCCGATACTCCGTCATGAATTTGATTGCGTTGGTCTGCCTGGATTCCTGTGACCTGCTGTAATAATCCACTTCCCCGCGCTCCATCACCGCCAGAAGACGGCCAAATTGGAAGCTGCGGTCCCTTCTCTCCAAATCCCACGCCATTTCATTTCCTCCTTGATTTGTATCAAAATGATATTTTTGCATAGCAGAACAGGCTGTATATAGAATCTTTCTCCAGACTGCCTCATCATAAGCCAGGGGCATGGAAGCTCGCTGCGTCAATGCCCGAAGAACGTCCAAAGGAAACACTCCGCCGCTGACTTTGCAGTCCAGCAGACGCTGCAGATGTTGGCGCTGGATCTTGTCGTCTACCTCCAGGACATTCCCTCGCTGAACGCCGAATGCACATTCCACGATCTGCAGCAAGTTCGGTGATTGGATTCCATAGGGTCCGTTATACCAGCAACAGTGAGCCTCCCAACGTTCCATCCGTTCCAGGAACAGATCGAGTGAGATCTCGTTGTAATAGGTCAGCGCCAGCCGGCCTGTGGTCGCCGCGTCAAATGCGGCAAGGACCGCGGTTTCCGTGCCTTTGAGCTGATGGTCTTTCCGATAGCTCAAGAGTGTGCTTTGCAGCGCTTGTCTGTAATCACTCGGCTGCATCTTGGGCTCTGCATCGTTGGCCCTGACCCTGCGGAAAGGTTTTGGCAGTGGAACTCCCTGGGGGTTCCAGCAAAGGAAGATGCGGTTTCCGGAAAACTCCCTGACGCCCTGCGAAGCAGCAAGCCACCGAATCGCATTGTGTGCTTTCTGGGATGCCACATATCCAATGGTCGCCGCCTGCCAATCCGCTTCAAAACGGCCGCGATAGGTAAAGCCGCTGGAGTCGTTTGCAGAAATCAGCTTCGCATTTCCATTGATTGAAATAACGCCTTTGGGATGCTGCACAGCAGCAGGTGTGTTTCCTCCGGTAATCATACAGAGCGTGGATTCCCGGGCAGAGATTTGTTCCAAGTAATAATTCGTAAACGCCCGAAACAGATTCTGATTCTTCCAGCAGGCAGGCTCCTCGCCGTCAAATCCATTGACTCGCCAGCAAATCAGCTGTTTTTCGTCATAGTCCCCGGAGATGATCCCGCAACGGGTCAAGTCAGACAGGATCGTACCGTTCTTGACATAAGTGAGGATTGCATTTAAAAACGGATGGGAGTGTGTCGATTTTTCCCATTCTTCCAATTTGGGGATGTAATAGTTTTCGTCCGCAACAATATACTTGATTTGATCGCAAAGTGGATGCGGACATTTGCTTGCCCCTATACTCGACCGCCCTCCCGATTCTTCTGTCACCGGGATCAGGATCTTCGGTTCAGATTTGTCCACTTTCCTTGCGCCAAGGAATCTCCCATTCTGATCCAGGGTAACCTCAATATTTGCGTTTGTTAGTATGTGGCCAATCGGCGCAAGGGGTTCACCATTCTGTCCATAGACGCCGACCAACTCCGCGTTGGCATCATAGGTCTCAACCGCTTTCTGCAGCAGTCCCATTACGTCACCTCCCCAAACTCTTTCAGGCCAGAGAAATTATCGTGCAGTTCACCAAACGCCTTCATTTTCATTTCTCTCAAAGGTTTGTGGAGCGGACAATCCTCCGGACGCAGAAAATGGATCACGCCGTGCTTCATGATTGGGTACCAGAAATTCGCAGTCATTCTTCCATTCGTCTCCTCCGAATACGCCTCGTCCGCATAGGTAATCCCATGATACATGAGGCCGAAGCTCAGCTCAGGCAGGGCGTCATATGAGCCATTCCCTTCCCCAAACACGCAGGGCTCAACATATCCCTGACACTCCCGCGCGCCTAGGAAAATGTCCCTGCGGCCGCCTTTCCGAATCATCTTCTTTGCAATCTCGTGATGCTTGTTCTCGTTCCGATCTTCTGCCAGCTCCGGGCGGTTTTCATTCCACTCAAAATGCGCCCGAACCTGGTAGCAGCAGTTTTTGAGATAAGTGTAATAGCTCAGATCATTCCCGCCAGAGTATTTGATAGGGCGGATTCCCTTCACCTCTGTCTGAATTGGATTCATGATCCGGACTGCGTCTATGACCCAGATCAAGGTTGGTTTCCAGTACACAGAGTGCAAGATGCCTTTCAGCGCCTCGTAGGTTGGGATCTGATAACTGCACTTCTCTCCGCCGACACGCATGATCGGGTCGGTAAACAAGCCGTAATCCCCGGTTACCTGAAATTCGACATAATTGTCATACTTCGTATTTTTCAAACTCACACCTCCAAAAATGCCAGATTTTGTTCCCCTGTCTTCACGCCGGTTTGCATGTCGTAATACTCCGGTTGGAGCACAAGGACGCTTCCATCGCAGATCGTGTACAGTGCGCCGATTTCCTCCAGCCGCTTGCGTTGGTATGCATATAATGTGACTGTGTAACTTGCAGCCCGCTTGAGCAATGTGCTTCGATACTCCACATCTTTCAGGCATCGAGGAGAACTCAGCTGTGTAATCAACTGCTTTCCAGCTCTATACGGAACAAGCACATCGACCGTGTCTTCATCAAATACAGAAAACGCCTGTCCTGCAGTTTTGAATGCCTGACGCAGCAGACATTTTTCCAGTTTCATTCCCCCGATCGCTGTAAATTTCGTGTTCTCTGAGATCAAATCCAGAAGTGTTGTTCTCATCTTCGGCAGCGGGTAATCCTGAGCGTTTTGCTCCATATCAGAATAAAACACCTTGTAGTAGTATGCAATTGCGGAATCAGAAGCGAGATCATCCTGAAACCGATCCCCGGATTGATTGAATGCATTGAGAAGCGCAATCGTTGCCGTCTTTCCTCGCCGTATATCCTGGAGTTTTCCAAGCGTTTCATCTGCACAGTTGACAAGATAAACTGGACACGGCGTGCTGGATTCTCCGTTTCGATTGCAGCGTCCGGCAGACTGCACAACGCTGTCCATTCCCGCTGCCAGACGAAGGACCTGCTGAAATGAAATATCTACACCGGCCTCAATCACCTGGGTCGAGATGCAAAGTGTCTTTTCTCTTCCAAGTGACGCCCGCAGCGCAGAGACAGTATCTCTCCGGTGCTGCATGCACATGGAAGCAGACAGATGAAAACTCGTGTAACCTGCGGATCTGGTATGCTCCAGGAGGAATGCTGCTTCGTCCTTTTTATTGCAAACAACCAGAAGACTCTTTGTGTTCTCCATCCAGAAGCGGATACGGACCGGGAGCTGCTCCAATCGACAACTATCAGTTGGAACCAGCTTCGTTCTGGCAAAAGTGCCCCAAATCACCGGATCATATGGAACCATGTCTTCTGGGACAGGCAAAAGCGGATGATCAAGCTCTTCCAGGCAGGGCTGCGTTGCAGAACAAAGAACGACTGTCGTCTCACATTGTTCTGCAAGAAAACGAATTGTCAAATTAAACAGCGACAATAATCTGGTTGGGACTGTCTGCACTTCATCAATGATGATCACGCTGTTGCATAACGCCTGGAAACGACGAATCGAGGTCGTCTTTCCATCAAACATGCAATTCAGGAGCTGAACCAGGGTTGTAATGATAATCGGCGACTCCCAATTCTGAATCAAGAGTTCCCGCTCATCCAGCTGCTCCTGTGTCTGCTCCGCTTGTACAACATTGGAGTGGTGTTCCAAAATCAGGCTGTCATCTCCGATGAAACTGTGGATCACTGCCGCATTTTGTTCCAGAATTGAGAGCAGCGGAGATACAAAGATCAGCCGTTTTTGATTCCATGCTTCTGCATGGGCCAATGCATATCGCAGAGAGCTCAGAGTTTTTCCTGCTCCAGTCGGAACGTTCAGTCGATAGACTCCCTTTGGTTTCGCAGCAAAAGCTCTGCAGCGATCAGAAATCGTTCTCCGTGCTCTTTCCACTGCTGTATCTTTCGGAAACTGTTCCAGTTTTGCTTCCATGAAATCCAGTCTGCTCTTCCAAATTGGCCGCAGATCCTCCCTGTATTCCGGGTTTGATATACCATTCATGAATGCTGCTGTGTCGTATCGGTCCCCGTCTATAACTGCAGACAGCAACAACCGAGCAAGTAATCCGATCTCAAAGCAGTATTCTTCGTCTTTTAGGTAATTCTCCTCGATTTTGAGCAGAACATGATTGACTTCCTCGGATGCTTGGTCAAATAATTCCATGATGGATTCAATGGTGATTCCCTGGTTAAGAAGACCTGCAACCGAATTCTGGAAATAGGTGTTTTCCTTCTCTTTGCGATACAGCATCCCGCTTTTTCCGGTTTCATCAACACAGTCAAAAAGGCCATGATGTGCACCAACCGCAAACGCAAGCAGTTCCGCAGTATATGCTGAGATAAACGGATCCTGATCTCTTTCTGTGGAAGATAATTCTAATATGTATCGACAGCCTTGAAACGTGTGAATCACACTGCCGCGCTTACTGCGATCTCCTTCTTTTATATAACTCTGAAATGCATCTGTGAATTTCCCCAAATCATGCAGTAATCCGGCAAGATACGCTGCTTTTTCAAGACCGATTCCTACAAGGCAAGCGCTTGCCCGCTGGGCTGTTCCCTGGAGATGCTCCAGAACAGTCTGTGTTCTGCCGTCCTGCGCAATATGAGCATAATAATCCCGTTCGGGCATCTTTTTTCACCCTCTCTCGTTTTTCATTCTACTCTAGAAAGGTCAATGTATAAGTTTACCACTATCAGGTTGCGCTGAATCAAGGAATACTTCTTTCAATACTCGTTTTCAAGCCATCTCAGTTTCATTTCCATCACTCCAGTCCATGATTTCATGGATGACCTTCGAAAACTCCCAATCTTTATCAAGTCCGTAGCCTCCGTGATTTGGGCAAACCTTCAAGCGGACTGTATCATTGATGGTATGGCCAAGGGCAGTAGCCATATCACAGATCGATAGCATCCAAGCATTAAAGAAATCAACAAACTCCTCATCGGTGACCGTTACATGGTTTTCATCAAGAGCATCAACAGCGTCGATCAGTAGGTTCAATCCAGCTCGTAGCGAAGTCGTACAGCAGACACACGGAGAATTGCAAACACAAGGCAATTTCTGATGTAGGAAAAACTGAAAAACCACCGATACAGATGAAAGAGCGTTTTCGGATTTTTATTTTCTTCATAACGGTTCCAAACTAAATTATTAAAGTGTGGGTACCGTTGTGTGAAGAAAAATGTAGGTGTCCAGAGGGGAGCATCCCCTCGGCTCAAGGTCATCCAATAGGGGCGAGCAGCACCCTGTTGGCACACGATTTTGCCCTGCAAAGTCTAGTGTGTTATACCTTTTGCGACCGCTGACAGCGGAAAGGGACTGCTGTGTTCGGCAGTGCGTTTCCGATGGCAGCAGAACAGCGTTTTTGCAATGCCGTCAAAATTGCAAAAATGCTCTGTTCGGTCAGAGGTGATCCGGCGAAATTTCATCCGCAGAGGAACTGGAGCAGGATCACCGGGGGGCGCAAAAGGGATATAAAACCCGCCGCAGCGACGCATCCCCGCGTTCTCAATACCACCACGGCAGCTCCAGCCACACGTTGTCCAGGGCGAGCGCTTCCGTGGATTTTGCCCTGCTTTCAGAGAGATGAAAATGCTTCGCCGTCTCCGTCAGCGGATGCTCCATATCGTCATCGAAGCCAAAGCGGTATCTCAAGTATTGCTCTTCTCGGTCCGCAATCATGGACAAGGCATGATGGATATCATCGATTCTCTCCAGTGCCAGATAAATCTGTTCCGGCGTCTGACGGGTCGGATCCGCAAGAAAGTTGTGCCGGCTTTGTGCCTCATCCTTTGCGAGCTCGTCCAGAGAAATGATGTTGTTTAGGTTCTTTGCTTCAAAGGATGTATTCTGCTCCCGGATATAATCCAGCATAGCGTTTCGTATCGCAGGACTGGCGTAAGTAAGAAACAGATTGCCGCTGTCAGGGTCGTAGTGCACCATGCAGCCACATAGCCCCAGCATACCTTCCTGGATCAGATCATCATGCCCGATGCCGAGCGAACGATTCAATTCAGCCTGTGCGTTCCACACCTCATATGCTGTCTTTTTGATGAAACGGAGATTGTTTTCGATCAGCTGATTCTGCGCATCGGCATCGCTCTGTTTTGCCAACGCACAGAGCGCTTCATTGGTCGCCAGATTCCTTTTCATGGTTTGTTACCGTGCCGGTCATCGAAAGAAACATTTGCTTTACGGTTTCCGTGTCGACCCCGGGCAGATGAGAAACAGACTGTGCGACAGCCTCGGCG
>Ga0079305_1000969_pt1 | contig 45704 bp, 37 predicted proteins | sample LMS_cellobiose_e_FD_79183 | JGI IMG/M metagenome (GOLD analysis project Ga0079305, IMG submission 79183) | Rumen-fistulated moose microbial communities from Alaska, USA - LMS_cellobiose_enrichment | ecosystem: Host-associated > Mammals > Digestive system > Stomach > Rumen fluid ... | reverse complement strand
CCTTGCTTTCAAAATGCTTATAGACGCCGGACTTGACCAGCCCCAGCGAGGCGCTCAGCTCCCGGATGTTCGTTCCCGCGTAGCCGTTTTGAGAAAACAGCTCCAACGCCGCCATCAGAATGGTTTCCTTCGTGTTCCGTGCCATAATCCCCCTCCGCAAAAGTGATCTATGGTTCACCAATACAGTATAGTGAACGAAAGGTCACTTGTCAAGCCTTATCTTTCATGCGGCGTCAAAAAAGGCGCAACGGCCCCTTTCGGCAGCCGTTGCGCCTTTGCATACGCGCGGCGTTTACAGCGCTTCCAGCGCCTCCTGCTCCACCAAGCGAATGCCCCGGCCCGTCAGCACGGAGGCGGCCTTCGCTTCGTCCGCCACCTTGAAGATCATATACGCGCCATTCACGTTTTTGCCGCCCTGGAAGGCGTACATGTATTCCACGTTCACGTTTTCCTCGTTCAGGATCTGCAGCACCTGGTTCAGTCCGCCGGGTACATCGGGAATCACCACGCCCAGCACGCTGCTGATGCTGTATACAAAGCCCATATCCTTCAGCACGGTGCAGGTTTTGTATACGTCGTCCACGATGATGCGCGCGATGCCGAAGTCGCTGGTTTCCGCCAGGGTGAAGGCGCGCATGTCGATGCGGTTTTCCGCCAGCACGGTGGTCATGGCCAGCAGCGCGCCGGGCTTGTTTTCCATGAAGATGGAGATCTGCTTCACGCTCATTTTTCTGCCTCCTCAGATTTTTCGCTTATCGATCACGCGCACAGCCTTGCCTTCGCTGCGCACGATGGATTTGGGGGCCACCAGCGTCACCTTGGCGGTGAGGCCCAGCATGGCGCGCAGGCCGTCCACCAGCTGCTTCTGGCGCTGGGCGATCTCGCCCATATTGTCGGTAAACATTTCGGGGGTCATTTCCACCTGCACGTCCAGGGTATCGGTGCTGCGCACCCGGTCCACAATAATCTGGTAGTTGGCGGGATAGCCCAGGTTCAGCAGCACGGTTTCGATCTGGCTGGGGAACACGTTCACGCCCCGGATGATCAGCATATCGTCGGTGCGGCCCCGCGGCTTGCTCATCTTCACATGGGTGCGGCCGCAGGAGCATTTTTCGTGGCTCAGCACGCAGATGTCCCTTGTGCGGTAGCGCAGCAGGGGGAAGGCCCGCTTGGTGATGGCGGTGAAAACCAGTTCGCCCTGCTGGCCGTCGGGCAGCACCTCGCCGGTGTCGGGGTCGATCACCTCGGCGATGAAGTGATCCTCGTTGATGTGCATGCCCGCTTGGGCGCTGCACTCAAAGGCCACGCCGGGGCCGCTGAGCTCGGTCAGGCCGTAGATGTCATAGGCCTTGATGCCCAGGGTATCCTGGATGCTTTGGCGCATCTCCTCGCTCCAGGCCTCCGCGCCGAAGATGCCCGCCTTCAGGGGGATCTGGTCGGGGGTCAGCCCCATTTCCTTCATGCTTTCGCCCAGATATGCGGCGTAGGAGGGGGTGCAGCACAGGATGGTGGCGTTCAGATCGCGGATGAACATGATTTGCCGCTCGGTGTTGCCGCTGCTGGTGGGGATGGTCAGACAGCCCACCTTATGGCTGCCGCCGTTCAGGCCGGGGCCGCCGGTGAACAGGCCGTAGCCGTAGCTGACCTGGCACACGTCCTCGTCGCTGCCGCCCGCCGCCACGATGGCCCGGGCGCAGCAGTCCTCCCACAGGTCGATATCCGCCTGGGTGTAAAAGGCCACCACGCGCTTGCCCGTGGTGCCGCTGGTGGATTGGATGCGCACGCATTCCTTCAGCGGAGCGCCCATCAAGCCGTAGGGATAGGCCTCCCGCAAATCAGCCTTGCTTAAAAACGGCAGCTTGTGCAGATCCTCCGTGCTCTTGATGTCGTCCGGGGTCAGGCCCTTTTCCTCCATCTTTTTGCGGTAATAGGGCACATTCTCCCACACATGCCGCACCTGCTGAACCAGCCGTTCATCCTGCCATTGCTTGATTTGCTCCCGGGAAGCCGTTTCGATTTCCGGTTGATAGTAGCGTTCCATAAAATGCGTATCCTTTCTAAAAAAATATTACATCGCTCAGGCGTTTTTGCCCAGCGTGAATGCCTTTTTGTTCAGCTCCAGGAATTTGGGGGGCACGGTGGCGGCCAGCGCCTGCTGCCAGGCTTCCTCCGGCAGGTCAAAATAGTGGCTCAGCCGGCCCATCAGCACGATGTTCACCGCCTTGCTGCTGCCCGCCTGCGCTGCCAGGGAAAGGCAATCCATAGCGTCCACCTTCGCGCCCGCAGCGCGCAGCTTATCCACCAGGCCGTCGGGATACTGGGCCGCGCCCGTCACCACCGGCATGGGATCAATTTGCTGGGTGCTGGTCACGATCTGCCCGCCGGGCCGCAGCCAGGCCAGCCACCGCGCCGCCTCCAGCAGCTCAAAGGAAACGATGTAATCCGCCTCGCCCCGGTCGATCACAGGGGAGGCCACCCGGTCGCCGTAGCGCACATAGGTCACCACGCTGCCGCCGCGCTGGCTCATGCCGTGTACCTCGGATACCTTCACGTCATAGCCTTGGGACAGAAGCAGCTGCCCCAGCAGCTTGCTGGCCAGCAGGCTGCCCTGGCCGCCCACGCCCACGATCATGATGTTTTTCGTTTGCATGGTTCAGGCCTCCTTTCCCGTGCTCTCAAAAGCGTTTACCCGGCACAGCTGGCCGCACACGCCGCAGCCCACGCACAGCGTGGCGTCCACCCGCGCCTTGCCCTCCTTCATGGAGATGGCGGGGCAGCCAATGCGCATGCAGCCCTTGCAGCCCACGCACCTGTCGGGGTTCACCCGCAGGGGGGCGTTGTGCTTCACATATTTCAGCAGGGCGCAGGGGCGGCGGCTGATGATCACGCTGGGCCCCTCCGCCGCCAGCTCCTCCTTCACGGCCTTGTCGCAGGCAGCCAGGTCGTAGGGATCCACCACCCGCACCCGGGTGAAGCCCATGGCCCGGCACAGGCTTTCCAGGTCGATCTTTCCCGCCGGGTCGCCTTTGATGTTGTAGCCCGTGGTGGGGTTCTGCTGGTGGCCGGTCATGCCGGTGATGGAGTTATCCAGGATGATCACCGTCGAGTTGGATTGGTTATAGGCGATGTTGGCCAGCCCGGTCATGCCGGAGTGCATGAAGGTGCTGTCTCCGATCACCGCCACGGTCTTGTGCTCGCTTTCGGCTCCCAGGGCCTTGTTGAAGCCGTGCAGCCCGCTGACCGACGCGCCCATGCAGGCCGTCATCTCGATGGCGGAAAGGGGGGCCACAGCGCCCAGGGTATAGCAGCCGATGTCGCCCAGTACGGTGCATTTGTTGCGGTTCAGGGTGTAAAACAGCCCGCGATGGGGGCAGCCCGCGCACATCACCGGGGGCCGCGGGGGAATGGCCTCGTTCAGTGTTATTCCCGTCTCGTGGGGAATGCCCAGCTTCTGGGCCACGATGGTTTGGCTCAGCTCGCCCTCCAGGGGGAACAGGCTCTTGCCCTCGGGCTTCAGGCCCAGAACGCGGCAATGATCCTCGATGAAGCTGTCCAGCTCCTCCACCACGATCAGGCGCTGCACCGACGCGGCGAAATCCGTGATCTTCTTTTCCGGCAAGGGCCAGATCATGCCCAGCTTCAGCACCGGATAGGTATAGCCGCAGGCCTCCTTCACATACTGATAGCAGGTGGAGGAGGTGATGATGCCGATGGTATTGTCGCTGCCTGCGTCTATACGGTTCAGCTCCGTTTCCTCGGCGAAGGCGATCAGGCGGCGGGTGCGCTCCTCCACGATGGGATGGCGGCGGATGGCGTTGCCCGGCATCATCACGTATTTGGCGATGTTCTTTTCATAGGGTTTCACGGCGCGTTCGATCCGCTCCCCGGTCTCCACGATGGACTGGGAATGGGCGATGCGCGTGCACATTTTCAAAAACACCGGGGTATCGTAGGTCTCGGAAATCTCATAGGCCGCCTTGGCGAAGGCCAGGGCCTCGGCGGAGTCGGCGGGCTCCAGCATGGGCACCTTTGCAGCCCGGGCGTAGTGGCGGCTGTCCTGCTCGTTCTGGGAGGAATGCATGCCCGGGTCATCCGCCACGGCGATGATCAGCCCCCCGTTTACGCCGGTGTAGGAGATGGTGAACAGCGGATCGGCCGCCACGTTCAGCCCCACGTGCTTCATGCCGCAGAAACTGCGTTTGCCCGCCAGGCTGGCCCCGAAGGCCACCTCCAGCGCCACCTTTTCATTGGGGGCCCACTCGCAGTATATTTCGCCGTATTTCGCGGCTTCCTCCGTGATCTCCGTGCTGGGCGTGCCCGGATAGCTGGATACCACGGCGCAGCCCGCCTCATACAGGCCCCGGGCCGCCGCCGCGTTGCCAAGCATCAGCTTTTTCATCGCTCTTTCACTTCCCTTGCTCATCTTGCGGAGCGGCCAGGCCCTGGCGCACGATCACGTCGCGCATCGTGCCCCCGGCCTCGTTATCCAGAATGTTGCGCCGCACCCGGCTGATGGTGGCGCTGCTGGCGCCCGTCTTTTCCAAAATCTCCGCGTACACCTCATCCCGCAGCAGGTAAACCGCCACGTCGTAGCGCTGTTCCATGCTGCGCAGCTCAGTGGGAGTGCACAGATCATCAAAAAAGCGCTGGCATTCGTCAACGTCCTTCAGCTGCATAATGGCCTCGTACAGGGCGGCGCTGCGCTTCTTCTTGGTGTTTCTCGGCAATCGGATCACTTCCTCTCTGCGGCCCAATTTGGCCGAAGCAGTCATATTGCGTTTCTGAAATATTAACACATTAAAGCACGAAAGTAAACGGTTTTTTTCACCCCGCGCGGCGGGAAACAGCAAAAAAACAATCAAAAAATACATTTCCGTATATCTTTCTTTTTTCTCCTTGACAAGCGCTCTGAATTGCGGTATGCTACTTTAGCGAATAAAAGCGATAAAGCGCAGACCAAAAGCCTGCGGAAAGGATCAACATTATGCCCATCACCGACCTGCTTGAAAGAAACAGCAAACTGTATGGCAACGAGATTGCCCTGGTGGAGATGAACCCCGAGGTGCAGGAGGAGCCCCGCGTGACCTGGCGGGAATATGAGCTGATCCAGCCCACGGGCGCGGCCCCCTACCGGCGGGAGATCACCTGGAGCGTTTTTGATGAAAAGGCCAACCGCGTGGCCAATCTGCTGATCAACCGCGGCATCCGCCGGGGCCAGAAGGTGGCCATTCTGCTGATGAACTGCCTGGAATGGCTGCCCATCTATTTCGGCGTGCTGAAAACCGGGGCGGTGGCGGTGCCGCTCAATTTCCGCTATACCGCCCAGGAGATCGAATACTGCCTGAAGCTGGCGGACGCGGACGTGCTTTTCTTCGGGCCGGAGTTCATCGGCCGCGTGGAGGATATCGTGCCCGCCATCAGCCAGGGCATGTGCCTTTTCTTTGTGGGGGATAACCGTCCCACCTTTGCGGAGAGCTACGCCGAGGCGGTGGCCAACTGCTCCTCCAGCGCCCCCAAAGTGCTGATTCAGGATACCGACGAAGCCGCCATCTATTATTCTTCGGGCACCACGGGCTTCCCCAAGGCTATTTTGCTGGATCACACGGCCCTGCTGCAGTCCGCCCGCATGGAGGCTATGCATCATGCAACCACCCATGACGACGTGTTCCTGTGCATCCCACCCCTGTATCACACCGGCGCGAAGATGCACTGGTTCGGCTCCCTGTATACCGGCAGCCGGGCGGTGATTTTGAAGGGCAGCAGCCCCAAGGCCATTCTGGACGCCGTGTCCTGGGAAAAGTGCACCATCGTGTGGCTGCTGGTGCCCTGGGCCCAGGATATCCTGGCCGCCATCGAGCGGGGGGATGTCAAGCTGGAGGATTACACCCTGTCCCAGTGGCGGCTGATGCACATCGGCGCCCAGCCCGTGCCGCCCTCCCTGATCCGCCACTGGCTGCAATACTTCCCCAATCATCAATACGATACCAATTACGGCCTGTCGGAATCCACCGGCCCCGGCTGCGTGCACCTGGGCATGGAAAACGTGCGTAAGGTGGGCGCCATCGGCGTGCCCGGCTTCGGCTGGCAGTGCAAGATCGTGGATGAGCAGGGCGCCCTTGTGGAGCAGGGCCAGGTGGGCGAGCTGTGCGTAAAGGGCCCCGGCGTGATGCGCTGCTATTATCATGATCCCAAAGCCACCGAGGAAGCCCTGAAGGACGGCTGGCTGCACACCGGCGATATGGCGAAGCAGGATGAGGACGGCTTCATCTTCCTGGTGGACCGTAAGAAGGACGTGATCATCACCGGCGGCGAAAACCTGTATCCCGTGCAGATCGAGGATTTCCTGGCCGCCCATCCCAAGATCCACGACGTGGCGGTGATCGGCTTGCCCGACCACCGGCTGGGGGAGATCGCCGCCGCCATCATCCAGGTGAAGGAGGGCATGGAGTGCACCGAGGAGGAGATCAACCGCTTCTGCCTGGAGCTGCCCCGCTACAAGCGCCCGCGCAAGATCATTTTCGCCAAGGTGCCCCGCAACCCCACCGGCAAGATCGAAAAGCCCAAGCTGCGGCAGATGTACTGCGGCGTGCGCCTGGTGGAAGCACAGAACCGCAGCTGATGAAAAATGGAGAGGAGAATACCATGAACATTCCCGCCTATCACGAGGATATGAACAGCCTGCATGTTCACACACTGCCGAATCATGCCTACTTCATTCCCCATCGCTGCGCCGAAACGGCGCTGACGGGGGAGCGGGAGGCCTCCGCCGCCTTTGCCCTGCTGAACGGTGACTGGCGCTTTGGCTACTATCCCAGCCTGCGGGCCCTGCCGGAAGACTTGTTTGCCCCCGCCGCCGCGCCGGATACCCTGCCCGTGCCCTCCGTGTGGCAGAGCCACGGCTACGATCAGCCCCAGTATACCAACGTCCGCTATCCCATTCCCTTTGATCCGCCCCATGTGCCGGCGCAGAACCCCTGCGGCCTGTACCAGCGGGATTTCGACTGGCAGGTTGACGGCGGACTGGCGGTGCTGGGCTTCGAGGGGGTGGACAGCTGCTTCCACGCCTGGCTGAACGGGATGTATCTGGGCTACAGCCAGGTTTCCCACAGCACGTCGGAATTTGACGCCACTCCCTACCTGAAAAACGGATCCAATACCCTGACGGTGCTGGTGCTCAAATGGTGCGACGGCACGTATTTTGAGGATCAGGATAAGTTCCGCGCCAGCGGCATCTTCCGGGATGTGTACCTGCTGCGCCGGGAGCGCAGCCATATCCGGGATTACTTTGTGCATACCGATCTGAGCGCGGATCTGCGCTCCGCCCGGGTACGGGTAGAGCTGGATATCGCCGGGGACGCGCCGGTGGAGTTCCAGGTGTTTGACGCCGATAACAAGCTGCTGGCATCAGGCGCGGCGGAGAAGAATGAGATCGCCTTCGACCTGCTCCGGGCCCATCTGTGGAACGCGGAGGATCCCTATCTGTACACCCTGCTGCTGCGCTGCGGCGGCGAGTGGATCGTCGAAAAAATCGGCCTGCGCGAGATCCACATCGAAAACGGCGTGGTGATCCTGAACGGCATGCCCATCAAATTCAAGGGCGTCAACCGCCACGACAGCGACCCGGTGCTGGGCCCTGCCGTGGGGAAGGAGCACATGCTGCGCGACCTGGCGCTGATGAAGCAGCACAATATCAACGCCATCCGCACCAGCCACTATCCCAACGCGCCGGAATTCCTGCGCTTGTGCGATGAATACGGCTTCTACGTCATTGCCGAGGCCGATCTGGAGACCCACGGCGTGGTGGCGCTGGAGGGCGGCTACGATGAAAAGATCTATAACCGCATCGCGGACGATCCCCAGTTCGCGCCGGTGATACTGGATCGCGTGCAGCGCAGCGTGATACGGGATAAAAACCGCCCCTGCGCTGTGATCTGGAGCATGGGCAACGAATCCGGCCACGGCGTGTGCCTGGATGAAGCCCTGGCCTGGACAAAGAAATTCGATCCCTCCCGTCTGACCCATTACGAGCGGGCCTCTTTCCCGCCGGAGGGCAAGGAGATCAACAAGACCGACCTGGATCTGTACAGCCGCATGTATCCCTCCATCGAGGCCATTGACAAGTATTTTGAGGAGGGGAAGATCGGCAAGCCTTACGTGCTGTGCGAATACAGCCATGCCATGGGCAACGGCCCCGGCGACCTGGAGGATTATTTCCGGTGCTTCCACCGCCATCCCGGCCACTGCGGCGGCTTCGTGTGGGAGTGGTGCGACCACGCCGTGTATCAGGGCGAGGCCCACGGCAAGACGCTCTACGGCTACGGCGGGGATTCGGGGGAATACCCCCACGACGGCAACTTCTGCATGGACGGCCTGGTGTATCCCGACCGCCGGCCCCATACCGGCCTGACGGAATACAAGAATGTGCTGCGCCCCGTGCGTCTGGAGGGGGCCGATCTGGAAAAGGGCGAATTCACCCTTTGGAATACCCTTGACTTTACCAGCATTCGCGACGCGGTGACGCTGCAATACGCCGTTCTCTGCGAAGGGCGGGAGGTCTGCTCCGCGCCCGTGCCGGAGGAGCTGCTGGACATCGCGCCCCATGAAAAGCGCGCCGTCACCCTGCCGCTGCCCGAAGCGGTGCGGGGCAAGGCGTTCGCCGTGCGCTTCACCGCCCGCCAGAAGAACGCCACGGCCTTTGTGGCCGCGGGCGATGTGGTGGGCGTGGATGAAGCGGGCCGCCAGGAATATCCCGCGCCAATGCCGGCCCCCGCGAAGAGCGGGCTGACCGTGGAGGAAAAGGGCGCGCTGATCACCGTGACAGGCGATGGCTTCCGCTATGTGTACAACCGGGATACCGCCTGCTTCGATCAGTTGGAGGCAGGGGGCAAAGCCCTGCTGACCCAGCCCATGCAGTATAATATCTGGCGCGCGCCCACCGATAACGACCGGTATGAGCAGGTCAAGTGGCAGGCGCGGGGCTATCATCACGCGGCCTCCCGGGCCTATGAAACCCGGGTGGAGCGGGAGAATGGCGCATGTCTGCTGCGCACGGCCTTTGCCATCGTAACCCCCTATATGCCGCCCATCGTGCGGGGCACAGTGTGCTGGCGCGTCGATCCTGATGGCCGCCTCACCTGGACGATCGAAGGCGAGCGGAACGCGAAGATGCCCAGCCTGCCGCGGTTCGGCCTCAGGCTGTTCCTGCCCGGAAATCAGGATCGGGCCGTCTACTTTGGCTACGGGCCGGGGGAAAGCTATGTGGATAAGCACCGCAGCACCTTCCGCGATCTCTATTCCGCGACGGCGGAGGAGCTGCACGAGGATTATATCAAGCCCCAGGAGAACGGCAGCCATTACGACTGTGGCTTCCTGCAGGCAGGCGGTCTGGCTGTCAGCGGAAAGAGCTTCAGCTTTAACCTCTCCCATTACACCCAGGAGGAGCTGACGCAGAAGGCCCATAACTACGAGCTGACCCCCTGCGGCGATACCGTGCTGTGCATCGACGCCTATCAGGCGGGCGTGGGCTCCAACAGCTGCGGCCCCGCTCTGGCGAACGCCTACCGCGTGCCCCGGCAGATGCGCTTCTCCTGCTGCTTCTGCCCGGTGAGATAAGGGGGGAGGACGTTTCTTTCTCTGGGTCAGAGAAAGAAACAAAGAGACCAACCAAATATAACAAAAAGGCGGGTATTCATTCACGAATACTCGTCTTTTTTCGATATTTCGCGCTTTCTTTGTTTCTTTCTTATAAAGAAACGCAACCTCTCCCCGACCCCTTACTCGTCCTCTGTTCCCAGCAGCATGCGGTCGTTGTCCAGCGCGCGGCCGCTGGCCTGGCGGAATTTTTCGGTCAGGTCGCGGATGGTCAGGCGGCTGCGCTCCTCGCCGCTCACGTCATAGATCACCCGGCCCCGATCCATCATCAGGGTGCGGTTGCCCAGATCGAGGGCGCTTTGCATGTTGTGGGTGATCATCAGGCAGGTAATGCGGTTTTCCTCCACGATGCTGCGGGTCAGGGTCAGCACCTTTTCCGCCGTGGCGGGGTCCAGGGCGGCGGTGTGCTCGTCCAGCAGCAGCAGCTTGGGCGTCTGGTAAGTGGCCATCAGCAGCGTCAGCGCCTGGCGCTGACCGCCGGAGAGCAGGCCCACCGGGGCACGCATCCGATTCTCCAGCCCCATGCCCAGCAGGGCCAGCCAGTCGCGGAAGGCCCGCCTGTCCGCTCCCGTGATGCGGGAGAGCCAGCCGCCCTTTCCGGCGGCCAGGTACAGGTTTTCCTCTATGCTCATGTCCGGCGCGCTGCCGCGCATGGGATCCTGAAACAGCCGCCCAATCTGCCGGGCCCGCTGGTGCTCCGGCTGCATGGTGATGTTTTTGCCGTCCAGAAAGATGGTGCCCGTATCGGTGAAAAAGCTGCCGCAGATGGCGTTGAACAGGGTGGATTTGCCCGCTCCGTTGGCTCCGATGATGCTGATGAAATCCCCCTTGTTCACGTGCAGGGACAAATGATCCAGCGCCAGCTTGGCGTCCGCCGTGCCGGGGTTAAAGGTTTTCGATACGTCGCTTATCCGCAGCATCAGGCGGCCCCCCTTTCCCGGGCGGCCTGATAGCGCCGCCGCAGCAGCCCCGCCCGGTTTTTCAGGTAGGGCACGGAAATGGTCAGCACCACGATCACCGCGGAAACCAGCTTGAGCATGAAGGCAGGCATGTGCAGCCGCAGGGCGATGGTGTACACCAGGCGGAAAAGGATCGCGCCGATCACCGCGCCGATGGCCCGCAGGGGGATGCTGCGCCTGGTGCCGAAGAACACCCCGCCAATCAGCAGGGAGGCCAGGGCCACCGTCAATACGCCGCTGCTGGCCATGCTGATGTCAAAGGACTTCTGCTGCTGAGCCATCAGGCAGCCGGAAAGGGCGGTGAAGGCGTTGGACACGCACAGCCCCACCGTGGTGGTAAAGATGGGATTGATGGAGGAGGAGCGCACCATGTCCGCGTTGCAGCCTGTGGCCCGGATGGACAGGCCCAGCCGCGTGCGCAGAAACAGGCTCAGAAAGATCACCACCAGCGTCACGATCACTGCCAGCACCACCAGCTTGTACTGCCCAGACAGAAAAGTGCCGCTCAGCTTTTCCTTGAGGATGGTGAAAACGGTGGCCGTTTTGGTCATGGTCAGCTGGGCCTTGCTGCCTGTCAGCGCCAGGTTGACGGAATACAGACCGGTGTTCACCACGATACCCGCCAGCAGGCTTTGCACGCCCATACGGGTTTGCAGCACGGCGGTGACCAGGCCGGAAAGCATGCCCGCGCCCATGGCGGCGGGGATGGACAGCCAGGGATGGCCGCTCAGGGCCACCAGCGTGCCCACCGCCGCGCCGAAGGTGAAGCACCCGTCGGTGGAAAGGTCGCATACGTTCAGCATGGAATAGCTGAGGAACAGCGCCAGAACCGTCAGGGAATACACCAACCCCAGCTCCACCGCCGTCTGCACCAGGGATAAGATCTTGTCTAAGCTCATGCAACTACACTCCTAAGCAGGATGAGGGGCGGAAGGAGGGGGAGGGCGCCTCCTTCCGCCCGGGGTTAAATGCCCGGTCAGTTGGCAAAGCTCTCGCCGGTCTCGATGGATTCCACCAGCGTGCAGTAGGGGTCGAACAGGGCGGCCACCTCGTCATAGCTCACGCCCAGAGCCTCGCACACCTGCAGGTTCACGGTCGCCTTGCCGTTGTCAAAGGTTTTGAAGGGGGTGGCAGCGGGGTCTGCCCCGTCCAGCAGTACTTCGGCCACTGTGTTTGCGGTTTCGCGGCCCAGATTGGCGTAGTCCACGCCGTAGCCCACAAAGGCGCCCACCAGCGCGAAGGAGTCCGCGCCGCAGTAGTGGGGGATCCTGGCCTCAGCCAGCGCCTCGCTGATGGCGGGCTCGGCCACCTGAATGGTGTTGTCGGTGGGGGTGAATACGGCATCCACGCCGTCCTGGATCAGGGCGTCGACAGCCAGCTGCACTTCACCGGTGTTGGTGCCGGGATACTCGTTGTACTTCACGCCCTTGGCGTCCAGAATTTCCTTGGCCTGGGCGATGGGGGCGGTGGAGGCATCCTCAGAGGGGTTGTACAGCAGAGCAATGTTGGCAGCTTCCGGATTCAAAGCGAAGATCAGCTCGAAGATAGCGGCGGTGTTCAGCGCGTCGGAGGTGCCGGTGGCGTTGACGCCGGGGGCCTCCTGGCTCTCCGCCAGGCCCGCGCCCACAGGATCGGAAACGGCGGCGTATATCACGGGGATGCCCTTTTCCTCCGCCTTGTTCAGCATGGCCTTGGCCACGGGGGTGGCGATGCCCACCATCAGATCCACGTTTTCAAAGATGAAATCGTCAATGATCTGATCCAGCACGCCAAAGTCCATATTGCAGTTGTTGTAAAAGATTTCGATGTCCACGCCCCGCTCGTCGGCGATGGCCTTCAATTGGGCCTGCAGGTTGTCGTTGATCTGGTTCAGGGAGGGGTCATCCACCAGGTTGCAGATGCCCACCTTATAGCTGGCCTTGCCCTCGGCGGAGGCGAAAGAGAAAACGGAGGCCAACAGGATCAGGGAGAGAACGATCGCCATAATCTTTTTCATTTTGGATACCTTCCTTTCATAAAAACATTTTTTGTTGGTGACTTGGGGCAGTCCGCCCGCGCGACGGCCGTGACGTGCAGGCGGATTGGAATGAAAAACGCCCCAGCGCACAATTTCCTGTGCGCTGAGGCGGTATTCCCGTGGTGCCACTCAGCTTCGCTTCCATATCGGAAACGCTCTTTCCCGCATACCCATGATATGCGCCGCCATGATAACGGGTGCGGTTCCCGTCGGCTGCTACTTGCGGTCATCCCGCTTTCGGCCGCCCTCATAAGTCCATTCGCCGGGTCTGCTGCCTGCCGCGTTCGCACCGCCAGCGGCTCTCTGAAAGGGTCAATACCAGGTTACTCGTCTTAATCAAAGGTTTCTGTGAACTTGTGCATACTCTACCACGGCTGCCGGCCCGTGTCAAGCGGTTTTGCACAAAAAACCGCCAAAAAACATTTTATGCGTAGATTTGCCGGGACAGTTGATCCCGCGCCCGGAGCAGCAGCTCCATAAACCGCTGATCCAGGTTCGACAGGCGGTAGGCCGCGGGGTACACAAGCACGTCCTTAAAGCGCATGCCGCTGCCTTGGCAAGCGCGCTGCACCAGGGCGAAGCGCTTGAGCGCCTCCGCCGTTTCGGGGGAGGCCCACATGTAGGATTCCTGCACGCGGCTGAGCAGCTCCAGTTGGGAAAGGCGGCCGTATACCTGGATGCGGCTGTCCTCGTCCTCCACCCGGCGCATGGGCGGCTGATGGGGCATGGTCGTATCGCCGTATATGATCTCGGTATAAGGCGCAAGATCCTCAAAGGAGATCTGCGTCCGCGCGGCCAGCGGATGATGGCGGGAGAGCAGCAGCAGCGCGTCGTATTCCCAAATGACCTGGCTGGCCAGCGATTTTTCCTGCAAATAATCCATATAGCGCTGCTCCTGGGAGGTTTGGTAGCGGATGATGCCCAGCTGGAATTGGCCGTCGGCCACCTCGTTGATGGTATGCACGGCGCTGGCCTCCCGCACGCAAATGTCCATGGGCCGCCCTTTATCCAGGGTGTCGATCAGCTGGGTAAAGCATTCTGCGATGTATCCCGTGCGGGGCATTGACAGGCTGAACCGCTGCATGGAATCGTCGTTCCGTCCGCTGAGCGCCTCCATCTTTTGCATCTGTGCCAGGATGGCCCGGGCGTACACCAAAAATTCGCGGCCTCTGGCGGTGGGAACCACGCCCCGGGAGGTGCGCGAAAAGATGGCGAACCCCATATTGTCCTCCAGTTCCTTGATGGCTTTGCTCAGGTTGGGCTGGGCCATGTACAGATTTTCAGCAGCCTGGGTGATGGAACCACACCGCTCCACCTCCACAGCGTATACGAAATGCAAAGTGTTCACGCAGCACCTCCTTATATCCGTTTGCAAAGCTATTCGACATTTGCCGCCCCTTTTCCTTTCCCTCCGCTTTTTTTCTTGATTTCCGTGCAGCCGCGGGGTATAATCGCAGCGGAATGAAAGGGAGAGGAAGGAACTGCTTTCCATGGATCTGTTCGTGCTCGTTCTGGAATTGATTGGCACCGTAGCCTTTGCGGCGTCCGGTGCCGTTATGGCGGTGCGCAAGAGGATGGATATTTTCGGTGTATGCGTGCTGGCGCTGACCACGGCGGTGGGCGGCGGCATCCTGCGGGATCTGCTGCTGGGCGTCACCCCACCCTCCACCTTCCGCAACCCCGTTTACGCGGGCACGGCGGCGCTGGTGTCGATCATCGTTTTCCTGCGGCCTGTGCGCCGCTACCTGGCGGGCGACCATGCCGCCTATCACCGCACCATGCTGGTGATGGATTCCCTGGGCCTGGGCATATTCACCGTGGTGGGGGTCAGCATGGCCTTTGCGGCCCAGCCCCAGGGCGGCGTGTTCCTGGCGGTGTTCCTGGGGGTGGTCACCGGCGTGGGCGGCGGCGTGATGCGCGACGTGATGGCGGGGGAAACGCCCTTCATCTTCGTCAAGCATGTCTATGCCTGCGCGTCCCTGGCGGGGGCGCTGGCCTGCGCCCTGCTGTGGGATGCCGTGGGGGCCGCCTGGGCCATGCTGACGGGGGCGGCGCTGGTGGTGGTCATCCGCCTGCTTTCCGCCACTTTTAAGTGGAATTTGCCGCGGGCGGATGGGTAATCCGCCACATAATACAAAGTTATTACGGTTATATTAAGAATTATCGCCACTTGGAGGATGTTTTGGAAGACGCAATCGAAAGGCGGCTGGAGGAGCTTTTTCGCCGGTTTGACGCGCAGGGCAGCTATCTGTTTATCAACTTTTTGGATCTGGCGGCCCTCAGCACGCTGCAGCGCTGCCTGCCGCGGCTGCCGCGGGTTCCCTGGACACTGTTTGGCGGCGCGGAGGGCTGCGAGCGGAAGATGCTGCGCCTGGGCAGCGAGGAGGCCTGCGGATATGAGCAGCCCTTTCCCATCGCCTGTGTGAAAATCGCCCCCGCCAGCCTGAAATTTGCCGAAAAGCTGACCCATCGGGATTTTTTGGGTTCGCTGATGGCTCTGGGGTTCGAGCGGGAGCTGCTGGGGGATATCGTGGTGCGGGAGGAGGCGGCCTATCTCTTCTGTGTGGAGCGCATCGCGCCCTACATTGCTCAGAGCCTGACCCAGGTGCGCCGCACCACGGTGCGCTGCGCGCCGCTGGACGCTCTGCCCGCGGGGGAGCTTTTCCGCCTGCAGCGCCAGGTGGTGCAGCTCTCTTCCGTGCGGGCCGACGCCCTGGTGGCCCATGTGTACAAGCTCTCCCGCGCCGACGCACAGGCGCTGTTTGCCGCCGGACGGGTGTTTGTCGACGGCCGTGAATGCCGCGATACCGCCGCCGTGCCAAGGGAGGGGGAGATCCTCTCCGTGCGCGGCTTTGGCCGCCTGCGCTTCCTCGGGGTGGACAGCCTGAGCAAGAAGGGAAAAAGCAATACCGCCGTGGAGCTTTTTGTGTGAACTGCATGCGGACGGCAGAAAATTGAAGAAAACCCATGCCGATTTGCGTTCGACATGGGTTTTCGCTTCATTTGCTGATATTGTTTAACAGATATGTTAATACGGGCATTGAAAAGAAATACATGTTCCTTGCTGTCTTTCTCGGAAGGAGGTCTGGGGGGAACCGCTCTTTGGACGCTAAAGAGCGGTTCCCCCCAGCAATTTCATTAGTCTCATGCGTTTTCAGCGCTTCTCACGCGGAACCATTTCCGCAGCCGAGGCAGCCACCAGCTCTTGCCGTAAAGCACGATCTCGGCGAACAGGCACATGGGAATGGCGGCGAAGGCGTCCACCACGGAATGCTGCTTGACGAAGCTGATGGACAGGCAGATCACCAGCACATCCGCCAGCACGAAAGCCTTCCACCAGCGGGAAACGCCTTTTTCTTTGAGCCAAACGGAGAGGATGCCCAGGGAATACCCCACGTGCAGGGAGGGGCATACGCCGGTGTTGGTGTCAAAGGCGTACAGAAAGGCGATCAGCTGGGTCAGAATATTCTCCCGCGGGAACACCTCCGGCCGCAGATCCTGGCGGCTGGGATAGATGATGTAGACCGCCATTGCAACCGCCTGGGTGATCATGATAAAGATGGAGAGCTTGCGGAAGCTGTCGATGTTGTACAGGGCGAAATAGCCCAGGGATACGACGATCAGCAGATACCACCCGAAATAGGGAATGATGAAATACTCGTTAAAGGGGATCAGGTCATCCAGCGGGCACCAGATCGGATGGCATTTTTCAATGGGGATCAGGTTTTCCGTCAGAAAGTACAGGCCAAAGTACACCAGCCAGCCCAGCAGCAGCTTCAAATGGGAAAAACGGGGTTCGTTGATGCGGGAGAGGCGGAATTCCCTGTAATCAACGACTGGCTTCTTCATAGTTGTTTACCTCTGTGGGAAGATTATGCGGATAGTCCTTTTTGGGGATGTTCAGATAGGGAACCACCCGGTGGCGGGGCAGGCTGTAAGCCAGGGCGGAAATCTCATCCGTCAGCACCCGGCAGATGCGGGCGCGCTCCGCATCGGTATCGCTGCCCGGCCGGAAGCGGACGGGCTTTCCCAGCACGATCTTTTTCAGCGCCGGGCAAATGTACATGGGCACGAAGTCCAGCTCTTTTCGGGTTTTGGTATGATACATCCGCGCCAGATCCACAAACCGATCCTGAAACGCGCATACGATGTTGTTCTGGGGCAGCGCCTGCTCGGGAAAGATGACGATCTTCGCCCCCTCCTGCAGCTTTTGCAGGGTGGTGCGGAAGGTAGTCAGCACCCGGGCGTCATGGTATACGGGAATGGTGTTGGCGTTGTTGAACACCAGCACGGACAGGGGCGCGATCAGGTAAGAGGCGATTTTGTACAGCCAGCGCACGGAACGGGGCTTCTGCGACCAGAAGTCCTGATAGGCATAGGCGGGCACTTCCTTCAGGTGCATCATTTGCCCGGCGCACCAGGTATACCGGTTGCCGGGGAAAAACAGCTCGCAGGCGATGGGCCCGTTCATCTGGGCGTGGTTGCCCACCAGCACCGCCTCCCCTTCCGGCAGGTTTTCCGCGCCCACAATTTCCATCCTGGGGAAGCATGCCCGCACGATGGCCTTGATCGCCCGGTAGAGGGGCGACGTCTTTTTTTCGTGAAATGCTTCGCTCACTGGCGGTCTTCCTTTCAGAAAAATCACTCTATTATATTACGAAAGATTAAACTGAAAATCAACTGCTTTTCACAAACAAAAAAGCACGGGGTTGCCCCCGTGCATATTGGGTATTGCGGTATTATTTTACCTGGCTGTCATAGTAGGCCTGCAGCTCAGCGCGAACTTCCTCGCCGCCGTTGGCAGTCCAATCCTTCATGAAGGCTTCCAGATCGTTGATAGTGCGGGAGCCGGACAGGATCTGGGTGATGAAGTCGTTGACGCTGGTGAACAGGGCGGTGTTGTACTTCGCATAGGCTTCGGAAGCGGGCATGAACTTGAACTCGTTCCTCACGAAGATGCTGGGGTCAGCGCCAATGGTGATCACGCTGAAGGCAGCCCACTGGGCGTCAGACTTACGGATGCGGCTGGGCCACTGGAACTGATAGTCCGCAGCGTTGGTGCAGTCGATGTAGTAGTAGCTGTCGCCGCGCTCGTTGGCGAAGATGGGGTTGATAGGCGAAATCTGGCCCTTATCATCATAGGTGAAGTGCACGCCTTCCACACCGATGTTGATGAAGAGCTGATCCTTCACCTTCAGGTTGATCCAGTTGATGGCATCCTCGGGATGCTTGGCGCGCACGGGAATGCAGGAGATCTGGTTGATGGCTTCGGTCTCCATGTAGGTGCAGGTGCCGTCGGGGCCCTTCAGGGCGCTGATGTAGCACAGGTCGTCATAGGTCAGGCCCAGGTCCTTCAGCTGAGCGGGCGTGGTCTGGGAAACGCCGGCGCGGTTGGAGCAGGAGATGATGGCCTTGCCGGAGGCGAATTTCTCGTTCATCACGGCGGGGGTGTTCACGGCCCAGTCAGCGTCGATCAGCTTTTCTTCGGCCAGCTTGGTCAGGAAGGCCACCATGTCGGCGAAGCCGGGAGCCTCGGTCATGTAGATGACCTTGCCGTTCTCGTCCACCATCCACTCGTTGTAGATGCCGAACGCGCAGGCGATGGTCTTGGGGATGACCCAGTTCTCATTGCCTTCGGAGGCGGCGCGGAAGGGACCGGTCAGGATGATGTACTGATCGCCGTAGAAGTTCTTCAGGGTCACCAGGCAATCATAGAATTCATCGATGGTCTCGGGCACCTTTTCGATGCCGGCGGCCTTCATCAGATCCCAACGGGCGGCCATGAAGGTAGCGATCTCATGGCTGTGGGGATACATGTAGGGCATGCCGTAGATGTGGCCGTCGGCGCCGCGCAGGGCGTTCCAGACTTCCTCGGTGTTGCCGGCCAGGATATCGGGGCCGTACTGGGCCAGCAGATCATCCAGGGGCTGCAGAGCGCCGTTGGCAACCAAGGTACGCCAGGTGTTCACGTTCACGGTGACCACGTCGTAATCCTGGGTACGGATGTCCATCATCAGCTTGGTTTCCGCATCCTGAGCGGGCAGGGCGAAATACTCAACCTTGTAGCCGGTGGACTGCTCAATGATGGGAACCATGTAGTCTTCGTTCACGTCCCAGCTGATGTTGTTGCTCAGACGCTTCAGGGTTACGTTGCCGGGGCCAAGCAGCTCGGCAGAGGCGGCGCTCACGCTCAGAAGCATGAGGGCGGCCAGCAGCAGTGCGACAAATTTCTTCATTTAGGGGTTCCTCCTTTTTATTTTCTTGCCATCCTCCCAGGATGGCAGGTGAAACGGATGGATATCAGCCCTTTACGGAGCCCACGGTAATGCCGTGAACCATGTAGCGCTGAATGAAGGGATAAGCCGCGATGATCGGGATGATGGACAGCGAAACCGCGGCGGCCACCATGCCCTCGGTGGTGATGTTCTCCAGATAATTGCCAACGCCCTTTGCGCCGTTGGAGAGGTTTTCGGCAAAGGCCTGGCTGTTGTTGATGATATCGTACAGGTACAGCTGCATGGTGCGCATGGAGCTGCTGGTGGTGTACATCATCACGTGGAAGTAGTTGTTCCAGTAGTTGATGGCGTACAGCAGCGCCACCGTGGCCAGCACGGGCACCGACATGGGCAGCACGATGCTGATCAGGGTGCGCACGTCGTTGGCGCCGTCGATGGCGGCGGATTCCTCCACCTCGGAGGGCAGGCCCTCAAAGTAGTTCTTCACGATGAACATATTGAACTGCACGATGGCGAAGGGCAGGATGCATGCCCAGTAGGTATCCAGAATGCCCATGGTGACCACCACCATGTAGCAGGGCACGATGCCGCCGTAGAACACCATGCTGATCACGTACAGCAGGGTGATGAAGCGATGGCCCTTGAACCCCTGCTTGGAGAGGGGATAGGCCGTGGTGATGGTGGTGAACATCGATATTGCCGTGCCCGCCACCGTCACGATCAGCGAGTTTTTCAGGGCGCTGAAGAAGTCGGTCTTGGTAAAGACGTATTTTATGGTGTCCAGCTGTACGCCCACCGGCCAGAAGAGCACGCGGCCCGCGGTCACCGCCGTGCCGGTGCTGACGGATTTGCTGATCACGTGCAGGCAGGGGAAAATCGCAATCAGCGCCAGGAAGGTCATTACGATATAGGCGATGACGGACATGATCTTCTCGGTGCGGTCGCGGGGGATGCGGTTGGAGATCTTTTTACTGTTGGGGAGCGCTTTCACTGTCATATCTGCTCCCTCCTTACCAAATGCTGCGGTGCAGCGTCTTGCGGCTGACGGTGTTCGCCCCGATGATCAGCACGAAGGCGACGATGGAGTTGAACAGGCCCAGGGCCGTGGTCAGGGAATACTCCATGCGGCCCATGCCGATGCGGTACACATAGGTCTGAATGATATCCGCCACGTCGTACACCGCGGGGTTATAGAATACCAGCACCTGCTCAAAGCCGGTGTTCAGGATGTAGCCCACCTTCAAAATCAGCATCAGCACGATGGTGGGCAGGATGCCGGGCACGGTCACGTGCCACAGCTGCTGCCACTTGTTGGCGCCGTCCACCTTGGCAGCCTCATACAGCGTGATGTCGATGCCGGTGATGGCCGCCATGTAGATCACCGTGTTATAGCCCACTTCGCGCCAACCCTCGGTGAACACCAGCAGCCAGCGGAAAATACCCAGGTCGGTGAAGAAACGCACCCGCTCCCCGCCCAGCTTGACGATGGCGGAGTTGATGATGCCGTAGTTGCCCAGCAGGGAATAGAACATGCCGAAAATCATAACCCAGGAGAAAAAGTAGGGCACGTAGATTGCCGTCTGGGTGAATTTGCGATAGCGCCTGTTCTGAATTTCGTTCAGCAGGAAGGAGCAGATGATGGGCAGCGGAAACAGCACCGCAATTTTCATGCCGTTGATGATCAGGGTGTTGCGCAGCACCTTCGTAAAGTCAGAGGAGCTGAACAGCTTTTCAAACCATCTAAAGCCCACCCAGCGGCTTTTTGCGATGGCGTCCAGCGGGTTGGCACCCAAAAAGATGTTGTAATCCCGGAAGGCCATCTGCAGGCCGTACAGCGGCCAGAACTTGTAGAGAAACAGGAAGATCAGGCCGGGAATCAGCATCAGATACAGCAGCGGATGCCGTTTAACGTAAACAAAAAACAGGTGGATTCGTTTCCCCAGTCCAATATGTTTCTTTTTTCCAATGCCGTCCACGAAAACGCTCCTTTCAATATAAACGCGATCGACGGCATACAGCCGCTTTCCTCTTGTATGGTAAAATACTATCATCTTGAAGCCCAAAAGTCAATAGATTTGCACAAGCTACCCCGCTTTTTTTTCGCCGCGCAGCCGCGAAAAGGCTTCACTCGGTTTTCAGCTCGTCGGCGTCCCGCTGCTCAAGTTCCTCGGGGCTGAAGGGCGCCTTCAGTTCAAATTCCACCCGATCAAGGGCGCCGGTATAGCGCCAAACGCCTTTCCGGCTGTATGCGGGGCAAACAGGCGCATAGGCAAAATGACCGATGGAAAGCAGATGGCCGTGTTGGGTGAAAAGCGGCTTGCCGGTGATGATCGCCCGCGCCGCGTGCCGCCCGTTCAGGTACAAGCAGCAGATGCCCTGGTCGGTGCCGGTTTTCACAAAATCCACCCCGACGCAGAGGGAGCCTTTGGGCAGCGCACATTCTGAAACGACGCGGAACTGCTTCAGCCCGACATAGTTATAATGCAGTTTCAGCCTGCCTTCTTCGATGTACAGGGCATGGCCCGCCATGTCATCACCGAAGGAATACAGCACGCCCTCGTCCCCTTCGCGGTACGTCAGATAGACCCGGGAGGCATAGGAGCGGCCCTTCAGGCTGACGCTGTAGCCCGTATCAAATTCCGGGTAATAGCGCAGGCTGGTTTTCTGCAGGGCGGGGTTCCCCCGCAGCAGCTCGCCGAAAAGCTGGCCCTTGTATTTTTTGCGGTTGCTCTCTATCATGGGCAGCACGCCGTATTTGCCCGCTTCATGCCACCAAAGCGCCTCCAGCTCCCGCACCTTTTCGGGATATTGCGCGGCCAGGTCGATGGCCTGGGAGGGGTCGCTTTCCGCGTTGAAAAGCTCCCAGCGGTCGTCGGCAAAGTCAAAGGAGGGGGTTTTCAGGTGATCCGCCACAATCTCCCACCCGTCATGCCAAAGGGCGCGGTTGCCCATGATTTCATAATACTGGGTGTGCCGGGCGCTTGGGGCTTCCGGCGCGTCAAAGGTGTAGGCCATGCTGACGCCGTGCTTTTCCATCTGGGGCACGCCCTTCAGGGTCTGGGGTGCTTCATAGCCCAGCAGCTCCAGCACCGTGGCGTTGATATCCACAACATGATGATACTGGTTCCGCTTTGTCCCTTTGTCTTTGATCGCGTCCGGCCAGGCCATGATCAGGGGCACGCGCACGCCTCCGGAATGGCTCCAGGTCTTGTACATCCGGAAGGGAGTGGAGCCCACGTTGGCCCAGGCGACCGGATACTGGCAGGGGGCCTCCGGGCTGCCCAGCTTTTCCGCCTCCTCCGGGGCAAGGATGGGGGCGTCGTGACCCTGCGTTAGCCGCTGGCATTGGTTTTTCTGCCCCCACATGCCGCCGTTGGTCGATGTACCGTTGTCCGTCATGAATACGATCAGCGTGTTGTCATACTGCCCGATCCTTTTCAGATAATCGGTCAGGCGGCCGATCTGGTCATCGGTGTGGGAGATGAATCCGGCCCATACCTCCATGTATTTGGCCAGCACCTTCTTTTCCTCCGGCGTTCTTCCGTCCCAGTCGGCCACCAACTCGTCACATTCGGAGAGCACCGTATCCCGGGGGAAGATGCCAAGGTCCTTCTGCCGCTCAAACACCCGCCGGCGACAGGCGGCCCAGCCCTCGTCAAAGCGGCCCCGGTAGCGGTCGATATAGGCCTGGGGCACGTGATGGGGCGCATGGTGCGCGCCGAAGGCAAGGTAGCAGAAAAAGGGCTTCTCCGGTGTGGCGGATTTTTCCGCCCCGATGTAGCCGATGGCCCTGTCCACCAGATCCTCGCTGAGATGATAGCCCTCCTCCGGCCGGGCGGGGGGCTGAACATACTCGTTTCCCCGTACCAGACTGGGATAATACTGGCTGGTATCCGCGGGCATAAAGCCGTAGAATTTATCAAAGCCCCGGCCCAGGGGCCATTGGTCGAAGGGGCCGCTGGGGCTGGTGTACTCAGGCGCGACCAGGTGCCACTTTCCCACACAGATCGTGGCGTAGCCCTTCTCCTGCAGTATTTCGCTGATGAAGCCGCAGCGGTGGCTGACCTGCCCCCGCAGGCTGGGAAAGCCCATATCGAGATCCGCAATGTACCCCATGCCCGCGCTGTGGCTGTTGCAGCCGGTCAGCAGGCTTGCCCGGGTCGGGGAGCACATGGGGTTCACGTGAAAATTCGTATACTGCAGGCCGTCCGCCGCCAGCGCGTCGATGTGCGGGGTGTCGATCAGCGCGCCGTAGCAGCCGAAGTCCGCAAAGCCGGTATCGTCAATGACGATATAGAGCACGTTCGGCTTGTCCGACAGGTCGGCGCGCTCTGGCCACCAGGGCTCCGAATCCAGATAAGAAGCGCTGATTTTTCCGCGAAAAGGCTGATTGTCCATTGGCCAAGCCCTCCGAAACAGTTCGTATATAATATATAGGAAGCAATAAAATCAGTCATCTTTGCTATTATACCTTGCGACGGTTCCAAAAGTCAATCGCCCGGAGTGTTTTTTTGCTGTTTCCGCACGAGAAAGGGATCGCCTCCCCCCCGCCGCGGGCGGGACGATCCCTTTATAACAGAATGAAAATGTGTTTTGTCAGGTTCAGGCTTGCAGCATGCGCTTCAAAAACTCCCTTGTGCGGGGCTGCTGGGGGTTTCCGAAAACCTGATCGGGCGCGCCCTGCTCGCAGATGACGCCGTCATTCATGTACACCACCCGGGTGCTCACGTCCCGGGCAAAGGCCATTTCATGGGTTACCACCAGCATGGTCATGCCGCTTTCCGCCAGGGAGCGCATCACGGAGAGCACCTCGCCCACCATTTCGGGGTCCAGGGCGCTGGTGGGCTCGTCGAAGAGCAGCACCTCGGGATCCATGCACAGGGCCCGGGCGATGGCCACGCGCTGCTTCTGCCCACCGGAGATTTGGCGGGGCTTGGCGTTGATGTAGGGGGCCATGCCCACCTTTTCCAGGTACTTCATGGCCTGGGCGCGGGCTTCCGCTTTGCCGCGCTTCATCACCCGCACCTGGCCTACCACGCAGTTATCCAGCACGGTCATGTTGTTGAACAGGTTGAAGGATTGGAACACCATGCCCACGTGCGCCCGGTATTTGGCCGCGCTGACACCCCGGGCCAGCACGTTTTTGCCGTGGTAGAGAATTTCCCCGGCGGTGGGGGTCTCCAACAGGTTGATGCACCGCAGCAGGGTGGATTTGCCCGAGCCCGACGCACCGATGACGCTGATCACGTCGCCCTTGTCCACGGTGAAATCGATATCCCGCAGCACCGGGTTTTTGCCGAAGATTTTGGAAAGGTGGTTGATTTGCAGGATGTGCTCCGCCATGTCACGCGCCCTCCTTTTCGCTGGGCTGATATTCCTTGCTGCGCTCGTCAAAGGGCGTGCCCCGGTCGGGATGGGTATAGGTGCCGGCGGTCATCACCAGGGGATCCTCCTGCACCAGCTCGTAATTGCTCTTGCCGTCCATACGCCGTTCCAGCCACCTCAGCAGGAAGGAGGCGATCAGCGTCATGGTCAGATAGCCCGCCATCTCCACCGTGGCGGAGGGGAAATACAGATAGCTGGCGCCCACGGTGGCCCGGTGGGCGGCAAAGAAATCGGGGAAGCCGATGATGAACATCACCGAGGTATCCTTCACGTTGATGATGAAGTTGTTGCCGATCTGCGGCATGATGTTGCGCAGGGCCTGGGGCAGTATCACGCTGGTCATGGTCTGCACGTGGGTCATGCCGATGGCCTTGGCGCCCTCGGTCTGGCCGGGATCCACCGATATGATGCCGCCGCGCACGGACTCGGCCATGTACGCGCCGGTATTGATGGATACCACCACGATGGCCGCCAGCCATACGGAGGTGAATTTCATGCTGTTGTTGGTAAAGTAGGGCAGGCCGTAATAGAGGAACACCGCCTGCAGCACCATGGGCGTGCCGCGGAATACCTCCACGTATATGCGGATGATCACGCGGATCAGCTTCAAGAAGAAACGCTTGATGGGATGATCGCCCTTGCTGTACGGAATGGTGTTCAGCACGCCGCAGATGAAGCCGATCAGGCAGCCGATCACCGTGCCCACCAGGGCCAGGATCAGCGTGTTCCTGATGCCGCTCAGGTACGCGCCGCTGTATTTTCCCCATAGCTTGGCGATATCCGCGCCCAGCTGCGCAAATCTGTTCATGGGCCAGCTCCTCTTTTCAATCAGAATGCCGCGCCGGGGGATAGGCTTCCCCCAGCGCGGAAGGGATGTTCAGCTGTTTTTACTCTTCGGACAGCGGCTGGATCTCGATGGCGTAGGCCATCAGGCTGTTGAAATCCTCCACCGTCATGCCGGAAAGCACGCTGTCGATGGCCTCGCGCAGCACGGTATTGCCCTTCATCATGGAAATGCCGATGTTCACATTCTCCGCGCGCTCCTGCTCGGTGAACTGGAAGTCGCCCTCGGTGCCGCTGAAGTCCAGGATCACCATATCGGGATAGGCCACCAGCGCGCCCTGGGCGGTGGGCAGATCGGTGCACACGAAGTCCACCATTTCGGTCTCCAGCGCCATCAGCATGGCGGGGGCGGTCTCGGCGGCGGTCATCATGTTGGCCCCGGTGATCTGGGGCAGGCAGGTGTCATACCAGATGGTGGCGATCTGGGCGGTGCAGCTGCCTCCGGCCAGATCGCTGATGCTCTGGGCGTTGGCGTAGGGGCTGTTCGCCTTGGTCAGGCATACGATGGTGGCGTAGAAGTAGGGGCCCGCGAAATCCACCTGCTCGGCGCGGCTGGCGGTCATGCTCTGGCCGGCGATCACGGCGTCAAAGGTGCCGGTCTGCACGCCGGGCACCAGGGAATCCCAGTCGGACTGGATCACTTCCAGCTGCCAGCCGTTGGCTTCGCAGATGCGCTGGGCGATCATCACGTCATAGCCGTTTGCGTAGCTGCCGGGCACGTTGGCGATGGGCACGGCGCCGTTGCTGTCGTCATTTTGCGTCCAGTTGTAGGGGGCGTAGGTACACTCCATAGCGATGGTCAGCACGCCGTCCTCCACGCCGCTGGGCACGGCGGTCTCGGCGCAGGCGGTCAGGGAAAGCAGCATCACGAGCGCGGTCAGGATTGCACACAGTCTGGTCATTGTTTTGTCCTCCTCTTTCTCCTTCACTTGGGGTAACAGAAAAGCGGTGAAGGCTGGGAGGCCATTCACCGCAATATCCGCCAAACGAAAGAAAAGGGGATTGCTTTGAATAGCGCTCCATGGCCTTGTGCCATGACAGTCAAGCGGATATTCTCCCCTTGCCCAACGCAAACGCCTTGCCGCGGCCTTCGCATTTCGGCGGTTTCCCCTTTCACACCCGTTCCCAGCCCCGGCAGGGCTCCCGGGCGCTACTCTTGTCCACCGCGCCTCTATTCCATCCGGATGTCCCGGATGTGAGCCTTACTATACGCCGGTTTTTTCCTCCTGTCAATACGAAAATATGATAAAATATGCAAAAAACTTTTAAAAAACATTTTGGACTTTCCGTCCGTGATTGACAGCAGCCCCCGCCTGGACTACAATAGCCCCAGGAGAGGGGGAAAGCGCTTATGCAGATCGGCATCAGCACATACTGCCTGGAGAGGGAACTGAAAAAGGGGAGCATTACCTTGAACGGCGCCGTCGATTGGGCGGCGCGGGCCGGGGCGGAGTGCCTGGAGCTGGTGCCCGGCAGCTTTCGCCTGGCGGATGAAGCGGATGGCAGGCCGGACGCCGCCGCCGTCGCCGCGCTGAAGCGCCGGGCGAAGGATGCGGGGGTGACGCTGTGCAATTATTCCATTTCCGCCAACTTCTGCAGGGAAGGGGCGGATTGGACGGCAGAGGTCGAGCGGGTGCGGCGGCAGATCGATATCGTGTCCGCCCTGGAGATCTCGCTGATGCGCCACGACGTCAGCGCCTGGAACCATCCCGCGGGGAATACGGCGGCGGAGTTTGACCGCTGGCTGCCCGTGATGGCGGAGGCGGCGCGCACCCTGGCGGAATATGCCCGGGACAAAGGTGTGACCACCCTGGTGGAGAACCATGGCTACTTTATGAATGGCATTGACCGCGTGGAGCGGCTGCTGCGGACGGTGGAGCATCCCAATTACGGTTTCCTGCTGGACGTGGGAAATTTCGCCTGCGTGGATGAGGACGCCGCGGCGGCGGCCCGCGCCCTGTCGGGGCAGGCGCGCATGGTGCATTTGAAGGATTTCTATCTGCGCCGCGCCGATCCCGGCGACGCGCCGGAGATTGAAAGCCCCGGCAGATGGCTGCGTTCCCGGGGCGGGATTTACCTGCGGGGCGCGATTTTGCACCAGGGCGATCTGGACATCCCGTCGATTTTTGCCGCGCTGAAGGCAGCGGGGTACGACAGCTGCATGGCCCTGGAATTCGAGGGGATGGAGGATGCCTGTTACGCTACGGCGGTGGGGCTGCGCAATGCCCGCCGGCTGTGGGATAAATAAAATCAGATTGCAAATATATTCCAAATACAGTATAATCAACGCGAATGGCCCATTTATTAAGCGAAAGGGATGAATGAAAATGAAACAAACCCCTATCACCGAACAGCAGCTGGCAGCCTGGTCAAAGGAATGTTATCACGCCGCCGACGCCCGGCAGGTGGCCACCCTGGCCCTGTCCAAAACCGATCTGAACGACGCGGCCTATAATTCCAAGGGAGCCTTCGCCATGCGGCAGAAGTTCTCCGTGGAGATTCCCACCCTGCCCGTGACTAATCAGGAGCACAGCGGCCGGTGCTGGCTGTTCGCCGCCACCAACGTGCTGCGGGAGCGCATCGCCAAGCAGCTCAATTTGAAGCAGTTCGAGCTGAGCCAGAGCTATCTGGCCTTCTGGGATAAATTCGAGCGGGCCAACTACTTCCTGGAGAGCATCATTCAGACTGCCGACCTGCCCACCGACGACCGCACCGTGGCTTTCATCCTGAATACCGGCGTGCATGACGGCGGCCAGTGGGATATGTTCGCCAACATCGTGCGCAAGTACGGCGTGGTGCCCAAGGACGTCTATGACGAAACCTTCCAATCCCGCAATACCCGCAGCATGAACCACGTGCTCAACCGCAATCTGAAGGTCTGCGCCGCGAAGCTGCGCCGCATGGTGGCGAAGGGGGCCGCGGAGGAGGCGATTCAGGCAGAAAAGGCCGCCATGCTGGGCCGCATCTATGCCTTCCTGTGCAGCTGCTACACCGAGCCGCCCAAGGCTTTTGACTTCGAGTATGTGGATAAGGATCAGGGCTATCACATCGAAAAGGGCATGACGCCCCAGTCCTTCTGCGAAAAGTATGTGGGCGATCTGCTGGAGAAGACTGTCAGCGTCATCCATGCGCCCACCCAGGATAAGCCCTATCACAAGACCTTTACCATCAAAATGCTGGGCAACGTGGTGGGCGGCCGGCCCGTCAAGCACCTGAATCTGCCCATGGATGAATTCAAGCAGGCCATCATTGCCCAGCTGCAGGCGGGCAAGGTGGTGTGGTTCGGCAGCGACGTGGGCAAGTACGGCGAGCGCGAGGCGGGCATCTGGGATGACCAGTGCTTCAATATGGAGCTGCTCACCGGCCTGGAACTGAAGATGAGCAAGGAGGACAGCCTGAATTACTGGTTCGCCGCCATGAACCACGCCATGGTCATCACCGGCGTCAACCTGGCGGAGGGCAAGCCCACCCGCTGGAAGATCGAAAACAGCTGGGGCGATCAGAAGGGCGAAAAGGGCTATTATATCTGCTCTGATTCCTGGTTCGACGCCTACGTGTTCCAGGCCGCCGTGGAGGCGGAATACCTGGGTGATCTGGCCGCTCTCGCCGCTCAGCCGCCCATCGAGCTGGCCCCCTGGGATCCCATGGGAACGCTGGCGGAATAAATTCCTAAATGAAGACTGAAGACTGAAAAATGAAGAATGAAAAATAATATAGTCTGCATCGGCTGAATTATCAAACTATTTCATTCTTCATTCTTAAATATTCATTCTTCAGTTTTCAGTAACAATCCGGGCCGGGGCAGCGCGCTGCCCCGGCCCGGATTGTTTGTTGTTCAGCGTTTTCTTATTTCCCGATGATGGGCGTCCAGTACGCCTGGTTGTAGATATCCGTGAAGCGGTAGGTCGCTAGGACCTTTGAGGCGTCGGGCAGATACACGTCGCTGACTTTCAGCCCTTCGTTGCCCAGCAGCTTGTTTCCGCTCAGGGTGATGGCCTCGCCCAGCTCATAGCTGTCGATGAAGTTCTGCTGATAGTCATACAGATCGGCCAGGAAGGTGATGGTATCGCCATCATTGATTTCCGTCCTGTTCTTAGCGATGCCCTCGATATCGCTGCCGGTATATACCGCCTGCGCGCCGGCCACATAGCCGCCCTCGTTGTCCTGGTCGAACACGATCAGCAGATCCACCCGGTCGCCGTTCAGCAGGGCGGGCACCCGGCCGGTGATGCGCCATTCGGTGTCGCTCAGCTGTTCGCTGGTTTCGTGATAATAGGCCACGGGCTGCCCGTTGATGGCCAGCCAGGTGCCGCTGGTATCGGCCACCAGGCGGCCCAGGTCGTCGAATTCAAACAGGTTGTCCAGGCCCAGATCCACATAGCCCGCTCCATTGTCATAGAACAGGTTCAGGTCGATGCCGTGCACCAGGGCCCACTGCTCGGCGGGCAGGTCGATGACCCACTTGTCGCCGTCCTTTGCGAAGGCCAGCTTGCTGCCGTCCAGCAGGTTCGCCGTCAGGTAGGTGCCCAGCTGCTCCTCGCTCAGCGTGCGGCCGGACAGGAAGTCCAGCCCGCTGCCGCCGCCGCCCAGGAAGCTGCTCAGCAGGGAGCCGATCATATCGGCGGAGGAAGAGCTGCTGCCGCCGCCGGTCAGGCCGAACAGGCTGGGAATGGCGCTGTTGGCGCCGCCCGTTACCGCCTGGCCGCTGGCCTCCACGCTGGCGAAGGCGCGGATGGCCTTTGAATAGCTGTCATCCATGCCGATGGCCGCGTAGGTGCGCACCGCCTGATCCACCTTGCTGGTGCCCTGGTAGGGGAAGTATGCGCTCAGGCCGTAGGCATCGTTAATGTTGGTGCGGTTGTATTTCACCGCCGCCCGCAGCACCTTGGCCAGCGCCGCGCTTTCCGCGGTGCCCAGGTTGTTGCACAGGTCGGTCAGATCCACCTGGTCGATGCGGGCGGAGGTGGCGAATTCCCGGCTGCCGTTGCGGGCGTTGGATACGGCCTTGAATTCCTGATTGGTGATCATGGAGGTGACGCCGTTGGAGAAGGCGGTCAGCTTGGCGGGCACGGTGTTGGCCAGCTCCGCCAGGTCGATCAGGCTCAGGGTGGTCTGCTGGCCGCGGCATTCCGCGCTGCAGCGGGCCACAAAGTCATCGCAGATCTGCTTGCCGATGTCCAGGGTATCCATGCTGGGGTTGCTGCCCAGGGCGGTGAGCCAGTTGGTGTAATACCAGCCGATGCCGGGCTCGGTCTCCTCCGAGGCGATCAGGTAATCGGCGTAATTGCTGGCCATCAGCGCGTTTTCCACCGTGGCCATCAGGCAGGTGTCAAAGCCGATGAAGTCGAACTTCACCCCGCCGTTTTTAAAGGCGGCGTTCAGCCCCGCCAGGCTCATGGTGCCGGCGCGGGGATTGCGCTCGTCATAGCCATAGCCCGCCACCGAGCCGCTGCCGTGATCCCACAGGATCAGCGCGTACCGGGTGGATTTATAGTTCTTGGCGCAGTACTGGATGAAGCTGGTCAGCGTTTCGGGGCTGGTCATGGCCCCGGTGCCCGCGTTTTCCTGCAGGCAGGTCAGGCCGCCGTCTTCAACGCGCCAGATCTGGTTCACCTTGGAGGATACCATGTTGTTGCGCCAGCCCGTGCTGCCGCCGGTGTATACGATCAGCTTCACGCTGCTGCCGAATTTGGCGGCCAGCATCTCCTGCAGGTCGCGGGTAGCCATGGCGCTCTTGCTCTCCAGGTCTGCGCCGCACATGTACACCATGATGGTGATGGTGTCCTTGCCGTTGCCCTTCAGGGTGGTGAATTTGGCCCGGCTGCCGCTGGCGACGCTGCGGTTGAGGGCGGTGTAATTTGCCCCGCCGCCCGTGGAGGCGGAAACGCTGCTCTGCTGGGCTGCCGCGGCGCTGCCGATGCCGGTCTGGCCGCTGAACCAGCTGCCGCCCAGGATGCTGGAAAGGTCAACGCCGCCGGCGGCGCTGCTGCCGCCGCCCAGCAGGCTGCTGAGCCCGCCGGAGATCACAGAGGAGGTGTCGCCCCCCAGCAGGGAGCCGATGAGGCTGCCCGTATTGCCCGTCTGGTTTGCGGTGTTATTATTGCCGTTGCTGCCGCCGCCGAACAGGCCGGACAGGCCGCCGCCCCCGCCCAGCAGTACGATGGCCGCAATGGCGATCAGGATCAGCTTGCCCATGCCGCCGCCGGCGCGGGTGCCGGTGCCGCGCTGGGCGCTGCCTGTGGTCTGGGGCCGGGTCTGCTGCGTTTGCTGGGGACGGGTGGTATAGGTGGGCTGGCTGCCCGCCGCGGGCCGCTGCTGCTGGGGCCGGGCGCCGCCCTGGCCCGGGCCGTGGGTATTCATGCCGCCGGTGGCCTGGCCGGGCCGCTGGGTCTTGGGCCGGGCGCTGCTCAGCATGCTGCGCATCCGGTCGGCGGGGGATTGCTGCTTCCGCTCCTGATAGCCGTCGGAGGAGCCCACGGGCCCCTGTCCCTGGCCCTTGCCGTGAGTGTTCATGCTGTCCTTGGAGGCGGTGCCGCTGATATTCTTTTTCCTGTTCATGGGTGCGTTCGCCATATGCAAAACTCCTTTTTCCTGATGGTTCCGTATACAGTATATCACGTTTTTACCGCAGCGTCACCCAAAAAACGCGGGGGAAAAGCTGTTTTTTTATCCGGCCCCGTGGGTGCGGATGTATTGGGTGGGGGTCAGGCCGTAATACTGCTTGAAGGCGCGGTAAAAGGTGCGGGGGCATTCAAAGCCAGCCTCCAGGGCGATTTCCAGCAGGGGCTGGGTGCCGGTCAGCATTTTGCGGGCGGCGTGCTGACAGCGTAGTGCGCTGACAAAGGCCCCGGGGGAGCAGCCCAGCCGCTCGTTGAACAGGTGGGAAAAACGGCTTTTGCTGTAACCGAAGCGTCGGGCCAGCTCCGCCATGGGCAGGCTTTGCTGATAGTTGTTCTGCAAATAGATCAGCGCCTCCCGCAAAAGGCCCCGGGGCGCGTCGGCGCTGATGGGGGTCAGCCCCACCTGCTCCGCCAGCAGGCCCAGCAGGGTGTTGCACAGCCCCCGCCGGGCTTCGGTGCCGCATTGCTCCCACCCTTCGGCGATCATGTCCGCCACGGATCGCAGCAGGGGGGCGCGGCGCAGGTCGCACAGCGGGGCGGAAAAGGCGCTGTTCATCAGCAGCTTTTGCATGGAGGGCACAAAGCCCGTGGGGATGATCAGCAGGGTGTCCTCATTGGGGCAGGGACTTTGATAGGCGTGCACCGTGTAGCCCGATACCAGCAGCAGGTGCTCCGCCGGGGCCTGCAGCGGCTGCCCGTCCAGCTGGGCCTCCAGGCAGCCCCGGCGCACGTATACGATTTCAAGGCTGGAGTGAAAATGCGCGGGGCAGGCGTCGTTGCTGGCGTGCCAGCAGGCGGCCTCCGCCATGCTGTCCCGGTGATATTCGTACAGGTGCCGCTGGGGATCGAAGCGCTCCATGACCATCCCTCCAGGTGACATTCTGTGCTATTTTACCATGGACGGGCCGATTTGAAAAGTGAAAAACGCCCGCAGGCCGGCCTGCATTTACCGGGTTGTGGGATGGATAAAAACATGATATAATACCTATTATCCCTGAGACTGATTTTCGGAAGGAGAAGCCTTTATGTTCGGACGTTTGATGAACAGCTATTATTACGGCAAAAGCGGCAAGGGAGACTATCGCAAGACCGATCTGCCCAAAAACCGCTGGCAGCTTTTCTGGGAGATGCTGCGCATCCGTTTCACCGGCCTGTGCCGCATCAATCTGATGACCTTTGTGGTGTGGCTCCCCATGATGATCGTGCTGGTCATGCTAGTCAACTCGATTGTCAGCGTGTCGGATATACAGGTGATGACGGATGAGGCCACCGGCGCCAAATACACGGCCCTGATCTATGCCGAGCAGGTGGACGAGGCGGGCAACGTCGTCGTGGAGGCCAATACCGTGGCCCTGCAGGGCGTGCTGCAGATGACGCTGATCCTGCTGATCCCGTGCATCCTGATCACCGGCCCGGTGCAGGCGGGCCTGGCGTATGTTACCCGCAACTGGGCGCGGGACGAGCACGCCTTCCCCTGGGCGGATTTCAAGGACGCCGTGAAGGAAAACTGGAAGCAGGGCCTGGGCGTATCCGCCATCACCGCTGTGCTGCCTTTCGTGCTGTACGTGTGCTATAACTTCTATAATCAAATGCGGATGAACAACTGGTTTTTCATGATCCCGCAGATGATGACGATGATGCTGGGCCTGCTGTGGTGCCTGGGGCTGGTGTTCATGTATCCCATGATGGTCAGCTACCGCATGACCTTCCGCCAGCTGATCAAAAACAGCCTGATGCTGGCGGTGGCCCGCCTGCCTATGGCGGCGGGCGTGCGCCTGGCGACGCTGGTGCCCACGCTGATCGCCCTGTTCGTGGGCGTGTTCCTGAACGGCTGGCTGTACGCCATGCTGGGTCTGCTGCTGTATTACACGGTGGTGGGCAACGCCCTGACCCGGTTCGTATACGCCTCCTTCTCCAACGGGGTGTTTGACCGCTATATCAACAGCCGCATCGAGGGCGTGCAGGTGAACCGCGGTCTGGCCCAGGAGGAGGATGAGGACGACTTCACCGACGAGGATGAGCCGGAGGACGGCCAGGCCCAGTAAATAGGCCCGTCCCTTTGCGCGCATACTGTGTGCGGAGGTGACGTATGATGGAAGACAAACAAACCGATCTCCGGCTGAAATACCGCGCGGCGGAGCAGCTGGGGCTGATGGAAAAGCTGCTGCGGGTGGGCTGGGCCGGGCTCAGCGCCCAGGAGACGGGCCGCGTGGGCGGCCTGGTGGGCAAGCTGCGGCGGCAGCTGGGAAAGGAACCGTAAACCCATGTATACAGACTTCGCTGCGGTGTATGACCGCCTGATGCGCGAGGTGGATTATGAGGGCTGGGCCCGCTATTACGCCTCCCTGCTGGCAAAGGCGGGGGTGCCGGGCGGGGCTGTGTGCGAATGCGCCTGCGGCACGGGCAGCCTGACGGTGCCCCTGGGACGGCTGGGCTACCGCATGACCGGCGTCGACCTGAGCCGGGACATGCTCTCCGTAGCCGCCCAGAAGGCGCGGCAGGCTGGGCTTCAAATCCCCTTTGTGCAGCAGGATATGACCGCCCTGCGCCTGCACAGGCGGCAGCGGGCTGTGCTGTGCACCTGCGACGGGGTCAATTATCTGACCACCCCCGCCAGGGCCCGGCGCTTTTTCGCCGCGGCCTGGGCCGCGCTGGAGCCGGGGGGCGCGCTGATCTTTGACGTATCCACCCCGGAAAAGCTGCAAAATATCCTGGGCGGCAACACCCTGGGCTGCATGGATGAGGACGTGAGCTACATTTGGCAGAACGCCTGGCATCCCCGCACCTGCACGGTGGATCTGCGCCTGTCGATTTTCGTGCGTCAGGGGGACGGCCGCTATCAGCGGCTGGAGGAGCGGCAGCGCCAGCGCGCCTATACAAAAGAAGAATTGACGGAATACCTGAGCAGGGCGGGCTTCACCAATGTGCGGTTCTTTGGAGACCGCACCCGGCGCGCTCCCCGGCCCGGGGAGGAGCGCTGGCACATCGTGGCCCTGCGCCCGAAGGAGAAACGTATATGATGAACGAGCCTTACAACGAGAACGACGCCCTGCTGCGCATGACCGTGTGTGGCGGGGAAGCCCGGGTGGCCCTGCTGCGCACCACCCACACCGCCCAGCGGGCGGGGGACGTACACAGCGCCTCCGACGTGGCCATCGCCGCCATGAGTCGCCTGCTTACCGGCACGGCCATGCTGGGCGTGATGATGAAGGAGCAGGACGCCAATGTTACCGTGATCGTGGACGGCGGCGGCCCCGGCGGGCGCATGACCTGCGTTTCCCACGGGGGAGACCTGAAGATATCGATGCATAATCCCCGGGTTTCGCTGCCCCCGCGCAAGGACGGCGCGCCCGACGTGGCGGGGCTGATCGGCCGGGACGGCACCCTGACCGTGATCCGGGATTACGGCGTGGGCGAGCCCTATATTGGCAAGACTCAGCTGGTCAGCGGAGAACTGGGCGAGGATTTCGCCGCCTATTACACCCACAGCGAGCAGACGCCCTCCATCGTGTCCCTGGGAGCCATCGTGCATGAGGGCGCGGTGCTCTCCGCCGGGGGCGTGCTGGTGCAGGCCATGCCGGGCTGCAGCCGCAAAACGCTGGAGCTGCTGGATCTGCGGGCCATGCTGTTCTCCGGCATCAGCCGCGATCTGTTTGAGGATCCGCTGGAGAAGCTGGCCCACCGCTGGTTTGACGATATTGACCTGACAGTGCTGGAGCGCCAGCCCATCCGCTACTACTGCGGCTGCAGCTGGGAGAAGGCCCGGCAGATGCTCAAGGCCGTGGGCCGCCAGCAGCTGCTGGAGATTTTGCAGCAGGATCACGGGGCGGAGATGACGTGTCATTTCTGCCATGCCCGGCATACCTTTACTGAGGAGGATATCAAAGCCCTGCTGGGCAGCGATATGCACTGATCATCACCGCGAGCATTCGCAAGGAGGTTTTCATGCCCGATATCGTACCGCTGGATATGCCCGCTTCCTACTGGCGCGGCAAGGCCCAGCGCGCGTACCGCGCCGGCAGCCTCCGGGAAGCCGTGCGATTGTACCGCGCCGCCCTGCGCAAGCAGGATGACGGCGTTTCCCGCCGGGAGCTGGCCCAGGTGTACGCCGATATGGGCTGCATCGGCTCCAGCGACCGGCTGTACTGTGAAAACCTGGCCCACGACGCCGGGGATACCGACAGCCTGTATGGGCTGGCCCGCAACCGTTCCCTGGCGGGGGATGAGCGGGGTATGGCCGATCTGCTGGATCTCTACCTGCGCCTGGCCCCCTGCGGGGAGCAGGCGGACAGGGCCCGGGATATTCTGTGGGAGCTTCCACGGGATCCCTTGCCGCCCCGGCGCATGCGCCGCGCCCAAGTGCTCTGCGCCCAGGCGGAGGATCGGCAGGTGGGGCAGCTGAAGTCAGCGATGCAGCTGGCCCGGCGATCCTGGCAGCGGGGCAAGACCAAGGAAGGGGCGCGCCTGCTGTGCAGGCTGCACCTGCAGGCCCGCCGCCCGCGGCAGGCGCTGCGGTTTGCCCTGGCGGCCTGCGATCTGGATCCCCGGGATATGCAGCTGCGGCTGCTTTTGGCCGCGGCTTTGCGGGAATGCGGCCTGCGCGCCTCCTGCCGCGCGGCGCTGAAGCAGGCCATGCCCATGTGCGAAAGCCTGATCGACGCGCTGGCCTTTTGCCAGTGTGCTATGGCGCTGGAGGAATACGGCCTGGCCGCGGAGCTGAGCGAGCGCATGCTGGAGGCGCATCCGCACAGCATCGAGCTTAAAACGCTGCTTGCCGCCGCGCTTTGCGCGGAGGATCGGCAGCTGGAGCGGGTCGACAGCCTGCTGCGGGAGGCCATGGCGACGGACGAGGAGGATCCCTTGTCCCAGGCGGTATTGCTGCGCGCTTCGGGAGAGACCAGCGACGCTTCCGCCCAGCTGCGCCAGACCATCGACGCCTTAAAGCGCGTGCAGTGGGCGGCGGAGCGGGAGGATGGCGACGCGCTGCACCGGGAGGCGGTGCGGGTGATGCGCCTGCCCCTGCCCGGCATGGCGGATATCGCCGTGCGCATTTTCCTGCAGGCGGGGGATGAGGCGGGGCTGCGCCTGGCCTTGCTGGAAAACGATCTGTCTCCCACCAACCGCGGGATGATATTTGAAGCGCTTCGGTATCTGGGCTCTCCCATGCCCTGCTTTGCGCGGGAGGATGGGCGGCTGTATCTGCTGCCCCAAAAGCCCCGGCCGCCCTATGACGGCGATCTGCATGATCTGATCCGCCGCCTGCTGCGGCTGATGGAGGGGAGCGTGCCGCTGGACGTGGTGGTGCGCGAGGTGCCGCCCCTGTGGCAGCGCCTGCCGGAGAGCGCCCGCAGGCACTGCGCCGAGAGCGCGGATGATGTATGGCCCAGGGCCTTCGCCGCCTATCTTTCCGGCTGTGCGGGGGATCGCCAGCCGCGCCGCTGGCTGCAGGGCGCGCGGAAAAAGCGTATGCTGCGGGCCTATGAACAACTGATAAGAAGGAGCCAACGTCCCTATGAAATGCATTGATTTTGATAAAGCCTTTTCCCAGTTCGCCATGCAGTGGTTCCGCGCCCATGCCAAGGACTACCGCAATTATGACGAGATGGAGGCCGCCATGCCCGATGTGTATGCCCGCTTTCTGGACACGCCGGCGGATTTTCTGGCGGGATCGAAGCCTGGCGAGTACTTTGACAGCTGGGAGGACGCCAAGCTGCTCATCGACTGGATGGAGGATTACTTCAAGCAGCGGGTGCCGGTGCCTGATATGCTGCTGAACCGCATCACCCAGCTGGGCGAGCCGGCGGAAAAGCGGCTGTACGCCCTGCTGCAGAAGGAGCGCACCCCACAGGAAGCGCGGATGACCGCCGTTTCCCTGCTGGGCGAGATGGAAAGCACCCTGCCCATGCAGCTGTACATCAGCTGGCAGCTGAACCGCACGCCGGAGGACGAGCTGTGCGACGCCGCCTGCGAAAGCCTGGTGCAGATGGGGGAGGAGGCCATCGACCCCATGCTGGCCTTCCTGGGAGACGCCAACGACGCGGGCAAGGAGGCGCTGTGCAGCGTGCTTTCCTACTACCCGCAGACCAGCGAAAAGGTGCTGCCGGAGCTGCTGCGGCTGATCCGCATGCCCGGGGCCAACATCGGCGTGCTGGCGGGCTATCTGGGCCGCCTGGGGGACGAGGGCGCGCTGGAAACGCTGATCGACCTGGCGCTGGACGAGGATCTGACCTATTTGAATTATATCGAGCTGCGCTCCGCCATCGAGGAGCTGGGCGGCGACGCCCCGGAGCGCACCTTTGACGAACGCGACCCAGAATATGAGGCCATGGCGCGCATGCAGATGCCCTGGCGCAAAAAGGAGGACGCGGCGGAGGAGGATCCGGACGCGCCCGACGCGCCGGAGCTGCCATTGACGCCGCGCAACGGAGAATATTTGCAATGATCTGTGAACGCTGCGGAACACATTCGGAGAACGGAGCGCGCATTTGTCCGCGCTGCGGCGCGCCGCTGCGCGCCTATTCGGGCACGGGCGGCGTTTCGGATATCCGGCAGGGACGCAGCCATGAGCCGCCGCCGGTGTACGGGGTTGACAGCGCCCGCGCGGGCCGGGGGGACCGGTACGCCCAGGACGCGGGCCGCCCGGAAAACCGCCGGCTGGTGGACGTGCCCCAGGAGGGAACGGAGGAGCGCCGGGTGCGCCGGCACGACCCGCCCCAGCGCAGCGTCAGCCGCCGGGGCGTGAACCGCGCACTGCTGATCACCATTCTGGCGGGGCTGCTGCTGGTGTCGGCGGCAGCGCTGTTCGTGCTGGGCATTAAATTGCCCCAGGGGCACCTGATCCTGCTGCGCTACGCCGCGGGGGACGCGGAAAAGCAGGAGCAGATCATCTCCATGATCGGCAAAAAGGAAGCCGCCGCCGCCCTGTGGCAGATCGGCCAGGATCAGATCGACCAGGGGTATGTGACCCGCTCCATCGAGACCTTCAGCCAGGCGTATGCCCTGAATCCCGAAATCGACGGCCTGTATGACCGCCTGCTCAGCCTGGCCGACGCCTATGAGGCCGTGGGCCGGCTGGACGACGCCGAAGCGCTGTACCGCCAGCTGTTTACCGACGTCGACCCTGCGAACCCGCTTGCCTACCGGTATACCATTGATATCATGCTGGATCAGGGCCGTCTGTTTGAAGCGACCGACCTGATGCAGCTGGCCTACGACAAAACGGGGGAGCTCAGCTTCAAATCCCAGCGGGAGCAGCGGGTGCCCCTTTCGCCCACCTCGAATCCCGACGCGGGCCGCTATATGCTGGAGCGCACGGTCAGCCTGTCCTCGCCTCAGGATTACGATGTGTATTATCTGCTGGATGATCCCGACCGTGAGCTGCCGGAGGAGGGCACGCTGTTCACCGAGCCCATCCAGCTGACCGAGGGCACCCACGAGATCCGCGCCGTGTGTGTATCCAGCGATCTGATCAGCGACGAGGTCAGCCTGAAATACACCATCTGGTATCCCACCCCGGTGGCCCCCAAATCCCGCCTGCTCACCGGCGAATACGATAAGCCCAAGCGGGTGTACCTGTATATGGAGTCGGAGGATATCACCGGCGCTACGAAAGGCCAGGAATATGTGATCTATTACACCATCGACGGCACAGCGCCCAACAGCGACTCCCCCATCTACACCGACGAAGGCTTCATGCTGCGGGCGGGCAAGATCAAGGTGCGCGCCGTGGCGGTGAACCAGTACGGCAAGGTGAGCAACGAATACGTGGGCGATTATAAGATCAACGTGGCCTTCAAGAATTATTTCCGGGATACGGACGATCAGTTCCGGGGCTTCACGGTGGGCCAGACCACCTATGAGGAGTTCAAAAAGCTCTATGGCGGCGGCACCTCCTCGGAAACCGTCAGCGCCGATACCCTGTCCGGCTCCGCTCTCAAAGTAAACTACGAGTGGGGCGAGGCCTACTTCACCGACGTGGGCCGCGTGCTCTATTCCCTGAACACCAATTACGCCTCCATGTACGCGCCCCGTGGCACCGCTGTGGGGATGAAGCAGGCGGAGGTCACCGCTGCCTTCCGCGATATGGGCCAGGTGGCCAACGCCAAGGGAGACCGCAGCATCTATTATGATTCCGCCACCGGCTATGGCAAGTACTGGAAGCAGGAGGATAACCGCGGCCGTCTGGAATACGTGTACTGGCGTACCGACAAAGCCACCACCACCCTGACCTATCAGCTGAAAAACGATACGGTGACCCGCATCGATATGACCGTTTCCGGTCTGCTGCTGGAGTGATGGGACGATGCTGAACCGAATGATCGTGCTGGGAACGGGCGGCGCCGTCAGCACCCGCTACCGCAACACCTGCTTTGTGCTGACGGACGGACAGGAGCTTTTCCTGACGGACGGCGGCGGCGGGCACGAGCTGGTGACAGCCTTTCGGCAGCAAAACCTGGATTGGAACCGGCTGCATCACGCCTTTCTCAGCCATGAGCATACCGACCACCTGCTGGGCATGGTGTGGGCGGTGCGCATGGTGGCGGAAATGATGCTGTACTGGCGGTGCTATCCTGACGATTTTACCGTGTACAGCCATGACGTTGGCCTGGAAAAGCTGCGGGAGGTCTGCCGGCTGCTGCTCAAGCCCAGCCAGTACGCGCTGATTGGGCAGCGCATTCATCTGGTTTCCGTGGAAGACCGCCGGCGCCTGCGGATACTGGATACGGAGTTTACCTTTTTCGATATCCATTCCACAAAAGCCAAACAGTTTGGCTACCGCATGGATCGGCCCGCCCTTGTGTTCCTGGGGGATGAGCCCTTTTCGGAGCGGTGCGCCGACTTGGTGCGCCCCTGCGATTGGCTGCTCAGCGAGGCCTTTTGCCTGGACGCGGAGCGGCAGCGCTACCGCCCGGGGGAACTGCACCACGCCACCGTGCGGGAGGCGGCCCAGTGCGCCGCGCGCTTTGACGTCCGGAACCTGGTGCTGTGGCATACGGAGGATGAAACCACCTACGGCCGCCGCCGGGAGCTTTATACGGCGGAGGCCGCTCAATATTGCAACTGCCGCGTTTGGGTGCCTGAGGATGGGGAAACCATTCCACTGACGGAGGAAAAGACATGATCAGACGTGCGGAAGAAAGGGATATCCCCGCCCTGCTGCGCCTGCTGGTGCAGGTGAACATGGTGCATCATGAGGGCCGTCCCGATCTGTTCCGGGGCCCAGCCACCAAGTATTCCCGGGAGGAGCTGCGGGCGCTTTTGCGGGATGACGGCCGCCCCATCTTCGTCTATGCGGATGAGGAGGACAGGGTGCTGGGCTATGCCTTCTGCATCCTGCAGCAGCACGTGGGAAGCGCCCTGATGACCGACGTCAAAACCCTGTACATCGACGATCTGTGCGTGGAGGAGGCCTGCCGCGGGCAGCGCGTGGGCACGGCGCTGTATGAATATGTGCTGGATTGCGCCCGCGCCTTGGGCTGCTACAACGTGACGCTGAACGTGTGGGCGCTGAATGAAAGCGCCCTGCAATTTTACCGAAAGCGCGGCCTTTCGGTGCAGAAAATCGGCATGGAAAAAATACTGTGAGCGCATCCGCTTTCTTTTTCCCCACAGGGAAGGAGAAAGCTTTTTTTCGGGTTGCAAAGCCTGCCGCAGCATGGTACAATCTTACCGGATAGCTGTTTGTTTAACATTTTCCATAACAGAAAGGACATGCCGATATGCTGAAAGTCAAAATAGGATGGGCGATTGCCCTGCTGGCGGCGCTGGTGTGCCTGTGCGCCGGGACGGCCTTGGGCGAGGAGATTGCGATCGATGAAGCGCATTTCCCGGATGAATACTTTCGCAAATACCTTTTGCAATTTGTGGATGAGGATGACAACGGGAAGCTGAACGCGAAGGAGCGGAAGCTCGCCTCCATCTCCATTACCGATTCCGATGTGGATTCGCTGGAGGGTATCGCGTATTTTCCGGATTTGGATTATTTGTACTGCCAGTCGGGCCTGAACAGCCTGGATGTGAGCAAAAACACGAAGCTGACCACATTGGACGTGCGTTACTGCGGCCTGACCGCTTTGGATGTGAGCCATAATACGGCGCTGAAAACCCTGATCTGCCACAACAATCAGCTGACCAGCCTGGACGTGAGCAAGAATACCGCGCTGGAAACGCTTTGGTGCGATGGCAACCAGCTCACCGCGCTGGACGTGGGACGGAACGCCAGCCTGAAGTATTTGCATTGCGGCGACAATCGGCTGACCAGCCTGGATGTGAGCGGCAATGCGCGGCTGGTGGAGCTGCGCTGCGAGTATAACAATATCGGTCGGCTGGACGTGAGCCGGAACGCGGCCCTGGTGGAATTGATTTGCTCGGGCTGCGGCCTTTCCAGCCTGAACGTGGCCAAAAATCCGGAGCTGGTAACGCTGAAATGCGCCGCAAACAGCCTGACCGGCCTGGATGTGTCCGGCAATCCGGGGCTGCTTACCCTGAATTGTTCCCGTAACAGGCTGACGCAGCTGGACATCAGCCGGAATACGAAGCTGTATGATCTGGATTGCTCCAATAACTGCCTGACCAGCCTTGATATCAGCAACCATCCGAACATCCAGGTGGCTTATCAATCCAACAGCCTGAGCATTACGGCGGAAAACGGCGTGTATGACCTTGCCAATCTGCCGGGCGGCTTTGATATGGAACGCGCCTCCGATTGGAAGGGCGGCGCCCTGGAGGGAACCATTTTAACGGTGGAGGACAGCTGCGAGGTGACCTATACCTATGCCAGCGGCAAAGTGTTCACCGGCGCCATGCTGCGGATCCCCTTTACGCTGATCGTCACGGTGACCACGGGCGATGACATTCCCATCGACGAGGAGCATTTCCCGGACGCCTCCTTCCGCGCCTATGTGGCCGAAAAGTTCAATCAGAATGGGGACGGTCTGCTCAACGCCAGGGAAAGGCAGGCTGTGACGGCTGTCGACGTCAGCAAAAAAGGCATTGCCTCCCTGCGGGGACTGGAATATTTCCCCCTGCTGGAAATGTTGGATTGCAGCGGCAACGAGCAGCTGACCCAGCTGAATACCGGAGAGAACACCGCCCTGAAGACCTTGATTTGCAATCATTGCGCGCTGACGGCGCTGGACGTGAGCAAAAACGCGGGGCTGGAAAGCCTGGATTGCAGCTATAACGAAGCGCTCAGCGGCCTGGATCTCAGCGCGAACGCCGCGCTCACAAACCTGTCCTGCGATCATTGCGCGCTGACGGCGCTGGACGTGAGCAAAAACACCGCGTTAAAAAAACTGGTTTGCAGCACCAATCAGCTTTCCACGCTGGATCTGAGCGGCAATTCCGCGCTGGAAGAACTGAAATGCGACGGTAACAGCCTGACCGATTTGAATGTGAGCGGGAATGCGGCCCTGAAAGCGCTGAGCTGCAGCGCCAACAGCCTGACCAGCCTGGATGTGAGCAAAAACGCAGCGCTGGAGAGCCTGTACTGCGGCACCAATGAGCTGACCAGCCTGGACGTGCGCTCCAATCCGGCGCTGACAAGGCTGTCCTGCGGCACCAATCATCTGACCAGCATGGACGTGCAGTCCAATCCGGCGCTGGACATGCTGTTTTGCGGTTACAACACCCTGGATATCATCGCGGAGAACGGCGTCATTGATCTGTCCGCCCTGCCCGGATTCCACCCGGAGAAGGCCTCCGAATGGAAGGGCGGCACGGTGGAGGGAAGCCTGCTGACGGTGGAGCAGAGCGGCAAGGTGACCTATTCCTACGATTGCGGCATGGAAGAAACGGAGGAATTCACGCTGAATGTCACCGTGACGGAATCCACCCCCGCGCCCACGGAAGAACCGACGCCTGAGCCCACGAAAACGCCCGCCGCCCCTGGGATCAAGGGCGATGTGACCGGTGATGGCAATACGGATATCATGGATGTGATACGTCTGCTCAAGCACGTTTCCGGCTGGAATGTCACCATTGACGATGCCGCGGCCGATGTCACCGGCGATGGCCGCACCGACATCATGGATGTGATCCGCCTGCTGAAATATGTGTCCGGGTGGCGGGTGGAACTGAAATAAGCGGATGTATATGAAAAGGAGCGGGAGGACGTTTGTTCGTCCTCCCGCTATCTATATCATTACCGCGCTGTGCCCAGGGCCTGCCTCAGCGCTTCCTCCACGCGGCGCAGGCTGCCTGCCGACAGGGTGCCCAGATAGCGGATCAGCCTTGTCTTTTCCAGGGTGCGCACCTGCTCGCACAGCGCCAGCGAGGGGCGGCGCAGCCCGCCATCCGGCGGGTCGATGCGCACGTGGGTGGGCTGGCGCGTGTGCTTCTGGCGCGATGTCAGCGGCACGGCGATCACCGTGGGGCTCGATTGGTTTCCGCGGTCGTTCTGCACGATCAGCACCGGGCGGATGCCGCCTTGCTCCGAGCCGCGCACGGGATCCAGATCGGCGCGGTAAATGTCGCCGCGCTTCATTCGGTTCACATCCCTTTGGTCTGGGCGGAAAGCCTTCCGCACTATCACTCTATGATAAAGGGTGATTTGTGTTCAAAATTTGATAAAAATACCAACATGCTATTGACAAAGGCGGGGGATGGTGCTATGCTGTAATCGTTGTTAGCACTCATCATTAACGAGTGCTAACAAAGCAAGGAGGCAATATCGTATGTCAGAGATGAAAAAGGGCAATATTTCCATACATGCGCAGAATATCATGCCGGTGATCAAGCGCTGGCTGTATTCCGATAAGGATATTTTCATCCGTGAGCTGGCCGCCAACGGCTGCGACGCCGTGACCAAGTACCGCATGGCCACCGGCGCGGCGGAGGAGGGCCTGCGGGTCACTGTCACCGTGGACAAGGAGAAGGGCGAGCTGCGCTTTGAGGATAACGGCATCGGCATGACCGCCGAGGAAGTGGACAAGTACATCAACCAGGTGGCCTTCTCCAGCGCCGAGGAATTCCTGAAAAAATATCAGAACGATGCTGAGGGCGGCATCATCGGCCACTTTGGCCTGGGCTTTTACAGCGCCTTCATGCCCGCCGACAAGGTGAGCATCGACAGCCTGAGCTATCAGGAGGGGGCCGCGCCCGTCCGCTGGGAGAGCGAGGACGGCATGGAGTACGCCATGGGCGAGGGCAGCCGCACGGAGCGCGGCACCACCGTGACCCTGCACATCACCGAAGAGGAAAAGGAATTCCTGGACGTGTACCGCGTGCGGGAGGTGCTCAGCCGTTACTGCGGCTATATGGCCGTGCCCATCTACCTGGTGGACGCCGCCGAAAAGCCGGAGGAGCCCAAGGAGGGGGAGGAGCCCAAAAAGCCCGAACCCATCAACGATACCCATCCCCTGTGGCTGAAAGCGCCCAAGGACTGCACGCCGGAGGAATATAAAGAGACCTATCGCAAGCTGTTCAACACCTTTGAGGAGCCGCTGTTCTGGATCCATCTGAACGTGGATTACCCCTTCAACCTGAAGGGTATCCTCTACTTCCCCCGCATCCGCAAGGATTTCGGCGGCCAGGAGGGGCAGATCAAGCTGTTCAATCGCCAGGTGTTCGTTGCGGACAACATCAAGGAGATCATTCCCGAATTCCTGCTGCTGCTGCGCGGGGTGCTGGATTGCCCCGACCTGCCGCTGAACGTGAGCCGCAGCTTCCTGCAGAACGACGGATACGTGAAAAAGCTCAGCGCCCACATCACCAAAAAGGTGGCGGACAAGCTGAACGCCCTCATGAACACCGAGCGGGAAACCTATCAGACCTATTGGGATGATATTCATCCCTTCGTCAAGTATGGCTGCCTGCGGGATGAAAAGTTCTACGAAGCCGTAAAGGGCAGCCTGCTGCTGAAAACCACGGCGGGCGAATACCTGACCCTGGACGAATACAAATCCCGCAACGAGGGCAAGACGGATAAGAAGGTGTATTACACCTCCGACGCGGCCCGCCAGGCGGCCAGCGTCAAGCTGTACACCGACCGGGG
>Ga0079305_1000967_pt1 | contig 45751 bp, 38 predicted proteins | sample LMS_cellobiose_e_FD_79183 | JGI IMG/M metagenome (GOLD analysis project Ga0079305, IMG submission 79183) | Rumen-fistulated moose microbial communities from Alaska, USA - LMS_cellobiose_enrichment | ecosystem: Host-associated > Mammals > Digestive system > Stomach > Rumen fluid ... | reverse complement strand
CTTATCGCAAAGCAAAATACTTCACGAAAAAGACCGTGCCGGCAAACGCAGCTCCGCTGGGCGGATACACTTTGCCCGCGGCGCGTCGTTTATAACTTTACGGTCCCCCTCAAACGCCTGGTATCACTTGTTTTACAGGTTTTTTGAGGGCGCTTTTTTATTGCCATTACGGAGTGAGATAACACGCTGTTTTGCTGCTTCTGTATATCCTCCGGCGTCGCTTTTTTCACGTTTCACATAGTCTCTGAATATTTTTGAGATTCGTATGCAAAAAGTATTTGATTTTATAAATTCCGGCTGATATAATTGTTGAAACAGTAATTTACGGTTTTATGGTGTATGTCTATGAATCTTAAGCAGCAGTCTGATTATTGCAGCGGCGGAGGATATTACATCCTCGGCCAGTACCACACCGGTCTCACCCTCCGCGGCCTTATGAAGCTGTACCTTATGGACGCCGAAAACAGGGTGACGCCGGATTCCTTCCTCATCATGAAGCACATCGTCAATCGCCATATCCTCCCGGAGCTGGGAGATATGGAGATCGACTACCTCACCGAGGAGGACATTGCGGATTTTCTCCGGCGGAAGAGAGAGAACGGGCGTCTTGACGGCACGGGCGGTCTGTCCCAAAAGTCCGTGCACGAGATAGCCTCCGTGCTCAAATGCGCCTTCCGGCTCGTAAGCTGGGAGACGACGAAGCCGGGAGAATATGTTGACGCGCCGCATCTCAAGCCCTTAAGCGAGATACTCACGCTGGAACAGGCGGACGTGCTGACCCGGTACCTCACGCAAAACCTCAACCGAGGCAACGCCGGTTTCCTGCTCTGCCTTTATACCGGCATCAAATTGAGCGAGGTCTGCTCGCTGAAGGATTGCGACTTCGACCTTGAAAACGACAGGATACATGTTCACAGGACAATGCAGCGGGCCGGGCAGGGTGACGACCTGACTATAACGACGGAGGACGGCGAGGTCAAAAAGCGCCCCACCTTCCTGACGACGGATTATCCGGAGGATTACTACGGCAACCGGATACTGACGCTGCCGGCTAATCTCTCCATGCGTCTCTGGTCGGCCATGCGCCAGGGGGAGGAGGACGCATACTTTCTCACCGGGAAGGCCCGTGGCTCCATCAGTCCCCGTGCGTACCAGATACGCTTTAAGAAGCTGCTGCCGGAGGCGGGACTGCCCTCCGACCTCAATATACACATGCTGCGAAACACCTTCGCCTGGATGTGGCTTTTACGTGGGAGCGACCTTTCGGGGCTAACCTACGTCATGGGCTACAAGAGCGATCACATGACGGCCCTCACCTACGCCCCGCTTTTCAAGAATCTGCGGATAAAGCTCCCCGACTGCGCGAAGTTTTTAAGCGTCAGCAAAGACAAATAACCTCCGCTCCCTCCGGTAAACGCCGGAGGGAGCTTTTCTGCTGCCAAAAGAAAAAGCGCGGGAGACCGAGCGTTTGCATTGACATTGCACAGGTTATATCATATAATAACCATAAGGAGTGTGATGGATATGGCAAGCATCAACATGAGTATTCGCACCGACTCAGAGCTGAAGGCCCAGGCAGAACAGATTTTGTCTCAGCTTGGTATGAACATGACGGGAACCATAAATATGTTTCTCACTCAAATCGTCCGGGACAGAGCCGTTCCCCTGTCTCTTTCTCTGAGTTCGGAACAGTCCTTGTATGCAGACCTCCTGAAAGCGCGGACGGCCCGGGAGCAGGGCTCTGAATACCTCTCCGGCGACGAAGTTCTGAAAAACATCGACGAGGCCATCGAGGGGAGCGTTGAGGTTGGGTAAGTACCTGGTCAAAGTCTTTCCCCACGTAAACTGCCAGCTTGTCCGGCACGCTTCATTCAGAGCCAATGTCAGCAAGCCCGTTGCAATACGCTTCCGCAATGAGTTTGCTGAGATTCTGAAGAAACTGAAAGACAATCCCTATCAGTTCCCCTCCTACGACGACCCAAACCTGCCGACCGGTATCTATCGCAAAGCGCTGTTTGCCAAATGGTACAAAATAGTCTTTTATGTTGAGGGTAATACAGTATTTCTGGACGCCGTTGTTGACGGGCGTTCAGATCTGAACCAAAATCGCTAAGGCAATACCGCGCAATCCCGGCACCCTCCGAAAAACAGGAGGGTGCTTTTCTGTTGACAAAAGAAAAAAGCATACTTTGAGAATGTTTCAAAGTATGCCATAAGCCATAAACTATGATTCCTTCTCAAACACGGAGCCCCGCGCCGTTTCCGGTGCTGCGGGGTGGACGTCTCGTCGGACGTCGGCCTGTCGGCCATGGCTTTCGCTTTAGGCCCCAGGCTGCGGAATACTGTATTCAGTTTTTCTGTTAATATGATTATACTCCGCCTTTGCGAAAATGTCCAGAGATACAAACGCATTGTCTCCGGTATTTTTTGGTAAAGACGCAGCTGTTTTTACTGCAATGTAAGAAAATATATCATATCCAAACCGAAAACGTCCGGAAAGCGCCAACTCGCGCTTCCCGGACGTTCCAACGGTACCTCATATCTCATTCCTCTTCCTTCAGCCATTCGTTTATCGTCTGCAAAAACTCCCGGCCGTAACGGCCGGCCTTGACTTCGCCGACGCCGGAGACCTGTAGCAAATCAGCCATTATCGTTATACCAGTTTTTAGTCAACTGTGCTTCCTCATTATGAGATAAACGCCCTTTAGGGAGTTGCTGTTGATTATTTTGTTTTTTCGGCTAAACTGCGGGTAGAAAGGGGTGGTATCATGCTTCCCTACACCATCGAGGAAATTACCCGGCGGGTCACGCCTGTCGCCAAAAAGTATAAGCTCGCTGCCGTCTATCTTTTTGGCTCCTACGCCCGCGGCAAAGCCACCGCAGACAGCGATGTGGATTTGCTGGTGGATATTTCAGGCTCTGAAATCGACACTCTGTTCATGCTCGGCGGCTTGTACAGCGCCTTTGAGGAAGCGCTTGGAGCGAAAATCGATTTGATTACTACCAATTCTTTAGAGCAGCCAACCGATCGCCGTAGCGAACTCCGATTTAACGAGATCGTCAAAAAAGAACGGAGGATGATTTATGCAGCCGCGTGACCTGCCTGGCCGACAATCAAGGGTATGCGGAATGTCGTCGTACATGATTACGGAAAGGTCGATCTTGATCTCGTTTGGAAAACTGTTGTAAATGATATCCTTGTTCTAAAAGCCTTTTGCGAAAAAGCCGGCAATTTTTCCGCTTTTTTTCACCGCGCAAACCGTTGTGCCGCAAGGCTTTTCATGTTTCTTGAGCGGCAATTTTCGTTGTTTTCAGCCGCCGTATACGCTGTCTATCGTTTGTGCCGCTGCCTGCGCGGCTTTTACATCTTTGGTTTGTTCGTAGATGTCAGTCAGTACCGTCGTGCGAAAGCTTATCGGCGTTATCCTCCCGTCAACCCCAGTATCCTTCTGGATACGCTCGCACATCCTCTTTACCCGTTGGTATCTATATGGCTTCTCGCGGCCGAAGACAAATTCGTCCTCATTGCCGCGCGTCAAGTACTAATAGCGATATGAGATAGTCCTATGGTAAACCTCATTTGCCGCAAAGAGCATTGTGTGAAATTCCCAAAACGATGCGCAACTGCATATACCTTTTGCCCCCCTCCCTTATCGGTAAGCAGAGCGAGGGGACTCTCCGTCCTGTATTTCAAGCCAAAATCTGCTCTCGCAAAAAATAAGATATCATCTTGATTCGAAAGTGTCGGTGTGATATGATAGTTAGCGTCGGGTAACGAGCTGCGACACGGAGGCAAACACGGCTGTTTCATATTGCAAACTATGGAAAACGCTGATAGACCGAAAGATGAGCCATGTCGAGCGGCAGCGAGCAGCGGAGGCGCCCTGAACACCATGACAAAAATGCGGCGAGATCAGCCGGCGAACCTCGCCATTCCGGATCGGATCTGCGGCGTGCTGCACTGCGAGTTCGCTGATATTGTGGAGCGAACTCATGAGGCAGCCGACCGATAAGGCCGTTTTCTTTTACCATGCGGTTAGCTTATTCTAACCAAATACGGATTGCAACAGCATGGAGCATAGCAAAAGACTTGACGGGCGGGATTGTTGCCCTGATTCGATAAAGGAGCCGGACTATGAGTGTAACGTATGAAGTTCTGAAACGCCTTGTGAAGCTGGCGGGGATCAAAAGGATGTGGCTTTGCAAAACCACAGAGGAACTGCTGGAAAACCGCAGACGTCGCAACGCCAAAAACCGTATTCCCGACTTGAAGGACGTAGACTTTATCATCAGCCGCATCGAGGTCATGGGCTTTCCCGTTTTGAAGTTTATCCATAAAAAGCCCGCAGACCGGGCCAATCTCTTTCTGATCGGCGGCGGCATGATCAGCGCGCCCCGGCCCGGTTCCGTCAAAAAAGCGCTGCGGTTTGCGAAGGAGACGGGGCTTGACCTGTTCGTGCCGTATTATCCGCTCTGCACGGACTACCCGCTCACCAAGGCCTATGAGATGATCCACGAAACCTATCGGACGATGCTCCGGGACTACAGCGCCGATCATATCTCCGTACTCGGCACCTCCTCCGGCGGGAATCTGGCGCTGGGCATGGTGCCTTATATAGGCGACGGGCACCACGACGCCCCCATGCCGGGATACATCATGGCGATTTCTCCGGGCACCTGCGTGGCCACCGACGAGGAGTGGCAGCGGATGCTGGAGCTGGATCAAAAGGACGTGGCGATCCCGGCGCAGTATATGAAAACCGCCGTTGAGATCATGCGCCACGGGGACATGAGCGTGCCGGACTACATGATCTGGCTGCAAAAGGGCGACTTCATAAACTGCCCGAAGGTCACTTTCATCTATGGCAGCGACGAGACTCTCTACGCCTGCGCCCCATCCTTTGAAGCGGCCATGAAGCGCTCCGGCGTTTCCTATGATATGGTCGTGGGCGAAGGTATGTTCCACTGCTATCCCGTGTTCCCTGTCTGCAAAGAGGCGAAAGAAGGATGGAATATGATGGTGCGGCTGATGAAGGAGTGGGGAGATGTTCTGGGATAACGTCGCCGGCGTCTATGACGTCTTTGTCCATGTCATCAACAGAAAGGCTCATCAGAAATTGAAGAAAATCGTCTCGGACCTGATCGAACCTGACGATATGGTGTTGGAATGCGCCTGCGGAACAGGGCTTTTGAGTGCCGTGATCGCGCCGAAATGCCGGCGGCTTACGGCGACGGATTACTCTCGGAAGATGCTGAAAAAAGCGGAAAAGAACTGCCGCGCCCTCCGTAACGTCACGTATGCTCAGGCTGACATTACCGCACTCGCCTTTCCGGACGGCAGTTTCGATAAGGTCGTGGCCGGAAACGTGATCCATCTGCTGGATAATCCGATGACAGCTTTGAGTGAACTGAACCGGGTCTGCAAAGACGGCGGAACGCTGATCGTCCCGACCTACATGAATAAAGACGCCAAAGGAAAAACAAGCGGATTTGCCGGCGCCGTCGGAAAAGTCGGCGCGGATTTTAAGCGGCAGTTTACCGTGGAAAGCTACCGGCAGTTTTTCCTGGACGCGGGGTATCCCGATGTGAAGGTCTCACTGGCCGACGGGCGCATTCCCTGCGCCGTGGCGGTCATGAGGAAGGCGGTAAGATGAAACTCAGCGGGAAAGAATTTGACGCCATGCAAATGGGCTGGCGGAAATGGTACATCGAGAAGATGGAGCTCAAGACCTTCAAAAAGTTCGGCCTCGCCATAAAAGGCGCGGACATTCTGGAGGTCGGCTGCGGAAGCGGCTACGCTGCCTCGCTCCTCACGGCGGAGCAGCCGCACAGCTATACCGGGCTCGACATCATGCCGGAGCAGCTGGAGATCGCCAGAGGACGGAATCTGCCCGGCGCGAGCTTTGTCGAGGGCAGCGCGGACGATTTGAGCCGTTTTCCCGACGGAAGCTTCGACGCCGTGCTGGATTTCTGTATCCTGCACCACGTGGAAGGCTGGCGGACCTTTTTTAATGAATGTCACAGGGTGCTGCGCGACGGCGGGAGCGTCTATGTCGCCGATCTTTCAAAACGGTGCATCCATCTCGTGGACGCCCTGCTGCACTGGGGGCACGCGGAGGAGGCCCTCTTCACGCTCAAGGAGTTTGAGGCGGAGGCCAACCGGCGGGGCTTTGAAACCGTTCATAAGACCAGCGACCTGGGCCTTGAGGGGTATTTCAGATTTCAGAAACGGAAAGCAGAAGAGTCTGTTCACGTTTGACCTGCATGACAGCGATACCGGTGTCGGCGGGAGCGCAGCAAGAGCATGTAAGGAGGACCGAAAATGAGCCTTGTCAAAAACTTTTTCAGTCAGACACGGAAGAAAGAATATGAAGCGATGATGAACAGGACGCCCTCCGTCGGCTCGATGAAGGACAACATGTTCGCGGCCGTGATGTATCTTTCCTGTTATGGATTCTCCTATTACAAAGCGGTTCCCGAGCCATATCACGATGGACCGGGTCTTCGATTTTTCCTGTGACCTCTCGGTTCCCGAATACTATGTGACGCACCGGGAATGCGGCGTCTGTAAGATCGGGCAGCAGAAGAACCTTGCCTTCCCGACGCCCCCTATGTGCGTCATGGACTATCCGGCCATCGAGTATAAGGGCGGAAAGCCGCCGCGTACGGAGACCCTCGCTTCCGGCTGCCCCTGCTGCGACTGCGGATGCAAAAGAAAGGGCTGACACTATGAAATATCATGTTGAGAAGAACACGGTGCAGGAGACGCTGGTCATTCCGCTGTTCGGGCGGCTTGTATGCTCTGAGCGTTTCCCGGAGCTCTTTTCAGATCCCGAAGCAAAGCGGATCTGCGACAGCCTGGATTATGATTTTGCAGAGCAGCGAAAGAAAATGGCATCCGCCGCGGGTCTGTTCGGGGCGCTCGAGGTGGCGCAGCGGCAATACGATTTGCGCTGTGAAGCGGAGGACTATTTGAAGAAGCGCCCGGGCGCGGCGGTCGTGAATCTCGGCTGCGGTCTGGACGATACCTTCTCAAAGGTCGATAACGGTGAGTGCAGGGGTTATAACATCGACCTGCCGGATGTGATCCGGGTGCGAAACGACCTTCTGCCGGCGGGCGAGCGGGAAACGAATCTTGCCTTCGATCTGAATGATTTTTCCTGGATGGACGCAATAGACGCATCAGAGGGCGCCGTCTTGTTCGCGGCAGGCGTTTTCTACTATTTCAGGACAGCCGAAGTAAAAAAGCTGTTTCACGCTATGGCGGAGCGTTTCCCCGGAGGCGTGCTGGCCTTTGATTCCTGCAACGAGCGCGGCGCGAAGCTCATGCGGAAGACATGGCTGAAGGAGGCCGGGATCACGGACGTCGGCGCTTTTTTCTCCCTGGAGGATGAATCGGAGCTTGCAGGATGGAGCGATCGTTTCGCCTCTGTCACGGCCAAAAGCTATATGCGCGGATACCGGGACATTTACAGAAGCGTCGGCGCGTTCCACAAGCTGATGATCCGTTTCTGCGACGGACTGGTCAGGATGAAGATCGTCAAGATCGTTTTCGGAGGATAAGCCAATGACGCAGAAAGAGCAGATCAAAAGCGCCTATAAGCTGTCGGGCAGCAATGCCGGCTTCTATGACGGGATGATGACGTATTCCACGCTCCCCGGAAAAGCGATCTGCCGGATCGTCTGGAACATGGACGGGAAAAAGAACCTCCGGTATCTGGAAAAGGCGCTGTCCGGGCTTCCGGAGGACTTCTCCGGAAAGCTGCTGGAGGTCCCCGTCGGGACTGGGGTGCTTACCATGCCGGTCTACCGCGATCTTCCGGATGCGGGCATCACGTGCCTCGATTATTCGGAGAATATGATGGCGTCGGCGCAGGAAAAAGCCCGGGCTCTGGGCCTGACGAATATCACCTTCCTGCAGGGGGACGTCGGCGCGTTGCCCTTTGAAGAGGAAAGCTTCGATATCGTGCTGTCCCTCAACGGCTTTCACGCCTTCCCGGATAAGGAGGCAGCTTACCGGGAGACCTGCCGGGTGCTGAAGCCGGGCGGGACCTTCTGCGGCTGCTTCTATGTGCAGGGCGGCCATAAGCGGACCGACTGGTTCATCAGGCATTTTTACGTCCCAAAGGGCTTTTTCACGCCTCCCTTTGAGACGGAGCAGAGCCTGCGTACCCGGCTTTCCGGGCTTTACAAAGAAGCGAAAGTCTCCACGGTGGAAGGGATCGGCTGCTTCCGCTGCCGGAAATAAAGGAGTTTCGGATCATGAAAAAAGTAGAGGACGATGATACCGAAGCGAGCGCGAGAAATGTACTTCTCAGAAAGGTGACTGTCAGATGAAACCGGATTATAAGAACTGGGTCCCGAAAAGCATGGTATACGGGCTGGCAGGCGGAACACTTGCCGCATGCATCCTGTTCCTGCTGCTGGGCGCGACAGGGGCGATCCTTCATGGAACCCCGAGACTGATTTGCGGGATCGTTTTCGGGATCGGAACGCTCGTCCTGCTGTTTTTCACAGTATGGATGGGTTCGCTGCACAGAACGTTTGATTATAACGGAAAACGGAAGCTGGCGAAGACGATCATCGAAGGAACGGCAAAATTCGTAAAATTGCCCGATGGCTGCACCGGGCTTGACGTGGGTTGCGGCAGCGGCGCACTGACCATCGCCGCCGCGAAGCGGAACCCGAAGGCGGCTATGGTGGGCTGCGATATCTGGTCCGGCACTTACAAGGCGGTCTTTACGAAAAAACGCTGTGAGGACAATGCCAAAGCAGAGGGCGTCTCCAACGTCCGCTTTGAGGAGGGCGACGCCATCCAACTGCCGTTTGCGGATGAGAGCTTCGACGCCGTTACCAGCAACTACGTCTATCACAACATCTCCGGACACGATAAGCAGAAGCTGCTGCTGGAAACGCTGCGTGTGCTGAAAAAGGGCGGGACCTTCGCGATCCACGACCTGATGGGCCCGGCCCGCTACGGCGATATGGACGCTTTTGTTCAGAAGCTGAAAGCGGAAGGCTATGAGGACGTCCGGCTGATCGACACCACAGACGGGACTTTTATGGGCAAAAAAGAAGCCTCCTGGCTGGGACTTGCCGACTCCACGCTGCTGATCGGAAAGAAATAAACAATAATAGCGCTTTCCCGGTTTGACATGAGGAATCGCTTTTTACCGCCATGCAGTTAGTCAATGCTAACCTCGTGAAAAAATCATCTGCACTCTGTCAAAGAAAAGAGGGAATGATATGAAAAGAAATAAGAAAAGCGACCTGGCAATTCTGCTGGGCTATGCCGGGAACTACAAGGGCCTGACGTTTCTCGGCCTTGGACTGTCCGGTGTTGCCATGGTGCTGGGGATGCTTCCCTATCTCTGCATCTGGCTTGTGGCGCGGGATCTGATCGCCGTTGCGCCGCACTGGACCCAGGCGGTCGGGATCGCCCGCTACGGCTGGATGGCCTTCGCCTTTGCCGTGTCCGGGATCGTTGTATATTTCGCCGCGCTGATGTGTACCCATCTGGCGGCCTTCCGCACGGCCGGCAACATCCGCAAGGCGGGCATGGCCCATCTGATGAAGGCCCCCTTGGGCTTTTTCGATGCCAACGCCTCCGGGCTGCTGCGCAACCGGCTGGACGGCGCCGCCTCCGAGACTGAGACCCTGCTGGCGCACAATCTGGCGGACATCGTGGGCAGCGCCGTCATGCTGATTGCCATGATCGTGCTGATGTTCGTCTTCGACTGGCGGATGGGCTGCGCCTGCCTGCTCTCCGCCGTCATCTCCATCGCGGCGATGATGACCATGATGACCGGAAAGAACGCGGGCCTCATAGCGGAATACCAGGCGGCGCAGGACACGATGAGCAAGGCGGGTACGGAATATGTACGAGGGGTCCCGGTGGTGAAGGTGTTCCAGCAGACGGTGTATTCCTTCAAGGCCTTTCAGCAGGCCATCGAGAACTACAGCGCCAAGGCGGAGCACTACCAGGCGGACGTCTGCAAGGTGCCGCAGGCGATCAACCTGACCTTTACGGAGGGCGCGTTCATCTTCCTCGTCCCAGCGGCACTGCTTTTGGCGCCCGCCGCGCTTGGCGGAGGCAGCTTCGCGGGCTTCGTGACCAACTTCGTCTTCTACGCGGTCTTTTCCGCTATCGTTTCCACCGCCCTGGCGCGGGTGATGTTCGCGGTCAGCGGCATGATGCTGGCGAGCACGGCGCTTGCGCGCATCGACCAGGTCATGAGCGCCCCGGTGATGCCCGTCACGGACCGGCCCCAGACGCCGCGGGACAACAGCGTTGCGTTCAAGGACGTGAGCTTTACCTATGACGGCGCGGACGCTCCGGCGCTGGATCACGTTTCCTTCCGGGTGGAGCCGAATGAGACCGTGGCGCTGGTGGGCCCCTCCGGCGGCGGCAAGACCACGGCGGCCAGCCTGATCCCCCGCTTCTGGGACGTCAAAAGCGGCGCGGTGGAGGTGGGCGGCGTGGATGTGCGCCGGACAGAGCCCCACGTGCTGATGGACCAGGTGGCCTTCGTGTTTCAGAACACGCATCTGTTCAAGACGTCCATCCTCGAAAACGTGCGCGCCGCAAGGCCGGAGGCCTCCCGGGAGGAGGTGCGCGCGGCCCTCTCCGCGGCGCAGTGCGATGACGTTCTGGCAAAGCTCCCGGACGGCATGGACACGGTGATCGGCACCGAGGGCACCTATCTTTCCGGCGGCGAGCAGCAGCGCGTGGCGCTGGCCCGGGCGATTCTGAAGGACGCTCCCATCGTGGTGCTGGACGAAGCCACCGCCTTTGCCGACCCGGAGAACGAGGCGCTGATCCAGAAGGCGTTTTCCGCGCTGACGAAGGACCGCACGGTCATCATGATCGCCCACCGCCTGTCCACCGTCGTGGGCGCGGATCGGATCATCGTGCTGGATTCCGGCACAGTCGCGGAGCAGGGAACGCATGAGGAACTGATCCATGCCGGCGGCCTGTATGCCCGCATGTGGGCGGATTATAACCGGGCGGTCCAGTGGAAGATTTCCGCTTCTGCGGAAGAGGAGGTGAAGTGAGATGTTCGGAAAAGCATTTCAGCGCAGATACGCCCTCAGCGATCAGGGCGTGAAGAACACGAAGCAGGGCGCGCTCTGGACGGTCATTACAAACCTGGTCGTTATGGGCGGCATGGGCATCCTTTATTTGATGATGACGCGCTTTATGGCGACGCTCACGGAGGGCGCGGCGCTGCCCGGCGTGTGGACGATGCTTCTGCTGGTGCTGGTCTTCCTCGCGCTGTCGTACTTTACCCATTTGCAGCAGTATAAGGCGACCTACGGTCTGGTGTACGGCGAGGTCAAAAACATGCGCATCTCCCTTGCCGAGCGGCTTCGCAAGCTGCCGCTGGGTTACTTCGGCAAGCGGGACCTGGCCGATCTGACGGAGACCATCATGGGCGACGTGAACCGTCTGGAGCACGTCTGGTCCCACTGCCTGGGCTACCTCTACGGCTCCTACGTTTCCACGGCCATCGTCGCGGTCTGCCTCTTCGTCTACGACTGGCGGCTGGCGCTGGCCTGCCTGTGGGGCGTGCCGGTGGCCTTCGCCCTGCTCTTCGGAAGCCGGAAGCTGGCCAAGCGCCATTCAGAGATCACCAAGGCGGCGGGCGTACAGGTGTCCGACGGCATCCAGGAGACGCTGGAAAACATCCGGGAGATACGGGCCACCAATCAGGAGTCCCGCTTCCTGCAAGCCCTGAATGACAAGATCGACCGCCACGAAAAAACGATGATCCGCGGCGAGCTCTCTACCGGGATATTCGTCAACGCCGCCAGCGTCATCATGCGGCTGGGCGTTGCGACCACGATCCTGACGGGAACGAGCCTCATCCTCTCCGGAAAGATCGACTTCATGCTGCTTTTTCTGTTCCTGCTGGTCATCACCCGCGTCTATGCGCCCTTCGACCAAGCCCTTGCGCTGATCGCGGAGATGTTCATGTCGCAGGTTTCCGCAAATCGTCTGATGGAGATTTATGACGCAAAGACCGCGGAGGGAGCGGAAGAGTTTCACCCGAAGGGCCATGATATCGTGTTTGAGAACGTGGGCTTTGCTTACGATAACGAGCAGGTTTTGAAGGGCGTCAGCTTCACCGCCCGGGAAGGAGAAGTCACGGCGCTGGTGGGGCCCTCCGGCTCCGGCAAAAGCACCTGCGCCCGGCTTGCCGCCCGGCTCTGGGACATCGACCGGGGCGCGATCAGGGTCGGCGGCGTGGACATTTCTCAAATCGATCCCGAAACTCTGCTGACGGACTATTCCATGGTGTTTCAGGACGTTGTGCTGTTTGACGATACCGTGATGGAGAACATCCGCCTCGGCAGACGCGGAGCCACGGACGAGGAGGTCGTCAAAGCGGCCATGGCCGCAAATTGTGACGAGTTCGTGAGCCGGCTGCCGCAGGGCTACGATACGCCCATCGGTGAAAACGGCGCCAGACTCTCCGGCGGTGAGCGCCAACGCATCTCCATTGCCCGGGCGCTTTTGAAGGACGCGCCCATCATTCTGCTGGACGAGGCCACCGCCTCGCTGGATGTGGAAAACGAGACCAAGGTGCAGGGCGCGCTGTCCCGGCTTCTGGCGGGCAAAACCGTGCTGGTCATCGCCCACCGCATGCGTACGGTCGAAGCGGCGGATCATATCGTGGTCCTCGCGGACGGCAAGGTTGCGGAGGAAGGCAGACCGGAAGAGCTCCTCGCCGATGCGCACAGCATGTTCCGCCGCATGACCGAGCTGCAGTCCGCCAGCGCAGGCTGGACAATTTAAGCAGACAGTACCTATACGGAAGAAATGCCTGTCGGGTATGCCGACAAGATGGAACCTGTCATGGGCCATGCAAAAAGACGGTAGGAACAACATCCTGCCGTCTTTCTTTTTCTATGCACATATCTATGTGACAAAACTATGCTTCGTACTGAATGAGAGTTTTCATACTCTTTTTCAATAAAAACATTTAAAATGTTTTTATTCCCTGTGAGCTATGCTCACAGGGATGGGCGCTTTGCGCCCATTGAAAAAAACGTGCAATACTGATTCCGAACAAAGCATTCGCTTTGTTCAGCGCAGCAAAGCTGCGCATTAAAAGCTTGAAGAATTCAAGCTTTTAATCAGGAATTAGTATCATATTCAGCTTTCCGAAAGAAAAGGCGTTCTTCTTCAAAAAACATGTTGACACAATGTCAGGATGCGGTGTATAATGCCGTTGTTGACACAGTGTCAATACTCATTTCCGTTTGGAAAGGAGCCGCTATGATCAAAGGAACACCGGAGCTGATTGCCGGACGGCGAGAGGAAATCATCAATGCCTGTGAAAAGCTCTATCAGACAATGAGTTTCAAAGAGATCACGCTGAAGGAGATCGGAAACGAGGTACCTTTCTCCCGCCCGACGATATATAACTACTTTGAAACAAAAGAAGAGATCTTCCTGGCTCTGTTCCAAAGGGAGTATGAACGCTGGAATGAAGATCTTGCCGCCATTCTGGACGGCCACGATGCGTTGGACAGACAGAGCCTTGCCGGTAAAATTGCGGAATCTCTGGCAAACCGGATACAGCTTCTGAAACTGCTGTCCATGAACAACTACGACATGGAAGCGAACAGCCGTATTGCGCTCTTGACCGAATTCAAAAAAGCATACGGTCATTCCATGCAGCTCGTCTGTAGGCTGCTGAAAAAGTTCTGCCCGGAAATGTCTGTTGCGGACATTCAGAACTTCCTCTATCTTTTTTTCCCGTTCATGTTCGGCATTTACCCCTACACCGCCGTGACGGATAAGCAGCGTGCGGCAATGCAGGAGGCCGGCGTGGACTATGTGTATCAATCTGTTTATGACCTCACCTATAGCTGCCTGATCCGGCTGCTGAGTGACGATAAATAAATCGTATAAAGGTCGGCGACTGCGGGAAAATGAACTGCTCCCTGTGCAAGTCTCTGGATATCAGTCGGAGACTTGCGCCATGCAAGCGGAAAAGGAGTCAGAGAGATAGTGAGCATTTCAGTGAATCTGTATTATCACGGTAAAAACGGCAGCGCGCGAAAATTCGCGGAAGCGATGGAGCGCAATGGGATCGCGGACGCGATCCGCAAGGAGGAGGGCAATCTGGGGTATCGGTATTTTGTTCCGATCGATGATCCCGAAACAGTGCTCCTCATCGACTGCTGGCGCGATCAGGCGGCGATCGACGCCCACCACGCAAGTCCTATGATGCAGCAGCTTGCGCAGCTGCGGGAAGAATATGATCTGCACATGACGGCGGAGCGGTATATATCCACCGATGCGCCGGATTCGGACGACCGGTTTTTGAGACAATAACGATGGAGGACATAAAAATGAGCGAAAAGATCGTACAGACAGCAGGCAGAAATCAGCTGGGAGAATTCGCGCCGATGTTTGCGCATCTCAATGACGATGTTCTATTTGGCGAGGTGTGGAACGAGGAAGCGATCGACGTAAAGACGAAGTGCATCATTACGGTGGTATCCCTGATGGCCTCCGGCATCACGGATTCCTCCCTGACCTATCATCTGCAAAACGCCAAGGCACACGGCGTGACGAAGGCGGAGATCGCCGCCATCATCACCCACGCCGCCATGTATGTGGGCTGGCCAAAGGGCTGGGCGGTGTTCCGCCTTGCCAAAGAGGTATGGGACAAGGAGGCGTAATCATGAAAAAAGCGATTTGTTTGCTGCTGGCGATGCTGATGCTCTGCGCCCTTGCCGCCTGCGGCGCGGGCGCGCCGGCGGAGCCCGCGGAAACGCCGGCCTCTGCCGCGCCGGAGACTTCTTCCCCCGCTTCCGAAGCGCCCTCCGATGCGCCCGCAAAGGCAGTGACCGACCAGGCCGACAGTAAAGATACGCTGGTGGTCGTCTTTTCGGCCACCGGCACAACGAAGGGCGTTGCGGAGAAGATCGCGGCCATCACGGACGCCGACCTCTATGAGATCACGGCGGCAGAGCCGTATTCCGCCGACGACCTCAATTATAATGATCGAAACAGCCGCTCCACCAAAGAGCAGAATGACAAAGGCGTGAGGCCGGAGATCGGGAGCGAGACGCTCGATCTCAGCGGGTACACGACGATCTATCTCGGCTTCCCCATCTGGTGGGGCGAGGAACCGCGCATTCTGGATACCTTTGTGGAGAGTTACAGCTTTGACGGTATCACGATGATCCCCTTCTGCACATCGGGCAGCAGCGGCATCGGCAGGAGTGGAGACAACATGGAAGCCCTTGCCGGAAGCGGGACCTGGCTGGAGGGAAAGCGCTTTGGCGGCAGCGTGACGGAGGCCGATCTTCAGGCATGGATCGATAGCCTGAAATAAAAGACGGAGGCAGGCGGTTTTTGACAGTCAAGCGGTACGCCGCGCTTTTCAAAGGAAAATACAACGCTTATCGGGTTGTCTCGGTGATTGTCAAAACGCGGCCGCTTCGCCTCCATCGCTCTGACGGTTCTTTGCGGCATGGCGATGACCGCCCAACTCAAAACGCTCGTCCGGTATATACACTTTGAGGACATGGGCATGGTGCTCGGCCGCGGCTGCGGAACCCCGGCCATGACAAGGAGAAGCAAGTATCCCGGGCAAGCATACAAATCAGGAAAGGAAATGTAAAAATGGATAAGTACTCAATAGGAAGCATTATAAAGCGCGCGGCGGCAATTTTGCTTTGCATTGTAACGGCGGTTGCTTTTGCTGCCACTGCATCAGCGCAGGACAACAGCTATATCGATGTCAGCGAAGACGCCTGGTATTCCGAGGCGGTAATGGCGCTGCGGGAAAAAGGCATTATGGACGGAGTGGGCGACAATCGCTTCGATCCGGACAGCGTTTTCACCCGGGCACAGCTCGCCACGGTGCTTTATCGTCTGGCAGACAAGCCTGCCGTATCCGGTGAGGACAACTTTACGGACACGGAAAGCGGCAAATGGTATTCCGACGCGGTGCTTTGGGCTTCGCAGAACGGCATTGTCGGCGGCTATGGAAACGGCCTGTTCGGCACGAACGATCCGGCCACGCAGGAGCAGCTTGCCGTGATGCTTTGGCGGAACGCTGGCTCCTACGTCCTCGGAAGCGAATACGCGGACGCGGCCGGCGTGGAGAACAGCGCCAGCAGCTGGGCTGTGGATGCGGTCCGCTGGGCGCGCGTAGACGGACTCCTGACGGATGCCGTCCCGTTCCAGCCCAAGGTGCCGGCGACCCGCGCTCAGGTCGCGGACATGGTATATCGTTATCTTCAGCTTCTGGAACGTTTCTCGAATGTCGACGCCGTAAGCGGCGCGACGAAAAAGGCGGACGAGGGCGGCAAGGTGCTGGTGGCCTATTTCTCCTGCACCGGGACGACTGAAAAGATCGCCGGGTATATCGCCGACGAGCTGGGCGTGACGGCGTATCGGATCACGCCGGAGACGCCCTATACCTCCGCTGACCTCAATTATAACGACAGCTCTACCCGCGCCACGCGGGAACAGAACGATTCCTCCGCCCGCCCTGCGATTTCAGGAACCGTTGAGAACATGGACGACTATGACGTGATCTTCCTCGGCTATCCCATCTGGTGGGGCCAGGCGCCGAAGATCCTGTACACCTTTGTGGAAAGCTATGACCTTGGCGGAAAGACGATCGTTCCGTTCTGCACTTCCGGCAGCAGCGGGATCGGCAGCAGCGCCACGAATTTGAGCAAAAGCGCTCCGGAGGCGACCTGGCTCGCCGGCAGCCGCTTTTCCGGCAGCGCATCCCGAGGTACGGTCACAAACTGGATCGAAGGCCTTGGGCTCGACGTGACCGAGAGATAATACTAATTCCTGATTAAAAGCTTGAATTCTTCAAGCTTGTAATGCGCAGCTTTGCTGCGCTGAACAAAGCGAATGCTTTGTTCGGAATCAGTATTGCAAAGTAGAGCAATTACAAAAAGTTCCGAAAATCGCAAGATTTTCGGAACTTTTGCTTATTTTATCCTAAAAAGTTTCTCGTGATCCGGTCATTTTCTTCTGACCCACAGAGAGAGGTTCTCCTATCCCAGCGCCACGTCCAGGGCCATCATCAGGCTGAAGCCCACGGCGAACATCACGACGCCGACGTTGGAATGTTCGCCCGCAGACATTTCCGGGATCAGCTCCTCCACGACGACGTACAGCATGGCCCCCGCGGCGAAGGACAGAAGATACGGCATGGCCGGGACGATCAGTCCGGCGACGACGACGGTCAGCGCGCCAAAGACCGGCTCCACCGCGCCGGACAGGACTCCCAGCCAGAAGGAGCGCCCCCGGCTCTTCCCCTCCGCAAAAAGCGGCATGGAGATGATCGCGCCCTCCGGGAAGTTCTGAATGGCGATACCCAGCGCCAGTGCCAGCGCGCCGCCGGCCGTCATATTGGCGGAGCCGCTGATGAGCCCGGCATAGACGACGCCCACCGCCATGCCTTCCGGGATGTTATGGAGCGTAACGGCCAGGAGCATCATCGATGTGCGCGTGAGGCGGCTTTTCGGTCCCTCGACCTGATCGACGCGCCGGTGCAGATGCGGTATCACATGATCGAGCAGCAGCAGGAACAGGATGCCGATCCAGAAGCCAATAAAGGCCGGGAGGAACGCCCACCGCCCCATCGCCTCCGACTGCTCGATCGCCGGGACGAGCAGGCTCCATATGGAGGCGGCGACCATCACGCCCGCCGCAAAGCCTGTCAGGGCCCGCTGCAGTCCCGCCTTCAGCTCTTTTCGCAGGAAAAACACACAGGCGGCGCCTGCGGCCGTCCCGAGAAACGGAATCAGCAGCCCCGTTATCACCGTCTTCACGTTTTCATCGCCTCCCCTCTTGCGCGTCCTGCGCCGTCCCATGGGCCGATCACGCTTTTCGCCCATGAAAATCGTTCGTACAAAGAATAGTACTATTTATAACACAGGAACGGTCAAATGTCTCCGTCCCGGCCGAGCAAGGGGGCTGACGCCCGAAGCCCGGACGCCAGCCCCCTTTTTACTTATGGAATATACCTTTTCAAGACGATTTACTTTCCATCGCTCCGCCGATGGGCTTGACGCCGAAATCGGTGGTGGAGGTCACGACGAAGGCCTTGAGCTTCGCTATCTTGCCGGCGGTGTTGTCGACGCCGGTGAAGGTGATCTCGGTATCGCCCTGCGGCAGGGACTGCGCGGCGAACTTGACCATCGCTCCCTCGGCGGTGTAGCACGCGAGGTACACGAGCGTGTCGCCTTCGTCAGCCGTCACGGAGACCTTCACGTCGAAGATGCCGGTCGGGATGGCTGTGATCTCGCTGCCGCTCTGGTACATGTCGATACCGGAGATCGTGCCGGAGAGGCTGATGCCGATAACGTAGGTGGAGCAGTGCGTGATGTCCATGGTGGCGACGTGATCCTTGACGGTGGCCTTACCGACCTTCTCCAGCTTGCCGGTCTCTTCGTTGTACAGGTAGAGTCCGTACTCGCCGTCCGGGAGATCGACCGCCACGCTGACGGTAGCCTTGCTGGTGGGGAACTTGCCGGAGTGGGCGAAGTCGAGCGTCTCGGACACGTCCATCTTCGCCGCCTCGGCTTTCGCCGGGGAGTCGTCCTTGCCGACGTCGATCTTCATATCGACGGCGATGGCCTTATCCGCGTCATTGACCAGCTCGCCCTCAAACTTCCACTGATAGGCGAGGTCGCCCAGCTCGTCGCCGAAGACGTAGGTCACGGTCTTCTTCTTGCCGCCGATGGTGTCGATGATCTCCGCCTGATCCGCCGCGGCGATGGAGGTGAGATCCGTCTTGTCGGCGTAGTAGATGAGGTCGTCGGGCACGTCCGCCTTCGCGGCGTATTCCTTGATCGTATCGAGGTCGCAGGACTCTACGGTCTTTTCGGTGATCACGACGTCTTTGACCGCGAGGGTGAAGGAGGCCACATAGCCGCCGTCCTGGGAGCGGGCGACGATCACCGTTTTGCCTTCAGCCTTGCCGCGGATGACGAGCAGTTCGTCCGTGGTCTGCGTCTCGTCGATCTCCGCGATGGTCGTATCCTTGATTTCCCAGGTGACCTTGGCGTTTGTGGCGTTGGACGGCGTGACCGTCACGGAGAAGTTCTTGATCTTGCCCTCGGGGACCGTGAGCTCTTTGACGCCGAGGGAAATGCCGGTCACGGGGATGACGCTGGGATCGGCGTTGTAGTCGGCCGTCTTGGAGGCGACGTCGGCCGCGAAGGCCGCCATGGCCTTCTCAAAGTCGGAGCGGAGGTTTATGAGCACGCCGCCGGTCTCGGAAACGAGGTCGGCGTAATCGCCGAAGTACTGCTTCTCCGTGATGACCGAGGTGGCCACGCCCAGCGCGTTGAGCCGGGCGATCAGCTCCTCCATGCTCTCGATGCCGTGATTGTTCTTGACCCAGTAGTCCGCATCCGTTACGACGAAGACGAACTTGGCGGCCTTGGAGTTGAAGGTCATGATCGTCGGATCGACGACGTTGGCCAGCGCGTCCACGACGGATTCCGGGGTGTCGCCGCCGCCGTCGGCAACGAGGCCGCCGATCTCGGTCTTCAGCTCCTCCACGTCGGCGTTCTCATACCAGATGGAGAAGTCGTCCGCGTAATGCAGCACGGTGGAGTCGGCGCCGTCCGCGTCGATGTCGCGGTAGTCGATGAGGGAGATGCGCAGCAGCGCGCCGGTGCCCGAGAGCGCCGTCACGAAGTTCTGGAGCGCACTCCTGACCGCGTTGATCTCATCGCCCATGGAACCGGTGGTATCCACGGCGAAGACCAGGTTGATCATCTTGCCCCTGAGGTCGAGGCCCGTCAGAGACTCATAGCTGAACTCCGTTATCTCCGGCTTCGTCATGGATACGACGACGTCATATTCGCCCTCGTTGCGAGCGTATGTGCGGGTCATCAGCACATAGTCCTTGCCGGCCTCAAGCTCCCGCTCAATCAGGAAGCTGAAGGTAGTGCCGCCGGCGTCGTCGCTATATGCCACCCAGCTTCCCCAGTCGTCGTACAGCTCGGCGTACGTGTCTGTCGTCTCGGGCGTGGAGTAGAAATAGTACGTACCATTCTCCGCCGGAGTGAAGACGAGCGCGCCAGACGCCTCCATGCCCGTATAGGTCACGGTCTGGGGCGTATCGAGCCGCAGGGCCGGATACTGGGTGTACTGGCCCGCGTAAGAAACCACGGGGATATTGATGCTGGCCGTAATTTCGCCGCTGTCGCCGGTGTGAACGGTTAAGGTATTCGCCGTGCCGCCGACCGTCCACGTCTTGCAGTCATACTCGGCGGTCACGGGGATGAGCGTGGAGTAATAATAGAGCGTCTCCGTCGTATCGTCCTCAAAGACGGCGGTCATCGTGAGGATGTTGAAGATAGTGCTCTTACTGAAGTCGGCGTAGTAGACATAGGAAGAGGTCTCCGCGTCCCAATAGGAGGAGCGATAGCCGTCATAACCGATAATCAGCTTGCTGTCCTCGCTCTTGAGGGCCAGCGTCAGGCCCGTCATGGCGGGCTTTTTCACCGCCGTCACGGTGTATTCGCCGGTCGCGGTGCTGTCGTTCAGCCTGGTGAGCACGATATACGTCTTCCCTGCCTCGAGCCGGCAGGTCAGCGAGGCGTTGGTGCCCCATTCGTCGTCCAGGCAGCGGCCCTGCTCATCGTGCAGAGCGACAACGGTGTACTGGTCGCCCCCGGTGGAGATCGCGTACCGGCCGCTGGCCGCGGGCGTGAGGAAGAATGCGCCGGAGGGGGCGGCGCCGTCATAGGTGACAGGCGTGTCTGTATCGAGCGCCAGCGTCGGGCGGCCCTCAAACTGGGACCTGAAGCTGACGAGCGGAATATTCACCGTGCCGCTGGCCTCGTCTATGGTGACGGTCACGGTGTTCGCCGTGCCGCCGGCCGTCCACTTCGTGCAGTCATAGCTCCAGTAAACGCCGCTGCCGTTGTAGGCGAATTCGGCCGTCGTATCGTCGTCATAGGTCGCGGTGATCCGGAGCTTGGGGCCGACTGCCGAATTGTAGAAGGAGAAGTACGGCACTCTCGCCTCCAGAGCGTAGTCGTAATAATCGCTCCAGTAGCCCTTGGTGGTGTCGCCGATGATAAGGGGCGTGCTGTCCGCTAACGTGACGGAAACGGCCTTCACGTCCTTCACTCGCTCGACATTCACGGTGTATTCGCCGGACGCGGCGCTGTCAGAAAGTCTGGTGGCGATGTAATACGTCTTGCCGGCCTCCAGCGCCTGCGTCAGGGAGAAGTTATTGTACCCGTAAGTGTAATTGAGATGGTAGCCGTTCTCCTCGTAGACGCCGATATAGGTGTACTGCGTGGCGTCAGTGGAGAAGAATTTGTACCGGCTGTTCATCGCGGGAACGAACTTGAAGCAGCCGGAGGCCTCGGTACCGTCGTAGGAGACTGCCGCCGTATCGACCAGCGTCGGGCATTCGGCAAACTTATCCATGACGCTGTCGAGCGGGATGCTGACGGCGGCTTCCTTGCCGCCGAAGCTGACGGTCACGGTGTTGGCCGTGCCGCCGGCCGTCCACGTCTTGCAGTCATACGTAAGGGAAACGCCGTTGTCGCCGTAGGTCAGGTCGGCGGTCGTTTCGTCGTCGTAGGTGGCCGTGATGTTCAGCAGGCCGCCTATGGCGGATCTGCCGAATTCAAAGTACCGCGTCAGGGTATCGTCGCTGTCGTAGTAAGTTCTCCACGAACCTATAGAGGTGTCGCCCACGGTAAGGCTGGCGTCGGCGTCCTTCAATGTAACAGTCAGGCTCTCGACCGCCTTGACGCGCTCCGCCCTCACGGTATACGTGCCGGAGCCGGAGGAATCGTAGAGGCGGGTCTTGACGAGGTACGTATTCCCCACGGTCGGGGTGAGCGTGAGCTTAAAGTTACTGCCAGAGCCGCCATCGTCGTTTCTGGACAATTCGTTGCCCAGCTCGTCGCACAATGTCACGAAGGTGTCGACGCTGCCCTCGGAGTAAATCTCATACGTGCCCGCCACCGCCGGAACGAAACGGAAGAGGCCGGACGCCTCGGTGCCGTTATAGTTGACGGTCTGCGGCGTGCCCGCAACGAGCTCGGGGGCGGAGTCATAGGCGGAAGCCATATCCGCCACGGGGATGTTGACGGAGAGCTCGCGGCCGGCGATGCGGGCAGAAACCAGGTTGTTCGTGCCGCCGACGGTCCACTCGCGGCAGTCATAGTCGAAATCGCTGATCTCTCCGCCCGGTATCACCTGGGTCGTGCCGTTGTCGTAGGTGATGGTGGCCTGGAACATGTCAGCCACCCGGTTGTAGTAGAACCAGAAATACTTCACGGTTTCGCCGCCGCTCGTGTAGGTATTCCACGAACCCATTGTGGTGTCGCCGGAAATAAGCGCGGCGTCGGGATCGACGAGGCTCAAGGTGACGTCGGTGATGGCCGCCGTCTTCTCCGCGAGGACGGTGTAGTTCGACCCGGAGGACGAGCCGGTCTCGACGATATAGGTCTCGCCGCCCGTCAGTTCGTTGGTGATGCTGATGCTGGTCTCGTCATAGGCGCGGAGCGAATCGCCCATGTACAGGCCGAGCTTGTCGACCAGGTCAAAATACCCGCTCGGATTATTCATGGTGAAGGTATAGGTACCTGTGACCGCAGGCGTAAAGCGGAAGGCCGCGTCCGTCATCTCTTCGCCGCCCGTCACGGTAACGGTCTGGGGCACGTTCAGCTCCAGCACCGGGGCGTCGGCAAACAGGTCAATATAGGGGATGACCTTGATGCTGTAAGTGCCGTAGGTATAGCCGGTCTCGCCCTTTATGTAACCCTTCGTCCGGACAAGGTATGTCTCGCCCGCCTCGAAGAAGGCGACCAGCATCACATTGTCTTCGCTGCCGGCCTCATAATAGCCGCCCATAAAGGTATCGCCGGTCTTGTCGGTGACGTTCGCCTCCACGTTGCAGTCCGCTTCCTCCACGAGGAAAGCGTATCTCCCCTCCTCCGCCGGGGTGAAGAGGAACACGCCGGAGGTGGCGGAGCCGTCATACGCCGCCGTCTGCGTCGTGCCGGGCGTCAGCGCGGGAGAGGCGGCATAACGCGAGGGAAACGCCGTCACGGTGACAGTGAAGCTGGCGCTGCCCTCATCGACATAGCCATAGGCGTCCAGCAGATAAGTGACGCCCTCCGTGAGCGCGGCGATCAGGGACACGGTGTCGTCCAGCGCGTAGTCATAGCTGACGCTTTCAACACCGCTTTCATCCTCGCAGAAAATATTCAGACTGGTGCTGACATTTTCTCCTGCTGCGCCGGTATAGAACTCATACGCGCCCGTAACGGGGGCTGTGAAGGTGAAACGCTGAACGGCCGTCTCGCCGTCGGCGCCCGTGACCGTCTGTGGGACACCCAGCGTCAGCGCCACGGGTTCCGGCGTTTCAGACCGGATGACCAATTCGGTCTTGGTCTCAATTACCTCCTCGAGGAGGACGGCGTCTGCTGAAGCCTCCTCCTTATCGCCCTCCGGCTCCTCGCCGACAGGCGCGGCTTCGACTGCCGCTTCCGTCTCGGGGGCGGCCGGCTCGTCAAGCTCGTCAGCCAGCGCGTACACGGGCAGAAGCGTCAGCACCATGCAGACGACAAGGAGCCATGATAACCACTTGCGTTTTTTCATAGTGAACCTCCTTTTACAAGCACTTCCGGCAAGGCTGCCTGCCAGCCGGAAATCACATTGGAAACCACCGGGTACTCTTATGGAAATTTTAGCATATTCTTACAGTAAAGTCAACGGAAGAATGGTGCAAAATTAGGCATCGAAGCGTCTTCTTCCCGGTCCGCCGCAGCTCTGCCGGAAAGCGCGCAAAACGCTTCATAATCACGAGCGCAGGGGCGCTCTGCTATAAATAGAGCGCCCCTGCTGCAAGGGATATCTTATGTTTTTCAGGCTTCCTCAAAGTAGCGGTACAGGAAGGTCATGCACTGACTGCGGAGGCAGCCCTGGCCCACGCCGAACAGATCCGCGCTGACGCCATTGGTGATTCCCTTGGCGGTGGCCCAGATGACGGCGTCGTAGTAGTAGGCGTCCTTCACCACATCCGTGAAGGCGGTTTCGCCGGAGGCCGAGCCCTTCGCGAAGCGGCAGAGGAACGTCACGACCTGCTCGCGCTGGACGGTCTCATTGACGCCGAACAGGGTCTCGGAGATGCCGAGGGTGACGCCGGTCTCATGGGCCCACAGAAGAGCGTCGTAGTAGTAGGCGCCTTCAACGGCGTCCGTGAACGGGACGGAGGTGACCGTAGCCTTCGGGCTGCCGGCGGCGCGCCACAGGAAGGTGACGAACTGAGCGCGGCTGGTCGGGAGATCGGGGCTGAAGTGAGTCTCATCGGTGCCCTTGGTGACATCCTTCTCGACCGCCCACTTGACGGCGTCGTAGTAGTAAGCGCCTTCCGCAATGTCTACAAAGGCGATGCCGGTCGTGCCGGGCTGAGAGGGCGTAGACGGCGTGCTGCCGCCGCCGCCGGACGGAACGGGATCGTCGTCGGCCGGAGCCACGATGCTCAACGTGCCCTTGTTGTAAACGATAGCGTTGTAATTGGTCGTGCTCGGTTCCGTCGCGCCGGAGGCGACGATATCATAGGTGCCCTCCTTGGTCGCGGCGGGGGTAACGTCGGAGCCGCCCTGCTGGAAGGCAAGGGCGAGCGTGCCGCCCAGAGTCTCGCCGGAGGCGAGGCCGGTCACGGTGTAATCGGTGCCCTCAACAGGAGCGGAGATATTCGGCAGCGCGCCGCCGAGCTCGATAGTCTTGCTGGCAACGTTGACGGTGATCGTCGCCTTCGCAATGGCGAAGTCAAAGGTTTTGTCAGCCGTAGTGCCGTCGGCCCACTCGGTGTTGGCCGCATCCTTCAGGGCGACCGTCACGGTGTAGTCGCCGGCGTTGGTCTCTGTATTGCCGGTCACGGTGTAATCGTCGGAGGCGGCGACCGCGTAGGTCTGCACCGCGCCGTTGTAGGTGAACACTGTGGCGTCGGCCGTGGGAGCGGTCACCTGCTTCTTGCTAACGGTAACAGTCACGGTCTTGGTGGTAACGGCATAGTCGGTCGTGCCGGAGGCCGTCACGGTGACGGTGGCGGTGCCGACCTTGAGGGCCGTGATCGCGCCGGAGGTCGCGTCGATGGTGATGACGTCGGTGTCGGTGGTGGCGTAGCTCACCGTGCCGTCGCCGGTGGTGACGGTGGCGGCCACGGCCTTGCCGGTCTCGCCGAAGGTCATGGTCACGTCTTCAGCCGCGATCACCTGGCTGGGCTTGTCGATCATCTTGATGGTGACGACGATGTTGTAATCGGCGTAGTTCGTGCCGGTCACGGGGATCGTCACGGTGGCGGTGCTGTCGACCAGAGTCTTGTCGTCGACCAGCTTGTAGTTCAGCGTAGTGCCGGTGACGGCGGGCGTCTCGGAGAGGATGCTGCTCGCGTCGGCGGTGACGGTGAGCGCACCGGCGGCGCTGCCTTCCTTAATAGCGGCGCTGATATCGAGCGTACCGGTCTCGGCGTACTTGCACTCGGCATTGAGGGCCTCGTCCGTCGCCGCGGCCTTGGTGATGGAAGCCGTCAGGCCGGTGGGCTGGGTCAGGGTGTAGTTGGCGGCGGCAGCGCCGGTGAGGGTAAACTCGGCGTCGGCGGTGACAGCCTTGCCGGCGCCGACGTTGGCGTCGGCAAACTTGCCGGCGACGGTCGTCTCGGCAACGCTGACGTCATCGGTGCCCAGAACGCCCGTCAGAGCGCCGGCGGTGATGACGGCGTCGGTCGTGCCGTCATAGGCCTTGTCGGCCACGGTGGCGGCCATGGTGAGCGCCACCGGCTTGATGGTGAAGGTCTTCTCGATCTTCTGGCCGGCAGCGGCGAGCGTGTCGTTCGCGGTGACGGTGATCTTCGCCGTGCCCGCGTTGGTGTTGGCGTCATAGCTGACGGTATAGTCCGCAGCGGCAAATTCCGTGGAGGTGACGGAGGGCTCGATCGCGGCGCCGGTGTAATCCTTATCCGCGGTGTCGATGGTGAACGCGGCCTCCTCGAACTTGGCCGTGACGGTCAGGCCCGTCAGGCGGACGGTCTGGCCTCCGTAAGAGAGGGTGACAGCGGTGTCGTCCTTCTGGAGGGCCGTGCCGGAGGCGTAGGTGATATCCGCCTTGTCCGCGACATTCTCCGTGCTGTTGTCGTCATAGGTAGCGGTCAGCACCATGCCGGTCTTATCGAGCGTATCGCCGGCTTCGTAAAGCATCTTGGTGGGGTTGGTCGTGACCGTAAGGCCGGTAACGCTCTTATCGGCGGTCCTGGGGAAGGTCTTGGTGGCGACAAAGTCAGTGCCGCTCTGCGTGAAGGTGAGGCCCTCCACGCCGGTGGGGACGACGCCCTCCTTCAGGGTCACGCCGTCCTTCAGTTTGACGGTCACGGTCGCGGTGTATTCGGTGTTGGCCGCGAACTGGGCGGCGCCGGTGGGATCGGCGACAAGGGCGGGAGACCACGTGGTCGTGACGTCCGCCAGCGTGGCGTCAGCCGCCGCGATGTTGGAAGTGTCGGTCGCGCCCTTCGCGGGGGTGGTGAGAGAACCGGTCAGCGGGAGAGCGCCGACGGGGAGAATGACGGAAGCGGTGGTGCCGGAATTCGGGAAGGGCAACGCGTCATTGTCGGTGTTGGCCAGTCGGAAAAGGCCGACGCCGTCAACGACCTCGTTGGTCAGCGCAAAATCGACCTGTCCGCCCGCCGCAAGGGCCGCTTCACTCACTTTGAAGAACATGGTGGCCTTGAGACCTTTTTCGGAAATACCGTCGCTGTTAGCGTCGGTAATGATAAAGATCTTCTCGCCGCTTGTGGCGTTCTTGCGGTTGTGGTTATAGCTGAAGTTGCTCGAAGCTTCAAAATAGGGATCGTCGCTTTCCAGCGTAAGGCCTATCGTCTTGGAATTCCTTCCGCCGGTTTTATAGGTTCCGCTCGCTTCGTCAACGGAAACGAGATCGGAATCATACGTAAGAGCAAAGGTGTACGTACCGATCAGGTCGGACTCGGACACATTGATCGTTACCGCGATAATATCGTTGTCGTCAGGTCCGGTCGCGCTCACGGTAAGGGTCGGCGCATTTGTCGTCCAGTCTGCGGCCAATGCCATGGGCATAAGTCCGAAGACCATAAGAACGGCAAGCGCAATCGCCAATACTTTCTTCATGATCCCACTCCTTTTATTCTAATTTATCCTAATGTTTTTTGACCGACAACTACCTGCAGCAGATAGAGAGCGTCGGAAGATGTGACGTCCGAGTCTCCGTCAACATTGGCGGCCAGTTTCTGATTTTCAGTCAATGTGACAGTGCCGACAACTGCCTGCAAAACAGTCAGCGCGTCGCTGGAGGTGACGGTGCCATCCTCGTCCACGTCGCCCAGCTTATAGGGCACATAGTACTTGAAGGACGCGACCTTCGCCATGGTCCCTATGCCCTCGGTCGCGTTGCTGGCGAGGTACACATAGTAGGTCGTGCCAGCCTTGAGCTCGCTGGGATAGACCGTGAAGCTCACGCTGGTCCCTGTGGAGGCCGTCTGGTCGATATAGACCAGATTGCCGCTCGTCGGGATGCCGGACTCGTCCGTCATGGCGAGCACCAAGTAGTTCTTGTCGGCGGCCGCGCCGGTGTAGGTCACGACGAGCTTGTCGGTTTGATTGTCAAGCGTGACGACGCCGCTATAGGCGCTTTCTACCGCTTCGTCGTAAATGCCCTCATCCGGCGGGGCGGCCAGCGCCGTTACCGCCATCAGGGAAAACGCCAGACAGATAACGAGGCAAAGGCTGATTGCTTTTTTCATGCTGCTCCTCCTTTAGTAATATTGGTATAATTGACCAGTATTTTGGCCAACTGCGCGCGTGTTGCCGTCCCCGCGGGGGAAAGCGTCGTCGGACTGGTCCCCGAGATGATCTCGTTGTAGACGCCCCAGTACATGGGGGCCTTCGCCCAGTCGGGGATCTGTGCGCTGTCCTCATAAGCGCCGTCATAGATGCCGGTGAAGGTCATCTCCATCCCGCTGACGCCGCCGGCGTACTGGAAGAGTATCTTCATGGCGGCGGCGCGGTTGAGGCTGCCGAGCGGGGAAAACGTGGTCGCGTCCGTGCCGTTGACGAGGCCTTTTTCATAGGCCCACGCGATGGCCGTTTTGAATTCGCCGGAGAGTCCGGCGATGTCGGCGAAGGGCGTCGTCGCGTCTGTCTGCGGGGAGCCGGCCATACGCCAGACGACCGTGACGAACTGGGCGCGGTTCACGGGGGCGTCGGGCTTAAAGGTGCCGTCCTCATAGCCCTTAAAGAGACCGAGCTCGGCGGCCTGGAGGATGAACTCCTCGCCCCAGTGACCTTGGATATCCGGGAAGGACACAGTCTGAACGGTCGGCTTTGTCCCGCTGCCGCCCGGCGTGGTCGGGGTGCCAGACGTCGCAGAAGACTGCGGCGCATCGATCTCTACCGTGAAAGGCATGGGCTTTCCGCTGCTGTCCCGGAGGGCCGTACCAACAATAGCAAAACCGTAATCCGTTACGTCTGCCTCGGCCTCAAAGCTAAATACAAGGAATGTCCCGTCCCCTTCTACAGGCTCAACGGTAGCGATAGCCGCCATAGCGCCGCCCGGGGCTTTGGGATTGGTGGCGATCATAATCCCGGACAGCAGCTCTCCCCGTTGAACTCTGGAACAGGAAATCTCCTTGCTGTTGAATGCCAACTTGAATTCCATGGCATAGATGCCCGGATTTGACGCCAGCTCCACCGTGACCTCGAAGGTCTCCCCTTTCTTCGGCAGGGTCTCCGGCGCTTTGACGGTCAGTTCCGCTCCGGCGGCCGCCGCCGGGATGCAGAAAATCGCCAAAAGCATGGCTAAAACAAGGACTGACGCTGAAACTTTCTTCATATGCATCTCCCCTCATATCCTGTATGCGCCCTGTCGCGGTACAACAAGGACCGCACATTTAGTTACTTGTATTATAGCACACGGCTTTTAGGCGGGCAAGCATAAAAACGCAAAAAAAGCAAAATTTCCAGCCATACGCAAAAAAACCGGCCCGCCGAAATCGGCGGGCCGATCAGGCTCAATAAAGCCAGACAATATCGTTATAGAGCTGCATCATCAGCCAGACTATTTCCGCTTCATCGGTCGAACGGTACACCGTCACATAGAAGTTGCCGTCCTCCGACTCCAGAAAGACCATGCCGTCCTCGCAGCGCCAGGTGATATCCAGTTCTCCGCCCCAATAGGCGAGCTCGCCGCTGCGATCCTCATCCAGCGTCAGCTCCACCTCGAAGACGGGCAGCTCCTCGGTTTCGCCGCTTTGAGGATCGACCCTGACATAGCCGATCCAATAGGTATCGCCCATCATGTCCTCATCGACGGATAATTCCTCAAAGGTTTCCGGGTCGAACTCCCAGTCCGCGCCGCTGTAATCCGGATACTCCGTGATCTCGCTCCATTCGCAGTTTTCAAAGGAGGCCGTCTCGTCGAAGTACCAGAAGTTGCTCTCCTGCTCGCCGAAGAAGCAGCCGATGAAGGAGAGCTGCGAGACCTCGTTGACGTCATACCAGCCGCCGCCGTCGGAGCCGGCGAGCGTGCAGGCCGTGAACTGGAAATCGCCCTCTCCCTCAAATATCTCGAAGGGGCCGTAGGCGCAGTCCCGGATGGTGGAGTTGCTGACGTACAGATTGCCGCTGCCGTTATAGGCGCCGATGCCGTATACGCCGCAGCCATAGAGGTCCATGGTGCGGAGATAGACATTCCGGCACTTGTCGAAATTCAGCACGTTGCCGCTGCAATCGCCCTGGTCGGTGTGCCCCATGGTGAGGCAGGCGAGCTCAAGACCCTTGCAGTTTTCAAAGTTCAGCACGGCGGCGTACCGCGGCTCGATCACTATCTCCGTGTCGGCGGGGTCCTCGGAGCCGCCCTTGATGTAAAGGTCGGGCGTGTTCCGGACGACGAGCTCCAGCCCGTCGTAGACGTCGCTGATCTGCACGTATTCGTGCTCCTCGTTCCACGCGTCCCAGTCTCTCGGATTGGGGAAGCCCTTCAGGAAATCGGTGACGTCATAACGGCCCGGCTCGATGGTGATGCCCGCGCCGGGACGTATCGCCTCCACCAGCTCCTCTACGGAGCTGACGTGATAAACGCCGTCCTCTGCGTCCGGCTGCAAGGCGCGCGTGTCGGCCGGCGTCTCCGCCGGTAACGGCTCGGCGGAGGGCGAGGGGCTCGGCGCGGGGACTGGTTTTGCTCCACATCCGGCGAGCGAAAGCAGCATTATGGCCGCCAGCATGAGCGCCAGTATTTTTTTCATATATTTCTCTCCTGACGATCCGGTGCCGTTACTTCTCAAAAACGGTCAGGTCGACCTGCGAGACGCCGGCGTCGTCCGCGTCCTCGGTAAAGTACATGGAGAGCGTGCCCTCGTAGACGATATCCGGCGCCTCGACGTGCCATTCGCAGTAATCGCCGCCATCATAATCGGGTTCGCCGAGCAGGGCCTTGACGTCGCTCCTCGCCATGCCGAACGTGACGCCGAGGATGGACACCCCCTGATCCTCCGGCTCGTCCGCGTAGGTCATCATGGTGATCTCCTCCGCCTCCGCTTCGGTGATGCCGACGGCGGAATCGCCGCCGTTGTAGTAAGCGGGGCTGAGCAGATAATCCTCGTTTTCATCCAGATAGAGGCTTACCGAGAAGTAGTCTCCCGCCCCCAGCTCGATCTCGCTGCGGGATTCGTCGGCAGGGACGCCGGCAGCCTCCAGCGCCTTCAGGTTATAGGGCATCGGCACCGAAGTGCCGTTGACCACGACGGCGATGTCGGCCGCGCCGAGGGTCAGCGTGCCGTCCACAGCGGGCGCAATGGCGCCGGACGCGGCCGGGGCGTTGGGAGCCGCCGGGGTCTCGGGCGCGGCGCTTGCCTCGGGCGCTTCCGCGCCGGGCGCGGGGGCGCCGCTCTCCGGCGCGCCGGAAGCGGGAGCGGGAGAAGCCGGCGTGTTCTGCGGCTGGGACGGTGCGGCGCCGCCGCCGCAGGCGGCCAGCGCCAGCAGCATCACGGCTGCCAGCGCAAGAGCGATGAGCTTTTTCGTTTTCATGATCTTTTCCTCCTGTTATGTTGATTATTTTTTGAAGAGCCCGCCGAAGAGGCCCTGCCGGACCTCACCTTTTTCGGCCGCGGCCCCCCGGACGGCTTTCTCGAAACCCACCCCATCGGCGGTATCTCCGAGGCCGCGCGCCGGCGTCTTTTCCCTGCGGGAAGCGTCGTCCTCGCCTCTCTCGAGGCTGATGCGGCGGTCCCGATTCAACCTGTCCGCCAGCGCGTAGAAGGGGCTGCACCGCTCTTCGCTCTCCACATCGGCGACGAGCCTGATCTCGCGGATGCAGTCGTCCCGATACGGGATTACCACCGCGCAGCTCGTGAGCCTGCCCTCCGGATCTCTGGAGACCGATACGGTCACGCAATCCGCGTCCCGGTCCGCGGTCTCCGGGCGGCGGGCGTCCTCCTCCAAACGGTACGGGCGCACGCGGTCGAAGTACAGCACCGGCCTGTGCTCGTAGCGGCTCCATTCGCTGTTATCCAGCTGGAACACGCCGAGCGCCGTGACCGCGCTGTAGCGGATGCGCCTGCCGCCGAGGTCGAAGTCCTCTCTCTCCACGGCGGCCCGGCGGTCAAGCTCCCGCCGGAGCCGCGCCTCCTCCTGACCGAGCGTATCGATCATCCGCTGGGCGGCGTCACGGGAAGTGCAGTCCATCCGCGCAAAAGGATTGGTCTTATATCGGCATTCGGTACAGATATATTCCCCGGTGGCCAGCCTGCTGCGGTGCATCATGCCCACCTCTTTGCCGCAGAACGTGCATGGCTCCCTGCTGAACAGTCCCATCTCCTCTTCTCCTTCCGGATGACGTGCGGGAGCTTCTTTCAGTCGAACCTCGGCAAAGACTGGCTGCCGCCGGAGGAGACCAGTGTCACATACAGGCCGCTGATGAGTCCCTGGTCGTCATAGCGCCAGTAGACCTCGTACTCCTCGCCGAGATAGCGATAGACGAGCTCATAATCGCCGTTTGCATTCGCAGCGTCCTTCCAGCGGTCGATATGGAGGCCGTCCTTCAGACCGTAATAGAGATACCCGTCCGCGCCGATGGTGATGTCGGCCCATGCGGGCTGATCCCCATATTCGATGGCAAAATTGTCCTGTGAATCCGGCGTATAGGTCATGTCGATTTTGGCCAGAACGGCGTCGTCTCCGGCGACGGTCTCGCAATAAAGATCGCTCCCGAAGATCACGGGAGAATAGGTGGGGATGGGACAAAGCGTGATGTCCTCGCCGCTCATCACATGGCGCAGGTGCAGCGACTCATCGTCGGCGTCGTCCTGATAGATCAGCCACGTGTCATTGACGAAATAAGGGAAATACACTTCCTTGTCCAGCACGGTCGTCACGTTCCCGCCGTCCAGATCGGCCCGGCAGAAGGCGTAGGACGTGTCGCAGTAATAGAGCTTGTCGCCGTGGATCTGCAAATAATCGGCCGCGTCGGGCACGACGGCCTGCGGCTCGCCGCCGCTCCGGGAGACCTTATAGATACCTTCACCGCCGCGTATGTAATACACGTCGTCGCCATATACCGTCACAAAGCTCGGCGCAACGCCCCTGTCCAGCACCACATGGCCGTCCGCCTCCGCGAAGGAGCCGTTTGTCGTGAGGTCGATGCGCACGAATTCCACCTGCGCGTTTGAATCGAACGCCTCTCCGAAGAGGCTGTTCCCCTCCACGGCGTAGCGCCCTCCGCTCATGAAGGTGCTCATGGCCGCCGTCTCCGCGGGGGTGAAGTCGATGGTCAGGCTCTCGTAGGGGTCGGCGTTGGCGGCTTCCACCGCGGCGGCGCGCTCGCCCACGGCCTCCCCCTCCCGGCGGATGGTCTTCAGGGCGTCCAGGATAGCCTGCGTCTGCGTAGCGGTCAGGTCTCCCTCGTCGCTGGATACCCACAGATGGCAGCCGGAGCGCTCCTCATAGAATTCGGAAAGGCTGACGTAGTAGTGCGTCTCCGCCCCGTAGAACCCCTCCGGCTCCTCGCGCAGCCATGCGGCGCGCCCGTCCAGCTCGACGGCCTTCAGCTCGCCTTCATGCTCCTCCAGCACATTCCGGAATTCGTTGGCGGTCTCATAAAAGTCCGTGTCCGGCGCCCATATCCTCACGGTGTTGTCCGCCGACAGATAGCAGCTCCACGCGTCGTCGTAGCGGTAGCCCGCGGGGAGGTCGATGACGAAGCCCGAGTCATGCCCCATCGGGATGGCCTCCGCCGATCCGGCGTCGGCGGCGTCGGGCGTCTCGTCCTCCGGTTCGTAATCCGTCGTCGTATCCGGCTCGTAGTCCGTGTCGCCCCCGGCCGGCGTCCTGCTCCCGCCGCCGCAGGCGGCGAGCATCGACAAAAGGAGGAGCGCGCACAGGATAAGCGCCCATGTTTTGACAGAGATCGTTTTCATCGGTCATTTCCTTTCTGATAAAACAGTTGTGTCGTGCGACTATGATCGCGTTCTTATACTCTTTTTCAATAAAAACATTTAAAATGTTTTTATTCCCTGTGAGCATAGCTCACAGGGATGGGCGCTTTGCGCCCATTGAAAAAAACGCGCAATACTGATTCCGAACAAAGCATTCGCTTTGTTCAGCGCAGCAAAGCTGCGCATTAAAAGCTTGAAGAATTCAAGCTTTTAATCAGGAATTAGTATTATTATAGTCGGGACCGGCGCGCTTTTCCCCCGCCGATTGGGCAGTTTGTGCCAAAAAAAAGCCTCCCGCGGGCGGCATGTGGGGCAAAGCAGTCTTATTTGATGGCGATCCCGAGGCTTCGCGCCACGGCGGCGAGCTCCGTTCTCGTGTGCATACCGGTTTTTTCCAGCATATTCTGCACATGGTACTTCACCGTGCTGGCCGAGATGCCGAGCCGTTCGCCGATCTCCGTGTTGCTGTCGCCGGTGATGAGCTCCCGCAGGACCTCCAGCTCGCGTTCGGAAAAGTCGTGGTTGTTTGCGCAGCCGATCTGGACGACGGGCGTCGCGTCGGGGTAGATGCGCTCCCCCGCCATCGTGCGCTCCATCACGGACAGGATCGGCTCCTTCTGCTCCTCTTTATACCAGAAGCTGTCCACGCCGATTTTTCGCGCCCGCTCGAGCCAGGAGCTTTCCGGCATACTGGTGACGATGATGATCTTCACGGCCGGGAAGGCTTTTTTGATCGCCTCCGCCGCGTCCAGGCCGCTGCTGCCGAGCTCGGTCATCACGTCCATCAGGATAAGGTCTATCCCGCCGTGGCGGCAGAAATCGACGGCCAGCTCCGCGTTGGAGATGGACGCAACGTGCGCAAAGCGCGGATCGGAACGAACGAATATCTCAAAGAGCTGCCGGGGCATCTCCTGGTCTTCAACGATCAAAACTCTGTACGGCATGGGCCGTTCCTCCCTTCGGGATCGTGACGGTCAGCCGGAATTCCGGCTCCGCGTCGATCTGCATCTGTCCGCCGGCCTTTTCCACCCGCTGCCGCAGATTGAAAAGGCCGCCCGTCTCCTGCACGGCGGAGCGCGGCCTTCGTCCGTCGTTTTTAAAAACGGCGCGGAGCGCGTCGCCGCTCTCCTCCGTATCGATGGTGAGCCGCGCCGCTCCGGCGTGCTTGGCCGCGTTTATTATGGCTTCTCTGGCCACCGAGAGGAAAAGCGCCAGCACGGCGGGGTCCTCGCTCTCGGGGAGGCCGTTCCATTGGACCCGGAGGCCGATCACGTCGGCCAGCGCGTTCAGATCGGAGATGATGTTGCGGCTTTTGCGCGTGTCGGCCTCCCGGCACAGGAGCAGCGCCTGCCCCTGCCACATCCGCAGGATAGCCGCGCGCTCTTCCTCGCTCCCGCCGTCCTGAGCGGCCTTCCGCGTCGCCAGGATCATGCGGTTCATCCCGTCGTGGATGTTGATTTTCGCCTGCAATATCTCCTGCCGCTGCACGGTGTCGGCGATGGTCTCGCCGTAGGCCTTCATGCTCGACGCGAGCTGCCGGGCGCGCAGGTTGTCGGTCCGGAGGCGCTCGCTCTTCTCATACAGCTCGGTGATGTCGTCCGCGATCAGCTCGTGCAGCGGCGCGCCCTCATACTGAAGGACGCGGTGCCGGAAGGATACGGCCGTGCCGTCCGGGAGCGCGTGAACGGGCTTATCCTGTACGTAAGCGCAGAGCGCCGCGCCGTTTTGCAGCGTTCGCCCGAAAAGGGAGAACACGATGTCGTTCATGCGGTGATTGACGAGGATGCAGCGCCCCTCCTCCCGATAATAGCACACTCCCGCCGGCAGACCGTCCATGCTCTCCTTGATGGAGGCGGACGTGATATGCGTCTTCCGCCAGAAGCAGACGTTGAGATAAAGTAGCGCGCCCGCGAGGGTCAGCAGCAGCAAAGCGGCGGGCAAAACGGCGCCCGGCCACGCAAGGATCTCCGAGGCGAGCGGCGTGCCGTGCATAAAGAGTCGCTCCTCCTCCCCCGCCCGGCAGACCTGGACGATAAAATACGAGGCCAAAAAGTTCAGCGCGGGCGGCAGGCAGAGCGGATACCGCTTCTGCCGCCAGATCAGCAGCAGGTCCGCGAGGTTCAGGAGCGCGGCCAGCAGCGCCCAGAGACAGACGAGGTCCTGCGTCGCCGCCGGGAGCCGGTCAAAGGCGATCATACGCTCTCCTCCCTTCCCAGCGGCGCCGTGACGTAGCTCGTCCCGTCCTCGACCGCCACGGAGGCGGCGCTGTTTTCGGGGAGAGCAAGCGCCACGCCCTCCATGACCAGCTTCATCTCGCGCCCCCTGACGGCCGCCTGGATGCCTCGGAGAGACGGCAGGGCCTGCTCCAACAGCCGCTCGAAGAGCGTATAGGCGGCGAGCACCGCCTCGGCCGGCAGGCACAGCGCGTCTTCCAGCGTCACCTCCGCCGGGATGCCGCGGTCTCTGACATGGCGCAGCGTCTCCGCGACGGCGAGCTGAAGCTCGCCCGTGTCGATCTCGGCGCGGTCCGCCGCCAGCAGCGAGAGATTGGCGTAGCGCTTTATGAAGGCCGCGAGCAGGCAGACGGTCTTCATGCAGTCGGCAAAGGCGGTCGGCTCCCGCTCCGCCTGCGCGCAGAGCGCGGCGATCTTCTGCGATTGCGGCAGGACGCGGGCGGCGATCGTGTCGTAGACCCGCGTCTGCGCCTCGATCTGCGCGCGCTCCTCCTTCAGCTCGTTTTCCAGGCGGACGAGCTCCGCCTCCTCCGAGAGGTTCTCTCCCACCTCCCGCAGTTCCTCATTTAAGCGGTTCAGCGCCGAAATGTCGTCCTGCCAATATACGAAGCCGCCGCAGACCGGCCTCCGGTGTACGCGCGTATCGCGCCCCAGCGAGATCGTCATCGTCGACGCCATCTGCTCCGGCGTGAGCTGCGCGGCGTTTTCGTTCCGGTAGATCACGCGGTAACTGCGGTCCGCGATCTGCGCCGACAGATCGGATATCTCGAAAAGTCTGTCGTAGCCCGCGTTGGAGGGGATAAGGCCGATATGGGTGAGGCTCAGCCAGACGCCCGCCGCCGTAAAGCAGGCCGCCTCCGGGAATTCCCCGAACAGCTCCCCGTTCACACGAGGCCACAGATCGAACGCGTACAGCACGAGGTAGACGATGCCGAACAGGGCCGGGATGAGCGGGAGCCAGATAAGCCGCCGGCTCGCTGAAAGGCGGCAGCGGGTAAAAAGCACCCAGAACACGCCCGTCAGCAGGACGGCGATCCAGACATAGACCGCCACGGAGACCGGCCCGCGGCTGTAGGACGAGTCCCAATCGGCAAAGCCGGGCCGGAATCGAAAGGCCAGCTGATGAAAGTCGTTCGTCAGCACCAGCAGCACGAGCGCGGCCGTGACGCTCACGGCCGCCCAGACGAGCCGGGACGTCCGCTCTCTTCCCCTTTCTCCCACCGAGAGCGCGGCCAGCAGGGAAACGAGCGGGATGCAGAGCGCCGGCACGTAGTAGAGATACCAGATATGCCGGGCGATGACCTCCGTCTCCTCGAAGGCGATATACTTTGCTCCCCGCAGCACGACCCAAAAGACGATCAGGGCGGACATGCCGACTAAATAACGGCGGGTCGTCCGGTCGATGATGTGATCGGCAAAATACATCAGCAGCGCGAGCGCATACGCCATCAGCAGGAAGGTCACGGGCTTGCGCAGCAAAAACACGTCCGGCGTGAAAATACTGACGAAGGCGGCCAGGGCGTACAGCACGGCAAGCTGCGCCAGCATAAGCAGAGACTTTTTCGCCGTCGTCACAGGCCGCTCCCTCCCTTTTCCGCGTTTTTTTCATTATAAATCAGGAAAACGGGCTTTGGCAACACGATTTATCGGGGCGGCGCCGTTTCCGTTTTTCGTACTGGACTTATGCGCCCTTTTATGGTAAAATGCTATGAATATTCAGCACCGGAGGCGGAGCGGATGCGTATCGACGTACTGGGAACGGGCTTTGATAACACGACGCGCGACGAGGCCGTGGAGGCGAGTCTGTCGCTCCTCTCGTCGGGCGGACGCGGCTATGTCGTCACGCCCAACCCGGAGATCGTCCTGCAATGCCGGGAAACCCCCGCGCTGGCGGAGGCGGTGGAAAACGCCTTTCTGGCGCTGCCGGACGGCATCGGCGTCGTGATCGGCGCCCGCATCCTCGGCCGGCCCTTAAAAGAGCGCGTGCCCGGCATAGAATACGGCGAGGCGCTGCTCAAGGCGTGCGCGGAGCGCGGCTATTCCGTCTTTTTCCTCGGAGCGAAGCCGGGGATCGCCGAAAAGGCGGCGGACAGGCTGCGCGAAAAATATCCCGCGCTGCGTATCGTCGGCACGAACGACGGCTATTTTAAGGACGTGTCGCCCGTGCTCGAAAAGATCGACGCGCTCTCCCCCGACGTGCTTTTCGTCTGTTTAGGCTCGCCGGCGCAGGAACTTTGGATGGCCGAACACGTCAAAAGACTGAACGTCCACCTCGCTGTCGGCCTCGGCGGCTCGCTCGACGTTTTTTCCGGCACGGTCGAGCGCGCGCCGGAGATATTCCGGAAGCTGGGCCTTGAATGGTTCCACCGGCTTCTGAAGGAACCCTGGCGCGCCAAACGGATGCTGAAGCTGCCCGTCTTTCTGATGGCGGTCATCGGACGGCGTTTGTTTCACGGCGGCCGATAAGGGATATACTAACGCATAGAGGAGGACGCTCCCGTCATGGATAAAACGGCTATGCGGCGCGAGATGCGCTCAAGACTGGCCGCTTTGAGCGGCGACTATATAGAAAGCAGCGACGCCGGTATCTTCCGGAACGTCGTCTCCCTGCCCGAATACGTCTCGGCCGGCGCCGTTTTCATCTATTACAGTCTTGACCGCGAGCCGGACACGCACCGGCTTGTCCGCCGGGCCCTCGACGACGGCAAGACGGTCGCCATGCCGCGCGTGCTCGGCGGCGGCCGATTGGAGCATCTGCGCGTCCACTCCGCCGACGAGCTCCTGCCCAGCCGGTACGGTCTGCTCGAGCCCATCGAATGGGCCGAGCGCATCGAGCCGGAGAAGAACGATATCGTGATCGTCCCGGCCGTCGCCTACGCGAAGGACGGCTCGCGCCTCGGGCGCGGCGGCGGTTATTACGACCGCTTTCTCGCCGGCTGCCCGGCCTTTACGGCGGGGCTGGCCAGAAACGAGCTGCTGCTCGACACGCTGCCGACGGAGGAACACGATATCCGCGTCGCCTGCATCGTGACGGAAAAGGGCGTCATACGTTTCTAACGCTGCAAGGCTTTGTCTTCAGGCCGGCTGTGTATCCCGGCCGAGGCCGGGATACACAGCGCTGGCCGTCAGCAGCCGCAGCCGCAGCCGCCGGAGGGCTCGCAGCAGTTGCCGCCCCAGCCGTTGCCGCACCCGCAAAACAGGATGATGAGGATCAGGACGATCCAGAGACAGGAATTGCCGCCAAAGTTATTTCCGCACATAGTAAACTCCATTCTGCCGCTGCGCAACGGCTGATCTTTTCATTTTTTCCTCTCATCCCGGCGCGCAGTTACCGGAAAGAACTCTCTTTTGCCGTACCACGGCGGTTTCCCGCCGTCTGCCATATACTATGCCGGAGCGCCCCGCGCGGTTCCGGATGCCCGGCAATTTCGTAAACGCTGAACAAATCGCCGCACACGGCTTATTTTACCTGAAAGGACCTGCTCATGTCTGATAACCACAATTTCGGGAACGAAAACGACGGCTTCATCGTCGAGCACCTCGACCATGAGGGGAATGTCCTCGATTCCGCGCCTCCCCCGTCTCCGGAGCCCGAACCGTCTCCCGCGCCCGACGGCGACCGGAAGAACGGCGATTTCGAGGTGGACTTCAATTTTGAGGAGGAATACGAGACGGCGGCGGAGCGCGAGGAGCGCACCCGCGCCATCGAGCCGCGCCGTGAAAAGCGCACGGGCTGTCTCGGCGGCCTGCTGTATTTCCTGTTCGTCATCTGCGCCGCCATCGTCATCGCGTCGGTCGGCTGGATATGGGCCATGGACGTGCTCGGCCTCGGCCAGCCGAACGAGGTGGTGGAGGTCTCTCTCCCGCGCGGCGTGACCGTCGATGAGGCGACCGACATCCTCTACGACGCCGGTCTCGTCAAATACAAGTACCTCTTCAAGCTCTATACGAGGTTCTCGAGCGCGTCGCAGAACATCGCCGGCGGCACCTATCAGCTCAACCGCGATTACGACTACCGCGCGCTCGTCTACGGCATGACGCCCTCCGGCAGCAAGAAGATCGAGGCCGACCCGATCACCATCCCCGAGGGCTACACGCTGCGTCAGATCTTCGAGCTCTTAGACGCGAACGGCATCTGCTTTGAGGAGGACCTCTGGGACGCCGCCGCGAACTATAACTTCGACTACGACTTCCTCGACAAGTCCACGCTCGGCGACAAGACGCGGCTGGAGGGCTACCTCTTCCCCGACACCTACAACTTCTATATCAGCGACAAGCCCTCGCGCGTCATCAATAAGTTCCTGTCGAACTTCAACAACAAGTTCACGGACGAGTATAAGGCCCGCGCCGACGAGCTGGGGCTCTCCGTCGCGGACATCGTCAACATCGCCGCCATGATCGAACGGGAGGCCGCGAACGACGAGGAGCGCGCCACGATCTCCTCCGTCATCCACAACCGTCTCAACACCGACGTGACGGGCCACCTTCTGCAGATCGACGCCACGATCTACTACGCCATCGCCGGCACCGACAAGCCGTTCTCGATCGAGCTCGACGACCCCTACAACACCTATAAACACCCCGGCCTCACGCCCAGCCCGATCGCCAACCCCGGCGAGGCCTCCATCAGGGCGGCGCTGTACCCCGAGAGCACCGATTACTACTACTACGCCCTCGGCACGGACGGCGTGCACCACTTCTACCACGACTATGACGCCTTTACGAACTTCCTCAACAGCAGTGAATTCAAGAGCCGTTGAGGTCCTCGCGCCCGCCGGCGACCGGGAACGGCTCGACATGGCCCTCGCCTTCGGCGCCGACGCGGTGTACCTCGCGCTCGATCGCTTCGGCATGCGCGCCTTCGCCGGGAATTTTACGCCGGACGAGCTCCGTGAGGCCGTCCGCGACTGCCATCAAAGAGGCGTCCGCGTCTATGTGACGCTCAACACCGTCATGCACGGAGACGATATCTCCGCCCTGCCGGAGAGCCTGGAGCTCGTCCGGGACGCCGGGGCCGACGCCGTCATCCTCTCCGATCTCGGCGCGCTGGCCCTCGCCAAAAAGTACGCGCCCGGCGTCGATATCCACATCAGCACGCAGACGGGCGTGGCCAACGCCGAGGCGGCGAAGCTGCTCTGCGACCTCGGCGCGAAGCGCGTTATCACCGCCCGCGAGATGACGCTCGCCGAGATAGCGGACATGCGCGCGAAAACGCCGCCCGAGCTGGAGATAGAAACCTTCGTCCACGGGAGCATGTGCGTCTCGTTTTCCGGGCGCTGCCTGCTCTCCAACTACATGACGGGGCGCGACGGCAACCGCGGAGAGTGCGCCCAGCCCTGCCGCTGGCGCTACAGCCTCGTCGAAGAGACGCGCCCCGGCCAGTACTTTGAGATCACCGAGGACGGCGGCACGTACATCCTCAATTCCCGCGACCTCTGCATGATCGAGCACATCCCGGCCATGCTGGAGGCCGGTATCGCCTCGCTGAAGATCGAGGGCCGCATGAAATCCGCCTACTACGCCGCCGTCACGACGAACGCCTACCGGCACGCCGTCGACTGCGCCCTGCGGGGCGAAAAGCTGCCTGACGTCTGGAAAAATGAGGTTTACAGAGTGAGCCACCGCGACTATTCCACCGGCTTCTTCTTTTCCCCGGGCGGCCCCGGCCAGTCTTACGGAGAGAAGATATACACCGTCGCGTGCGACGTCGTCGCCGTCGTGGAGAGCTGCGGCCCGGACGGCCTCGCGCGCCTCACGCAGCGGAACAAATTCTCCGCCGGCGACCGTCTGACGCTCCTCGCCCCCGGCTTCGAGCCGATCGACTTCATCGCCGCCGGTATGAGAGACGAAGCTGGAGACCCGCTTTCCGTCGTCCCGCACCCGATGATGCCCTTCACCATGCCGCTCCCCTGCCGCGCGCCGCGTTTTTCCGTCATCCGCCGCGAAAGGGCTTGACAATGCGGTATGATATGGTAAAATATTGAAGTTACATTGGCTTTGACGAAATTCAGATATGTCTGTGTCCTTCAGAGAGAAAGCGGTCGGTGCGAGCTTTCGGCAGGCAGGCGTACCGGCCGTTTCCGAGCCGCCCGCGACGAGCGGGACGCTCCGTCCCCGTTACAGGACGACTGAGATACCGCGCTTATGCGCGGCCAATCAGGGTGGTACCGTGGATAAGCAATCCGCCCCTGCTGACAGGGGCGGATTTTTATTATCATATTATGTAAACCATCATAAGGAGTCGATCCCATGTCACACAAGAGTTACAGCCTGAATGAACTGCGCGAGATGTTCCTCTCATTTTTCGAGTCGAAGGGCCATCTCCGCCTCCCCAGCTTTTCCCTCGTCCCGCAGAATGACCGCTCCATCCTGCTGATAAACGCCGGCATGACGCCGATGAAGCCCTGGTTCAAGGGCGAGGAGGAGCCGCCGCGCCGCCGCGTCTGCACCTGCCAGAAGTGCATCCGCACCGGCGACATCGACAACGTCGGCAAGACCGCCCGCCACGGCACCTATTTCGAGATGCTGGGCAATTTCTCCTTCGGCGACTATTTCAAGAAGGAGGCCATCCCGTGGGCGTGGGAATTCCTGACCAGCCCCGAGTGGGTCGGGCTGGAGCCCGACCGCCTCTACCCCTCCGTCTTCGCCGGAAACGAGACGACGCCCGCCGACGACGAGGCCGCGGCCATCTGGCGCGACGATATCGGCATCCCGGAGGATCGCATCTTCCGCTTCGGCAAGGAGGACAACTTCTGGGAGCACGGCTCCGGCCCGTGCGGCCCCTGCTCCGAAATCTACTATGACCGCGGCGAGGAATACGGCTGCGGCAAGCCAGGCTGCACCGTCGGCTGCGACTGCGACCGCTATATGGAGGTCTGGAACGTCGTCTTCTCCCAGTTCGACAACGACGGCCACGACAACTACACCGAGCTCATCCAGAAGAACATCGACACCGGCATGGGCCTCGAGCGCCTCGCCGTCGTCAGCCAGAACGTGAACTCCCTCTTCGAGGTCGACACGGTCATGAACATCACGAACCGCGTCTCCGAGCTCACCGGCGCGCACTACGGCGACAGCCAGGCGGCCGACGTCTCGCTGCGCGTCATCACCGACCACATCCGTAGCGCGACCTTCATGATCTGCGACGGCGTCCTGCCCTCGAACGAGGGCCGCGGCTACGTCCTGCGCCGGCTTCTCCGCCGCGCCGCGCGCCACGGGAAGCTGCTCGGCGTGAACGAGCCCTTCCTCTACGAGGTCGTCGACACCGTCATCCGCGAGAACGAATGCGAATACAAGGACCTGCGCGAGAAGCAGGCGTATATCACGAAGGTCATCCGCACCGAGGAGGAGAACTTCGCCCGCACGATCGACGGCGGCCTGAAGATCTTCAACGAGATGCTCGACGGCCACAAATCGAAGGGAGAGACCGTCTTCTCCGGCGAAGACGCCTTCAAGCTCTACGACACCTACGGCTTCCCCATCGACCTGACGCGCGAGATGGCGGCCGACGTGGGCCTCACCGTCGATGAAAAGAGCTTCCAGCAGTGTATGCAGGAGCAGAAGGAGCGCGCGAGAGAAGCGCGGAAGGCGCTCGGCGATCTCGGCTGGGCCGGCGTGGAATTCGGCAAGGAGGTCCCCTCCACCGTGTTCGTCGGCTACGACGAGGATAAAGCCGAGGGCAAGGTCGTCGCGCTCGTGGCCGACGAGGAGCTCCGCGACGAGATCGGCGAGGGCGCCGAGGGCATCGTCGTGCTCGACAGGACGACGATGTACGCCGAGATGGGCGGCCAGGTGGCCGATCACGGCTTTATCCGGACGGCTGACGGCGGCGTCTTCGAGGTCGAGGACGTCCAGAAGAACAAGGGCGGCAAGTATATGCACTACGGCGTCGTGAAGTCCGGCACGATCAAGGTCGGCGACGCCTGCGTTTCCGAGATCGACACGGAGCGCCGCGCCGCCATCCGCCGCGCGCATACGGCCACGCATCTGCTCGACAAGGCCCTGCGCGACGTTTTGGGCGAGCATGTGCATCAGGCCGGCTCGCTCGTCGAGCCCGACCGCGTGCGCTTCGACTTCACCCACTTCTCCGCCATGACGCCGGAGGAAATCACCAAGGTCTCGAAGATCGTCAACAACGCGGTGCTGGAGGGCTACGGCGTCGTCACCGAGAACCTGCCCATCGAGGAGGCAAAAAAGCGCGGCGCCATCGCGCTCTTCGGCGAAAAATACGGCGACACCGTCCGCGTTGTCGATATGGGCGACGGCTTCTCCGTGGAGTTCTGCGGCGGCACGCATCTCGACACCACCTCGAAGGTCGGCACTTTCCTCATCATGTCCGAGGCGTCCGTCGCCTCCGGCGTGCGCCGCATCGAGGCCATCACCGGCAAGGAGTACCTGCGCCACGCCGAGCGCATGGAGCTCTCCCTCTACACCGCGGCCGAGGAGCTCAAGACCACCCCGCGCGAGCTCGTCACGAGGACGCACGCCTTCATGCTGGAGATGCGAGAGCTGCGTCAGGGCATGGAGAAGCTCAAGGACAAGCTCTTCTCCGGCGAGGTCGAGCGCTTCCTGCTCGCCGCGAAGAACATCGGCGACCTCAAGGTCATGACCGTCAGCCGCAGCGACCTCGACGCGAACGATCTGCGCAAAATGGGCGACTTCCTGCGCGACAGGGAGCCGAACGTCGTCGCCGTGCTCGCCGGCATCGACCATGAAAGCAGCAAGATCACCCTCCTCGCCGTCTGCGGCAAGGACGCGGTGAAGGCCGGCATCAAGGCCGGCGATATCGTCAGGCAGGTCTCCGCCGTCTGCGGAGGCAAGGGCGGAGGAAAGCCCGACTCCGCCATGGGCGGCGGCAGGGATATCCTGAAGCTCGACGACGCGCTCGCCATCGTGGACAACCTTGTTGCCGAAAAACTCAATGCCGTACAGTTTTAAGGAGGTACAAAGCCATGGCAGACTGTCTTTTCTGTAAGATCGCGGCGGGAGATATCCCGTCGACGAAGGTGTACGAGACGGAGGACGTGCTCGCCTTCCGCGATATAAATCCCCAGGCGCCGGTGCACATCCTCGTCATCCCGAAGACGCATATCGCGTCCGCAGCGGAGATCACGCCCGAAAACGCTCCGCTCGCGGCGAAGTGCCTCGAGGCCGCCGCGGTCATAGCGAAGCAGGAGAAGTTAGAGAGCGGCTTCCGCCTTATCTCCAACTGCGGCGAAGACGCCGGCCAGACGGTAAAGCACCTGCATTTCCACATCCTCGCCGGCGCGAAGATGGGAGAAAAGATACTGTAAAAAACGCATAAAACACCGCCCCCGCCGATACAAATCGGCGGGGGCGGTCGTCTTTTTTATCCTGTTTTATCCGATCCAGTTCGGGCAAAGGGGCGTCATGCCGCCCTTGTCCGCGAGGAAGAGCTTATACGTGCCGCCGACGCCGAGGCCCGTCACGTTACCCGTGTTGTCGCCGACCGCGAGCGCGAGGTCGATGACCTGCGCCGCTATAAGGCGGCCGCCCTCATATCTCGCCGCGAAGAGCACGGCGGAGGCGGTCTTCTGCGCCGTGACCGTGTACGAAACCTCTCCGCCGGAGACGACGCCCGAAAGCGCGAAGTCCGGCGTCTTTTCACTGACCGTGACGGCGACCGTCGCGGTCTTCGTCACGCCGTCCTCGGTGTAGCTGACGGTGACGACCGTATCGGTAAGGGCCAGCGGGCCCGTCTTATCGAACGTCCAGCCGCCGACGGCCTTGCTCGTCCCGTCCGCATAGGCCGCCGTCACTACCATGCCGGAGGCGTCAAAGGTCTCCCCTTCCACATAGGCCGTCGTCGGCTTCGTCGTGATCGTGATGCCCGTCAGCGGGGCGGGGTTGACGGTAAGGGTGTACTGCGCCGTCGCCTCCGCGTAATCCGCCGTGGCCGAGGCCGTCGCCGTGACGGTGGTGACGCCCGCCTTGAGCAGATGTACAAGGCCCGTATCGCTCACCGTCGCCACGGTCGGGTCGCTGCTCTTATAGGTGACGGTG
>Ga0079305_1000960_pt1 | contig 46005 bp, 40 predicted proteins | sample LMS_cellobiose_e_FD_79183 | JGI IMG/M metagenome (GOLD analysis project Ga0079305, IMG submission 79183) | Rumen-fistulated moose microbial communities from Alaska, USA - LMS_cellobiose_enrichment | ecosystem: Host-associated > Mammals > Digestive system > Stomach > Rumen fluid ... | reverse complement strand
CTGATGGCCTGTCATTTCTCGGAGGTCCATTCGATCGATCTCCGCAACTACGAGGCTCAGCTCGGGAAGCCGTTCCGGTTCGCCGAATACATCCGCGAGAACAACATCACGAAAGTCCTCTGGAGCGGCTGCATCGACTTCTGGACGAGTACCGTCTTTGATCCGAAAGACTGATGAACGATCCGAAAAAAACGAACCGCAATCTGAATACCGTCTTTCTCATTCTCCTGGGCACAGCGATCCTTTCGGGGCTCGTCGTGATGCTCTTCTTTCCCCATGACACGAACGAATACGAAAACCGCTACGCCGTCGGCGGAGACCATGACCCGGTCCCGGTGACGCTTTCGGCGTATCTCGCGGGAACGCTTCAGGATTCCGTCGAAAACGCGTTCGCGGACCAGCTTCCGTTTGCAGAGCGGATGAAACGTCTCTATAACGAAACGAATTCCGCGTTTACGGCAAAGCTCCTTCCGCTGCTCCTTCACGCAAAGGCGGACGACGGTCCCGGGACGGTCGTTCTGCCCGATCCGCCGGATGACGGTCCGGCTCCCTTCGATCCCGAAACGCATCTTCCGCTCCCCGGGGTCCCGGAGGATCCGCGCGTCTATACGGCGGAGAAGACGGCGGACGGGAGGATCGTTCTCTCAAATACGGATCCGGCGGCGGAGGTCCCGCTTTATGTCGCGCTCTCGAACGACATCTTTCTGTTCCGCTCCCACCTCGTCTACGGCCAGCAGTATCTGATGTACGCGGCCGATGCGTTCGACGGACGTACCGCGAATGTGAACTGGGCTGTGGCGGCCCATCCGGAGCCGGACTATTACGCGTATTACATCGAGAAGGAATCGGATCTCGATCTGGTGACGGGAACAAAGAGCGGAATGTCGGACTATGTGATGGAGAAGCTCGCTCTTCCGGCGGAGCGGAAGAACATCTTCCGCGTGAACAGCTACGAGGAGTTCGATTCATATTATTTCAAGGTTGACCACCACTGGAACGCCTTCGGCGCGTACGAGGGCTACCGCCAGATCCTTGCGCTCCTTCTTCCGGAGGAGGAGCCGCTCGTTCCCGTCCGCGTCCGGACGGCGGGCCTTCTCAACGGCTCGAAGACGGTCGGCTCTGCGGCGGTCTATACGGACGAGCTCCGCGCGTATGAATTCGATTACCCGGAGCTGACGTACGAGGTGAACGGAGAACCCGCTTCCGCGTACGGCTTCCTCGCAAACGCGCTGAAGAAGGAGGCGGAGAATCCGGGCGGCGGCGCGTATACGAACTACGCGGACTGCTACGGCTACGACAACGGCATCACCGTCATCCGGAACGAAGCATCGGACGGCGGAAACGTTCTTCTCATCGGCGAATCGTACGACAACGCCGTTCTGAAGCTGCTCGCCTGCCATTTCACGGAGGTCCACGCGATCGACCTCCGCAACTACGAAGCCCAGCTCGGTTCGCCGTTCCGGTATGGCGACTACCTCGTAGAGCATGCGATCGATAAGGTGCTCTTCGTCGGCTCGACGGAATACTGGTACGGGCCTTCGTTCAATCTTGCCGATTGATGCACGCGAGAAGGCGCTTATTCGGCGATTTCCCGCACGAAAATGAAAAAGAAAGGAAAGATATCGATGAAAGCAGTAAAAGGGCTTATTTCGGCGATTCTGGTCGTCTTCATCGTCGTCAATCTCCTGCTCATCGGGTGCCTGAATCAGGTCCGTACCGTTGTCAGCGAGGACGGCGTGAACGCGCTGATCGCGTCCGTCGACCCGGAAACGGTCTACGAGTCGCTCGACGACGATACGAAGGAAACGATCGCGTCCTCGCTCGAGGCCTCCGGCATCCCGCGTGAAAACATCGAGGCGATCCTCGGGACGGACGCGGCGAAAGAAATCATTTCCCTTGTCGCCAATTCGTACAAGGATGAATTCCTGAGCGGCGGCGATCTCGCGCAGATGGAGATTCTGCCGGCGGAGCTCGTCGAAGAGGTGTTTCGGCTCCTCAGCACGAACGAACGCGAGCTGAGCCTTGCGATGTACGGCTCAGCCGACGCCGAATCGCTTGCGAAGTACCGCGAGGCGATCGCGGAGCTCCGGACGGTCATCGACGAAAACGCGGAAAATCTTCCGAAGACGCTCGGCGATCTTTCCGCGGACAGCGGGAATCCCGTCGAACCGTCTGCCCCGGTCAGCGGAAACGGTTTCAGCGGAACGTTCCGCTACTCTCTCGGCGGCAGGGAACTGACCGGCCCCGACGTTCTCCGCATCGTGAACATCGTCGCGGGCGGCGTCCCGATCCTTTTCCTCGGCATTCTCTCCGTGCTCTGGCTTCTTCTGATCCTCCTGATGTGGCGGAAGCGGCTTGCGTTCCTCATCTGGTTCAGCATCCCGTTCTTCCTGACGGCGCCGCTCTTCCTGATTATGAGCCGAATCCCCGCGTATTCGGCGGATCTTGCCGCTCACGCCTCGCTCGATCCGAGCCTTGCACCGATCGTAAACAATCTCATCGCTTCGGCCGCCCGTTCGTTCCGCCTCTACGGACTGATCCTTGCGGGCGCTGCGATCCTCTGCGTCGCGCTCTACATCGCCTTCCGTAAAAGTCCGAAGGACGAGCCGCCGACCTATGATACGCCCCGGTACGTCAACGACGCACAGTAAAAGGTGATTCAAATGAAAAAGGATGCAAAGGAAAAACGTCCCGGAAACGTGCTCTGGCGCGTTCTGCTCGTGTTGTATGCGGTGATTCTCGCAGCCGTCCTCGAACTCGGGAAGCACACGCTTCCCGGGTGGGCGCTCGCGGCGCTTCTGGTCGCGGGGTTCTGGCTCATCCGCGCGAAGAAACTCAAAGAGGCGGGGAGGGGGAAACGGTTCCTTGCGTGGATCGGCCTTTTCGTCCTTACTGCCGGGATCCTCTGGATCTCCTGGCCGCCTGTGAGACCCGTTCCCGCGGTCAGCGCAAAGAACCCGGAAGCGACCGGCGTAATCCGCATCGCCCAGGGCGACCTTACCGGCGTCTGCACGGAGGATAAAGCCGTCGAGGTCTACGCGGGGATCCCGTACGCGGAGCCTCCGGTCGGCGACCTCCGCTGGAAGGAACCCGTTCCGGCCGGTAAATGGAACGGCGTCCTCAGGGCAGATACGTTCGCGCCGATGTCGATGCAGACCCGGAACCTCCCGATCTACGATTCGCTCGCGAGGATCATCGGCTACCACGATTATGAAATCTCGCTGACCGACAACTTCCGCGAGCCGGTGAGCGAGGATTCGCTCTATCTCAACGTCTGGAAGCCCGCGGGCGACGTAAAGAATCTTCCGGTTCTCGTCTACGTCCACGGCGGTTCCCTCCAGACCGGCCAGCCCTGGTACCGCGATTACAGCGGAGAGGGGCTTGCCCGTGAGGGCGTCGTCGTCGTCAATATGGGTTACCGGCTCGGCATCTTCGGTTTCTTCGCGGATCCGGAGCTCGCCGCGGAATCCCCGAACGGCACGACCGGAAACTACGGCCTCCTCGACCAGATCTGCGCGCTCGAGTGGGTAAGGGACAACATCCGTGCGTTCGGCGGCGATCCGGACAACGTGACGATCGCGGGAGAGTCGGCCGGCTCGGCGTGCGTGACGGCGCTTGCGACGTCGCCCCTCGCGAAGGGGCTCTTCCGCCGCATCATCGCGGAAAGTTCGACGGTCACGGCGCCGTATCCCGCCCATTCGTTCCGCCTGCTTGACGAAGCATACGAAGCCGCCGAACGGACGAAGGAGAAATTCCGCGTCACGTCCGTCGCGAAGCTGCGCCAGCTTCCGGCGGAGAAGATCGTCGGCGAGCTTTCGGTGCATCACCATCTGACCGTCGACGGATATGCATTAACCGAAACGCCGTACGAATCGTACCGGAAGGGCATCCACAACGAGGAGGCCCAGCTTCACGGCTTCAACGGCCAGGAGGCGGCGCCGTTCCTCCTGTTCAGCCAGGCGAATCTGAAGAATTACAAAGAAAAAATCACCGGAACGTTCCCCGCTCCCTACGCGGACCGCGTTCTGGAACTCTATCCCGCGTCGACCGATGCCGAGGCGAAGGAAAACTGGGCGGAGATCTTCTCGGTCGTGCTGTTCTCCTACGGGCATTACTGCTGGGAACGCCAGGCCGTCCGGAACGGTATCCCGACCTACGTCTATTACTTCACGAAACAGAACGGGTACCTGGACGACTGGCACAGCGGCGAGGAGATTTACTTCTACGGCAACATCCCCGCAGAAACGCGCGTGTTCGACGATGAGGACCGCGACCTCAGCCGCCTGATGATGAGCGCGTTCGTGAACTTTGTGAAGACGGGCGACCCGAACGGCCCGATCGTCGGGAACCCGCCCGGCGAAGGCGTGCTGTCCGGCTGGAAGGCCGGGACCGGCGGGAACGGCGTTTACAACTTCGGCGCTGCGCCCGGCTTCGGACCCGCGCCGTACCGCGAGCTTTACGACGTCCTCGACGAGATGTACGGCTGGAAGTGACCGGACGGATCCGCGTCCGCCGCGCCGCGGGCGGAAGCAACAGCCGGTTGCGTGAAAACGCGTCCCCACCGTGGTAGAATCCGAATCACAGAACCGAATGCATACGATTGATCTGCGAAAACGATGCGGGAAGGAACGGAAATGAGCACGAAAGACGTCATTCACGAACTCAGAACGAAAAACGGACTGTCCCAGGACGATCTGGCGGAAAAGGTCTTTGTGACGCGCCAGGCCGTCTCGCGGTGGGAAACCGGTGAGACGGTGCCGAACACCGAAACGCTGAAGCTCCTGTCGAATCTCTTCAACGTCTCGATCAACACGCTGCTCGGGTCGCCGCGCCAGCTTGTCTGCCAGTGCTGCGGGATGCCGCTCGAGGATTCGATCATCGGTCATAACGCGGACGGATCGCTCAACGAGGACTACTGTCAGTGGTGCTTCGCGGACGGGACGTACACCTACAGCGATATGGACGATCTGATCGATGTCTGCGTTCCCCATATGACAGCCCAGGGCTTCACCGAGGCCCAGGCGCGCGCGTATATGAAGGAGCTGCTGCCGAAACTCGATTACTGGAAACGCTACGAAGAACTTGCGGACGACGGCCAGTTCGAGGCGTTCAAAAAACAGCTGATCGAAGAGATCAACGCGCTCGGGATCGAAGGTATGCCGAAGGTGGAGAAACTGAACGCGCTCGTCGGGAAGTTCGTCAACCTCGCGTACCGGCTCCCGAACGGCGGTACGGCGCAATTTCTGAACGACGCGACGACGTACCTCGGAACGCAGCTCGAATCCGCATTCGGCGGAGACCGGTGCTTCGGCGTCCTCGCCTGCATGGACTTCATCCTGATCGCGACGTACGGAAAGGAAGGGGCGAACCCGGAACTCGTGCTGTATAAGAAGCGATAACGTTTCGCCCCGATTAATAAAGACACAGCCCCGCGCCGAACGTCCTGCGCGGGGCTGTTTTTACGGTTCGGAGATCAGAAAACCGATGGTTTCCCAGTCGATCCCGCCTGGGACACGGTAGGAGCCCGCCGAACCGGCGCCGGAACCGGTCACCACGATTCGGTCGTCGATGATTGTCACCTTGATCCCGGTATCGGGACGGCTGTACAGAAGATACAGCTCCCGATCGGGCTCTTTGGAGGGATCGTTTTCGGGGAGATAATCCCAGCTCGCGTGGTCGAGCTCAAGACCGGCGATGTACTCGTTGAACTGTTTGTCGCTGATAAAATCAACAGACCCGTCGGAGGAACCGGTGAACGCCAGACTCCACCGGATATCGGTCCCGCCGGGCACTCTTCCGTAGATGAGGTCCCGTCCGGTACCGCCGAAGACCGAGAGGCCGACGGTGCGGAACAGCAGAATTAGGATGAGAAGAGCGGCGCAGACGAGAAGGGCACCCGGCCGTTTTTCGGCCGGCTCCGTTATCTGCCTCAGACGGTACTTCAGGCTTTCCGCACCGGCGGAAAGGCAGGTCGAGAAGCCTTTGCTCTCCGCGGGCCGTGACAGGATCAGCTCCGCGTACAGCCGTCGTTCCGCTTCGGACGCGTTCCGGAGCACGATCTCGTCGCAGGAGAGCTCGAGGTCCTCCGCGCAGCGCGCGGCCGTTCTGCGGATCAGCGGGACCGGCCAGAAGACGGCCGATACGAACGCCAGATCGAGCTTCGCGAGACAGTCGCCGCGTGCAATATGAATCAGCTCGTGGCGGAAGATGAGACGCAGTTCGTCCGGCGTGTATTCCGCGGGCGGCAGGAGGATCACCGTCGATTTCCGTGTAAAGCCGATGGCCAGGGGAACGTCGACGCCCGGTGAGATCATCGCGTCGGGAATGCCCTTTTCGAAGGCGCCGATCGCTTCCGCCTCCTCTTTCAGGAGGACGTACGCTTCCGTTCCGGCGAGTGAACAGACGCCCTTCCGGACCGTGGCGCGGTACCGGATGTGAACGATGACCGCGCGGAGGAACAGAGCGAGGGCAACGGCGCCATACGCGATCAGGACGGTGCGGACGATCCCCGCCGCCGTCGGGCCGAGGCGGACCCAGACGAGCGGGCGGTTGCGCGTCATGCCGGAGACGAAAGAGAACGGCAGGATACACGGGACGAGCCAGAGCGCTGCGATCCCGGTCGCGCGGAACCGCTTCCGGAGCGAAGGAACGGAGGCGTACAGCGCCGCGTAATAGACCGCCGCAAGGAGAAGCAACGAAAGGAATCCGAAGAACTTGCCGGCGTAGACGTGGGGGAAGAACAGCGCCAGAAGGGCAAGGAGGGCGAACAGGATCGTAATCAGGCCGCCGGCGAGCGGGGAGCGGACCTTTCCGGCCGGCTCCGGGTCCGACGCCCAGAACGTCCTCCAGCCGGCGGCGGCCAAAAGGACCGCGATGATGAGGACGGTTGCGATCGTCATAACCGGTCCTCCTCCAGAAGTCTTCTCAGCTCGGCGAGGTCTTCCCGGCTGATGCCGCTGTCCGTGAGCGCCGACGCAAACGCCGAGACGCTGCCGCCGCAGAGTTTGTCAAAGAAGCGCCGGCTCTGGGAGGCAAGGTACGCCTCGCGCGTGATTAAAGGCGTATAGACGCTGCTTCTGCCCCGCTTATCAACGGCGACGAAGCCCTTGTCCGCCAGCCTCGCAAGCAGCGTCAGGATCGTGGTCCGGGCGAGAGGGGATGTCTCGCGGATCGTTTCTTCCACAAGCGCGCGCGGCACGGGCGGTTCGAGGCCCCACAGGACCTGCATGACCTCCAGTTCGGAATCGGGCAGTTTTCGGATGTTCATTGCAATACGCCTTTCGTTGTTCTACAACTGTAGTATAAGTATATTCTACAATCGTAGAACAAAAAGTCAATACGGTATCACACAAGAAACAGACCGAATGATCGTTCCGTTCTCCGCACAAAAGAAAGCCCTGCGCAAGCAGGGCTTTTCAATCGGAAACAATTACCGTACGTAGTTCAGCGTCAGCGTCTTCCGCGTCGGCTCGAGGCGTGCGAATTCGACGCCGGCAGCCTTCAGCATCAGCTTCGACGCCTTCACGCCGTCCGTTTCGGCGTATTTGTCGTCGAGGTAGAATATGCGTTTGATGCCGCTCTGAATAATGGCCTTCGCGCATTCGTTGCACGGGAAGAGGTCGACGTAGATCGTCGCGCCCTTCAGGGACTGGCCGCCCGCGTTCAGGATCGCGTTGAGCTCGGCGTGGACGACGAACGGGTACTTCGTCTCGTTCGGTTCGCCCTCGCGCTCCCACGGGAACTCGTCGTCCGAACAGCCGCGCGGGAAGCCGTTGTAGCCCGTCGAAAGAATCTTCTTCTCGGGGCTCACGATACACGCGCCGACGGTCGTGTTCGGGTCCTTCGAGCGGTGGGCGGCGAGCAGGGCGACGCCCATAAAATACTCGTCCCAGGAGATGTAATCCGTGCGCTTCATTTCGAGAGGACCTTCGTGATATGGGGGTTCGCGCCGTTGTACCAGTAGAGGAAGCCCTCGAGGTCGACGACGTCGCCGATCTTGAGCTGGGTCACCATCGTGTACGGATCGGAGCCCTCCGCGCACTCGTCGGATTCGACGGTGAACGTATAGGTCTGGCCGTTTACGGAAACGTTGAAGTAGAGATCGTTGTTCGAGCCTTCGGCTCCCGAGCCGTCCCAGTTGTAGAGGAAGGGAGCGTCGTTTCCGTTCGGATCCTTCGAGGCTTCGACGGTCACGCCCTTGAAGGCGACGTACTTGTTCATGTGTTTGATGAGGCTGTCGGTGCCGAGGAGGGCGGTCACGTCGAGCGCGGCCGGTTTATAGCCTGCGCCGTCAACGACTTCGAACGTCGCGTCGGTGATTTCGACTTCGCCGGCCCATTCGGACTTGTAGCCCGTGACTTTAATGCGGCTCGCGTTCGCGATTGCCGTTACGTCCTCGGGCGTGACGGACATCCGGTAGACGTAGTAGGCGGATTCCGCATCCTGAAGGAACATCGAGACGTTTCCGTACGTTTCGTTATAGGCAAGTCCGGTAACGGCCGCTTCGACGGTCACTTCGGTGTCGAGCGCGGCGTCGGCAAACGCCTTCGCGGAGGGAGCACCGGCGCTCTTCGTCGTCACGCTCACAGAGGTGATGTGGGGGTTCGGGCCGTAGTACCAGTAGAGGAAGCCCTTGAGATCGACGACGTCGCCGACGGTAAAGGCCTCGACGGCCTTGTAGACGTCGGAGCCCTCGGGGCATTCATCCGATTCGACGGTGAACGTATAGACGTTGCCGTGGTCGTTCACGTTGAAGTAGAGGTCGCAGTTCGAGCCCTTCGCACCGGAGCCGTCCCAGTTGTAGAGGAACGGGACCTGGTTGCCGTCGGCGTCGAGCGAGGCGGCGACGGAGAGACCCTTGAACGAGACGAGGCGGTTCATGTTCTTCACGAGCGCGTCATTCGAATAGAGGTCGAACGTGACGTCGATCGGGTCGGCGACGTAGGTGCCTTCGAGGAATTCGCACGTCGCGTCTGTGATCTCGACCTCGCCGGCCCATTCGGATTTGAAGCCGGTCACGCGGACCTTCGCGCCCTGCGTCAGCTTCGAGGCCTCTTCTTCGGTCACGTTCATCCGGTAGACGTAGTAGCCGCCGTCCTTGTCCGCGAGGAAGAGGGAGGCGTTTCCGTACGCGGCGTTATAGGCGCAGGCCTGAACGAACGCTTCGATCTTCACTTCGGTGTCGTTCGCTGCGGCGGCATAATCGCCGTACGTCAGGACGCCTTCGGATTTCGCGAAGATATCGGCGGCCGGCGTGGGTTCTTCCGGCTTCTTCGTACAGGCGGCGAGCGTAAAGACCATCGCGAGCACGAGAAGGAGGACTGTCAGTTTTTTCATCGGTGTATTCTCCTTTTTGCGTTTCAGCATGGAAAGCGAAAGAATGCGCCTTTCTGGTCGAAAGACGCATTTATTGTATCATAAGATGTTCGATTTTCAAGAGAAAGAGCGGATTTCCCCGAGGACTAGCCGTTCTTTTTCGCGGCGCGCTCCCTGCGCTTTTCGCTGAGCCAGTACGCGGCGATCAGGACCCAGGCGAGCCCGAGCGCGGAGAGCAGAAGTACGGACGTCTTCGGCAGCGGTCCGAGATCGTCAGGAGATGCGCTCACGGCGGAGGAGCCGAGGCTGTCGAGATGGTAGAGCGCCGTCACATCCGCATAGAGCTTCGTCATATACGCCTCGTCGACCGTCTCGTTCCGCCTTGTCGATTTCGTGACGTTCTCGATCAGCTGGCCGGCGGCGTCGCGGAGGGAGGCGGAGCCGTTGAAAACGGGCGTCGTAAAGGTGTCGGAGGTATGGGCGAGAAGCAGCTTCGACGCCTGAATCTTTACGTCGTAGTACGTCGCGTTGTCCTCGCCCTCGCGGGAGAGATAGTCCCGGTAGGACGCGGAGGACTGGGCCTTTCGCGTGACGGGAACGTAGCCCTCGGTCGATGCGTATGCGATCTGGACATCATCCGTCAGAAGAAACTGGGCGAAGAGCCACGAGGCGAGGACCTCCTGGGGATCGGTCTTGTTGAAGATGCAGACCGACGGTCCCTGGGAAATCATACGCGGATGCGCAGGGTCGAGCTGGGGAACGGGGCGTACGACCGTTTCGAACGAGACGAGCTGGTCCTTCGGGATGTCGAGGAGCGGCGCATCCGTTCCCATCCACGTCGCACCTGCGGTCGAATCGACCGCAAAGACCGACTGACCCGCGTTCAGGAAGTTCGCCGGATAGGAAGAGATCTTGAAGGTCGAAAAAGCGCGCGTCTTCGCATGGGCTGCAATTTCATAGAGGAAGTCCTTCGTCGTATCGTTGAAGAGAAGGATCTCGCCGTCCGCGGTCGAGTAGCCGGAACCGGCCTGCTCGGCATACTGGATCATCATGTTGTCGGTCGATTTGTAGATGAACGGAATCATCACGTTCTGTCCGTTCACGGCGAACGTTCCGTCATCGTTTTTCGCCATTGCGGCCTCCGCGACCTCGAAGACATAGTCCCAGGTCGGGATGTCCGGAACCTCGTATCCGAGCGCTTCGACGAACGTTTTGTTGATGTAGAGAGCCTCGGTCGAGCGCATGTACGGAAGCGCGTAAAGCGTTCCGCCAAGACGGCATTCCGAAAGGAATTCGGGAACGATCTCGGCTTCCGAAGGACCGTCGAACCGAAGCTCCGAGCCGCAAAGCCCGTAGCGTTCGTCCGCTGAAAGGCCGTCGAGCGGAACGACGGTGTTTCGTCCGGTGAGGTACGTCGCGATGTGGTCGGGGTATGTAATGCAGACGTTCGGCGTCGTTCCCGTCGAGATGTTCGTGATGACGTCGCTGTAGATCTTCGCGTAGTCGGTGTAGAGGCGGAGGTTTACCGTGACGTTCGGGTAGAGCGCTTCAAACGAGGCAATCGCGTTCTGGTAGATCGCGACCTGGGTCTTGTTCGTGTCGTTTTTCGCCCAGAAGGTGATTTCAAAGTCGCGCGTCGTGTCGAACGATTCGGGAATCTCGAAGGCGGCACTTTCCTGTGAGCCGTGGCAGCCGGTCATCGAAAACGCCGGAACGAGGACCAATGCGAGGATGAGAAGGGTGTTAAAGAATTGCTTAATGGAGTTGTTTTTCATTTTAGCCCTTCGTACCTCCTCTCGAAACGCCTTCCATGATCTTCTTGTGGAAGAGGAGGAAGAGCACGATCAAAGGAACGGAGATCACGACGACGGCGGCCATCATCGCGGGGATGTTCTCGCGGCCGAAGCCGTTCTCGCGGATCTCCTGGATCCCGTTTGAGACAAGGAAGTACGCCGGGTCGTCGGTGATGAGGCGCGGCCAGACGTAGGAGTTCCAGCACTCGATGACCTTAAGGATCACGACGGTGACGATCGTCGGCCGGCAGATCGGGATCATGACCTTGAAGAGGTATTTCAGATCGCTCGTTCCGTCAATCTTCGCGGCCTGGTAGAGCTCGTCGGGGACCTGCTCGAAGTTCTCCTTGAGAAGATAGATGTAGAACACGCTCGTGACCGACGGGAGTATCAGTCCCCAGAACGTGTTCCGCATTCCTGCGTTTGTGATCGTGACGAAGTTTGTGATGATGACGAGTTCGTTCGGGATCATCATGAGTGAGAGGAACGCGGTGAAGAGGAGATTCTTCCCGCGGAAGTTCAGGCGTGCGAACGCGTAGGCCGAAAGCACGACGACGATGACCATTACGGCAGTCGTGAGAATGGTGAAGACGATCGTGTTTGTGAAGTACTTTGCGAGCGGGACGGCCGTAAACGCCTCGGCGTAGTTCGCAAGCGTCGGGTTTGTCGCGATGAACTTCGGAACGTATTCGGCATTGTAGGAGCTGTAGCTCTTGACGGAGGAAAGGAGCATCCAGTAGAAGGGAAACAGGACGACGATCGCCCAGAGCGAGAGAAGAACGTACGTAACGGTCTTCCGTATGCGGGCGGACGTAAGCGCCTTCCGTTCGGAGGCGGCGATTTCGTTCGGATTCACAGGGGCGCCTCCTTTAATCGTAATGGACGTGCTTTTTCGACACGAGCAGGTTGATGACGGTGATGGTCAGGACGATCGCAAAGAGCAGGATCGCGGCGGCCGACGCAAACGACGGATAGCCGCCGGAGTTTCCGTAGAGCATATCGTAGACGTAGCCGACGATCGTGTTCATTCCCGCGGCGTTGAGATTCACGCCGAAGAGCGCGACGGCGTCCTGATAGGCCTTAAAGGCGCCGATGAAGCCGGTGATGATGAGGTAGAAGAGCATCGGCGAGATCATCGGGAGCGTGATCTTCGTAAAGACGCGGAGGCGCGGCGTTCCGTCGACCTTCGCGGCGTTGTAGTAGTCCTGCTTCACGGACGCGAGCGCGCTCGTCAGAATGAGGATCTTGAACGGCAGTACGATCCAGACCGTATAGAAGCAGAGCACGAACATCTTCGCCCAGTACGGCCCGTCGATGAAGTCCACGGCCGTAAGGCCGAACGCCTTCAGAAGCACGTTGACGAGTCCGTCGGAGTAGGCCGTTTTTTTAAATAGGATCATAAAGACGAGCCCGACCGCGAGCGTGTTCGTCACGTACGGAAGGAAGAAGACGGTCTGGAAGAGATCGCGGAGCTTTTGGATCGAGTTCAGCCCGAGCGAAATGAGAAGCGCGATCCCGGTCGAGAGCGGGACGGTGATGATGACGAGGAGGAAGGTATTCCGTACGGCCGCGAGGAAGTACGGGTCGCGGAGAACGTACGAGTAGTTGTAGAGGCCGACACCGGAGAAGGTCTGGGAGGCGAAGTTGAAGCCCTCTTCAAACGAGTAGACGAAGACGTCAACGAGCGGATAGACCATAAAGACGCCAAGGAAAAGGAGCGCCGGAAGAAGGTACAGCCACGCTTTTCCGTTCCGTTTTTCCATCAGAACACGATCCTTTCTCCCGTTTCGGGGTCGAAAAGCGTCACCTTGCGGGGCTTGAGGTTGAAGCGGACCGTTTCGCGCGCCGCATCGGGTTTATACTCCGCAGGGACGATCGAACGGATGAGGTTTCCGACGTTGTCACAGGCCGGATGGGTCGCGAGAACGGACGTATCGCGGCCCATGACCTCGACGCGCGAGAGGGCACATTCGAGTGCACCGTCCTCTTCGACGTAGAAGCCCTCGGGCCGGACGCCGACCGTGACGGGGCCGTCCTTTACGCCGGGTGCATCGAGGACCGCAGCGTCTCCGAGAAACAGGCGGCCGGAACGGACCGAGCCGCGGAAGAGATTGATCTGAGGCGTACCGAGAAACTTTGCGACGAAGAGGCAGTTCGGGTCGTCGTAGACTTCCTGAGGTTTTCCGACCTGACGGACGGCACCTTCCTCCATCACAACGATGAGGTCGGAGATCGACATCGCTTCGTCCTGGTCGTGGGTCACGAAGAGCGTCGTGATTTTCGTTTCGCGCTGGATCCGGCGGATCTCCTCGCGCGTCTGGAGACGGAGGCGTGCATCGAGGTTCGAGAGCGGTTCGTCGAGCAGAAGAACGCGCGGCCGTTTGACGAGTGCGCGCGCGATCGCGACGCGCTGCTGCTGACCGCCGGAGAGCTGGGCGGGCTTTCGCTCCATATACGTTTCGATCTGGACGAGCTTCGCGACCTCGTACGCGGTCTCCCGCATCGCTTCTTTCGTCATCTTCCGCTCCCCGCGCAGGTTCTCGAGCGGGAAGGTGATGTTCTGAAGGACGTTCAGGTGGGGATAGAGCGCATAGTTCTGGAAGACGAGCCCGACGCCGCGGAGCTCCGGCGGGAGGTTCGTCACGTCGTCGTCTCCGAAAAAGACGCGGCCGGACGTCGGCTCGAGAAGGCCGGAGATCATATTCAGCGTCGTCGATTTTCCGCAGCCCGACGGACCGAGCAGCGCGACGAGCGTCCCGTCCGGGACTTCGAGGGTGAAGTCATCGACGGCAACCTTGTCGGGTCCGCCTTTTTTATTGCGGTTCGGAAAGACTTTCGTGATGTGGTCGAGAACGAGTTTCATATTCGTTGCCTCCTGCCCGTATTATAGCAAACGTTTTTGTTTTGTTTAAGAAGAATGTATAGTATAATCTATTGTCACACAAAAAAAGCGAAAAAGAAGGAAAGAAAGCATGCTGGAACTGAAGGACATCACAAAGGTCTATGAAACAGGAGGTGAAACCGTTCACGCGCTGAAGGGGATCGGCCTCCGGTTCCGCGAGAGCGAGTTCGTCTCGATCCTCGGCCCGTCGGGCTGCGGAAAGACGACGATGCTGAACATCATCGGCGGCCTCGACCGGTATACGACCGGCGACCTCGTCATCAACGGCCGCTCGACGAAGGAATACAGGGACAAGGACTGGGATACGTACCGCAACCACTCCGTCGGCTTCGTCTTTCAAAGCTATAACCTCATTCCCCACCAGACCGTTCTCATGAACGTCGAACTCGCGCTGACGCTCTCGGGCGTTTCGAAGCGGACGCGGCGGAGACGCGCGATCGAAGCGCTGAAACTCGTCGGTCTCGGCGATCAGCTTTACAAGAAGCCGGCGGAGATGTCCGGCGGCCAGATGCAGCGTGTCGCGATTGCCCGCGCGATCATCAACAACCCCGACATCATCCTCGCGGATGAGCCGACCGGCGCCCTCGACACCGAAACGAGCGTTCAGGTCATGGAGATCTTAAAGGAGATCTCGAAGTACAAGCTCGTCATCATGGTTACCCATAACCCCGATCTTGCGAACGAGTACTCGACCCGTATCGTCCGGATGCTCGACGGGTCCATCGTCTCCGATTCGATGCCGCTTTCGGACGAGGAGATCGCCGAAGAGGCGGCGAAGGAAACGGTGAAGCGCCAGAAAGAGGCGAAGAAGAAACACCCGAAGATGAAGTTCGCGACGTCCTTCGGCCTTTCGCTCAGGAACCTCATCACGAAAAAGGGACGGACGACGCTCACCTCGTTTGCAGGTTCGATCGGCATCATCGGCATCGCCCTGATCTTCGCCGTTTCGAACGGTATGACGACCTACATCAATTATGTCCAGGAGGAGACGCTCTCGTCGTATCCTCTGTCGCTCGAATCGCAGAACATCGACCTCGGCTCGATGATCCGGACGTTTATGGGGCTCGCCCAGTCCGAAGAGAAGCACGAAAACGACGCGGTCTATCAGGCGAATATGCTCGAAAGTCTCGTCAACGCGCTCTCGAATCTCGAGGCGACCGACAACGATCTCGGCGCGTTTAAAAAGTACCTCGAAAAGCGCATCGCCGATCCGGACGACACGACGCTCGACGAAGCCATCAACGGCATCCTTTACGGGTACGCGCTCGAGCCGATCGTTTATACGGAAAACGTCGACGGAACGATCCTCCGATCCGATCTCGAGACGCTTCTGACCGACATCATGACCGACTTTATGGGGATGAACGCCGGTTCAATGATGGAAACGATGAGCGAGGCGAACCCTCTGATGTCGATGATGACGTCAAATTCGTCCGCATTCTCCCAGAACCTCTGGCAGGAGATGCTCGGAGGAACGGACGGCGCGCCGATCAACGATTTGATCTACAACCAGTATGACCTCGTCTACGGGACATGGCCGGATAAGTACAACGAAGTCGTTCTCGTGCTCGATGAAAACAACGAGCTCCGGGACCTTTCGCTCTATGCGCTTGGCCTTCTCCCGAAGGAGGATATCGACGCGATCCTCGAAGCCTCAAAGAACAAGACGACCGTCGAGAACGAGCGTCATTCGTGGACATATAAGGAAATCATGAGCCGGACGTACCGCGTCATCCTTCCGTCGGACTGCTATGTGAAGGATGAAGCGACCGGAACGTTTTCGGACCTCCGCGATACGGATTCCGGTCTCCGGTACCTCTACGCGAACGGGATTCCGGTCAGGGTTACCGGCATCATCCGTCCGAACGAGGACGCAATCACGGGAATGCTTACGGGTGCGATCGGCTATACACACCTTCTGACCGAATACGTCATTAAACAAGCGGACGGCGCGGCTGCGGTCGAAGCCCAGATCGCGGATCCGACGACCGACATCTTTACGGGCCTTCCATTCCGGGAAAACACGTCGAATATGACCGATGCGGAGAAAGAGGCCGATTTCCGCGCGTATCTCGAGGACCGCTCGACCCAGGAACTGGCCGAAACATATGTGAAGATCGCGTCGATCCCGTCGGATGAGTTCCTCGACGAATCGACGGAACAGGCGATGAACGGCGTGACGCGCGAAGCGATCGAGGCGATGATGCTCCAGGCGATGCGCGAGGAGACCGCGGTCGACGAGGATTCGCTCAAGGCCTACTTCGAAGCGATGAGCGACGACGATCTCTTTGCGCTCTACCGCTCGGCCGTCCGCGAACAGGTCAAGGCCCGGTACGCCGCCCAGATCCAGCAGCAGCTCGGCGGAATGACGGCGGCCCAGCTTGCGGGCGCCTTAAAGGCGGCTCTTCCGAATTATTCGACCGGACAGTGCGCGAAGTACTACGACGAGGTCCTTGAGTTCTCATCGTCCTCCTACGACGCCAACCTCGAGACGCTCGGCTGTCTCGATCTCGAGAAGCCGGCCTACATCAACATCTACGCCTCGACGTTCGAAAACAAGGACGTCATCGAGGACGTGATCAAAGAGTACAACGACTCCGTCGACGAGATCCATGCGATCTCCTACACCGACTACGTCGGCCTGATGATGAGCTCCATCACGACGATCATCAACGCGATTACCTACGTCCTCATCGGATTCGTGGCGATCTCGCTCGTCGTCTCCTCGATCATGATCGGCGTCATCACGCTGATCTCCGTCCAGGAGCGCACGAAGGAAATCGGCATCCTCCGCGCGATCGGCGCATCGAAGAAGAACGTTTCGTCGATGTTCAACGCGGAGACCGTCATCATCGGCTTCATCTCCGGCGTTCTCGGCGTTGCGATCACATATCTCCTCGAGATCCCGCTGAACGCGATTCTGAAGAACGCGACCGGCATCGCGAACCTCAAGGCGATCCTGCCGTGGCAGGTCGCAGCCGCCCTCGTTCTGATCAGCGTTCTTCTGACGCTGATTGCGGGAATCATCCCGTCCCGGAGCGCGGCGAAAAAAGACCCTGTCGTCGCGCTGCGCACCGAATGAGCCCGTATCACCTCCATCTGCAAATCATTTAAACCGCAATGAAACACAGCATCTGCCTTCTGAACGATTCCTTTCCGCCGATCATCGACGGAGTGTCCAACGCCGTCGTCAATTACGCGCGGGAGATTGAAAATGCAGGCGATAACGTTATCGTCGCAACGCCGGATCATCCCGATGCGGATGACAGCGCATACCCGTTCCCGGTTATCCGGTATCCGAGCATCGACACGCGCGAACTCGTCGGCTATATGGCGGGGATCCCGTTTTCGCCGGCTCTTGTGACGCGCCTCCGGGAAGAACGGACGGAGCTTCTCCACAGCCACTGTCCCGTATCCTCGACGCTTCTTGCGCGTGAACTCCGCCAGAACCTCGACATTCCGATCGTTTTTACCTACCATACGAAATTCGATATCGACATCGCGAATGCCGTCCGGCTGAAATACATCCAGCGCGAGCTGATCGATGCGATCGTCTGGAACGTTTCCGCATGCGACGAGGTGTGGGTCGTGAGCCGCGGTGCGGGGGAGAATCTCCGTTCCATCGGCTTTACGGGTGATTACACCGTGATGGAAAACGGCGTCGACGTTCCGCGGGAACGCTCCTCGGAGGAGGCTGTCCGCGCGGCGACCGCTTCGTATGATCTGCCGGAGGGTATTCCGGTCTATCTCTTTGTCGGGCGGCTGATGTGGTACAAAGGGCTCCGCGTGATCCTCGACGCCCTGAAGCTGCGGAAGGATGCAGGAGCTTCGTTCCGGATGGTCTTCATCGGCGGCGGCGGAGACGAAGAGGAAGTCAGGACATATACGGAAGAACTCGGCCTCAATGACTGCGTCCTCTTCACCGGCCCGATCCGGGACCGCGACGTACTCCGTGCCTGGTACACACGCGCCGATCTCTTTCTGTTCCCGTCGACATTCGATACGAACGGGCTCGTCGTCCGTGAAGCGGCGGCTTCGTCACTTGCGTCGGTCCTCGTTCGCGGAAGCTGCGCGGCGGAGGACGTGACGGACGGCGTAAACGGTTTTCTGATCGAACAGAACGCGGAATCGCTTGCGGCGACGCTCGAGGAACTCATAACGCAGCCGGGAAAGGCCCGGACGGTCGGCGAACAGGCCGCCCGCGATCTTTATCTCTCCTGGCACGACGCGGTAAAGCGTGCGGAGGACCGCTACGGAGCCGTGATCGAAAACTACCGCGCGGGGATTACCGACCGCGTAAAGCCGCACGGAAAAGACGCATTTGCGATGCCAGCATCTCTGATGGAGTCGCTGGCGGAGGCAGAGGAACGAAGACGCACCGTTCACGAAAAGATCGAAGCGTTCGAAGAAAACGTCCGGAAGCATCGGAACGACTACCGCGCCGATGCGGATCAGCGCCGGCAGGACTTCGTCCGCGTCTGGAACGGACGGCTGGACGAGTTGTACCGGCTTCTGAATGAAACGCTCGATGACGCGGCCGAAACGCTCAACGACCGGATTGACCGGATCGACGAGGATTTCAGCGAACGGATCGGCGGAGGCTTCGATGCGTCGATCGAGCGGATGCGGAAGATTTTGAAACTGTAATCGGAACGAAAAAAGAACAGCGCCGTGAGGGCGCTGTTTTTTCATCGGGAAAGAGAAGTCTGCCGGGAGAAGATAAGGGAGAGAACGGAAGGGGAAATGACCCGTTAACGGCCGCTCTTCCGGTAGAGCCAGGCGCGCGAAACGCCGATCGCGGCGCGGACGGGAAGGGGACGGAGCGCCCGGTCGGCTTCCTTCAGCAGTTTCCGGATCGGAAGGTTCTGCGGACAGTGCTGCTCGCACTTCCCGCAGCCGATGCACTGGCTCGCGAACGCGGGCTCCTTCGTGAGGACGACCGTCTGGAAGTACTGCTGCCATCCGGCCGTCTTCGATTCGACGGCCATCCGGTTGTAGCAGAGAAAGGTGCCGGGAATATCGACGCCCTTCGGACAGGGCATACAGTACCGGCAGCCCGTACAGCCGACCTTCTCGGACGAACGGATCGCGTTCTTTGCACGTTCGATCGTCTCGAAATCCGAATCGGTAAAACAGCCGGGGAGGGCATCGTCTGCCACGCGGCAGTTCTCCTCAACCATCTGCACGGAGTTCATTCCCGAGAGGACGACGGTGACCTCGGGCTGATCGTAGAGCCACCGGAAACCCCATTCGGCCGGAGACCAGTCACGTCCGCTTTCGCGGAAGGCGCGCTTTGCGTCTTCGGGAAGAAGACTGACGAGCTTCCCGCCGCGGAGCGGCTCCATGATGACGACAGGGATACCCTTCGCCGCGGCGGCTTTGAGACCGGGCTCGCCGGCCTGGGAGACGTCGTCGAGGTAGTTGTACTGGATCTGGCAGATATCCCAGTCGTAGTCGTTCAGAATCCTTATGAAGTTGTCGGTGTTTCCGTGGTAGGAAAAGCCGATGTTCCGGATCGCTCCGGACGCCTTCTTCTCCGCGATCCAGTCGAGGATCCCGACGCGCTTCAGGTTCTCCCACATCGCGACGTCGGTCATATGGTGCATCAGATAATAGTCGACGTAGTCCGTCCGGAGGCGCGAGAGCTGCTCGGCAAAGCACCGTTCGACGGCAGCGCGGCTTCCGATCAGGTACTGGGGGAGCTTCGTCGCGATCTTAACGTCCTTCCGGATCCCGTTCCGCTCGAAAATCTCCCCGAGGAGGACTTCGCTTCCGGGGTAGATATAGGCCGTATCGAAGTAATTCACACCGGTCCGGTAGGCGGCCATGATTTCCCGTTCGGCTTTTTCGAGATCGATCGAGCCGCCTTTCTTTGTAAAGCGCATACAGCCGTAGCCGAGGAGGGAAAGCGGCACGCCGTGTTTATCGTTTCGGTACTGCATCATATCTCCCCGCCGGACTGGAAGCCGATCGGCTGTTTTTCCTTCTGAATCTTTTCGCTGAATTCCTTTTCGGCGCTTGCGGCGAGGAAATCCTCGCGCGTCAGGCTGATCTTCTCTTCGCCCGCGAGTGCGGAGCGGAGCGCACCCTTGGACCAGGTGCGCTCATAGAGGTTGCGGACGAAGCGCGCATTGCCGAACTCGCGCGATTTGACGTAGTCGTCGGAGAGCGAGAGGAAGAAGCTCTTCGCCTCCGTTTCGAGCTCGGACGCGTAGGGGAAGTGTTTCCGGACCATCAGCATGAAGATGTCGAAAAGCTGTTCGCGCGTATAACTCGGAAAGGTAACGGCGAAGGGCATACGGCTTCGGAGGCCGGTATTTCCCTTCATCAGCGTTTCCATCTCGTCCGTATAGCCGGCCATGATGACAAGCATATCGTCACGGTGGTTCTCCATCTCGGAGATCAGCGTCGTCAGCGCTTCCTTTCCGTAGTCGTTTCGGCCGGGAACGTCGCCCTCGTAGAGCGAATAGGCCTCGTCGATGAAGAGAACCGAGCCGTATGCGTCGCGGCAGATCGAAGCGGTTTTGACGGCCGTCTGACCGACGTATTCGGCGCAGAGCTGGCGGGCACTGTATTCGAAGAAGCCGCCCTTGCGGAGGATGCCTTCCTCGCGGAAGATTTCGCCGACGATGCGTGCGACGGTCGTCTTCCCCGTTCCGGGTGCGCCGAGAAAGCGCATATGGATCGCGGGACGGTCGAGCGTTTTGTTCCGGATCGCGTATTTGACCTGGGTCGCGATCTCGCGGATCCGTTCGGTAATGGCCTCCATCCCGATCATCTCGGCGAGCGCGTCATAGCCCGTCCGTTCCTTCGCCGTCCGGACGAAATCGCCGGTAAGGTCGTCGACGTCGAGCACGCTTCGCGTCACGGCCTCGTTCGCGTCCTCGCGGCGCGCATCGTAGGCGGATTTCATCAAAACCATCTCGGAGACGATCTTCATGACGGTCTTATAGCCGTAGAAGCGGCCGTCCTTCTTTTCGGCGGCGAGCTTCCGGAAGAACGCGTCATCGAGACGAGCGGTTTTTTCGTAGCCGAGACGGTTCAGATCGCCCCAGAACGACTCGAAGAGCGCACAGTCGTCGAGCGGCGGGATTTCGACCGTCCGAAGGAGCAGAACGTCCGAAAGAACGGTCTCCACGCGCTCGAGGGAACTCTTTTCGAGGTAGGGGATCCGGAAGAGAAAGACGAAATCGTCCTGGTAGTCGTCGAGGCGCCGGACAAATGCGCGAAGCTCGTCGTACCGGCTTCCCTCGAGAAAGGCGGAGATGTCGATGCCGATCGCGGAGATGATCGTATCGTCACCCATGGACGCCCCGTTCACCGAGGCAATCGCCTCATCCGCGCTCATCGTCCCGTTCTTTCCCTCGTCGCCGGGAACCACGCGAATCTCGCGGAAGTGGCTCCGCTCTCCGGGGCGCTCCTCGAAGAGCTTCATCCGCGTCAGATAGTCCGAGAAGGACGACAGGAGCGTCGTAAACCCGCAGCCCGGATCGACCGCAAAGAGATAGTTGCGGAGCCGAAGGGCGGAGAGGGCGCCGCGCTCGCGAAGAAGGGGGATCGCGTCGCAGAGCTCGGTCGTGAGCTCAAGGTACGCGTCCGCTCCGTACATCGCCGTATAGATCGAGCGCATCAGATCCGAGGTCTCCTCCGTCTTTGCGGTGATGAAGAGGCGGATCACGTTCGGATTATCGGGGTCGACGGCGTTCCATGCATCGCGGAACGCAGCGCGGAGCTCCTGTTTCGATCCGGCAGTCGCCGAATAGACGGCGAACGAAAAACGCCGCCAGACAAGCGTAGCGGAGAGCGTCTTCGGGAACTTGTTCCGGACGTCCTCGAACATCGAGCCGCATTTCTGGAGGCGATCGCGGGCATATGTATGGTTCAGATTCAGGCGGATGAGGAATTCAGACATCGGTTCAATCCTTTCCGTTCAGAGAACTTTAAAGAAGGTTCTTGATCGCCTCTTTCCGCTTGTACATTGCACGGTCGGCGCGTTCGAAGACGGAGTGGTAGTCGGCGTCTTCACCAGGACGGTATTCCGCGAGGCCGGCGGAAACGACGACCTTTCCGTTCTTCCGGTTCTCCTCCATCGCCCGTTCGAAGGCTTCGATGAGAGAATGACGGTTTTCGTAGTCCTCGCCCTCCAGAAGGGCGGTGAACTCGTCGCCGCCGATGCGGAAGACGGGGCTGTGCGTGAAGGAATGGCAGATGAAATGGGCAGCTTCGCAGATGTAGCGGTCGCCCGTTTCGTGGCCCATCGTGTCGTTGATCTTTTTGAGGTTGTTCAGGTCGAAGGCGATGACGCCGAAGGGAGCGATCGTTCCCGCGGCAATCCGGGTGTTGATGTTTTCCGTCGCTTCCGCGTAGGCATGAACGTTTTTGACCTTCGTCAGGCCGTCGATGTAGGCGATCTCGCGGGCGGTCTTCAGTTCGCTCTTTTCGGACTGTTCGAGCGCGAGGAGCTCTCTGAGCTTCCGGCTCGCATCCTCCTTTTCGGCTTCGAAGATGAAGATGTGGATCACGCACGTACAGATCAGGAGACCGGCGGCGTAGATCGGAAGGAGCGGGAAGAGAATCTGGTAGACGACGAAACAGCCCATCACGATCCCGAAAACGCCGATGAGCTGGTAGCGGTGGTTCAGCGGTGATTCGGTCTTCCGCGAGCCCGTCAGCGAATAGAATCCGGACAGGATGAACATCAGGAACTGGAGACCGAACGAGAGGTAGCGGAGAGGACCGACGCGGTAGGAACCGTCCGCATCGAAACGGAAGAGTTCGGGGATGAAGAAGTTGATGACGATAAAAGCGATTTCAAGCGTAAAGATGACCCAGCCGACGATCGCGAGGAGCCGGGTCGCACGGGTCGTTGTCTTGAGATAGATGATCACGCAGCGCGTCCAGAGAAGCGCCACAGCAGCCATCGCGGCGAAGTAGACGACCGTATCGAAATAGGCGAACCGTGTCAGACCTGCCTCATAGAGAAAACCCCAGAAAATATCGGCCACGAAGTAGACCGCAACGGCGCACAGGAACTGGCGGTAGTCCCGGCGGATCAGAATCGCATCCGATTCGGGATCCCGTCTCAGGAATTCGTGGTTGATGATCAGCAGTATGACAAGTGCAAGGATTCCCGTGCTGGAATAGGACATAAAAAGCCTCCGAAGTGTGTACATAAATACAGGATAACAATAGCACTTTTGCGGGCTGTTTTCAAGACCCGGCGGAAGGAAGCGGAGACGGGATTCCGGACGGGAATACAGTTCGGACAGCGGATTCAGGAAATGCAATCGGAGGCGCAAGCCGAAAAACTCCGATACAATTCAAAAGCTATGCTAAAGTGATATTGACCGCCAGACCTGAGAGGAATGAGAAGATAATAACGAATGCGATGTAAAGCAGGAAGCGTTTGAGTTCGAAGACGATTTTCAATGCAAGCGCTGTCTGGAGCGGCGTAAACGAGGTCGATACATGCCTGATCGAGAGCAACCGGGTCAGTGGAGGCGAGAATGCCGATGTCATGCATATGTTTGGGTATCGCGATCTGATCAGGCGTTTTATATGTTTTTGGCACCCTGGCTCATAAAGAATCGCCGCTGGCTTTATAGTCAGTGGCGACCATTTTGGTCACAGAAACAATAACTTGGTCTATTCGGACCGAATAGTCGATAATCATATCCGGGACAAAAGCTGTTGGCGAAAACCTCCGGGAGTGCTGAAACAGGTTATGCCCGTCGAATCATATCCGAGAGAAAAAGGTATTTTCGAACCGGCTGCGCGGATGAAGTTCCGCGGTCGCGTTGATCGGGCGAAGGAGGTTCCGCCACCGATTCGTATAAAAAGCGTGTGCGAATGGGGTCTGATTTGCGAAAAACGTGCTCGCTGTTGAGAATTAGAAGTTTCTGTAAGGCTTTTTTTCTTAAGATGGACATCGATGCATCCCAAATAACTAATAAATGTTAATTATTATGATAAAACGATGAAAAAAGGATACAGAAAATGGGAGATCGTTTTGACCGGCACGATTTTCGTAAAAAGAGATATCTCGGAATGGCTTCTATTTGCGAATCGGCGGCGGAATCAGCTTCAGGAGCTTTATGTCCTATAACCCGAAAAGTTTAAACCGCCTTACACATTGGAATTTCAACACATACGGCGGTTTTAACCAATGCTTTTTGCCCTATGACCCCAAGAAAAACCCCTGAAACGTTGTCGTTTCAGGGGGATGTGGTTGCGGGGGAAGGATTTGAACCAACGACCTCCGGGTTATGAGCCCGACGAGCTACCAGCTGCTCTACCCCGCGATATCAAATTGTTCGGCGTCCCGAAAGGGGATGGTGCCGAAGACCGGGCTTGAACCGGTACGATCTTGCGATCGGCAGATTTTAAGTCTGCTGCGTCTGCCAATTCCGCCACTCCGGCAGAAGGACCCGTTTTTCGAGAAAAAATGGCTCCGGGGGAGGGGCTCGAACCCTCGGCCTTGCGGTTAACAGCCGCCTGCTCCACCATTGAGCTACCCCGGAATGTCCCTTGTGGCACCTGCTTAATATACCGTACCCGCGTCGAAAAGTCAACAGAAAAAACAACTTTTTTCGCAAATAATCGCGTGGTATACTGGCGGCATGAAGAGAAACGGAACCGAACGGGAGTACGCGTACGAAAACGCCGAAAAAAGCGGACGCGCGAAGAAGGGGACCCTTGGCCGATTTTCGGCCGCGGCGATGCTTTTCGCGCTTTCCGCCGGGCTTGCAGCGCTCTTTCACGCGTTTCCGGAGACGTTTTTCCCCGCGTACCGGTCATTCTCGATCCGGATTCTCGCGGTCGTTTCGCGCCTCACCGGTTTCGTCCGGATCGCGGTGTGGGACTTCATTCTCGCAATTCTCGCCGTCTGGTTCATCCTTTCGGTCGTCCGGATGGTCCGGAGAAGGCAGCCGTTTCTCCGGTGGCTCTCCGGCCTCGTTCTCGTGCTCGGGATCGCCGCGTTCTGGTTCGTCGGCGCGTGGGGCCTGAACCACTACGCCCCGCCGCTTTCGGAAACGGTCGGGCTCGACGTCCGCCTCTATTCGGAGGAGGAACTGTTCAGGGCGACGGAATACATTCTCGGCGAAGCGGCCCGGCTTGCGGACGAAGTCCCCCGAAACGAAGACGGAACGCTGAAAGCCCAGGACTTTTACGAACTCGCGGAGATCGCCGGAAGGAGCTATGAACGCGTTCCCGGGATCGGAGAGGGCGGTTCGACCGTTCCCGTGAAGAAGCTCGCGCTCTACGGACCGATCCTCGTCCGGACCGGCTCGATCGGCATCTTTATGCCGTTTACTGCGGAGTCGTCCGTTCCGGCGGACTGCGCGAAGGAAGACCTTCCTTACACGATGGCCCATGAGGTCGCCCACCGGATGGCGATCGCGAGCGAACAGGAAGCGAACTTCGCAGCGTTTCTTGCCTGCGAGGCGTCGGAGGACGTCCGTTTCCGCTACTCCGGCTTCTTTTCGGCGTTCACGTACTGCTACAATGCGCTTAGCCGCATCGATCCCGAACGCGCGAGGGCGCTTCTCCGGGACGGGTCGGCGGAGGGCCTTTCGCTCGTCCGGACCGATCTCGGGACACGCTCCGACTGGTACAAGCAATTTGAGGGACCGGCAGAGGACCTCGGAAACCGCGTGAACGACGCCTATCTCAAAGCGTTCTCCCAGACCGGCCTTTCGTCCTACGGCGCGGTCGTCGACTATCTCATCGCCTGGTATCTCGCGCTTTAGACGCGCCTATCGAACAGTCCTATGGCAACCGATATTTCCTACAGACTCATCCGCTCCCGCCGCAAATCCCTTTCGATCGAAGTCCGACCGGACGGCTCCGTCATCGTCCGCGCCCCGTTTTTTATGCCGGGGTTCGCTGTCGAGCGGTTTGTCGAGGCAAAGGCGGACTGGATCCGGCGCACCCTCCGCAAATACGAATCGGCCCCGGTCGAGCCGGAGCTGACGAAAGAGGAACTTGCACGTCTCCGAAAGGCAGCGAAGGAATACATTCCGCCCCGCGTCGCATATTACGCGGAACGGATGGGCGTCCGGCCGACCGCGATCCGTTTTACGTCCGCAAGAACGCGCTGGGGCTCCTGCAGCGCGAAGAATTCGATTTCGTTCTCGGTCCGGCTGATGCGGAAACCGCCCGAAGCGATTGATTACGTCATTGTCCACGAGCTCGCCCACATCCGTGAACACAACCATTCCCCTCGCTTCTGGGCCGTCGTCGCCGAAGAAATGCCCGATTACCGCATGCGGAAGAAACTTCTGAACGGCAGATGAAAAGAAGGGAACGCCTCTTCCGTTTGAACGGCGTTTGTGATAGAATCAACACGAAAAAGGAGAGAATGGTATGAGTGAAAACGTGATTTTCTGTTTTTCCGGTACGGGAAACTGCCTCGACCTCGCGAAAAACATCGCGAAGGGACTCGGCGATACGGACATCGTGCTGATGAAGCGCGAACTTGCCCGGACGGACGTTACGGACGCGAAACGCGTCGGATTCGTCTTTCCGTGCTTCGGCGGCGGCGCGCCGTCGGACGTCCTCCGCTATGCGCGCGGGATCCGGATCGCAGAGGATGCGTATACGTTCGGCGTAAGTTCCTCCGCAAGCTATGCCGGAACGGGCCTCTTCGAGCTGAATAAGATCATTCCGCTGAAATACTGGAAAACCGTGAACCACCAGTGCTCCTGTATCTGGCTCTTCCCCCACGATCTGATGGGAAGTGTCGAACAATCCCAGGCAAAGAGCGAGGATGCGGCCCGTGAGATCGCCTCCCAGATCAAAGCCGGGACGGTTTCCGTTAAGAATCCGCCGAACAACCCCATTAATGCTCTGGAAAACAAAGCGTGGAGTTCGATCGCGGCGAAGAAAGCGAAAAGTTTTACCGTCTCGAACGCCTGCATCGGCTGCGGGACGTGTGCGAATCTCTGCCCGCGCGGAAACATCACGCTTCTCGGAAACCGTGCCGTGATCGGATACGACTGCGTCGGATGCCTCTCCTGCCTCCAGTTCTGCCCGACGGAGGCGATCTCCCTCGGAGCGGTCACCGAGAAGCGGGAACACTACCACAACCCGAACGTCACCGCGAGCGACCTGATGGAGACGATGATTCACATCGACTGAACGACCCCGATCCGTTTCTGTTTCGCCAACGGAGGATGCTTCATTGGACAACTCTTCTAACATAACCGAACAGCGCCTTTCGCCGTATCTTTCGCCGGTCGCGGCGTGGGCGCTTTCCATCGGAACCGCCATCGGCTGGGGTTCGCTCGTCGTCATGAACTCGAGTTACCTCTCCCAGGGCGGTCCCCTGGGTTCGATCATCGGACTGGTCATCTGTGCGGTTCTGATGATCGTTATGTGCAGGAACTTCCATTTTATGGCGAACCGCTATCCGGACGCAGGCGGGATTTACGCTTATACAAAGAATATCTTCGGGTATGACCGTGCGTTTCTCGTCGCATGGTTTCTGAGCCTGACGTATCTGTCGATCTTCTGGGCGAACGCGACGAGCCTTCCGCTGTTCGCGCGCTATTTCATCGGTGACACCTTCCGCTTCGGATACCTGTTCCGCGTCTTCGGCTATGAGGTTTATTTCGGCGAGGCGCTTCTGACGCTTGTTTCGATCGCGCTCGTCACGCTTCTCTGCATCAAGAGCAAAAACGCCGCCGCGCACGTTATGGTCGTCCTCGCGATCATCGTCTGCGCCGGCATCGTCGGCTGCTTTGCCGCCGCGATGATCGGCCACGGCCGGGCCGGCTTCTCCTTTGAGCCCGGGTTTATTCCCGGAAAACCGGTTTTTCCCCAGATCGTCCGGATTGCGTTCATCTCCCCCTGGGCGTTCATCGGCTTTGAAGGCATAACGCATTCCTCCGAGGAATTCCGGTTCCCCCACGACAGACTCTTCCGTATTCTGACGGTTTCCGTCATCTCGACGACGGCGCTCTACATCTTCGTTTCGCTCCTCAGCATTTCCGCATATCCCGGAGACGCGGCAAACTGGATGGATTACATCACAAACCTCGGACGCTACAGCGGAATCGAGGGACTCCCCGCATTTTATGCGGCAAGGTATTATCTCGGTGAAACCGGCGTCGCGCTTCTGATGGCGGCGCTGCTTGCTTTGATTCTGACGAGTCTCATCGGAAATCTCCGTGCAATCAGCCGGCTGTTCTACGCGGTTGCCCGCGACGGCATCCTCCCCGAACGGTTTGCCGAACTCAACGACAAACAGATCCCTGCAAAGGCGATGCTTCTGGTCGCATCGATTTCGCTGTTCGTTCCGTTCATCGGACGCACGGCGATCGGCTGGATCGTCGACGTGACAACGATCGGTGCGACGCTCGTCTACGGCTTTGTCTCCGCGACGACCTTTAAGCTTGCCCGGAACGAGCACCGGACCCGTGAACAGATTACGGGGCTCATCGGTCTCGTTGTCATGCTCGTCTTTGCGTTTTATCTGCTCTTCCCGAATTTCTTCTCCGACGACACGCTCGAGACGGAGACGTACATCCTTCTGATCGGCTGGTCGATTCTGGGGTTCTTCTATTTTCAGCAGATTATCAAACGCGACCACGCGCGGCGCTTCGGAAAAGCGATCGTCGTCTGGGTCGCGCTTCTTGCTCTAATCGTCGTTCTGGCGATGATCTGGTCAGGCCGTGAAGAAGCGCGGATCACCGCGGATACGATTCACACGATCCAGAACTACTACAACGGAACGGCCGATCCGTCGATTCTTGCGATGGAGGAGGATCCGTTTATCGAAAAACAGCTCGCCGATCTGAACCGCTCGACCATCTACAACACCGCGCTGGTTGTGGGACTCTTTGCGCTTGCGCTCGCAGCGATGCTGATCAATCATTTCTCGATGCAGCGATGGGAGGCGAAGACCGCAAAGGAACGCGACGCGGCGAGGGACGTGGCGTACAAGGATTCGCTGACCGGCGTGAAAAGCAAACATGCCTACGTGGAGGCGGAACGTGACATCGCCCAGCAGATCTACGACGGAACGGTCGATCCGTTTGCGATCGTCGTCTGCGACGTGAACGGCCTCAAGCACATCAACGACACGCTCGGCCACAAAGCGGGCGATACGTATATCTGTTCCGCCAGCGATCTGATCTGCGATTATTTCAAGCGCAGCCCCGTTTTCCGCATCGGCGGCGACGAATTTGCGATCATCCTCCAGGGTCAGGACTACGAAAACCGCCATACGATTCTCGCGGCGCTGAACGAACAGATCGAACGGAATCTCGGCACGAACAAGGTCGTCGCTTCGCTCGGCATGGCCCATTACCGCAGGAACGAAGACAATACTTTCCACGCGGTCTTCACACGCGCGGACGGGAGAATGTACGAACGAAAGAAACAGCTCAAAAGCATGGGCGCGATTACGCGCGATTAGACGTTGAAAGAAGAGAGAGGGCGAGAGCCTGCGCGGACTGGGCGCGGAGGGCCGCACGAACGGCCGCCGCGCTTTTTTCGTGCGCGTTTTCCGCTCTGGGAACGGGAACGGCCGAGGCGGTCTCGCGGCACGATTCCTCGAACCGCTCGCAGAACCGGTCGTAGAGCGCCGCTTCGTTTTCCGCAGCGAGCGAATCGGCGAAGATCGCGCGGATCGAAGCGATCGGAAGTACGGGCTTTAAGATGCAGACGATGAGAAGACGCGCAATGTGACTTTTCGTATAGCGCTTTTTCACGGGAGACGCAAGAAGACCGGCCTTGACGTAGTTGTTGACCATCGCGGCGGTCAGCCCCTTCGCGTCGAAGCCAGGATAGCCGGCAAGAGCGCGTCCGACCAGGCTGAGAACCTGGTCCATATAGAGCTCGAAATCGGGAAGCTCCTCCCAGCGGGGAAGCGTCCTTGCGCTGAAACGCGAGACGGTTTCGGAGACGGAGAGGGAAGACGGATCGGGCATAGGATACCTCCGGACGGCCGGAAACCCGTGCGGGAGAAGGATCCGCGGGGAAGGCCGTTTTCTTTCGGGATGATTGTAGCATCCCGTATGCGGAAACGCAAGAATTGTCCGATAAAAGGACTTGAAATTATAATAAAAATGATTTAATATGGTTTTGAAAACCGTATAAAACGGTTTCGAACAATCCAAAAGAAAGGAGAACACGTCGATATGAAGATCACGGTATTCGGCGATTCGATCCTGAAGGGCGTTCTGTTCGAAAACGGATCTTACAGGCGGAACGGCGAGTGGGAGGAGGCGCTTTCCCGCGAGCTCGGCGTCGAGATCCGGAACCGTTCGCGCTTCGGCTGTACGGTCGGAAAGGCGCTTCCGATGCTGACGAACGAACTGAAAAAGCCCGCCGAAGCGGGCGAACTTGTCGTTCTGGAATTCGGAGGGAACGACTGCGATTACGACTGGGCCGCGATCGCGGAAGCGCCGGACCGCGAACACCTTTCGAAAACGCCTCCGGAGCGGTTTGCGGCATCCTACCGGGATTTTTTCCGGATGATCCGCGAGGCTGGGCGGAAGCCGGTCGCCGTGAATCTCCCGCCGATCCATTCCGAGCGCTACTTAAGCTTTCTCTGCCGGAACGGTCTCTCGCGTGAAAATATCCTCCGATGGCTCGGCGACTGCGAGACGATCTACCGCTGGCAGAAAACGTATTCGACGCTCGTGACCCAGCTTGCGCGGGAGGAAAACGTTCCGCTCCTCGACATCCGGAGCGCGTTTCCGGAAGCGCCGGATCTCCTTGCGCCGCTGCTCTGCGCGGACGGGATCCACCCGAATCACGACGGCCAGAAGCGGATCTACCGGGCGCTCTCCGCGTGCGGGATCGTGCACGGATAGAAGCGTCTCAGAGATACTTCTGGATCGCTTCCTGGAACTCCTCGACGGCGGCCGTATCGCCTTCCTCGATCGCGTGGGCGATGCAGTGTGTCATATGCTCGTTAATGATTTCCTTGGCCAGCCCGTTCAGCGCGGATTTGGAGGCGGAAAGCTGCATCAGAACGGCCGAGCAGTCCTCGTCGCGCTCGAGCATCTTCCTGACACGCTCCAGATGGCCGATGATGCGCGAAAGGCGGTTGATCTGGCGCTTCTTTTCGGCAGGATCGTGGACGTGACCGTGATCCTTCGGATGGGAGTGGATCTCCGCCCCGTCGTGGGTATGGGTATAGACGTTCCCGTATGCGTCGGTATGGGTGTGTTCGTGTTGACCGCTCATCGGACAGCCCCCCCTTTAAGTGATTTTACGATCACTATAACAGAATCCGTCGGAATTTGAACCCCCCGGGGGGCTTTTTCCGGCGTTTTTTTTGTTGTAGAATAAACGCATATTTCGGAGAAACAAAATGGAAAAACAAAGCATCATCGACTTTTTCAACCGCTGCGCCCCGGACTGGGACGCCGAAATGATCCGGAACGACGCCGTCATCCGGACGATCCTCGATAATGCGGGCGTCCGCGAAGGCGTCGACGTCCTCGACGTCGCCTGCGGGACGGGCGTCCTCTTCCCGGATTACTTTGCGCGGAACGTCCGCTCCGTCACCGGGATCGACATTGCCCCCGAGATGGCGAAGCGCGCCGCGGAAAAGTTCCCCGAGGCGACGGTGATCGCCGGCGACGCGGAGGAATACCCGTTCGGCCGGTCGTTCGACGTCGTGATGGTCTATAACGCCTTTCCCCATTTCCCCGATCCTGCGCGCCTCATCGAGCGGCTCGCCGCAGTGACGAAGAAGGGCGGACGTCTCTCAATCGCCCACGGAATGAGCCGCGAAGCAATCAATGCTCATCACTCCGGCGCCGCACATCATGTTTCCAACGGCCTCCCGGAGGCGGAGAAACTCGCAAAGCTGTTTGCACCGTGGTTCGACGTCGACGTAACCGTTTCAAACGGCGAAATGTACCAGATCGCGGGAACGAAGCGATGAAGGAAACGAACGAAAAAAAGAAAACGATCCTCGTCGGGATGGCGGCGCTGCTCGTCCTCCTGGTCTTCGTGTGCCTGTTCGTCGGATCGTCCGGAATGTCCCTCGCGGAGTCGTTCGCCGCGCTGATCGGAAAGGGCAGCGACGGTGCGACGCGGATCCTCTGGCGGATTCGGATCCCGCGCGTCCTCGCGGCGCTGATCGCGGGCGCGGGTCTTTCCGTCTCGGGTCTCGTTATGCAGACGAACCTGAACAACGCGATGGCGTCCCCGTCGACGCTCGGCGTGTCGAACGCGGCCGTCTTCGGCGCAAACCTTTCGATCATCGCGTTTGCCGGCGGCTTTCTTTCGACCGGCCATAATGTCGCGAATTACGCGGCAGGCGCGAACCCGTTCGCGACGTCGCTTCTCGCGTTTTTGTTCGCGATCCTTTCGATCCTGCTGATCCTCGGGCTCTGCCGCGTCCGGTCGTTTTCGCCGAACGTCGTCGTCCTCGCGGGGATCGCGATCGGAGCCGTGTGGAACGCCGCGACGACGGTCCTCCAGTTCTACGCGACGGACGTCGGCCTTTCGGCGGCGGTCATCTGGAACTTCGGCGATCTCGGCCGCGCGACGTACCGGACGGACTGGATCATGCTCGCGGTCGTCGCGGTCGGAACGGTCTTCTTCCGCCTGATGAGCTGGCGCTACAACGCGCTTCTTTCGGGTGATGCGGCCGCGAAGAGCATGGGCGTCGACGTGGACCGGCTCCGCTTCTTCTCGCTTCTTCTCGCGTCGGTCATCACGGCCGTCTGCGTTTCGTTCCTCGGCATCATCGGCTTCGTCGGCATCATCTGCCCCCACGTGACGAAGAAGCTGCTCGGCCAGGACCACCGTGTTTCGATCCCGGCTTCCGTGCTTACGGGGAGCATCCTCCTCGTCCTTGCGGATACGGTCTCCCGAAGCATCGGAAACGGTTCCGCGCTTCCCGTCGGCGCGATCACGTCGCTCCTCGGTGCGCCGTTCTTTGTGTCGGTCATTCTGTCGAAAGGAGAGCGTCACCATGATTAACGTCGAAAACGTCTCCTTCCGCTACGGAAAACAGTCGCCCCTCGTTCTCGACGGAATCTCTCTCGCTCTCGGAGACGGCGAGATCGGGATTCTGCTCGGAAGGAACGGTTCGGGAAAAACGACGCTCTTCCGGACGCTCCTCGGCATCGAGACGCCGGAGAGCGGTTCCGTCTCGTTCGACGGGGAGGACCTGCTCCGGATGAAACGGAAAGAGCGCGCGGCTCGGATCGCCTACGTTCCCCAGCACATCCATTTCGGCGAGCTTTCGGTCTTCGACGCGATCCTCGCGGGCCGCGTCTCGCGGTTCGGTTTCCGGAGCGGAGCGGACGACGCGGAGGCGGTCGGACGGATCCTGCGGGAAACGGGGCTCGAAAGCCTGAAGGACCGGAACGCGGAACGTCTTTCCGGCGGAGAAAAACAGAAGGTCGCGATCGCGCGCGCCCTGGCTCAGGAGCCGAGGATGCTCGTTTTCGACGAACCGACGGGAAACCTTGACATCGCGAACGAGGAACTCATCCTCCGCGAGGCGAAGCGCGTCGCCCGCGAACGGAACATCACCATCCTTTCGTCGCTCCACGATCTGAACCGGGCCCTCGAATTCGGCGACCGCTTTTTCTTCCTGAAGGAGGGAAAGATCCGGTACGCGGGAGGAACCGAGACGTTCGCGGAGGACGTTATTCAAGAAATCTTTGACATCGATGTCCGGATCGTCGAACTCGACGGACGGAAGATTGTTTTGGGAGGTAAACGGAAATGAACGGAAAACGGCTGACTGCACTCATCCTTGCGCTCGTTCTTGCGCTTTCGCTCGCCGCCTGCACGAAGAAGCCCGTGCCGTCCGAACCGGACGCGCAGAACGGAACGCAGACGAAGGAGATCACGCTGACCGATCTGATCGGACGGGAGATCACCGTAACGCCGGGAAACTACGAGCGCGTCGTCTGCATCGGTGCAGGCGCACTCCGTATGTATACGTACGTCGGCGACGTTGCGCTTCTCGCGGGCGTCGAGGACATCGACAACCTTTCGGCGAAGGAGCGTCCGAAGATGTTCGACGCGGTCGCACGGCCGTATATGCTCGCTTTTTCGGACGTTTTCGAGTCGCTTCCGTCCTGCGGCGTAGGCGGCCCGAACGCCCAGACGGCCGAGGCGGAGAAGATTCTCTCCTGCAATCCCGATATCGTGATTTCCGAGTATGAGGACGTCGATAAGGAGAACGCCCTTCAGGAACAGCTCGGGGTTCCCGTCGTAACGCTCCGCACCGGACCGGACGGCGTGTTCGGTGCGGAATTCCGCGATTCGATGACGCTGCTCGGAACGATCTTCGGAAGGGAAGCGCGCGCAACGGAACTCCTGAATTACGTCGAAAAGGAAACGGAGGAGATCCGGACGCGGACGAAGGACGTCCCCGACGCGGAGAAGCCGACGGTCTATATCTGCGGCCTCGGAAACTGGGGTACGACGAACCACCTCATGACGGCCCAGAACTACAAACCGTTTGAGATCGCGAATGTGAAGAACGCCGTGACGGATCTCGGAAAGAACGGCATCCAGTCGATCGAGGCGGAAAAGTTCGTCGCTGTCGGGAAGGACGTCGACATCGTTTTCATCGACGCCGCGGCCGTGAAGAACATCAGGCCGCTCTACGCCGAGGACAAAACGCTCCTCGATCCGCTGAAGGCCTGGAAGGAGGGCGAAGCATACCTTGAAATGGCCTACAACGCGTACTACACGAATTACGAGATCGCGCTCGCGAATACGTGGTTCATCGCAAAGACGGTTTACCCGGATCGGTTCGCCGACATCGCAATCGATGCGAAACTCAACGAGATCACGAATGCGTTCCTCGGAAAGAATCTCACCGACGAGGTTTATGCAATGGGCCAGAGCTTCGGCGGCTATCAGAAGATCGATACGGGATCGTTCTTCAACTGAAACCTGGAACCGAAACGGAAAACGCTCCAAACGGAGAGGCGTGCGAAGCTCTTCTCCGTTTTTTATTCGCCCGTTTGTATACAAGCGCCTTGACGGAGGCCGCCGGAGGGAATACAATAATAATATCTTTGAGAAAGGTTGGATCACCGTATGAACGAAAAGTATAATGCGCTCTTTACGCCCTGGAAAATCGGCAACGTAGAGATCAAAAACCGCATCGTCCAGACCTCGATGGGCGGGACGTCCCTGTTCGGCTGGCTGGAACCCTGCCACTTCGACAAGGAAGCGGCGTATCACATTATGGACCGCGCCCGGAACAACGTCGGCCTCGTGCTGCCCGGTATGCAGTGCGTCTGCGATACGATGGGGATCCCGGGCCGCCACTGGCTCTATCAGAACAAGCAGATGTTCAAGGACCTCGCGGCGTGGATGCCCGAGTTCCACAAAACCGGAGCGAAGCTCTTCATCCAGCTCGCCGCGGGCTTCGGCCGTTCGATGGCCATCAACCAGATGTTCGTCGATATGCTGAAAAACAAGGCGCTCGGAGCCGTCGCGAAGGGCGTCGTCGACATCGAATACGCCTGCGCGTCCGCGTCCGAAACGCCGAACCGCTGGTATCCGGAACTGAAATCCCGCCCGCTGACCGTCGAGGAGATCCACGAAATGGTCGAAGCGTTCGCAAAGACCGCGAAGCTCCTCCAGGAAGCCGGCGTCGACGGCGTCGAGATCCACGCGGTCCACGAAGGATACCTGCTCGACCAGTTCACGATCGCCAATATGAACTACCGCACCGACCAGTACGGCGGCTCGTTCGAGAACCGCTACCGCTTCCCGGTCGAGATCGTCCAGGCCATTAAGCGCGAGTGCGGAAAGGACTTCCCGGTCGCGCTCCGCTATTCCGTCGTCTCGAAGACGAAGGGCTTCTGCCAGGGTGCCGTTCCGGGCGAGGAATTCGTCGAATTCGGCCGCGATATGGAGGAATCCGAACGCGCGATTAAATACCTCGAGGACGCCGGCTACGATATGTTCGACTGTGACAACGGAACGTACGACGCCTGGTACTGGGCCCATCCCCCGGTCTATATGCCGAAGAACTGCAACCTCTCCGAGGTCGAACACATCAAGAACTTCACGACGAAACCCGTCGTCTGCGCCGGTAAGATGGATCCGGCCGACGCCGCGGTCGAAATCGCGGCGGGTCGTCTCGACGGTGTCGGCATTGCCCGCCAGAACCTCGTCGATCCCGAATGGATCAACAAGATCCTCGAGGGCCGCGAAGAGGAGATCAAGCCCTGCATTAATTGCCACAACGCCTGCTTCAGCTTCAACAAATCCGAGGGAACGCCGAATATGCAGACCCTCGACGACTCGCTCCATCTCGCCCGCTGCGCACTGAACCCGACGACGATGCAGCACAACAAATACAAGATCGTCCCGACGAAGCACCCGAAGAAGGTCGCGATCATCGGCGGCGGCATCGGCGGTATGGAAGCGGCGCTCGTCCTGAAGAAGCGCGGCCATACCCCGGTCATCTTCGAAAAGAGCGACAAACTCGGCGGTATGTATCTCTACGCCTCCGCGATGTCCTTCAAGGAGGCCGACAAAGCGCTCCTCGAATGGTACTACCGCGAACTGAAGGCTGCGAACATCGAAGTCCGCTATAATACGGAAATCAACGTTCCCTCGATGCTCCGCCGCGAATTCCAGGAGATCATCGTCTGCACGGGCGCGGCTCCGAAGAAGTTCCCGACCCCGGGCTTCAACAAAACGATCGACTTTAAGGAACTCCTCCTCGGCGAAAAGGACCACGGCGATAAGATCCTCTTCTTCGGCGGCGGCCAGCCCTCCTGCGAAGCGGCCTACGAGATGGTCCTCCAGGGCAAACACCCGATCATCGTCGAATACGCGAACGACCTCATCGCGACGCCGGGAACGTGCCTCGCGAACGCGTCCTTCCTCCGCGAAATGCTCGCGTTCAAGAAGGTCCCGGTTTACCTCAATTCGACGATCACGGAGATCTGCGACGGCTACGTCACCGTCAAGCCGAAGAACGGCGACGCCTTCAAGGTCGAATGCGATACGGTCGTCAACGGCCTCGGCTTCGTTCCCGCTCCGATCGCACCGGACGACAAGTCCGTCTACCGCGTCGGAACGTGCGAGAAATGGGGCAACCTCCGCAACGTCATCTGGGGCGCGTGGGACGTCTGCATGCACATTTAAATCCGCAAAGAAACAACCTGAGAAACGGGACGCCTGCTTGCAAGCAGGCGTCTCTTTTGTTACAATAACGAAGAACTCGTTTGCTACAGCCTGGCTGCGGAAATAAGGAGAAAAAACATGGAAAAACTGACCGAAAAAACGTGTGTGGAATTTGCGGACGTTCTCGCATCGAAAGCTTCGGTACCGGGCGGCGGCGGAGCGGCGGCTCTCGTCGGTGCGGTCGGCGTTGCGCTCTGCTCGATGGTCGGAAACTTTACGACCGGTAAGAAAAAGTACGCGGAGTTCGAAGAGGACATCCAGCGGATGCTTGCGGACGGCGAAACGTTGCGCGGAAAGCTGATCGGGCTTGTCGAAGCCGATGCGGCGGCGTTTGAACCGCTCTCGAAGGCGTATGCGTATCCGAAGGACGATCCGAAGCGCGACGAAGTCCTCGAAGAAGCGACGATGAACGCGCTCAAGGCGCCGATCGAAATGGTCGAGACGCTCGCGAAGGTCATCGACCTCCTCGAAGAGATGCAGGTCAAGGGCTCGAAGATGCTCATCAGCGACGTCGGCTGTGGCGCGCTCTTCGCGGGTGCGGCGATGGAAGCCGCGGCGATGAACGTGTTCGTGAACACGAAGAGCCTGAAGAACCGTGACGTTGCGAAGGAAATCAACGTTCATATGGACGATCTGCTCGACGAATACCTCGCGAAAGCACGCGTGACGGCGAACAAGGTCATGCGCCAGATCCGCTGAACGAAGGGAGAAACGATGAAAAAATACCCGGAAGAACTCATCTCTTCGCTGGAGGAGAAAGCCCTCGCGCTCCGCAAAGACGTGATCGGAATGATGGGCGTCGGCGTGTCCGGCCACATCGGCGGCGCGATGTCTGCGGCGGAAATGATGGCGACGCTGTACTTCCAGCGCCTGCGTTACGATCCCAGGAATCCCCGGAAGGAAGGACGCGACCGCTTCCTTCTGAGCAAGGGTCACGCGGGGATCATCCAATACGCCTGTCTCGTCGAAGCGGGGATCCTCCCGCGGAGCGTGATGTCGACGTTTAAGGAACCGGATTCGATCCTCCAGGGTCATCCGGACGTTCTGAAAACGCCCGGCATCGAAGCGGGAACGGGCTCCCTCGGTCAGGGTCTTTCCGTCGCGCTCGGTATGGCGCTCGGTCAGAGACTGAACGGAGAGACCTCGCGGACCTACGTGATGATGGGCGACGGCGAGATCAACGAAGGCCAGATCTGGGAAGCCGCGATGGCTGCGGCAAACTTCAGGGTCGACAACCTCGTCGGCATCGTCGACGTAAACGGCCTTCAGGCGACGGGCTTCTGCAAAGACCGCTTCGATATGGGCGATCTCGCCGCGAAATGGGCGGCTTTTGGCTGGCATGTCATTTCGATCGACGGCCACGATATCCGTGCGATCCTCTCCGCGCTCGACGAGGCGGAGACGGTCAAGGGAATGCCGACGATGATTCTGATGAAAACGGTCAAGGGAAAGGGGATCGGCTTCGCCGAAAACAATCCCGGCTATCACAACACGACGCTCAACGCCGATACGTTTGAAGAGGCGATGCACGATCTTTCGAAAGGAGTGTGAACCGGATGGCCGATACGAATATGAGAAAAGCCTACGGCGATACGCTTCTCGCCCTGGGTAAAGAAAACCCGGATATCGTCGTTCTCGAGGCGGACCTCGGGAAGTCCACGATGACCCACGCGTTCCAGGAAGCATATCCCGAGCGCTATTTCGAGATGGGGATCGCGGAGGCGAATATGGTCTCCTGCGCGGCGGGGCTCGCCCAGTGCGGAAAGATCCCGTTCGTGAACAGCTTCGCCGTTTTTGCGTCCGGCCGTACGTACGACCAGATCCGCCAGACGGTCTCGATCGGCAACCTGAACGTCAAGATCTGCGGCTCCTCGTCCGGTCTCTCGGACTATGCCGACGGCGCGACCCATCAGGATATCGAGGATCTCGCGATCATGCGCGTGATCCCGAACATGCATGTCTTCTGCCCGGCGGACGCGTACGAGACGGCCTCCTGTACGCGGTATATGACGGAGATCGCGGGACCGTGCTATATGCGGACGAGCCGCGCCGAAGTTCCTCCCGTCACCCCGAAGGACGAACCGTTCTCGCCCGTTCCGCGCGTGCTGCGCGAAGGGAAGGACGTCACGGTCTTCGCCTGCGGATATATGAACAGCGTCGCGCTCGAGGCGGCGGAAAAGCTCGCCGGATCGGTCTCCGTGCGCGTCGTGAACGTTTCGACGCTGAAACCGCTCGACGAAGAGACGGTGAGACGGCTTGCCGCGGACGTGAAGTGCGTCGTGACGTGCGAGGAACACAGCGTGATCGGCGGACTCGGCTCCGCGATCGCCCAGGCGCTCGCGCGCGATCCGAAGCCGATGCGCTTCGTCGGCGTCGAGGACCGTTTCGGCTCCAGCGGACGGAATTACAACCAGTTAATCCAAAAGTATCATCTGACATCCGACGACGTATCGGATGCCGTTCAGGCACTTTTTGAAGGGAGATAACGCAATGACGAACAAGCCCGTAACCGAAATCACCAAGGAAGATTGGCTCCACGACTGCTTTCCGGAATGGGGAAAATGGCTGATCGAGGACATCAACGACACCGTCGTAAAACCGGGAACGTTTGCGGCGTGGTGGCTCGGATGCACCGGCATCTGGATTAAAACCGAAGGAAACACGAACCTTTCGATCGATATGTGGTGCGGGATCTCCCGTACGACCCACTATTCCGTTCCGAAGAATATGGCCGGCCCGAACTTCCAGCTCGGCCGTATGAACGGAAGCCGCACGATGCATATGAACCCCAGAAACATTCCTCACGTGATCGATCCGTTCGAACTCGAACATCTCGACGCCTTTATCGTCACCCACGACCACAACGACCATATGGACAAGTATTCGACCGCCGCGGTCCTGAAGAAGTTCCCGGATGTTCCGCTCATCGGACCGGAATACGCACGGAACAAATGGGTCGGCTGGGGCGTTCCCGAAGAGCGCATCCACGTCGTTCATCCGGGCGATGTCGTCACGATCGGTGACGTCAAACTCCACGTCGTAGACGCCTTCGACCGCACCGCCCTGATCACGACGCCTCCGGAAGGCTCGATCGAGGGACGGTTCCCCGGCGATATGGACGAGCGCGCCGTCAACTACGTGATCGAGACGCCGGGCGGAACGTTCTACCACAGCGGCGACTCCCACTTCTCCAACTGGTACGGCGTCCACGGCCGCGACTATAAGATCGACGTCGCGATCGCCGCATACGGCGAGAACCCGATCGGCGTGACCGACAAGATCACCGCGAACGACGTTCTCCGTATGGCGGAGGATCTCCGCTGCAAGGTCATCATCCCCGTCCACTACGACGTATGGCCGACGTTTATGGTCGATCCCGAAGAGATCATGATGATCTACGACTTCAAGAAAGACCGGCTGAAGTATCAGTTCAAGCCGTACATCTGGCAGGTCGGCGGAAAATTCGTCTATCCCGACAACAAGGACGACCTCCGTTACATGTATCCGCGCGGGTTCGAGGATGCCTTTACCGACAATCCGAACGTACCCTATAAGGCGTTCCTCTAGAGCCGGAAACGGAAGAGAAGATGAAGATCGATCGAAAAGTATTGAAAGAGGTCGTTTATCCGTACGCGGTCAGCGTCTACGAGTGCGGCGGCCGAAAGAAGGTCGTCACTGCGACCGAACTCGACGGACCGTGTTCCGCCTTCTGGACGGATACGCTGGAGGAGGAGACGCTCTGGGAAGGACAGGGCGGTACGATGAACACCTGGCAGCTCTCCGACCGCGGGGATTTCCTCGCCATCCAGCGCTTCTACAAGGGCTTTAACAGCCGCGCTTCGCGCATTGCCCGTGTGGAACCGAAGGACGGAGAATGGGTCCAGTCCGTCGTCTGCGATATCCCGTTCCTCCACCGCTTCGGTGTCGTCGGTAAGGGCGAGGACCGCTATCTGGTCTGCTGCGTTCTCTGCAGGGATAAAGAAAGCCGGGAAGACTGGTCCCAGGCCGGCTGGATCCAGGTCGCAAAGCTGCCGGAACCGGGCGAACAGCCGGAATTCCGCGTCCTGATCCCCGGGATCCACCGCAACCACGCCTTCTTCTACGGACAGTTCGACGGGACCGACCGTATCCTTGCCGGCGGCGACGAGGGCCTGTTCCAGATCGATTATCCGCGGGACGGCTCCGACTGGCGCTTTGAAAAGCTGATCGACCGGCCCGTCAGCGACGTTACGTCGTTTGACCTGGACGGCGACGGAGAGGACGAGCTCGTCACGATCGAGCCCTTCCACGGCTCGAAGGTCGTCGTCAGCAAACGCATCAACGGCGTCTGGGAGACCGTCTGGTCTTCCCCGACCTCGTTCGGCCACGCGATCTGGAGCGGAACGATCTTCGGCGAGCCCGCGTTCATCATCGGACACCGCGCCGAGGATATGTCGCTTCTGCTCTTCCGCCCGCGCGGCTGGAAGGAAGGCAAGCTCGCGATGGACATCACGGTCCTCGACCAGTGGGAAGGCCCGACGAACGTCGCCGTCGTACACGGCGATAAGAAGGAACAGGTCTTCTCCTGCAACGGTGCGAAAAACCGCATCGTCCTGTATGAACTGACGGAATGAAACGGATTGCGACAGAACCGAAAACGCTTCTTACGAAAGCCATAGCCCTGCTTCTCGCAACGGCTGTGGCTTTTTCCGCAGCCGGCTGTGCAAAGCGGGGAGGGACGGATGCGGACACGCCGTCCGTAACGCCGCCCGCTTCGGGGCCGCTTCCGGTCACGCTTACCGTAACGTACGCGATCGAAACGGAACTCGAGGGAGAAACGTGCATCGACCGCATCCGGCCGGTCCTCGCAGTACCGGAGGAGACGGCACTTCTCTGCCCGGCGCTTCCAGCCGCGATCGAAGAGTGGAACAGACGGACGGAGGCGGAGCTCCGCAAAATGACCCCGAAACCGGCGGAGGACGGTAACGGGCCGGTGACGCTCCGTGCGACGGCGTTTCTCGCCGCGTCGGACACGGCGGATGTGACGGTCGTCCTGAAAACCGAGACCGCTGCGGGCGGCGGCGCTCCGGAACCCCTTTATTCGGCCGTGATCGTCGATCCTGCGAACGGAACGGTGAAAGACTACTCAGACATCGTTCCGGACGAAAAAACGCGTGAGGCGGCGATTAGGGACCTTCTCGCAAGTGCGGAAAAAACGGGCGTACAGGACCGCCTGATCCGCGACGCGGCGAACGAAGCGGCTCTCGAAACGATTGCGGGTCTTACGCTCCACGAGCGGGTCTGCCAGCTCTTCATCGTCCTGCCCCAGCATCTTTCCGGCTCCCTCACGAGCTATGGCGACGATCTCGTACAGGGCCTCCGGGAGTATCCGGTCGGCGGAGTCCTTTTCGTAACGAACAACATCCGGGATGCGGAGAACACGCTGAATATGACGCGCGTCATCAAGGAGCAGTCGAAAATCCTTCCGTTCCTTTCGGTCGACGAGGAAGGCGGCCGCGTTGCGCGGCTTTCCGGAAAGCCGAATACGGTAAAGCTCGAGCCGATGTACAGCTACCGGAACGAGGGGAGCGGCGTCGCCTACGAGAACGCCCGGCGGCTCGCCTATAATCTCCACGCCTACGGGTTCAACCTCGATTTCGCGCCCGTTGCGGACGTCTGGTCGAACCCGGTCAATACGGTGATCGGCGACCGCGCCTACAGCGACGATCCGGAAAAGGCGGCGGAACTCGTCGCGGCCGCAGTCCGCGGCTTCCGGGATGCGGGCGTGTTCTGCTGCATCAAACATTTCCCCGGTCACGGCGATACGGCGGAGGACAGCCACACCGGCGCGGCGACTGTGACGAAGACGCTCGAAGAGCTCCGCGCGGCGGAGTTTCTTCCGTTCGAAAGCGGGATCGATGCGGGCGTCGATATGGTCATGATCGGCCATCTCTCGTGCCCCGAAATCGATGATGTTCCCGCATCCGTTTCGAAGAGGATCGTGACGGGGATCCTCCGGGAGGAACTCGGATACGACGGCGTCGTTCTGACTGACAGCCTCCATATGGGCGCTGTCGCGGCGACGGACCCGGCGGAGCTCTCTCTCGCGGCGTTCGAGGCCGGTTCGGATATCCTCCTGTCCTCGGACGACTTCAAGGCTTCGATCGAGGCATTCAAAAAAGCGCTCCGGAACGGAACGCTTTCGACGGACCGCCTGAACGAATCCCTCGTCCGGATCCTCCGCTTAAAGCAGAGAATCCAGTAGCGCCCCGCCGCAGGGGCTGCGGAAATGTTTGCGGAGAAGCGTGGGAAACCATCCCTTCGACCGAACAGAAACATCGGAAATGAAAACCCGGGGTCGCTGCAGCCCCGGGTGTTTTCATCCGATGTTTGTGAAGGAGAAGTCGATGGTTCCAGCGACGCAGCCCTACATTTCCGCAGCCTCTGCGGCGGGGCGTTGCCGGACCCGCTTTATGCGAGGAATCCGTTGATGATCTCCTCTTCGGCTTCGTGCTCGGTCAGCCCGAGCGTCATCAGCTTCGTGATCTGTTCGCCGGCGATCTTGCCGATCGCGGCTTCGTGGACGAGCTGGGCGTCGACGTTCCTCGCCTCAAGGGAGGGGACGGCGAGGATCCGGCCTTCATCCATGATGATCGAGTCGCATTCGGTGTGGCCCTTGCATGGAGCGTCGCCGATGATGCAGGCGTCGAATTTCTGGAAGGAACGATCGCGCGCGACGGAGCGCGAGACGACGTCCGCACTTGCGCCTTCGCCGAGAAGCGTAACGGTATACGTGCTCAGGGCGCTTTGTTCGCCGTGTGTCATCAGACGCTCCCGGACGACGAGCCGGGCGTCTTTTTTCAGTTCCGCGATCGTCGTGCGCTCGGTGGAGTCGACGCCTTTGATCTGGACCATTTCCATCTCGACGACGCTGCCTTCTTCCTGGTAGACTTCGGTCACGGGGTTGAGGATCCGCTTTCCGAGACCGTCGCCGGAACCGTAGTGTTTTTCCACGTAACGGATCTTTGCATTCTTTCCGACGTAGAAGCGGTGAACGCCGTCGTGTTCGGAGTCCTGCGTACCGCAGTTGTCGATGCCGCAGCCCGCGACGATCGTGACGTCCGCTCCTTCGCCGATGTAGAAATCGTTGTAGACGGTTTCCTTAAGACCGCTCTCCGAGAGGACGACCGGGATGTGGACGCTCTCATTTTTCGTACCGGGTTTGATGCGGATATCGATGCCGGAAACGTCGGTCTTGGACTGGATGTCGATGTTCGCGGTTGAGTTGCGGCCGGCAAGCTCGGAGTTTGCGCGGAAATTATAGGCGCCGATCGGGACCTTGTGGAGGCCCGCCACCTCGGCGATGAGTCGTTTTTGAATTTCGGTCAGTTCTGCCATCGGTCCGGTCCTCCTTTACCGCATTCTCGCACAGAGATCCTGAGACGCCTCGGTTCCCATGATCGACGGGAGAATCTCCTCGCGCGGGCCCGAGCGCTCAATCGTTCCCGCCGAGAGCACAGCGATCTCGTCGGCGATCCTGAGGATGCGTTCCTGGTGGGAGATGATGATCATCGAACTGTCCGCGATCTCGTCGCGCATTTTCTCGAAGACGCGGATCAGGTTCTGGAAGCTCCAGAGGTCGATCCCGGCTTCGGGCTCGTCGAAGACGGAGAGACGGTTCTTTCGTGCGAGAACGGTCGCAATTTCGATGCGCTTCAGCTCACCGCCCGAGAGCGAATCGTTCGTTTCGCGGTGGATGTAGTTCTGTGCGCAAAGGCCGACCTCGGAGAGATAGTCGCACGCCTGGAACATCGTGATCTTCTTTCCGGAAGCGATCCGGAGGAGATCGTAGACGGTAATGCCTTTGAAGCGGACGGGCTGCTGGAAGGCAAACGCGATGCCGAGTTTTGCGCGTTCCGTCACGCTCATCCCGGTGATGTCCGATCCGTCGAAGAGGATCGAGCCTCCGGTCGGCTGTTCGATGCCCATAATGAGTTTCGCGAGCGTCGACTTTCCGCTCCCGTTCGGACCCGTTATGACGGTGAACTTCCGGTCGGGGACGGTCAGGTTCACATCATGCAGGATCGTTTTTTCGGTTCCGTCTTCGTCCTTTACGGCGAACGACAGGTTCTTGAGTTCGAGCAAAATGAGGTTCCTCCTTGGTTTGGTTCCGTAAATCCACAGGATGTATTCCCGTTTTTCGACGGTTTTAACAGGAAAACACGCCGGAGATTTCCGGCGTGTTTTGCGTTTTGATCAGAACGCTGCGTAGACCTTCCGGAGCGTCCGGATGAGCGGCGTTGCGAGAATCGTGACGACGAAGTTCGACGCGGCATGGATCAGATCCCAGGGAAAGCCGGCGGCGATCCACGCGATCATCCCGCGGAACGAGAGCCCGAACATCAGAGCCTGGTAGGGAGCATAGAGCGTTCCGTACAGAAGGCCGTGAAGTCCTGCGGCCGCCATGTAGATCAGGGGCTCCCACTTCGGAGGGAGTTCCTCCGGGAGGAGCATCACGGCGCCCCAGAGGACGGTCCAGAGGTAGAGGTACGGGGGCCACCACATCGAAAACCCGTTGAACAGTCCCGTGAGGAAGACGAACGTATAGATGATCCAGAGCGCTTTCTTCCGGAAGACGCGCGTAAAAGCGACTGTAAAGCAGGCGAGGAGATGGACGTTCGGCAGAAACTCAAGCGCCATCTTCGAGACGTACATCACCGCTCCGAGCATCGCGAAGAGGGCGAGCTCCTTGAGAGAAAGGCCCGTCTCAGCGCTATTTTTCGGGCTTGAAGGCATAGACGGATCCGTCCTGGATCGGCGTGGAATCGACGCCGGTCATCGCGTATTCACCGTCGACGTAGAACGCCCAGT
>Ga0079305_1000957_pt1 | contig 46109 bp, 64 predicted proteins | sample LMS_cellobiose_e_FD_79183 | JGI IMG/M metagenome (GOLD analysis project Ga0079305, IMG submission 79183) | Rumen-fistulated moose microbial communities from Alaska, USA - LMS_cellobiose_enrichment | ecosystem: Host-associated > Mammals > Digestive system > Stomach > Rumen fluid ... | reverse complement strand
TTAAGAGCCTGCTGCATTGAGTAGATGATCTGTACAGGAGGTGTGAAGTTCATCTCGCCCTTCTCCTTGAAGTAGCTGTACTGTCTCCACAGGTTGCAGTAATAGCTTCTTGGCTTGTAGTCTTTTGTCTTCTCGATCTCAGAAACTTTTCCGATGAGGAATGAGCATCCTGTGAATGCGTTGATACCCTTCTGGCTGGATGCCATACAGAAGTCGATGTTGTCCTTGTATACGTCGATTGGGATGATTCCCAGTGTGGATGTGGTGTCGGAGATGAAGATCTTTCCATACTTGTGAGCGATGGCACCAACCTCTCTGATTGGGTTGCAGAGTCCTGTTCCTGTCTCCTGGTGAGCCATGTAAACAGCTGCTACGTCGTCTTTGTTTGCAGCAAGAGTCTTCTCTACTACATCAAGGTCCGGGAGTGTCAGAATGTCGAATGCGCAGTTTACAACAGGAATTCTGTAGTACTCAGCTGCCTGCATTGCTCTGTCATTGTAGAAACCATTGTTGACAATCATGATTTTCTTTCCGTCAGGAATAAGAGATCCAACAGCAACGTCGATACAGATTGAGCCGGAACCAGCGAAGAGTGTTGCTACATATTCGCCTTTCTTTCCGTGTACGATCTTTACAAGGTCATCAGCAACTTTTCTTGTGATAGCTGCGAATGAGCCTTCTCTGTGGCAGATATCTTCCTGAAGCAGGGAAGCCTTAACTGTCTTTGTTGTTGTTGAAGGACCTGGGTTCAGAAGGATAGTCTTCTTGATTGTCTTTGAAATTTTCTGTTCCTTTAATTTCATAAGAACTTCTCCTCTTTTTATGCAGTTTTTAAAATCCTAAAATGGATAACTTTATTCCATTCTATCATTTTAAAAAGTTACGTCAATCTGAAATTAACTTTATTAATGAAATATTTTCATTTTTTTTTAATTTTTTATGAAATTTTGGCTTTGAATAATAGCGAGATTGGAGATATTAGATATGCAAAAAATTGTTAAAAATCGGTAAAAATAAGAAAAACATCTGAGATTTGAAAAAATGTTTTCTTCTATTAATTCTTTTACGTTGCCTGGTTTTTGGGGGTTTTTCGAAGCCGATTCAGGGTCTGAGAATGCAGAATGTTGATATATTAGAGACTTTAGAGAAAATTAATAAAATATTTTTGTTAATATTGTGTAAAAAGAAAATTTTGTTCTTGACAATTTGTTATAGCGTGGTAATATCAAAAATACAGAATTAAATTTCTGGCACCACGTTGTTGGTGAAAAAAATTTTTAGGAGAGAAAAATGAAAAGAAGTATCGTACTTGCTCTTTGCTTGATTCTCTGCGCTTCCATGGCTTTCGCTAATGGCGCTGCTGAAGGTGCTGCCGGCGGAAACAAGGCTATCATGGGAACATCAAGCTTAGGCGGATCCTGGTATCCTACAGGATCAGCTATCGCAGGTCAGGTTATGACCCACACAGATTCTATTATCACTGCACAGGCTACTGGCGGTGGAACAGAGAACCTGAGACTTATGATGCAGAACCAGATGCAGATCGGTCTGTTCGAAACCAACGTAACATTCTACGCATACCGCGGAGAGAAACTGTTCGCTGGACAGAAATATGCAGATCTGAGATTCTGTGCTAACCTTTACCCACTGGTATTCCAGGCACAGGTACAGAAGGCATCAAAATTCAATACATTCCAGGACTTCTGCGCTGCAAAAGCTAGCTTCTCACCAGGATCCCCAGGATCTGGAGACGAGATTGCATGGCAGGAAATCTTTGATGGCGCATTCAACTGCGACTATAAGACCCTTGGATGGAAGCCACTTTCCCACAACGAAAGAGTTATGGCATACCAGGACAGACTTCTTGATGGTATCGGATATGAGACATCTGTACCAGCAGGTGCTATTCTTGAGTCCTCCGCTCAGATTCCTCTGAGACTGCTTGCTATCGGCGGAGCAGAGAGAGACGCTCTTATGGCTAAGTATCCTTGGTTCGGTAAGTGGACAATCGCTGCTGGAACATACAATGGACAGGACACTGACATTGAGACTGTAACAACAGGTACATGTCTTGGTGCTGACGTTAACAACGCTTCTGAGAAAGTTGTTTACGACATGGTATCCACCATTTACGGACCTGGCCTCAAGGCTATCCAGTCTGTACACTCATTCACACCTTACATCACTCTTGACATCGCTCTTGATGGAAAGGGAGAGATTCCTCTGCACCCAGGTGCTGAGAAATTCTACAAAGAGAAAGGTTTGATCAAATAAGTTTTGGTACTTAGGTGAACAAGGGGAGTGCGTCTGAGCAATCAGATGCACTCCTTTATGTTCATTTGTTTTACAACATTGTTTCTACAAAATACGATTAACTAGGAGATTATGAATGGGGGACAATAACGAATATTTGAAGGACGTCGCCGACCAGCTTAAAGGAATGGACGAATCAGCCAGAAAAGAAGCTGCGGAGATGGCCAAAAAGGCGGAGGAAATGGACAAAGCCCTTTCCGGATACCGCGATAACAAAAAAGCTATTCTTAAATTGATTTCTGTTGTCGCAGTATGTTTCGCTCTTTTCCACTTCTATACAGGTGGATTTGGAATGTTTACCGCAATCAGACAGAGAGCTATCCACTTGGCATTTGCTCTTTGGATCTGTATGATGAGATATTCTTCAAACAAGAACGCAGGATCAAAGGTTGAGCCTTGGCTGCCGCACTTCTTCCTGTGGATTATGATAATGGGAACAATCAATATTCCTATTATTTATTATGCAAGAAAAGCACGTGTCAACATGACTGCTGTTTGTCTTGTAGTAGCTATTATCTGTATTGCAGCTGCTTTCGTCAGCAGAACACTTACCCTTAAGGCTAGAAAGAAATCTGGAAAGGAAATTGAGGACGGACCAATGTGGTACGACTGGATTTTCCTTGTTATGGCAACTGCAGGCTGTATCTATATGGCACTTCAGACAGACAAGATTCTCCAGAGAGCTGGTATTGTATACTGGTACGACCAGGTATTTGCCCTCTACCTCCTGGTAACAACTATTGAGGCAACAAGACGGTCTATCGGTAAGGTCCTTATGTGGATCGGTATCTTCATGCTGCTCTACTGCCGCTTTGGTTTCCTCTTCGGTGGAATCTGGAACCATCCAGGATTCAGCTTCGCTATGATCACCAGACACTTCGTTCTTACAGACGCTGCACTGTGGGGAACTCCTATCGGAGTATCTGCAAGTTACATCTCACTGTTCTTGCTCCTTGGTGCTGCTCTTCACGCAACTGGTCTTGCAGAGCTTCTGCTTAAGGTTGCAAAGGGTCTCGTAGGACACTTCGTAGGTGGTCCTGCAAAGATGGCTGTAGTTGCATCTTCTATGTTCGCTATGATCTCCGGATCTTCAACATCCAACGTTGCAACCACTGGTGTTATCACCATTCCTCTGATGAAGAGAACTGGTATTCCTGCAGCCCTGGCTGGAGCTACTGAGGCTTCCGCTTCTATGGGTGGTCAGGTAACTCCTCCTGTAATGGGTGCTGTAGCATTCATCATGGCAGAGTTCCTTGGAATCAGCTACATCTCTATCATCACAGCAGCAGCTATCCCAGCTCTTCTGTACTATGTATCTGTATTTACAATGATTCACTTCGAGGCACATAAGATCGGAGCATGGGGACTTAAGAAGTCTGAGATCGACCCGACCTGGAAGCACGACCTTGTTACTAAGGGATACCTTATCCTTCCTGTAGTAATGCTGGTTTACATGCTGGTTAAGGGTTATACTGCAATGGCTGCATGTTTCTATTCATTCCTCGTTGCAGTTGCACTTTCCTTCATCAGAAAGGACACAAGACTCAACCTGGCTAAGTTCAAGGGAATCTTTGAGCAGGCTGGTATGACACTGTGTGTAGTAGCTGTTCCATCCGCTATCGCAGGATTCGTAGAAGGTACAGCAACTCTTACAGGTCTTACTCCTCATATCACCAAGGTTCTTACTGAGCTTTCACACAGTAACCTTATCCTGACACTTATCATCACAATGCTTATGTGTCTGGTTCTTGGTATGGGTGTTCCTACTGTAGCTAACTACATCCTGATGACAATCATGACAGTTCCTACAATGATTTCTGTAGGAGTTTTGCCACTGGCAGCTCACCTGTTCTGCTTCTACTTCGGTATTATGTCAGAGCTTACACCTCCAGTAGCTATTACTTCTTACACAGCAGCAGCTATCGCTGGTGCACCATTCTGGCCAACAGCATTCAATGCGGTCCGGCTGGCAGCGGTTGCATATATCGTACCATACATCTTCGTATTCAACACATCACTGCTCCTTGGTACACAGCCATTCACACCACACCTGTTCATCGTTATTATCACCGCAGCTCTGGGCTCACTGAGCTTCGCTATCGGTATGGCAGGCTTCATCAGAAGAAAGATGTTCCTTATCGAGCGCTTCGCAATCTGTGGATTTGCAATCCTGCTGATCGTTCCAACAACAGTTACCGACCTTATCGGTCTCTTTGGAATCGGTTTCATCTTTGCAATGCAGTGGATTTATAAGAAGAACCCGAAGAACTACATCCCACCTGTTAAGCCAAAAGAAGCTGCTTGATAGATGTCAAGTTTTTCAAGGCCTCCCGCAAGGGAGGTCTTTTTTTTTGTCTTATAATCTGATATACTTTTCTTATCCGCATACATGGAGTTACTACATGAGGACAGAAGTTTACTATAGAGACCCTGCTATAGACGGCAGGGCAAAGAAGGTGCTGTCTGCACTTAGACAGAGCATCGACAGCCGTATTCAGAACGTGGCAATGGCAGATGTGTATCTGACCAAGGATATTCAGGGACTTACCCCGGAACTTGCAGCTTTTCTTTTTTCCGATTCGGTGGCACAGCGTACTGCAATCGATTCTCCTGTGGCAGATGGGACGCTGCTTCCAGAGTGGAAATATATAGTGGAGGTGACTTACCGTCCTGGTGTCACAAATCCTACTGCAATTACTGCACGCAAATCTATTGAGACAGCGCTGGGCAGAAAGCTGGAAGCAGGCGAGATGGTGCAGACTGCAGTGCAGTATCTGATAGAGTCTCCAGAGCTGAGCAAGGAACAGATTGCCTCTATGCAGGCATCTTTTTACAATCCTCTGGTGCAGCAGGCTGAGTTTATCTCCAGAGAGGAGTGGAAAACCAGAAAGCTTCCTCCGTTCTATCCTTATAAAGTGGCTTCCAGCGAGGCAACTATAAAAGATTTTGACCTGGCATCCATGGATGATGATGCGCTTGTCAAGCTTTCAGAAAGCAGACTTCTGGCACTGAACCTTGAGGAGATGAAATCTCTTAAAAAATATTTTGCAGACCCAGAGACCCTCAAGGCCCGGAAGAAGGCTGGCATGGGAAATGCTACCGATGTAGAGCTTGAGATGATAGGACAGACCTGGTCTGAGCACTGCAAGCACAAGATTTTCAGTGCAGACATTGACTACGAAGATACCGAGACTGGGACTAAGGAACACATCAAATCTCTCTATGCTTCTTACATAAAAAAGACTACAAAAGATCTGTGGGATAAAAAGCCTTTCCTACGCTCTGTATTCAGCGACAACTCCGGTGTTGTAGAATTTGATAAGGACAACCTGGTGTGCTTCAAGGTGGAGACCCATAACTCTCCATCGGCATTGGATCCATACGGTGGTGCTATAACAGGAATTGTAGGTGTGAACCGGGATATAATCGGAACTGGAAAAGGGGCACGCCCTTTCTTTAACACCGACTTCCTCTGCTTTGGAAATCCTGATACTCCAGATGAGGATATTCCTTCTGGTCTGCTTCATCCAAAAGCTGTAATGCGGGGTGTTCACCATGGTATCATTGATGGCGGAAACCAGTCTGGAATTCCTACTGTGGCAGGTGGCTTCCTCTTTGACGACTCATACACAGGCAAACCTCTTGTGTTCTGTGGAACAGGCGGTATCATGCCTTCATCTCTGGCAGGGGAGGGAACTTGGATAAAACATATAAATCCAGGTGATAAAGCTGTGATGATAGGTGGCCGAATTGGAAAAGACGGTATCCACGGTGCTACATTCTCTTCCCTGGTGCTGGACGAGGCTTCCCCGGTATCTGCAGTGCAGATCGGAGACCCTATAACTCAGAAGAAAATGAGCGATTTCCTTATGGAGGCCAGGGATATGGGACTTTATCAGGGAATCACCGACAATGGTGCCGGCGGTCTTTCCTCATCGTTGGGAGAGATGGCAGAATACTCTGGCGGTATTGTCATAGATTTGGATAAGTGTCCGCTTAAATATCAGGGTCTTGCCCCATGGGAGATTCTGGTATCTGAGTCTCAGGAGCGGATGAGCCTGGCAGTGGAGGAAAAAAATCTTAAGGCTTTCCTGGACCTGGCTGCAAAGCGGGATGTGGAGGCCACAGTGGTAGGCGAGTTCAACGATTCAGGCTACATAAGTATCCTGGGGGGTGGAAAGCTTGCAGGATACCTTTCTATGGAATTCCTGCACAAAGGGCTTCCGTCCATGCATCTTAAAGCTGTGTGGAAACGGCCTGCCTCCCCAGAGGTTGAGCTTGCAGAAGAAGATCCAAAGGAACTGCTTATAAAAATCTTGGGAGACCCCAATGTATCATCCCGTGAGACACTGGTGCGGCAATATGATCACGAAGTAGGTGCTGTGTCTGTAGTCAAGCCTTTTGTTGGCAAGAACTCCGATGCTCCATCAGACGGTGCAGTGCTTAAGCCGGTATACGGCAGCAGGAAAGGGGTGACAGTGACCCATGGAATCTGCCCGCGGGTAGGGGACTGGGATACCTACAACATGGCTCAGTGTGCAGTGGATGAAGCTTTCAGATCCCATATCGCATTGGGTGGCGACCCAGAGAGTGCATCGGTGCTGGACAACTTCTGCTGGCCCGATCCTGTCAAATCAGAAAAAACCCCGGATGGAGAATATAAGCTGGCCCAGCTGGTAAGGACCTGCAAAGGGGTCAACAGCATCTGCTTAGACTATGGTTTGCCACTTATCTCCGGCAAGGACTCCATGAAAAACGATGCCAGCATGAATGGCAAGAAAGTTTCTGTACGGCCTACACTGCTTATCTCTCTGATGGGTATGATAAAGGATACAGAGAAGGCTATGACATCAGACTTCAAGGCACCTGGAGATGTAATCTACATCCTGGGTAAGACTACTGGAGAGCTGGGCGGATCAACTTATGAGAAGATGACAGGAAAGAACTTAGGTGCTTCTCCAAGTGTAGATTCAAAAGGTGCATTCAAGATGTACAGCCAGCTTGCAAGTGCTATAGAGAAGGGTCTGGTTGCCTCCTGCCACGATATGTCGGATGGTGGTCTGGCTGTGGCTCTGGCCGAGAGTGCTATGGGAGGAATGTGTGGCTGCGAGCTGGATCTGGCAGCTGTATCAGGAGCTGACACACTGGATGATACCAGAGCTCTGTTTGCAGAGTCTCCATCCCGGTTTGTGGTATCGGTAAAGAAAGAGAATGCAGCTGAGTTTGAGAAGGTTATGGCAGGTGCTCCATGCAGCAGGGCAGGGGTTGTGAATAATACCGATAAAGTGGTATTCAAACGTAATAATAAAACTATTTTGGCAATAACATGTTCTGAAATATGTGATGCTTGGAAGAGGGAAATATAATGGCAAAGGTAGCAATTCTCACAGGATATGGTATAAACGCAGACAACGAGCTTAAAGAGGCATTTCTACGCTCCGGTGCAGAGCAGGCTGACAGAATACATATAAACGATATGATAGAGAAGCCCGAGGTGCTGGACAGCTATCAGATATTAGGATTTCCCGGCGGCTTCTCCTTCGGCGACCATCTGGGGAGCGGCCTGGTCATGGCACACCTTTTCAAGCAGAACCTTAAGGCTGCATTGGATAAGTTCATAGCCCAGGGCAAGCTTATCATCGGTATATGCAACGGTTTCCAGGTGCTGGTCAAGATGGGAGTGCTTCCTAACTTTGATGGAGCATGGACACAGGAAGTATCACTTATCCACAACAACACAGGTGTGTTTGAGAACAGCTGGCTGAATGTCCGCTTTAACCCAGATTCTCCATGTGTATGGACCAAGGGGCTTAAGGAGATGGATATTCCTATCCGTCATGGCGAAGGAAGATTCATAACCAAGGACAAGGCTGTGCTTGATAAAATAAAAGCACTTCATCTTGATACTGTAATCTATAACGACAGAAACCCTAACGGCTCTGAGTGCGACATAGCAGGAATAACAGACACCACAGGACGAATACTTGGTCTTATGCCACATCCAGAGGCTTTCCTGACACCAGAGAACCATCCACTCTGGAGAAGAGAAAAGATAACAGAAGCCGCAGGACTAAAACTCCTGAAAAACGGAGTAGACTATATTAACTCAAGGAAAATAAAATGAAAAAAATCATTGAGAAATGGGTTGGTACCAGCCTTATCCTCCGAATCTTTGTAGGTCTGGTGCTGGGTGCAGTTTTGGGACTTCTGGTTCCTCAGGCAGAGGCAATAGCAATTCTGGGCAGCGTATTTGTAGGAGCTCTTAAATCAATAGCTCCTGTCCTGGTTTTCCTGCTGGTGACAAGTGCTCTTTCCAGGGCTCATTCCCATATCGGCAAAAGGTTCAGTTCTGTAATTGCCCTGTATATGATGAGCACACTTATTGCTGCTGTAGTATCAGTATTTGCCAGCTTTGTGTTCCCGGTGCGGATTACATTTACAACATTGGCTACTGCCGAACCTCCTCAGGGACTGGCCGAAGTAATGCGGAACCTGGTGCTGAACATGGTTACAAACCCAGTCTCTTCTATTTCCAATGCAAACTATATCGGCGTTCTGTTCTGGGCTGTGGTGGCAGGTTTGTGTTTAAAAATGACAGCATCTGAAAATACCCTGAATCTGATTTCTGAACTTTCAAACTGTGTCTCGCTTATAGTGCGGTGCATTATACAGTATGCCCCATTCGGTATTCTGGGACTTGTATTCGCCTCTGTATCGGAGAGCGGTCTTGAGATATTCACCGATTATGGCAAGCTCCTGGTAGTGCTGGTAGGAAGCATGTTCTTTGTGGCCCTGGTTGTTAACCCTGTGATTGTAGCTCTGTTTCTACGCCGCAACCCTTATCCGCTGGTGTTCAAGTGTCTTAAGGAGAGCGGACTTACTGCGTTCTTTACCCGGAGTTCTGCAGCCAATATTCCTATAAATATGCAGCTGTGCGAGCGGCAGGGGCTGGAGAAGGACTTTTACTCAGTAAGCATCCCTCTGGGTGCCACTATCAACATGGACGGTGCTGCTGTGACAATCACAGTCATGACACTTGCTGTCTGCAATACTATGGGAATTGCTGTAGATATTCCTACCGCAATCCTCTTAAGTGTGCTGGCTACATTGGGTGCCTGCGGTGCCTCTGGTGTGGCAGGCGGATCGCTCCTCCTTATTCCTCTGGCCTGCTCCCTCTTCGGCATCAACAATGATATTGCAATGCAGGCTGTAGCTGTAGGCTTTATCATCGGAGTAGTGCAGGATTCTGTAGAGACAGCCCTGAACTCAAGCGGCGATGTACTCTTTACTGCCACAGCTGAATACTACGAGCGGAGAAAAACTGGAAAAGCCATGAATTATTTAGGCAAGGGAGAATGATCTGGGAATTTACGGAGGGAAAATGGCAGTATCGCTTTCTTCGATATTAAAAAATTCAGAACTTTCTTTAAAGCAATTTACAGAAAAATATAAAGCTGAACTTGAAAAAAGCATAGAGTATAAAGATATTGGAGAAGGCGTAAAGCCGTATGCAAAATGTATTCTCCGCGGAAAAGACATCTTCATGAAGCCCGAAGAAGTTGTCAGACAGCTTTTTGCACGGAAGCTCATAGAAGAGTATGGATATCCAAAAGATAATATAAGTTTTGAAAAGCCTGTAAAATCAGTAGGAAGAACAAAATCAGACACCGACTTTGCTGATATAGTTGTTTTCACAGACAGTTCAAAAGAAAAAGCATACATTATTTTTGAAATAAAACGTCCGGAAGAAAAGAATATAGAAGAACAGAAAAAACAGCTTGAAAGCTATTGCCTAGTGGAAGGAGCAAGTATTGGTGCCCTGATAAATGGAGATGACATAGAACAGTTTTATGTGAACAACATAGATAAAGAGACCAAGACCCATACGTTAAAAGACATACCTAAACTGCCAAAATATGGTGAAACGTTAGATGATATTTTAAATGCCCGTTTTACCTTCAAAAGCCTCATTTTAAATGACAGACTCCGCAATGAAACATTAAAGAAAATCATAAAGGATCTGGAACAACGTTTTTCTGCTAACGACTCAAGCGATAAAAGTTTTGATGAAATATTAAAACTTATTTATTGCAAGTTGTTTGATGAATTTAATCACAGCGATGATGCTGATTTTGTATCCCGAAATGTTAAACGGCGGCTTAAAAAAGATAATGGCATCACCTATTACGAGGCTTTGGAAGAAATAGCTGATGATGATTTCAGCCTTATGGAATTCAGGGCAAAACATTCCGAAGATGAAAAAGTTGTTTTTGACAGGATATCGGCCTTGTTTAAAAATGCCCAGAATCATTGGAAAGGTGCCTTTGCCCCTAATACCGTTCTCAATATGCAACCAAGTACTGTCAAATCCTGTGTATTGGAATTTCAGAATGTTAAACTTTTCAATTCAAACCTTGAGGTTGTGGATGAAGCCTTTGAATATTTGGTGAATAAGAACCAGAAAGGGGAAATGGGACAATACTTTACCCCGCGGTATGTGATTGATATGTGTGTCCGCATGCTGAATCCTAAAAAAGAAGAAACCATGATAGACACTGCAAGTGGTAGCTGCGGATTCCCTATGCATACAATACTTCACGTATGGGACAAGTTTGATAACCTGACTGCAAAGCGCCAGCCGTGGGAGACAGACTATGTCCGAGATAAAGTATTTGCCATAGATTTCAGCGAAAAGGCTGTAAGAGTAGGTAAAATACTGAATATTATCACGGGAGATGGGCATTCCAATGTCCTGTACCTCGACACTCTTAATTATTCACGTTGGGAATCCCAGTTCAAAAATGACACTGGCTGGTGGGCAAAATATAATGAGGGTTTTACACGGCTTGAAAACTTATGTGCTGATGGAAAAAAGTATTCGCATTTCAACTTTGATATCCTTATGGCAAATCCTCCTTTTGCAGGTGACCTTGACGATAAGAAAATACTTGGGCAGTACGAACTGTCTAAAAATTCAAAAGGACAGATTCAGAATAAGGTTGGACGCGATATCCTTTTTATTGAACGTAACCTGAATTTCCTTAAGCCGGGTGGACGAATGGCAATAGTTCTGCCACAAGGTCGCTTTAATAATTCAAGCGATAAATACATCAGGGATTATATTGCAGATAAAGCCAGGATTCTGGCTGTAGTAGGACTGCATGGAAATACATTCAAGCCGCATACTGGAACAAAAACCAGTGTTTTGTTCATCCAGAAATGGACAGATAAGGATGGCATAAATCCCAAGAAAGATGATTACAATATCTTTTTTGCTACCATGCAGGAACCCAGCAAAGATAATTCTGGAGATAAAATATATGTCACAGAACACTATTATGAGGTAAAAAAGTTTACCTATAAAACATCAGAAAAATATTATTTGGGTACTGAAGAACTTTCGAAGGACGAATATGATGCAGCTGTTACAGATGACAAGAAGAAAAAGCAGTGCAAAATAAAAATTATACCTACTGTTCTTACAGCCTCAACTAATTACAGGGAAGATGAGTTTGAAGAGAAATTTGGCACCAAGGATGCAGACAGTCAAAAGACATGGATCCAAAAAGCAGTGCAGTTTGTGCTTAAACCAGTCAAAAAGGATAAAAAGCAGGAAGAAAACCTGAAAAGCCATATTTCTGTTGATGAATATCTGGCACTCCAAGAAGAAACAAAACAAAAATATAAAGAAGTTCCTCAATTAGGGACAAATGTCAATGACCCGATTGATAATGGAACTTATACTACTCTTTCGGCCTTGGCTAAGAAGTTCTATCTTCCTGAAACCGATGTGAGCGAGCGGACAGAGCGTGTAAAAGATACCCATGGACATATTTTTGTCAGGCATGACCTTTTCAACCATGATCCGGATTTAAAACCACAAGGTAGATACTGCAAAGACGGCATAGCCGAAGCCTTTGCAGAGTTTGCAAAGAAAGAGGGCTTAAGTTTTTTCTGAATTGCCCTTTTGACGAGGCAAAGTACAATGCTTTGTTAAAAGGGCTGGAAGTAAGTGAGGTTAGGTTTTCTGGGTTGAATGACGAGCATAGAATTGATGCTGAATGTTATAGAAAGTCTTTCTTGCAATTTGAAAAAGCTATTTGCGCAAAGAAATATACGACCGTTGGTGATGTTGCCCGCTTTTTGATAGGTCCTTTTGGCTCTGCATTTGATACTGCGAATTACATTGAAAATGGCAAATATCGCTATGTGCGTGGTCAAGATGTAAAACCATTCATCTTAAAAGATGATGATTGTCGATATGTTCCGGAAGCAGATTTTAATCGTCTGTCTAAATATGCTTTAAAAGAAAACGATGTACTCGTTTCTGTTGTTGGAACTTTGGGAAATGCTTGTATTGTTGAAAAAAAAGATTTACCTGCAATTTTCAGTTGTAAGAGCACTGTCATTCGTGCCGAAAAAATAAATCCAATTGTATTGCTTGCTTATTTAAACTGTCGTTATGGACGAGAACTTTTGTTGCGGAAAGAACACGGAGCAATTCAAAAGGGCTTAAATCTTGATGACTTAAAAACTTTATTGATTCCAGTTTTTGATAATGACTTTCAGCAGAAAATCGCTTCTCTCGTAAAATCTGCACACGCAAAGTTGGCTGAATCAAAAGCCCTCTACGCACAGGCAGAGGACACGCTGCTTTGTGAGCTTGGATTGAAAGACTGGCAGCCGGGGAACGAGGCGGTTTCAATAAAGAAGTTCTCGGATTTTGCTTCCAGCGGTCGCTTGGATGCGGAGTATTACCAGAGCAAGTATGATGAACTTTTTAAGAAACTCGCGCATTACAACTGCAAACACTTGGGTGATATTGTTTCCGTCAAAAAATCGGTAGAGCCGGGAAGCGATAGCTACAAAGAAAACGGGATTCCGTTTATCCGTGTTTCAGATGTTAATAAATACGGTATTGCAGAAACAGACTTGCATTTGTCGGCTCAAGAATTCAATTTAAAAGACTTGCGACCTCATAAAGACACGATTCTTTTTTCAAAAGATGGAAGTATTGGCATTGCATATAAGTGCGAAAAAGACTTAGATGCAATCACTTCGGGAGCATTGCTTCATTTAAGCATTAAAGATACTGAAGTTTTACCTGATTATTTGACGATGGTACTAAATTCTATTGTTGTTCAGTTACAAGCCGAGAGAGATTCAAACGGTGCAATCATTCAACATTGGAAACCTGATGACATAAAGCGCGTCATAATTCCTATTCTTCCGCACGAAACACAGAATCAAATTGCAAGCCTCATACAGCGGTCGTTTGCATTGCGGGCGGAGAGCTCTTTTCTTTTGGACGAGGCAAAGGCAAACGTAGAACGTGAGATTGAAAATTAAGTAAAAAATATACAATAATATTGTTTTTATAATCTTTTTGTAGTATATTTGTGAGTAGAAAGATTAAATAGGAGGTTTTTATGGCTACAGCAGTACTACAAACAAGAGTTGATACAAAGATAAAGCAGGAAGCAGAAGGTCTTTTTGAATCCTTAGGTCTGGATATGACAACAGCAATCAGATTGTTTTTGCGCCAGGCAGTAAATCAACAGCGTATTCCTTTCGATATAGTTCCTCCCCAGTATAATTTTACACCAGAGACTCTTTCTGCTATTGAAGAAGCTCGAAGAATTAGTAAAGACTCATCAGTAAAAGCCTATTCAAGCGCAAAAGAACTTCTTGAGGATTGCGAATAATGGAATGTATCTTAAAGAAAACTTCGCAATTCAAGACCAGTTTTAAGCTTGCAAAAAAACGGGGGTTGGATATTTCTCTGCTTGAAAAAGTTGTTGATAAGCTGATGAAAGATGAAAATCTTGAAGAAAAATATCATAATCATCAGCTTGTCGGTAATTTTAAAGATGTTTGGGAGTGTCATATTCAACCGGACTGGTTGCTTTTGTATTTGAAAGAGTATGACGACAAGATAAAAAAGAATGTTCTTGTATTGACTTTGGTTAATACAGGAACGCATAGCGATATTTTTAAGAAATAATTTTATTAAGCTTTCTCCCTACTTGATTAGCTACATATAATTTATAGTCAAATCTGCTTTTCTGCTGTGGAACCTGGATGAAAAAATCCGAAACTTTCCCACGGTAATCAATTGCAAAGTAGACCTCCCCTGGAACAGAATCGCCGTTGGCCGGGTCTATGTTTCCCATGCTTCCGGTGACACCGATTCCTATATCTGCACTGAAGGCTTTGCGGCAGGCGGCAGCCATAGCCACTGCTGTCTCGATGGAGTAGACACCAAACTTCTCGATTATCTCGGATGATACCCCGGCCTGGATCTTGGCCTGGTTTGAGTAGGTGATATACGCCCCCCTGAAGATGGCAGAACTTCCTTCTGTATCTGTGATCAGGGAGGCGATAAGACCGCTGGTGCAGCTTTCCATGGTGGTGATAGAAAGACTCTTTTCTATAAGAGTCTTAGTCAGAGCGTTGAACTGTTCATGTACCAGCTGCAACCGGGTTTTCATATTTACTTGTTTATAGCCTCTGCAACTGCAACTGCTACTGCTACCGATGCTCCTACCATAGGGTTGTTTCCCATGCCGATGAGGCCCATCATCTCAACGTGTGCAGGTACAGAGCTTGAGCCTGCGAACTGTGCATCGGAATGCATTCTTCCCATGGTGTCAGTCATTCCGTATGATGCTGGACCTGCTGCCATATTGTCCGGGTGCAGTGTCCGTCCTGTGCCGCCGCCCGATGCAACAGAGAAGTATTTCTTGCCCTGCTCCACACACTCTTTTTTGTAGGTGCCTGCAACAGGATGCTGGAAACGGGTAGGGTTGGTGGAGTTTCCGGTTATGGAGATATCTACACCCTCTTTATGCATGATTGCAACGCCTTCGCGGACATCGTCGGCTCCGTAGCACTTTACTGCAGAACGCTCGCCATCCGAGTAAGGAATCTCTTTTACTACTTCCAGCTTTCCTGTGTAGTAGTCGAACTTGGTCTGCACATAGGTAAATCCATTGATACGGCTTATAATCTGTGCAGCATCCTTTCCAAGGCCGTTCAGGATTACCCTGAGAGGGGTCTTGCGGGCCCGGTTTGCGCTCTTTGCGATACCGATAGCTCCCTCGGCTGCTGCAAATGATTCGTGGCCTGCCAGGAATGCAAAGCACTTGGTCTCGTCCGACAGGAGCATGGCTGCCAGGTTCCCGTGTCCCAGTCCTACCTTGCGGTCGTCTGCTACAGAGCCCGGAATACAGAAGGACTGCAAGCCTTCGCCCAAAGACTTGGCTACATCGTATGCAGTCTTGTCCCCTTTCTTAATTGCAATGGCGGCACCAACAGTGTAGGCCCACTTTGCGTTCTCGAAACAGATAGGCTGGATTCCCTCCACAATCTTGTAGACATCCACACCTTTTTCTTCGCAGATTTTTTTGCAATCTTCTATAGATTTGATTCCGTATTTACCGATAGCCTTGAGGATCTGAGCCTCCCGGCGTTCATAGCTTTCAAATAGTGCCATCTTCTCACTCCTTCCGTGGGTCTATCAGTTTCACAGCACCCTGCTCAGGCGTGGTCCGTCCATACTGTCCCCGGGATTTGTCCATAGCAGTCTGGGGGTCGTCGCCCTTCTTGATGAAGTCCATCATCTTGCCGAAGTTGATGAACTTGTAGCCGATGATTGCTCCATCCTTGTCCACAGCCACTTTCTCTACATAGCCTTCTGCCATCTCCAGGTACCGTGGGCCGGTCTTAAGGGTTGCAAACATTGTTCCCACCTGGCTCCGGAGTCCTTTTCCAAGGTCCTCAAGGGATGCCCCTACCACAAGGCCTCCTTCGGAGAATGCAGACTGGGATCTTCCATATACAATCTGGAGGAAAAGCTCCCTCATAGCTGTATTGATAGCATCGCACACCAGGTCGGTGTTCAGGGCTTCCAGAATTGTCTTGCCTATAAGAATCTCGCTGGCCATAGCGGCGGAGTGGGTCATGCCGGAGCATCCGACAGTCTCAACCAGAGCCTCCTGGATAATGCCCTCCTTGATGTTGAGGGTAAGCTTGCAGGCTCCCTGCTGCGGTGCACACCAGCCGATACCGTGTGTGAAGCCGGAAATATCTTTTATCTCTTTTGCCTGAACCCATTTTCCTTCCTCGGGAATCGGGGCAGGACCATGATAGGCAGCCTTTGCCAATGGACACATATGTTCCACTTCTGCCGAATAAACCATAGTTTATCTCCTAATAAAGTGTTTTTATAATTATACGCTATTATGGGAAAATACGCAATGTTATGGCATGATGACTGCACACTTCATGACAGCAGTAGCATCTGATGCATTTTGAATAGTCGGCTTTTATTCTGTTTTCCTGCACAGAGAGGGCAGAGGCAGGACAGATTTTTACACATTCTCTGCATAGTGCGCAGATTTTGGTATTGAATGAGGGTTTGCGCACTGTCAGGTTCTTGACCAGCTGGAAAAGCCATTCCGGCATATAGTCCCGGAACATGGAGGTATCATGAAGATGGCGGATAAGGCGGTAGTCTTTTATCATGAGATCTTCTGCCTTCTCGAATGGATAGCTGATTGTCTCTCCTTTTTTAAGCCAGAAGCCGCACTCAAGGGCTTGTGATAGGATCGGAAGTGTCTCGGCCTTATAGCCCATGATGCGGGCTGCTGTAAGGTCCAGAGCCAGCACATTGTCTGATGCCAAAAGAAGCCCTGCATTCCTTGGATAGCCGCTTCCTGGGCCAGGTCCCTCCATGGCAACTACAGCATCCATGATTGCATAGTTTGGTTTTACAGCCAGGTTCAGATCTACTATCATCTGTGCAAAGTTATCCCGGTCTGGAAACCGCAGATGGAAAGCAGATTTTGAGAGTCCTGCCACCAGACCGAACAGATTTTTCATAGCACCGGTGTAGTACATCAGTGAGTGGGTCTTCATCTTGGCAAGTGATATAACTATGTCAACATCTTTCAGGATAGAGGCCAGCTGAAAACTTCTGACCAGTCTGCCGTCGGGGCAGGGGACAGCTGCAGCCTGGTTAAAGTCCTGCCAGATGGCACCGCAATCCTCTGTCACCTGCTTAAGCCCTGTCCTGCTCCCTGCCGCATCCTGATTATGATATGCAGGACTGTCACCAACAAAGATAGTGTTGCCATTTTTTTGCAGGTACTGTATTGCTGCCTTAAGAACAGCTGGATGGGTTGTGACTGCTTTTTCTGGTTTTGCCGCATAGAGGATATTGGGTTTTAAAAGTATTTTTTTGCCCGAGATTCTGCACAGGCCTATGTTGTCCAAAAGTTTGTTCATTGTTTGAACAACTTCTTCTTCCCTGTAGTTCCTGCACTTAAGGATTGCCACACTAGCCATGGCGTTTCTCCAGACAGCAGTAGTATATTGGTCCTGCACCTGTGGTGTCGGGCAGTATCTGAATCCCAAACTTTGTCTTCTCGCCAATCTCTGGAGTTGTATCAACTATGTCAAACATCTCTTTCCGCTTCTTAAAAAGCTTTTCAACCACTCCGTCGTTTTCCAGCGGCGATATGGAACAGGTGGAATAGACAATCCTGCCCCCTGGCTTTGCTGCATCCAGTGCCGCAGCCAGCATTGCAAACTGCCGTATGGCCAGCTGCCTGGTCCTGGCTGGTGTCCACTGGGCTAAGTAGTGGGGAGATGATAGCACATGCCGCTCCGATGAGCAGGGGGCATCTAAAAGCACTTTGTCATACATATCTTTCTGGTAGAGACCCCAGGTGGCTGCATCAAAGCCTGTTATATGCACAGTCTCTGCAATGGGTGCAGGCAGGTGTTCCTTTATAACTGTCTTAAGCCTTATTCTGCGCTCTGATGACTTGTCGTTGGCCACCAGAGTGCCGGTCTTTCCTTTGGCCAGTGCCAGTATCAGGGTCTTGCCACCTGGGGCGGCGCACAGGTCCAGCACGGCATCACCGCTCTGCACAGATAGCGCCTTAGCCGGGTAGGTTGAGGCCCTGTCAAGGAAGTAGGGCTTTAACAGGCCATCCTGCAGTGTGCAGTAGCCTGGTTCCTCTGCAAATGCAGATTTCAGGGAATCCCATCTGTCCTGCCAGATATTCTGGTAGTATGTATCAAAATCCTCGGTATGTTTCACGGTGTTTCACAAAGTTTCACAGCGTTTCACGCCCCTATTTATTTGACTTTGTCTTGGAGCTGAGCTCCTTGAATCTCTTCTTGGCCAGGGCGTTGAACACATCGCTTTTCATGCCGGTCAGGAGCTCAAGCCCCTCATCGATGGAGGAGACTGGATAGATGTGGAATCTTTTCTTTGACACAGCATCGATAATCTCCTGAGGAAGCAGAATGTTGTCTATGTTGAGCTTGGGAACTATGACACCCTGTTTTCCTGTAAGGCCAAGCCGCTTGCACATGGTGTAGAACCCGATGATTTTCTCGCTTACACCACCTACCGGCTGAATATCGCCATGCTGGTTCACAGAGCCGGTGGCTGCAATATCCTGCCTGAGGCTTACACCTGTCACTGCCGAAAGGAGGGCATACAGCTCAGCCGAGGATGCAGAGTCCCCCTCTATCATTCCATAGGACTGCTCGAAACAGATGCTGGCCCGGAATGACATAAGATATTTATCTGCATACCTGGAGCGGAGGAATCCTTCGGTTATCATTACTGCTTTGTCATAGATTTCACCGGAGAGGCCTGCCTCGTGCTCAATGTTTATAATGCCGTCATCCCCGGATGAGCATACTGCGGTAAGGAGCGACGGCCTGCCATAGGAGTAGGAGCCACGGGATAGCACTGTAAGGGCATTGACAGCTCCGACCCGGAGTCCATCCACCTGAATTTTTATGGTGCCATCTGCCATCATGTCGGAAACACGGTCTTCGGAAAGGCTTTCGAAATATTTTTTTTCTTCTTCTGCTTTCTTAAGTGCCTGTGCAGTTATCTCGGAAAGTCCCATCTCCCGGGCCCAGTAGTTGGCTTCGGTAATGAGGTCTGTGATTTTGGAGAAGCGTGTCGAGAGCTTTCTTCTGTCCTCGGTCAGCTTTCTTCCGTACTTAAGCACATAGCCGATTCCATCATCAGTTATAGGTTTGTATTTCATCTTCTTGCAGAAATCAACTGCAAAGGAGACATACTGCCGGGTATTCTCATCGTTGAATGGCATCTGGTCGTCAAACTCTGCCGACACCTTGAAGAACTTGCTGAAATCCTCGTCCGACTCATAGAGCACATCAAAGATTTTCTCGCTGCCGATAAGAATCACCTTGACATCAATCTTGACTGGCTTGGGCTTGATGGAGGTGCCCATCATATTGAGCGGATTGCCCTGGGGCTGTATCTGTATCTCGCCGCTTTTAAGAGTACGTTTCAGGTAATCCCAGGAGTATTCATCCTGGAACAGGTCCTCTGCATTTATTACCACAAAGCCGCCCGATGCTTTTATGAGTGATCCGCTTTTTATCTGCATGAAGTTGCTCTTGGTCTCGCCGGAGAGTTCGGTCCTGTATTCGATAGTCCCGAAGAGGTTGCTGTAAGTGGGGTGGTTCTCGAATATTACAGGGCAGTTCTTGGTCTTGGAGTTGTCTACCAGAATATTGACCTCGTAGCGGGTAAGTTCGTTTTCAACAGCTTCGGTGTTCTCCGGGTTCTCCTGAAAGAACAGGTCAAGATGTCCAAGTATATCCTGAGATACAGCATCAAGATAATCGCTGACCCCTTTGCCTTTGAACTCGTCTCGTATCTTGTCAAGGCATGAGGTTATGAATGGAGCTACATGTTTTTTCTCAAGCTCCTGAATCTTGGTCTCAAGCTCAGTTTTGTTCATCTGCATCTTGCGGAGTACATCCTCGAACTTGTCGGCATGGCGGTAATAGCGGCTGCGGCAGCTTTCCCATTCCTCTTTGGTCAGTTTCCCCTGGTTCAGAAGGTCATGAAGCTCATCAAAGGAGACCACCTTGCCATCATAGATAGGCATAATCTCTGCCACCTGATCTGCATCTTCCTTGGTGGAGTTGACCAGTGCGAAATGATCTTTGTCAAGGACAGACTCAAACTCATCCAGGACTTTGTTCTCGGTGTTCTCGTGGAGTTTTATAATCTCTCCTTTCTCGCTGCGGAAGATGTTGTTCTCGGTCTGCAGACGCAGCTTTTTACGGGCCATGGAGATAAAGCCCTTGATTGCCTCTTTGAACTGGATTCCTTTTCCTTTTGGGAAGTATAGAATCTCGGGCGAATCGGGATCTGCAAAGTTGCATACACAGGCAACATCCTTGAGTGCTCTTCTGTGCTTATATTTTGTCAGCACCTTCTTTACTGTGGAGTGTTTTCCTGTTCCAGGGTCGCCGGTGACAAAGATGTTGTACCCTTTTGAGTTTATTCCAATGCCGAACTGCAGGGCTTTAAGCGCTCTGCTCTGGCCTATGACTGAATCGGTTTTTTTGGATTTTCTGTATTCGTGGATTTTTTCCAGCGGGACTGAGTAGTCCAGATCTTTTGCCTTAAGTTCCATATATCAATTACATAAGATTGCCTGTTTGTTGTCAAGAACAGATTTATAATATATAATTAAATTATGAAGTTGAAAGAGCTTGATTCCTATTTCAGAAGCTTTCTGGCGATTGATGACCTGATCAGAACCGATATTTCGGTAAACGGAGTGCAGGTGGAAAACAGTGCAGATATAACCTGTATTGCGTTTGCAGTTGATGCATGCATGGAGACATTCCGCAGAACAAAAGAGGCGGGAGCCCAGATGCTGTTTGTACATCATGGGATTCTGTGGGGGCATGAGGGAAGCATAACCGGAAGCTATTACAGACGGCTTAAGTTTCTTTTGGAGAACAATATTGCGCTGTATGCCGCACATCTGCCGCTGGATATCCATCCGGAGCTTGGAAACAATGCGGCTCTGGCAAAGGAGGCAGGACTTTCGGATCTTGAGCCTTTTGGTGAGTTCAGGGGAATCAAGGTAGGGGTCAAGGGAAAGTTCAAAGACCCGGTGACAACTGCACAGGTGCTGGATAAGCTGGGATATGGCAGAACCGATCTTCTGGCATCTCTTACTTTTGGAAAGGAGAAGAACCTGACAGGGGCAGTTATAACTGGCGGCGGGGAACACGATGTAGATGCTGCCATAGATGAGGATGTGGATCTATATATAACTGGAGATGCATCCCATACTGTATACCATACCTGTCTGGAGAACAGAATAAATATGATTTCTGCAGGTCATTACCGCACCGAGGTATACGGAGTGCAGAATGTGGCAAAGAAAGTTTCGGATGAGCTTGGGATTAAGACCCTGTTCATAGATGTTCCTACAGGGCTTTGATATGAATTCTAAAGGGAGAGTTTTTCCGTTTATCCTGACGCTGGGTGTAATACTGGCAGACCAGCTTACCAAATGGCTTATCACAGTGTCTATTCCGGTAAATGGCATAGGGGCCAGCCTGGGTGGAGATTTTTTCAGGATCATACATGCCAGGAATACTGCAATTGCATTCAGTGTGGGGACAGCACTTCCTCCTGTATTTAAAATTATTTTATTCTCGGCAGTACCGCTGATTGTGCTGTGTGCAATCTCTGTTTATCTTGTAAAGACCGATTCTTTGACCTCGCTCCAGAGATGGGCTGCCTGTGGCATTGTGGGAGGCGGGGTAGGAAATCTTATTGACCGTATTTTCCGGCCGCTGGGTGTGGTGGATTTTCTGGATGTCAAATTCTATGGACTTTTCGGCCTTGACCGCTGGCCTACGTTCAATGTTGCAGATGCAGCTATTGTGCTCTGTGGCTTTCTGCTGGCCATTTCTTTTGTAAAATCAAAATAAAAAAGAAAAAATATTCATAAAGATGTAATTATCTGTTGACACAAAACCTCTTTTCATGCAATTGTTCTGCACATAATAAGGAGGGAATTATGACAGATAAATTCAAAGAAGAGATGAGAAAATCACTTTTAGCTTTGAGAGAAGAGCTGCTGAACAACCTTGATTCCAAGAACAATTCCTTCCGTTCTCTCTTCTCAAGCGCTGATCCCAAGGATGAGATTGATGTTGCATCTGACGAGATTGACAGAAAGATGCTGGAAAGCATGAGCGGCCAGGACGTGAACAAACTCAGGCTTATAGATGCTGCCCTGTCCCGGCTTGATGCAAAACGGTTCGGCCTCTGTATGAAATGCGGAAAGAAAATATCAGAAGCGCGGCTCAGGGCGTTGCCATATGCTGTCCTTTGCATCAACTGCAAGAACAATGACGAACGGATGAACCGCTGACTTCCAATTCAGGCTTTAGGTGTATCGCCACTCTTTTTAGCAAAGTTGACAGCCAGTGTCCTGCCTCTGTAGACTTTTCCTACAAGGCTGTCAATTACTTTCTGTACATTTGGTTCTGCCACATCTACAAACGAATAGTTGTCATGGACTTTGATCTGTCCGATCTCGCTTCCGTCAATCTCGGCACTTGCCACTATAAAGCGGAGCAGGGACTGTGGGTTGAGACCGCGTGTACGGCCGATGTTGAAGAACAGAGTCTTGTAATCCTTGTCTGCCCTGTTCTGGGTCGGAGTGTGTGATGCTTTTGTATTTGTCATCAGAGTCTTGAAAAGATATGCGCTGAAGTATCCACGCATGGTGAAAGGTACATTTCTCTTGACCAGCTTCTTGAACTGGTTCATTTCGTTTGCATCCTCTTCTTCTTTGATACTCTTGACCATCTTTTTTATAAGCTCTGCATATTTGGCTTCCTGATCTGCACTGATTTCCATTTCTTCTTCCTCCTGTCTCTCTGAAGTGATGTTCTTTAGCCCCCGATCGCTATAGATAATCTGGGGGTCTACCAGAAGGTGGTGGAAAGTAGGTATCATCTCCCTGTCTTTTGTAAAAATCCAGTATCTTGTCCGAATGGAAAGCGCTGAATGGATGAACTCAATATCATTGGAGAACCCGTTGTAGGGTTCGTCGCCGCAGTCAATAATACAGATCCGTATGGTATCCAGGTTAAAGTTGCCCAAACGGATGTGATCTATAATCTTGTCTGGCGTCGAGAGCAGGATATCCGGTTTTTTCTCCAGAATAGCCAGCTCGCCTTTTGTATTATTCTCCTCAAAGAAAGAGACAACAGAGATTTCCTCAGCCCCTTTCCTGCAGAACAGATCAAACTGCTCTGATACTTTCTTCAGGTTTTCCACAGAGGGAACGATAACTAAAACTTTCAAACCGGGCTCAGAATCGTCCAGGCTGATGATGGAGGGAATGATGTAGCTTACAGTTCTTCCTGCGTTGACTCCAGTCTCTGCAATTATATGTTCTCCGTTCAATGCCAAAGGTATAATTGACTTCTGGAGAATAGTAAGCTCGTTAAAACCCCCATGGTGTAATACCTGGAGTACCCTCTGCTCCCTGTTACCCATTGTGTCCTTCTGTAATATTTCCATATATAAGATAGAATGAGAAAAAGGAAATGTCAATAATCTGGGACTTGTCATAGATAGAATAAAGTGTTATTCTGAGACTGTCTTCGGGGCAGGGAGCATTTCCCTACCGGCTGTGAGCGCTTCTGCGTAAGCCAGCGAGCCTATTCAGGCATGATACGGTGTGATTCCGTAGCCGACAGTATAGTCTGGATGAGAGAAGATCTTTTCGTGTTTTGCCCCGGATGAGGGGTTTTTTTATGCCAGAAAAAGAGTTTATGAGACGTGCCATAGCCCTGGCGGCAAAAGGGGAGGGAAAAACCCGTCCCAATCCGCTGGTAGGGGCTGTTGTTGTCAAGGATGGCCGGATCATAGGAGAAGGGTATCATACCAAGTATGGCAGCCTCCATGCGGAGCGGGAGGCTCTGGCTGACTGCATCGCAAAAGGAAATGACCCCAAGGGTGCTGATATGTACGTGACCTTGGAACCCTGCTGTCATACAGGCAAACAGCCCCCCTGTACCCAGGCTCTGGCAGAATCTGGAATAGCCAGAGTGTTTGTAGGTTCTTCTGATCCCAATCCGCTGGTGTCGGGCAAGGGAAATGAATTTCTGAAGAAGCATGGTATAGAGGTGGAGAGCGGCTTTTTAAAATCTGAATGCGACTCCCTTAATCCTATCTTTTTTCATTATATAACAACTGGTACCCCTTATGTGGCACTTAAGTATGCTATGACAGCTGATGGAAAGATTGCTACATCTACCGGGGCTTCCAAATGGATAACCGGCCCTGAGGCCCGTAGACATGCCCATAGCCTCAGAAACCGCTACGCATCCATCCTGGTAGGTATAAATACAGTGCTTAAAGACAATCCTATGCTGAACTGCCGGCTGGAAGGAGGGGTGAATCCTTTGCGTATTGTGCTTGATTCCAGTCTGAGGATTCCTTTGGATAGCGCACTGGTGCAGACAGCCCGGGAGATACCGCTTCTGTTGGTATGCGGCAGCAGGGATCTGAGCAAGGCAGAGCAGCTTGAGAGGCTTGGTGCAGAGGTGCTTCCCCTCCCCGGCTTTGACGGCAGGCCTGATATAAAAGCCCTGGTTGCAGAACTTGGAAGACGGGGCATAGACAGCCTGCTGATAGAAGGGGGCAGCCAGGTGCATTACAGTGCACTTAAGGCTGGGATAGTGAACCATGTATACAGCTATGTGGCACCCAAGATTTTTGGTGGTGAGCAGGCTCTGGGGCCGGTGTCGGGAGCCGGGGCACAGGCGGTGTCAGATGCATTTCCACTTGTTATTTCTAAGACTCAGATGTTGGGAGCCGATATCCTGATAGAGTATGAGGTGTAAAATGTTTACTGGAATAATAGAAGAGACTGGAACAGTCCAAAGCATATCTATATCGGGGAATTCCGGTACTATCCAGATCGGCGCAGAGCTGGTTCTGGAGGGGACACGGCCTGGAGACAGCATTGCAGTGAACGGAGTGTGCCTTACTGTCACAGCCCTGACAGGCAGAAGCTTTTCTGCCGATGTGATGGCCGAGACCCTGAGACGGAGCAACCTGGGGAATCTGAAGGGTGGAAGCCTGGTGAATCTGGAACGGGCTATGCCGGCAGATGGAAGGTTCGGAGGCCATATTGTAAGCGGTCATATAGATGGCACTGGTACTGTATCGGCATTGGAGCATGAAGGAAATGCCACCTGGGTATATATCAGGACAGAGCCTGAGATTCTGGCCCTGATTGTGGAGAAAGGCTCTATCGCTATTGACGGTATAAGTCTGACTGTAGCCAAGGTTGGAAAAAACGATTTTGCAGTCTCAATCATTCCCCACACTGGGACACATACATCGCTCCTTAAGAAAAAGGCTGGAGATGTGGTGAACCTGGAGAATGATATTGTAGGAAAATATGTGCAGCGTCTTCTGGGACTGAGCCAGGGGATGTCTGAGCACAGAAGCAGGATAACAGAGGAGTTTTTAAGGGAAAATGGATTTTAAGTACAACACAATTGAAGAGGCCCTTGATGAGCTTCGGAAGGGACACATCATCCTGGTCACAGACGACCCGGACCGGGAGAACGAGGGGGACATGATCTGTGCCGCAGAGTTTGCGACTCAGGCCAATGTCAACTTTATGGCATCTTATGCAAAGGGGCTTCTGTGTACCCCTATGAGTGCAGCTCTGGCATCCAAGCTGGGTCTGCCTCCTATGGTCTCAGAGAATACCGATAACCACGAGACAGCATTCACTGTCTCCATAGACCATATAAGCACCACTACAGGAATCTCTGCGGCAGAGCGGTCTATAACTGCACTGCAGTGTGTGAACGAAGCCTCAAAGCCCCAGGACTTCAGGCGGCCTGGACATATGTTCCCGCTGACTGCACGGCATGGCGGCGTCCTGGTGCGGAACGGACATACCGAGGCTACCGTTGATTTGTGCCGCCTGGCAGGGCTTAAGGAGTGCGGTCTGTGCTGCGAGGTCATGGATGATGACGGTACTATGATGCGGACCCCTAAGCTCTGGAAGCTGGCAGAAAAATATAACATGAAGTTCATCACCATAAAAGAGCTGCAGGACTACTGCCGCATTCACGAGAAGCATGTGATCAGGGAGGCCAAGGCCAAGCTGCCCACAGACTATGGCGACTTTGATATCTACGGCTATGTGAATGACATAACAGGAGAGAACCATATTGCCCTTCTGAAAGGAGACATCGGGGATGGGGAGAATGTGCTGTGCCGTGTCCACTCGGAGTGTATGACCGGCGATGTGTTCGGCTCCAAGCGGTGCGACTGTGGCCAGCAGCTGCATAAGGCCATGGAGCTGATCCAGAAGGAGGGTCGGGGTGTCCTGCTCTATATGCGGCAGGAGGGCCGGGGAATAGGTCTTATCAACAAGCTTAAGACTTATGTTCTGCAGGAGCAGGGGTGCGATACAGTAGAGGCCAACCTTAAGCTGGGTTTCCAGCCTGACCTGAGGGAATACTGGATAGGGGCACAGATACTCCGGGATCTGGGAGTAAAGTCGCTGCGCCTTATGACAAACAATCCAAACAAAGTATATGGTCTTGACGGTTTTGGACTGAGGGTGTCGGAGCGGGTTCCTATAGAGGTTGAGCCTCAGCAGTACGACCGGTTCTATCTCCAGACCAAGAAAGACAAGATGGGACATATTTTTACAAAATTTTAAGATATAAGAGAGGTATAAGATGAATCTGCTTGAAGGAAAATTAGTTGCTCCTGCAGGGATGAAGGTAGCTATTGTAGCTTCCCGTTTTAATGAGATTATTGTAAGGAAGCTTCTGGACGGAGCTGTGGACGGGCTGATCCGCCACGGGGTCAAGGATGAGGATATCACCGCAGTATGGGTGCCAGGTGCATTTGAGATTCCTGTGATTGCCGATAAACTGGCATCGTGCGGAAAGTTTGATGCTGTGATTGCTGTCGGAGCTGTTATCCGGGGTGCAACCTCCCATTACGATTATGTGTGCAACGAGGTGTCCAAGGGGATTGCCCAGGTGGGACTTAAGAACGGTATTCCTGTCCTCTTTGGTGTGATAACTACCGAGAACATAGAACAGGCAATAGAGCGGGCTGGCTCCAAGGCTGGAAACAAGGGCTATGACTGTGCCCTTTCTGCAGTGGAGATGGTAAATCTGATGAAGAAGATGCCAAAATAAAAAAAAGGGGTGCTTGAAAAAGCACCCCGTCGGGAGCGAAGGGGCTTGAACCCTACGGCTACTTTATGTCAAGCAAAAATACTCGTTTTTTATTGTCTGTATTTTAATAATCGGCATGATTTCCGTTAAAATTTAATAAAAAATGGGTAAAATTTTAAGAATTTCAAATCTTGCGGAGATAATTTTTTCTCTTAATGGTATCAATTCTGGTATCAGTTCTCGATGAAAAAAGTTGGCGACAAATGGGGGTAAACCTTTTGCCGCCGATAGAAAAAGGAAACAACGTGTAAGAACGTTGCTCGTATATCATAATAATATAATCATATAATGCAGTCAAGCATAGAAAACACTTCAAAAAATAAATTGACATTTCAGGGAGAGATGTGCTACAATGAAGATGATTCAAGAGGTCAATAATATTGTTCGGTCATGCGGACAATGGTTGAAGGGATATTTCGGCTTCCTTGAACCTTCCCAGAGGTCAGGCTGTTTTTAGGGTTAATGCCGAAACATCGAAAGATGATTAACCTTAAAACAGCTTTTTTATTTTTAGTATGGAAAAACCAAGTTACTATGCAGTTATCCCGGCAAATGTACGGTATGATGAAGAATTGAAAGACAAGGCAAAGCTGCTGTTTGGAGAGATCACAGCTCTAAGCAATAAAGACGGTATTTGTTTCGCCTCCAACGGCTATTTTGCAGCTTTATATAACGTGACAGAACGGACGATACAGAATCTTATAGATAATCTGGTAGAAAAAGGCTATATTTTACGGACTTTTACAGATGATAAACAGAGGATTTTGGCAATAAGCTGGGGTGAAAAAATTTTCATACCCCCACGAAAAAATTTTCATAGGAGGGGTGAAAAAAATTTCACCCATAATAATACAAGTACTAATAAAAAGAAAATATTAAAAGAAAAAGACAGCTTCCAAGGAGAGATAAATTTTTGACGCTTAACACTTGACAAAATAAAATAAATGTGATATGATCAAGATAGAAAAAGGAAAAAGGAATTGTTCAGTCAACAGAACAATAGGGGGTAAATCAATGGCAGGTATTCGATATGCAGGATTATGATGCTGAATTACGGGAAAGCAGAGTCCAAACGCTGATCGAAGAATCAGGCATAGGAAGCCGCTATAAAAAACAGAGCTGGGATGATTTCAATATCTATAATGAAGAATTGAAAAACAATGTCCAGAAAATAAAAGACTTTATAACAGCTTTGAGCGAGGGGCAGAACAGGAGTTTGTGGCTCTGCGGCGGGTGCGGAACTGGAAAGACCTTTCTTGCCTGTCTTATCATAAAAGAAGTGACGAGAGCAACGGCCAGAAGGTGCAGATATGTCAAGGCGTATCAGCTTATCAATATGATTGAGGCTTCCGGTTTAAACAGGCAGGAGATTCTTGATAAATATTCTTACTGTTATCTGCTTGTAATAGACGAGGTGGCCGACACTTTTAATTCCATAACAAAAGAACAGAGCATACTTTGGCAGATATTGAACGAAAGATACGAAAGCAAATTGCCAGTAGTGATTGTTTCCAACCTGTCAAAAGATGAGCTTGCCCGGTTTATGGGAAGCAAGCTCGTAGACAGATTTATGGAAAACTGTTCGTCTGTCAATTTTACAGAAACAGGGAGCTACCGTGGAAAGAGGAGAAATACCAATGAATGAGATCACAGCAGATGCAGCATCTTATTTAAGGGATGCAGTTATATTTTCCAAATACGAGGACTGCGAGGATGATTATAAATATTGTCTTCGCGAGTATAACAAGCTGATCAATGAGCTAAAGAAACAGGACAAAGAATGAGGGGCGTACATTTTGTAAGGGTTCTGGCAATGAATATCAGAACTGGCAAAGATATGATGTTCTGCAATATATGGGAGGCCTCCGCCGCTCTGAAAATAAGCGTTTCATGGTTAAGACAGCTCATCAAGACAGGCAACGCCTCAAGTGACGGATGGACTATTGATTATTTATAAGAGGGGTAAAGAATGTTTGCAAAAAAGACCAAAGGATTTATAGGCGATGCAATCAGGGCAGAGTATGACAATGCTAAAGAGCATCATGGTGATAACTATAGGAATATGAATGAGGCTTGGGGTGTACTTGCAGAAGAAGTGTACGAAAGTAAAAAAGCGTTCAAGGCAATGAAAAACAATAGCACCACTTTATTTCTTGCCATAGCTAAGGGATTAAACAAGAAAGAGAAAGAAGATACTATCAGGGTTTGTTTTGCTAATGCTATGCAACTTGCAATGGAAGCCTGCCAAGTAGCAGCCGTTTGTCAAAAAATGCTTGACGGAGTAAAAGAGTGCTGACATTTAACCTAAAAAAAGAGTGGTACGAGAAGATTCGCAGAGGAGAGAAGACTATTGAGTATCGGGAAGCGAAGCCATATTGGAATAAGCGTATACACAATGCTGTAATGGCTGAGTTCGGACGGGTGAACAAAATGGAAGTGCACCTGCCTGTGGAGGCGTCCATGAAGATGCTGGAAAATGTAGACCCTATATGGTTTGAGCCAAAGGATAATGTAATCCTGCCTTGTAGTCTGCGTTGTGGTTATACCTTACGGCAGATAAGAGCAAAGATTATCAAGATAGAATATTTGAAAACAGGTATTAATACAGACTTACATATAGATAAGCCTGTATTTGCGATACATCTGGCAGACTTGAGGTAGCAAGGATGAGTAATATCGCCTACAACATAGACTGCATGGAATATATAAAGACTATCCCTGACAAGTATTTTGACTTGGCTGTAGTAGACCCACCATACGGAGGAGGCTCAAGAGAGAGAGAGAGAGAGAGACGGGCTGCACGGCGGAATTGCGGACTTTGAAAGCAGGAAGCGTTCCCGGTTCGGGGGGTTGTTTGACAAGTACCATATCTGCGAGCAGGACAGGGGGAACATGGGCGGCGAAGTACAGCCACCAAGGGGGTGTCTTTAGCGAGGGCATACCTGCCCCGGATATAAGCGCACACAGGCAGTCAGACTTTGGAGGACAGCACAAGAACTATAAGACTGTCTATGGTGGCGGCGACATCAGGCATTGGGATATAGCCCCGGGCAAGGAGTATTTTGACGAGCTGGCGAGAGTGAGCAAAAACCAGATTATATGGGGTGGTAATTACTTTGACCTGCCGCCGACAAGGTGCTTTCTGATATGGCGGAAGCTGTCAATCGGAGAGAACTTCACTATGGCTATGGTTGAGTATGCGTGGACGAGCTTTAATGATAACGCCAAGTGCTTTGAGCATACGCCGCAAGGAACAAAGGATGATGAGAGATTTCACCCGACACAGAAGCCGATTGCCCTTTACGAGTGGATATACAAGAGATACGCCAAGAAAGGTGACAAGATACTTGATACCCACATGGGAAGCGGGTCAAGCAGGATAGCAGCCTATCACATGGGACTTGATTATGTGGGGTGCGAGATAGACAAGGTGTATTTCGACCTACAGGAAAAGCGGTTTGCAAAGGTTGTTGATGAAGATGCTCTGTTCACGGGTGCAGGGGAACAGCTTCAGTTTGATTTTGAATAAGTCCGACAAGTTGAGTTGTTCGGAAATTCCGAACAGTTGAGAAAAAAATATCATTTTCGTGACGCTACGAAATTGATTGATAAGGAGTGAGTATGAGACTGACAGATGCTGACAAAGTATTAGAAGAATGGGATGAAAGAACAGATGACCACCTAATAACTGATAGTGAGTTCCATAGAATGATTAATGAGGATTTGCCTCTTATCGAGTTGGGTTGGCACTATCCTTCAAAGGGAGAATACCCACCCGTTGGTGAGTTTGACGCAACATCACACCTCGTTCTTGTTTTTTGGTGGAGTACCGACTGCAATGGCAAGAAGGCAAAAGTGTACGGACTGGATAGGTGGTGCGAGCAACACAAGGAATGGGATAATTACCCACAACGCCCGATAGCGTGGCAGCCATTGCCGGAGCCACCGAAGGAGGAAGCATGACTGAGAAGCTTAAAAAGTGTCCATTCTGTGGGGAAGAAGCTATAGAGTATAAGAATATTCTGTATGTCGGCATAATGTGCATGTCATGTGGTGCAAAAATTGAGAAGCTAAGAGGCATTTATGTAAAAGATTACATTAAAGAAAGTGCGGATATAACTAAGGCATGGAACAGGAGAGCAGAATGACAGAGTTTGTAAAAGAAGTGCTTGAACACATAGAGGGGAACTCGACCAAATGCCCTTACTGTGGGATGCCGATAGTAACTAAAATTATGGGGTATCCCATCGAAGATTTACTTGTTCTGTTGGAGAGTTTGAGGCTGAATGGCATAAGACCCGAACAAATAACAGAGCATACACTTGATATTAAGCTGGCACAAAATGCAGTTATGAACGGATTGAAAGAACAGGTATTAAAGATGTTCGAGGGGAGAGCAGAATGAATGTTGTTGAATTTGTGGATGCTGTCCGCAGAATGAGGGCGGCACAGAAGCAATACTTCAAGACTAAAGACTATGCTTCACTACGCGAGGCAAAGAAATTGGAAGCAGAAGTTGACAAGCTGCTGAAAAGCGTAGAGCCAGACGAGCAGCTAAAGCTGGATTTTTAGGAGAGTGGAAGCATGACAATAGATGAAGCGATTGAACATTGCGAAAATACCGCTTGTCGACTTGGATTTACTGAGTGCGGTAAAGATCACCGTCAACTGGCTGAGTGGTTGAAAGAACTAAAAGAGCTGCGCGAAGATATTCAGGCAATAGAGCGGCTGTCTGATTACCGTTATGAGGAAAATAGGAGTCTGAAAAACGAGCTGGATTTATTCCGCAGGCGTTATCCAGATAGGGGCGAGTTGCCGCATGTTGGAACAACAGTATTAGTCTGCTGGTTTTTGAAGGATTATATTGAATGCACAAGAAATGTTGAAGTTGTAAATTTCGGATTCAATAAAAATGGCATTGCGGTATGGGGATGTTCTGATTTTACACCTTTTGCATGGAAGTACATAGATTTTGGACATATCTCAAGGGATAAGGAACATAATAAATGAGTTTCAAAAAGAAATGGCTTATAGGATATGTGATGTTTCCATGTTTCAAAGTTCGTACCTTGGAAAACGGGATAAGCGCGGAGTTTATTTGCAATAATTTTCTGGCTTGCATATTTGACTGGTTTTTATCGCCCTTTTGGAGCGGGGCGATAGTTGTGACCGGGGAATATGAGGAGGAAGTATGAAAGCGTGGATGTTCCAAAACGACGAAGGTTATGCGTATGTTGTGTTCGCCGAGACCAGGGGCAAGGCAAGAACCTATATACAGAATATGGATTATGCGCCCTTGTATACTTTCATCGAGATTGACGTTAGAAGGTTTCCAGAAGCTGATAAATTCTATGATGGAGAGATTTTTGAGATGGACTGGAACAATCCGGTACATAGACTGTTTTTGATTCAGCACGGTTGGCATTGTATAGACTATCACTCCATAGATGATTGTCGCGAATGTGTTGGTTGTGATATATGCGAGTATTCAAGAGCAGAAGAGGAGGAATATTGAAGTACGTTACATTTCATTGGCATATTTGCGGCGGAGTAAGTAGCCTTAAAGTACATGAGAATAAAGAGGCTGCTATTAAATATTTCAATAAAAATGCTTACAGATATTTTGAGTTAGGGAGAAAGACTAAGATTGATAAATTCCCGGCATCTTATGGCTTTTCTCATAGAAAATTTATGGGAATGTCAAAATATATGTTTGAGAAGAATTTCGGCAAGATTGAAGTCAAGGAGGAATAAAAGGAATGAGGGAAATACTTTTCAGGGGCAAGCGACTGGATAATGGTGATTGGTGCTATGGCTATTATGTGAGTTTGGCTGATTTCAACGGAAATGAACGCCATCGGATATATGAAAGAAAGTCAGAAAGCGAACTTGATGGTGAAGGCCGGATATTTTACCCAGATTATTTTGATGTGGATACAGCTACAATAGGACAATTCACAGGCTTGGTCGATATGCACAAAAACATGATATTCGAAGGCGATATTGTCAAATACGGCAGTTCTATTCACGAGGTTGTTTTCGAAACCCGGAATCAATCAGGGTATTTTGGCATAAGGATTGGCTGCGAAACCTGGCAGTTTCAAGGCAGCGTACCAGCCTGCTTGATGGAGGTTATCGGCAACATCTACGACAACAAGGAGCTGTGTAAAAAGCAATGAAAGCGTGGATTTTTCAAAATGATGAAGGGTTCAGCTTTGTCATATTCGCCGAGACCAAGAATAAAGCCCGGCTGTATGTTCTGGGACAAGACTATGCCGACGGCTATGAGTACATAGAGGTCAAGGTAAGACGCTGGAAAGAGGCCGACAAATATTGGAACGGCAAGGATTGGGAGATGGACTGGGACAACCCGGAACACCGCAGATTCTTGTGCGAGCGTGGCTGGACGTGCAGCGAGGATTACGAGCCAGATGATTGCGAAACCTGTGCAGGCAGGGAGTTCTGTTACAGGTGGCAGAAAAATAACCAAGGAGGAGAAAATGCCAGATTGGAAGTATCCAGAGAGGGGTGAATACCCACAGGAAAGGGACATGAATGTGTCCGACAGATGTGTTATTGCAGAGGTTGGTTGCCCATATGTGCAGGTGGGCTACTATGACTTTGGTTTGCAACAGTGGTTCAAGGACGGGTTTTCTTATCCCGTGCCTGTGTACGCATGGCACTATGACAAGCCGCCGAGGGTAGAAGCGCGAGGATAAGCGTGAGAATAGGCCAGTGGGAGGATTTAGGAACTTTACTTAATTATCCTCATGATGGAATCAACTGTTACCACAGTTATCGGTGCATATTCTGTGGCTGCCTGCATAGGGTTAAGGTTTGCGATGACGGTAAAGCGTTAGCCGCCAACTTTTGCCCTAACTGTGGGCAGGATATGAGGGAGAAAAAATAAGGGATTCATTACGGAGGAATGGAATGCCAAAAGTCATTGATAGAGACAGAGCCGGGTTTGGCTTAAAGAACATGGATTTACAGAGGAGTCTCGATGAGCAAACAATATCCAGATGACCTTAAACCTTGCCCTTTTTGTGGTGAAAAAGTATACGAGGATAGTTGCGACAGACTGATACAGATAGGGTGCGATAAATGTGATTATCACATGCACTTCCCCGGTTTGGTACAGTCTGAAATCAAGACACCTGTGGTTGCGAGTTATTACAAAGGACAGCCAAGCGAATGGTATGACAAAGATGCTCACGAAAAAGCACATGAAAAGTGGAATAGGAGAGTAAATAATGAGTTGTCCGTTTGATTATAAGCCGTTTGCTGAAGAACTTAGACAAATTGAGCCACAAACTCTAATGGAAAAAGAAATACCTATTAAAGACCTAAAGCGGTGCCCTTTCTGTGGGAAAGAGGTAAATATGTACATAAGCCAATGGGCGGATGAATATACAGCATCCGTTACATGCAAGAATTGTGGTGCTGGATTACCATGTCACCACGATAAGAACATAAACAAAGCAAAGCTGCGTATGACAGTAGCATGGAACAGGAGGAGTTATGCCTGATAAATTGAAACCCTGCAAGTGCGGAGCAATGCCTTGGGTGAGAAAGAGTAAATCTTATAGTTACGAAGAACTGATGAGAAAAGAGAATGTTAAGGGACATTTTATGTGGTGGGTTGATTGCTTGAGTTGTGGTAGATTGCTAAGCAATAGATATAACAGTAAAGCCGAGGCTATTGAAGCGTGGAATAAGGATGTGAGCAACTTATGAAAATAAATACAGAGCTTAGGGACTTGATATTTAATACTTTGTTCAAACAACAGGAAAAAGGGTTCTCGTTTTTCCTTAAAGATCAGGCAAAGTCAAGGTGTGTCTTTGTCGATTGCAGCCGGGTAGATAGAGCTATTGGAATCAAGGATGACAAGACCGAATGGGTGGGAGGCCGAGTGGCTGCAGCTAATAGGCTGGCACTTATGAACGTGGATATAGACAGCTTAATAGAGGCTGAAAAAGAGGATAATTTTGAGGGCGTTGATGATATTTGCCCGGAGGCTGATTATGAATAATGATAAAAGTTTCTTTCTGAAAAGAGTTATTATTCCATTGCAAATTCTTCTTTTAGGATTAAAGGTTACTGATGAGATAAGTATAAGCTGGAAAATGGTGTTTGCGCCTTTGGCTGTTTATCTGTTTTTCAACATATGGCTTATCGTATTAGCACTTATATCATTGGCTGGCAAAAGGCAATGATGCTGGTTTCTTTTTTGCTGTCAGCAGCTCCGAAGATATAAACAGACTATTTGCTAAAGGAGAAAAAAATGAGCAAAAAAGAAAAAATTGAGGTCATTAAAAGACTTATCAGGAAAGGCAAGAGATTCGCCGCAGAGGTGGCGTGTTTCGACTGGAAAATCGACATTAACGAGGTGCTTAAAGATGACGGACTGCTTAGAAGATACAATCAGAAAAATTGAGAGCAACAATCGGTTGATGGAGAATGCCCTGAACAGCAATAACGAGCTGTTGAAGGAGCTAAAGGAGAGCAGGGACGCAGACCTTGTTTCAATAAGGGGAGCAAGTGTACTGTTCGACACATCCCCCACTCATATTTACGAGCTGATAAAAACAGGAAAAATAGGGGTGGAGAAACGAGGCACAATGCGAGTATCAAAAAGGGAGGTTAAGGAATACTTTAATAAATTAAAACCTGCATACATTTAATTGTATGTTTTTGCCTGTTTCAAAAGAGCAGGCAAAAAAAGAAAAAAAATGTTTTTTACACTTGACAAAGTAAATTTATTGTGATACAGTAAAACCAGAAAAAGGAAAGTTCAGTCAACTGAACAATAGGGGGTAAATATGGAAGATAAAGAGAATGAGGAATTAGCTTCTACAGGCATGAATGTGTTCCAGAAGCTGTTATTGGCACGTTGTAAATTTCAAGAGCAGAATGTCAAGAAGTCGGGCAAAAATGCTTATTATGAGTATTTTGAGCTTGATGACATTATTCCGGTCTGTAATCTGATTTGCGCAGAGGTCAAGGCGGTCTGTGTTGTTCTTTTTAATAAAGAAGATGCGGAGCTTAATTTCATTGACTGCGAAAATCCCGAAAACTTTATTAGGTTTAAGACTCCTATGAGTACTGCCGACCTCAAGAATTGCCATGCGGTGCAGAATCTTGGTGCTGTGCAGACTTACTTGAAGCGGTATCTCTATATGCACTGTTTCGAGATTGCAGAGCATGACGGGCTTGACGGCATCAAACAGTTCACTATCGATGAAAATGCCATGAAGCTGATCAATTATATTTGGGAGCATAAGGCTAATTTAGGGGTTAATTATCAGACAGCCCTTGACTGTTTTAAAGATATGGGCGACTGCGAGGCAATGTACCATAGGTGCGTGAAATTTATCAGGGCTAAGGAAGAGGCAGACAAAAAGAAGGCCGAAGGAGAGAAAAAATGAGCGAAAACACAGAGTTCAGAAAAGATTATTACATTACAAAAAATTCAAGTTACTACGGAAGCACAAACGACTATCTGGTTCCAGAGGACATTACAGTAACAATCACATTGAAGGAATACAGAGACCTTGTAAAACTTTCAGGAACACATGAATACCTTTTGAAAAAAGAGAAGGAAGAATGCGAGGCCAAATTGAAAGCTAAGACTGATGAGATACAGGCTTTGCAGATAAAGATTGATACACTCCTGTCTGCCATCAACAAGGCACAGGGAGAGGAGGAAGAAGCATGAGCGGACAGACTTTATACAAGATTACAGATGACATACTGGAGTTTGACAAACTCCTGAATGATATTGTGGACGAGGACGGCAACCCGAGAAAGCCTACAGATGAGGAGATGAAGACCCTTGAGGCATGGTGTGATCAGAATCTTGAAAATTTCACAAACAAGATAGACAGCTATTGCCGATATATCCGAAATCTGGAGCTGGCAGCTAAAAACACAAAGTCAGAGTATGACAACTTCAAAGACGAGGTGAATAGACTTTCCAAGAGGAAAACAGCCTACGAGAACAAGGCAAGGACTGTTAAAGGGCTGCTCTGGTATTGTCTGCAAAGATTGGGGCTTGACGGGTACAAGACTGATTATTTCAGCATAAAGGAACAAAATACACGGCCATCGGTCACAATAGCGGTGGATGCGGACTTGTCCCTTGTGCCTGATAAATACCTTAAACCTCGGGAGCTTGACACTACAGCTATTATTGACGGCATAAAGGCCGGGGAGCTTGTGCAGAGTGATAACCCTCTGCATAGAGGCAAGATTTATATGGTGGGAGCAGATGGGGAACCTGTCGAGATCAAGGGTGTCTTCTGTCTCTCCGGAAAGGCTTTATATATAAGGTGATGATATGAATGTAAACAGAGTAATCATTGAGGGACGGCTTGTAAAAGATGCCGTCCTCAAATATACGGGGTCGGGGACTGCTATTTGTGAGTTTTCCATAGCTCATAACCGTTCTACTAAGAAAGACGGTCAATGGGTAGATGTGCCACATTATTTCAATGCTGCTATTTATGGCAAGCTGGCAGAGAGTTTCTCTAAGTACCTTGTTAAAGGGAAAAAGGTCACAGTTGACGGGATTCTTATACAGAACAAGTGGAAGGATGGAAACGGCAACACCCGATCAGATGTGAGGATTGCAGGGGAGAATGTCAGCTTTGACTTCCCCAAAAATGAGAGTGCAGGAGGCGGGAATAGCGGAGCAAGTGTTGTTGCGCCGCCAGAGCCTGATCATTTTGACGATGATGGAATACCATTCTGAAAAGAACGGACATAAATCTCCTATGTTCATATCCACGGGACTTTGGAACCTATCCCGTAGGACGAGGCGAGCCCGAGCCGCTTAATCGGGCATTTTATTATGGAACTGATATTAAAGTACATTGCTGATGACAAAAAACTGATATTCGAGTTTCCCGACGGAGTAAGCAAGGATAAACTGCTTAAACTTCTGGGGGAGTGTGTTAAGAACTCCAACGGGTACGCCAAAGTATCTATAGGCAGGGTTTACAGGCAGAGGACAACGGGGGAGAGAAGCCAGAACAACCTTTTCCACTTCTTGTGCAGCGTTATAGCACAGTACACAGGAAACGACATGGGGGATGTCTAGAACGGGCTGAAAGATATGGCTGTAAACAGGGGTTATCCGTACTATGTAAATCCTATTTCAAGGAAAGTAACAGGAAGGTCGAGCGCAAGCGTTGATACTGTGCAGATGAGTATGCTTATAGATACAGCATATCAGTATATAGCAGAGAACGATATACCTGTACCGCCCAATCCTTATGAGGGGCATGATGAATAAGACACAGGTGGAACAGAGAGAAGAAGCGTACGGCAGGAGCGGCGGCGTATGCGAGGTTTGCGGGAAGCCGCTTACTTCAGGTACTATGCAGGCAGGGCATAGAATAGGCAATACAAAGGCGTGGAGGGCTAAATTCGGCAGCTTTGTTATAGATCATCCCCTTAACGTCGGGTACTGCTGTAGTCTGCAATGCAACAGCAAACTGGATATTTCTTTTGACAGAGGGAAAGTGCTTGCCCTTCTGGTCAAGATTGCCACTTACGAGCTTGAGAAACATCAGGGCAAAGAGTGGTAAATTCCCTATGGATAAAAAAATAAATATATGATAAAATAATATTTGAGGGGATATATGAGAAAAGGGATGCCGAGCAAGAGGGCAGGACGCAAGTTTTCGGACAAAGAACATTATCACGTTGGGGTACGGCTGTATCCGTCCGAGAAAGAAAAGCTAAAATATCTTTTTTCTGCCAGCGGTAAAAAATCTGTTTCTGCCTACATTATAGCCCTGTTGCTTGATTACAAGGGAAATCCCAAGAACAGGGAAAAACAGCCAGGCGTTCATACAGATAATTTTTCTCTATGTGTTCCGTATAAAGAGCAGTGGAATATCATCAAGCAGAAGGCCGAGGATGCAGGGATGAGTATTTCCGGCTATATTGCTTCTGTGATTGCAGAACAGTAATTTTAAAAGGAGTCATCAAGGGGTATAACAACTACCAACGCTGATTACAACAGATTCAGCATGATATGGCAGATGTGCCGTGATGCCGTAGAAGGCGAAAGTTCAATCAAGGGTGAACGTAGACAGAATTATCTGCCTAAGCCCGATGGAATGAGTGACGATGAATACAACGGATATGTAACGAGGGCCGAGTTCTGTCCGTTTGCTGGAAGAACCCTTGATGGTGTTCATGGTCTCATGTTCAGAAAACAGGTAGATGTCAAAGTTCCAAAAGGGACAGATAAATATATTGAGAACGTTGACGGTAAAGGCAGCCCTTTGGGGATGTTCATCAGCGATTGTTCCAGAGACTGTATGATCACAGGCTGGGGCGGTTTCCTCGTAGATGCTCCATCAGCAGAAAATATTTCCCAAAAACAGGCTGAAGAAAACGAGGTATTCCCATACCTTGTTTTTTACCGTGCGGAGCAGATTATCAATGTCCAGACAAAGACTGTAGGCCGGAAGCGGATAATATCTCTTGTTGTCCTGCATGAGAAGCATAGCAAAGTCTCTACTTCAGATGAATTTACAGTTGAGGTCAAAGATATGTACAGAGTGCTCCGGCTCGTAGATGGTGTATACTTTCAGACTCTTTATGATAAAGATATGAAAATAATAAGCAATGTACCACCAAAGAAAGCCGGAAAAACAATGTCATATATTCCTTTTTATTTCGCTCCGGGGGAAAAGCCGTCTTCCCCTATGTTCCTCCCTGTTATTGATGTGAATCTTGCGTGGTATAGGAAATCGGCAGACCTTGAGAACGGGCTGCACTGGACTGGTGTTCCTACACCGTATGCTTTAGGATATACGCCAGAGACAACTGTAGACGATAACGGTGAGATTGTGGCCAAAAACAAACTAAAGTTGGGGGGCAGTCAGTTCCTTTGTTTTCCCGAAGAAGTAAAAAGTGTAGGCTATCTGGAGTTCAGCGGCGCAGGATTATCGCATATTGAGGGTGCTATGGAAAAGGATGAAACCCGGATGTCGATTCTTGGGGCAAAAATAATAGCACAAGAAAAAAAAGGAGTGGAGAGCGCGGAAACTGCCCGTATAGGCAGGGCAAGCGAGAACTCTGTAGTTGCTGCTTTCGCAAACAAGATGAGTGATGTTTTCACTGCAATTCTCAGGGAGCTTATTGAATGGTCTTCAAGCGATAAGGTGGATTTGCAGGAATGTAAGGTTTCCATAAGTACTGATTATGATGTATCAAGAATGTCCCCGGCAGAGCTTACGGCTCTTGTTTCTGCATGGCAGTCTGGCGGTATATCTGCACAGATACTCTACGACAACTTGGTTGAGGGAGAGCTTATCCGTAACAAGTCTTTTGAGGATATGCAGGAGGAGATTGCAGAAGAAATATCAAAGCGCAATGTAGGAGCCTGATAATGGCATATATTGTCGATGATTATATTCTGCACCAGATAGAGCTTGAGAAGGTCAAGAATGGTATCGTTGCGCAGGTTTTAAACACCCTTGACGATGCCAATAAAGCAATCAGAAAAGAACTGTATAAGACAAAAGGTGTATACACTAAAAAGCGGTACTCCGAAATATCCTTGTACCTCAAGGAGAAATCCGCCGCCCTTAAAAAAGGGGTGGAGGATGATATTGATGTCCAGGACTTCATCGAATATGAGCTGGCAGCTCAGCAGAGGATACTCAAAAAGCATACTGGCAATGTATTTGCCAGCTTCGTATTTCCAAACGCAAGGCAGGTTGTTTCCGCCGCCCTTTTCAAGCCGCTTACAGACAATACCACATTCCAGAGCTATCTTGAATCTATAAGCGATCAGCTTTTCAGCACTTGGGACAGTGCGATAAGGACAGGCTATCTTACTGGAATGACAAGCCAGCAGATATGCAGGCAGGTTCTTGGAACGGTTGCAAAAAACGCAAGAGTTGCCGAGGCCGGAACTATATACACACTTAGGAAGTCGCTTACTCTGAATACTCGAACTGCATTGCAGGCATTTGCGAGCGAGGCGAGAGATAAGGTATACGAAAAGAATGATAATATGTTTTCGGGGTATCAATGGGTTGCCACTCTCGACAGCAGAAGTTGCCTTGTCTGTGGACAGCTTGACGGCGAAATCAGAAAACACATTAAAGACTTTCCGCCTACACCTCTGCATCATAACTGCCGATGCCTTAAGATTCCTATAATCAAAGGTTACGAGGATCTACTTTATGACGGTGTAAGAGAGAGCGAGAACGGCGAGGTTGACGGGAAATTGACCTACTCGGACTGGCTCGAAAGGCAGAGCGAAGAAGTCCAGAGGGATATTCTGGGTAAATCAAGGTACAATCTTTATAAAAATGGGGGAAAAATCAGCAGTTTTGTTGATGATGGCAGAATCTTGACACTTGCAGAGCTAAAAACAAGCTAAAACACTTGATAAAATAAAATCAAAATGGTAAAATTAGGTATCAAATACATAGGAGGTTAAAAATGGAATGGAAGCAATAGGAAAAGAGGTTATCAACCTCCTTTCAGAAATCCTTGCGGGTTTGATTGTGTGGGCAATCATCTCTTGGATAGAAAAAGGAAGAAAATAACCTCTTGAAAACAACCTGGCCGCCCGTGAAAACGGGTGGTCGCTTCCAATCCTAATGCAAAAGCATGGAATTGTCAAATGTTTTTCACATTATAAGGGTAGGGCTTATCATAGGGATAGCCGTATTCCTTGCTAAGAAATGAATTTGTTCGGCTGACCGAGCAGATTTATATTGATAAAATAAATTTATTATGTTATAATGTAAAAGGGTAAAAAGATGGAAGTAAAATTTTTCACAAGCTATTTTGCTAAAATGGCGAAGCGGAAAAAGCTCCCCGATGATGTCTATATTGCTGTGTCCAGAACCTTTTTCTGCCCTCTTAAAGATCAGGACGGGAACAGAGTAGAAGATACGATAGATTATCATTTTCCAAATGTAGGGTGTAGTTGGGAGTATGACAAATATAAGAAAAATGTAAGGCATGATGAGGTTGAATATTTAGCCGATTTTCTGAAGCCTGAAAACTGGACGCCCGATGATAAAAATTCAAAGAGTGTTAATGTTTTCCTGCTGTGTTTTGAGAACTTAAAGGCTAAATATACAAAAAAGGACGAAGAAAAGTACTCTGATTGCAAAGCTGGAGAATATAAAAAGTGTCACCGTACATTACTTGCTGAAATGCTGCGTGATGAATTTGGTATTGAATCGAGCGAGTATGAATACGGTATGGCAGAATAAGGAGGCTTACAAGGGCTGGTAATTTAAGAGGCACAGCAAATGCTGCTGCACAGAGAGCAAGAGGAGCTGGAAGAACTGCAAGAGTTGTACAGATGGCTCGTGGTGGATATGCCGTACAGGGCTCTTACCGGAATGGTAATGAGTTCATAACAGGCGATTGGGCTAATCGTGGCGACGCCCAGAGAGCTGCTGATCGAATCGTTTCTAACGGTGGCGGTCACTAATGTCATTAGAGGCACTTGAGCAGAAGGTCAGAAAGTCCGTAGAGATGATTAAGGCCAGAGCCCTGATAAGTAATATTATTATAGGCTTGTCTGGTGGAAAAGATTCTTTGTGCCTCTGTGAGCTTGTAAAGATGGCAGGGGTCAAAAGCCCCTGCTATTTTAATATGGAGTTTCTTCCGGGCTTGCGCGTACAACATGATATGCTTGAGTATGCTTGCCAGCGTTTCAATATCAATTATGATGATATTCTGAAAGTTCCTTCCGAACATTATATCAAAAGTATGCACTATTCGGCGTATACCTGGTATTCCCCAAAGGCAAAGAAAACATTTCCGAACTGTTCAAGGACAGATGTGTTTAGAAGTGTAGCTGGACGTTTGAAAGGCACAGTTATTACAGGGGTAAAAAGGGCCGATGGCATGATGATGACCCGCATGATAAATAACAATAGGGGTGTGTGCCTCTATCCTATGGCCGACTGGACTTTGAAAGATGTTTTTTCTTTTATGGAGATACGGAAAATCAAGATACCAGAGCTCACCAAGAAAGGCTGCCGTGGCGTGGGGCTGGAATATGGTGATCTTAAATTCATAGCCGATAACTACCCGGATGATTATGAGAAGATAACATCTGTTTTTCCCTTTGCCCCTGTAATCTTGAAGACTGTTGAATATTTCGACCTACATAAGAGCATGAGAATAATATGATCAAGCAATTAGAGAGCATAAAGATTAAGAGAAGTCAGATTAAACTTGCAGGGTATAATCCCCGAAAGATAACCGCGGAAAACAAGAAAAAGCTGGAAAAGAATATGGAGCAGTACGGGCTCATGGGCGGGCTGGTCTGGAATGAGACCACGGGAAACCTTGTGTCCGGTCATCAGAGAATATCCATTCTCGATAAGCAGAACAAATATAAGAAAGGCGATAAAAAGACCGATTATGATGTACTGGTTACTAAAGTAAACCTGACTTTAGAGCAGGAGAAAGAGCAGAACATTTTCTTTAACAATGCTCTTGCGCAGGGTATTTTTGACGATGCTAAGCTGGAAAAGCTGATGAAGGAGATTAAATTCTCCGAGAAAACAGGCTTTTCTAAAAAGGAGCAGATAAGCTATCTTCACAACACAGAGCTTACCGAAGATGAGTACAGGAAGATATGCGAGCAGGTGGCAGAGACCACCCAGAGCATACAGCAGATGCACACCGACAGGGTAAAAGAAGTCGATGCCAACTATGTAGTCCTTGTCTTCAAGAACAGGGGGGACAAGCAGACTTTGATTGACAATTTAGGAATACAGCTTGACGACGGGCGTTTTTGCAATGCCCATGATTTCCTTGAGCAGTTATATGAGGAATACCAGAAAGGCCTCGGTTGATATTTTTTTCCACCCTATTAAAAGGAGCAGCTAAGGGGAAACAAAAACAGCGGGAGAAAGCGGGAAGAGCGGCACGATTTTGAAAAGCTCGCCGCAAAACTCCGGCAATATACAGATAATACGGAATTACCAATCCTCAAAGAGTTCTGTTTCCAGAACGATGTCGATTATAAATATTTCCTGAACCTATGCGCAGAGAATGAGAAACTTGACAAGGAAAGGAACAGGTGTCTGTGCAAGAAGGAAGTTGTACTCGAACGGGCACTTATGTCGGGTGCAAACAATTCCGCGTTCATATTCCAGCTCAAGCAGCTTGGCTGGAAGGACAACCCGGAGCCTGTAGTCATCAATAATACAGTCAACAACAAGCAGGACAGCAAGACAAGAACCGACGCTCTTGACAAGCTATCAGACAAGGAGCTGGAGGAGCTGGAAAAGCTCTATCAGAAGATGGATGAATCACAGGAAAACCCTACCGAATAAGCTCAACCTATCATATCAGAAATTTGACACAGATTATATAAAGAAAAGACTGGCAAGAAATCACCACGTCCGATATATGCAGTTTATGTGGCAGAAGATGTCGGAAAAGTTCCTTGTAGGTATTCATACCCGGGAGATATGCTGGCTTATTGATGACGCAATAGAAAAGCTGCGGCAGGGGGAGAGTACTTTCCTTGTGATAAAAGTTCCGTTCCGTCACGGCAAGTCTGATATGATCTCAAGATTTCTGCCTTCTCATTTTCTGGGAGAGTTCCCTGATAAAGAAGTAATGCTTGTAACCTATGCCTCGTCACTTGCCGAAGGCTTCTCAAGATATGCAAGAAACCTTATAAGGTCGCCTGAATATAAGGAGCTTTATCCTGAAACTGAGATCAGCAGGGAGAATGGCGGCGTACAGCAATGGGGAATACAGGGCAGGCTTGGCGGGTGTGTTGCAAGCGGACTTACAAGCGGACTCACGGGAAAGGGCTATCATCTCGGCCTTCTTGATGACTTCAATGCCAGCCGTGCAGATGCGGAGAGCGAAGTTATCCGCAACAGTCAATGGGAGCACTTCACAAACGACTTCCTGACAAGACGGGCACCAGAGTCAATAACTATCGTTCTTGCTACACCGTGGCACAAGGACGACATAATAGGCAGAATAGAGGAGAAGATAAACCCTGATTCTGACAAGTACGACCCTGAATTTCCTCCGTTCAAGATTGTTTCGTTCCCTGCAAAGGGCGGCGAGGTTGATGTACATGACGCGGACGGAAACCTCCAGCATATCAAGTATGATTATCTTTTTCCTGAAAGGTTCAGCAACGACTGGTACGCCCAGCAGTTCGCCTCTCTCGGCACTTATTCGGCAGCAGCCCTCCTGCAATGCAACCCTATTGTCCGTGGCGGTAATCTTGTGGATGTATCAAAAGTAAAGATACATGATGATATTAAAGACTTCCCACAGATTAAGTATTATCGTATCTGGGACTTGGCTCATTCAGCAAAGCAGAGGATGAAAGATGATCCAGACTGGACATCTGGCACGTTGCTTGGATTTAGGAAGGTCAACGGGCTCTGGGAATTGTGGATAAAGAATGTAGGCAGGATAAGGCAGGAAGCGCCGCAGCGTGACGGGTTTATTTTTGCCGTAACAGAACAGGACGGAGATTGTGTTTCTATCGGCGTTGAGCAAAGTGCCGATGCCAAAGATGCAGTTACTGTAGTAAGGTATGCCACAAAGGGGCGGCGCATTGTCAAAGGTATAAAAACACAAGGGGATAAGGTCGCAAGGTTCAGTCCGTTAGAGCCGATATTCGAGGCAGGAAACGTACATA
>Ga0079305_1000955_pt1 | contig 46192 bp, 37 predicted proteins | sample LMS_cellobiose_e_FD_79183 | JGI IMG/M metagenome (GOLD analysis project Ga0079305, IMG submission 79183) | Rumen-fistulated moose microbial communities from Alaska, USA - LMS_cellobiose_enrichment | ecosystem: Host-associated > Mammals > Digestive system > Stomach > Rumen fluid ... | reverse complement strand
GCAGCAAGCCGGAAATATACTGTGAGGACACGTTCCCCGCGATCCGGTATTCGCCCGGCCGCAGCCGGCCCTCGCAGCGCAGGGCCGCGCTCTCGTCCGTGAGGCGCATGCCGCGCTCCGTCAGCAGCGCGTCCAGCGGCGCGAGCGGACGCTGCGGCAGCCGGCCCTCGCGGCGGAACGTCGCCCGCGCGCCCAGCGCGCCGACGACCGGCAGCAGAAAGCGCAGCGTCGAGCCGCTCTCGCCGCAGGGCAGCTCACACACCCCCTCCGGCACGGCGGCGATCGGCGTCACGCGGAACGCCTCCTCCGCCTCCTCGATCCCGGCGCCGAGCGCGCGCAGGCAGCGGACCGTGGCCGCGATGTCGTTCGACGTCCCGTCGCAGACGACCTCCGTCTTGCCGGTGCCGAGCGCCGCGCAGATCAGCAGACGGTGCGCCTGCGACTTGGACGCCGGGATCTTCACCGCGCCGCAGCGCGCCCCGGGTGCGAGCGTCACGTTCATTTGGCCCCTCCCGCGCGCAGCCAGCCGCGCAGCTCCTCCGGCGCCGCCGGAACGATGCGGCAGCAGCCCACCGCCTCCGGCACGACAAAGTGCATCGTGCCGGAGGCCATCTTCTTGTCCGCGTGCATCGCTTCGCTCAGCGCGTCGGCGTCAAAGGGCAGCTCCGTCGGCAGGCCGTAGCGCCGCAAAATGGCGATCAGCCTGTCAAGCGTTTCACCATTACAGTATCCTTTTTCCAATGCTGCACGCGTGATGGCGACCATGCCGATCGCCACGGCGCAGCCGTGTGAGATGCGGAAATCGCTGCACGCCTCCACCGCGTGTCCGATCGAGTGGCCAAGGTTGAGCTTGCGGCGATCTCCGCGGTCGAACTCGTCCCCTTCGACAACGTCCCGCTTCATTGTGACGCAGGCGGCGATCACGTGCGCGAGCATGTCGCGCGCGTCCGTGTGCTCAAGCTCGGCAAAGAACGGCTCGCTGCCGAGCATGCCGTATTTGATGACCTCCGCGCAGCCGTCGCGCCAGACGTCCTCCGGCAGCGTCCGCAGCGCCGACGGGTCGCAGAGCACCAGCACCGGCTGCCAGAAGGTACCCGCCTGATTCTTCCCCGCCTCCAGGTCGACGGCGGTCTTGCCGCCGACGGAGGAATCCACCGCCGAGAGCAGCGTCGTCGGGATCTGGACGTAGTCGATGCCGCGCAGATAGGTCGACGCGGCAAAGCCCGCCATATCGCCCGTGACGCCTCCGCCGAGCGCGACGAGCACATCGCTCCGGCTGAGACGGCTGCGGCAGAGGAATTCCAGCAGCGCGCCGTAGGTCGCGAGCGTCTTGTGCCGCTCGCCCGCGGGAAAAGTGACCGGCGCGACCGTGAGGTCCGCCGCCTCAAGCGAGGCGCGCACGCGCGCGCCGCAAAGCGCCATCACGGTCTCGTCCGCGGCCAGCGCCGCGACGCGGGCGCGCGGGCAGGCCGCGCGGATGCGCGCGCCCGCCTCGTCCAGCAGCCCCTCGCCCACGCACACGTCGTAGGCGCGCGAGGCGTTCACCCGGATTGTATCCATCAGCCGTCAACCTCCTCCTTGCGGCGCTTGCCGTCCTCCAGCAGGCGCGTGAGCGTCTCGCCGTCGCCTGCGGCGATCGCGTCGCGGTACTCCGCGAGGTGCGCGATCAGCACATCCAGCTCGTGCAGCAGCGGCTCCCGATTCTCCAGGAACAGCTCGCTCCACATCGGCGCATTGAGCCAGGCCACGCGCGTGAGGTCGCGGTAGCTCCCGGCGGAAAAGCCCCTGTGCCGCTTCGCCGTGTCGCTTTTGACGTAGGCATTGGACACCACGTGCGCCAGCTGCGAGGTGAAGGCGATCATCTCGTCGTGCGCCTCCGCCGTCGTCACCGAAAAGCGGCCGAAGCGCGCCGGCGCAAGCAGCGCCTTCGCGCGCTCGAGCAGCGCGATGTCGTCCCGATCCTCCTCCGCCGGCACCAGCACCATCGGCGCTCCGGCGTAGAGGTTCGCCCGCGCGTGCTTGAAGCCGGAATACTGCGTGCCCGCCATCGGGTGCCCGCCGAGGAAGCGGAAGCCGTGGGCGCGCGCGATCGGAAAGCACGCCGCGCAGACTTCGCGCTTCGTGCCGCCGCAGTCGATCACGAGGCAGTCCTTCCCGATATGCTCCGCCATGCGCGCAAGATACGAAACGCAGGCGCGCGGATAGAGCGTCAGCAGCAGCAGGTCGCAGGAGGAGATGTTCTCCTCCGTCAGCGCCCCGTCCGCCGCGCCGCTCATGATCGCGTAGTCCAGCGTGCTCTGTGTGCGGTTCCAGGCCAGCACCGTGTGTCCCGCCTCGTGATACGCCTTGGCGAACGAGCCGCCGATCAGGCCGAGGCCGACGATCCCGACCCTCATCCGAAGGCGACCTCGCGCACGGCGAAGACCTTTTTCGCCAGCGCGTCATACTCCTCCGGCCGCAGAGACTGCGCGCCGTCGCACTTGGCGTGGAGCGGATCGTTGTGCACCTCGATGATCAGTCCGTCCGCGCCGCAGGCGGCGCCGGCGAGCGCCATCGGCGGCACAAGGCGCGCGATGCCGGTGGCATGGCTGGGATCGACGATGATGGGCAGATGCGTCAGCTCGCGCAGCATCGGCACCGCCGCGAGATCGAGCGTGTTGCGCGTATAGTCGTCAAACGTGCGGATGCCGCGCTCGCAGAGGATGACCTCCTCGCTGCCGCCGGCCATGATGTATTCGGCGCTCATCAGCAGCTCCTTGAGCGTGTTGGCGAGACCGCGCTTGAGCAGCACCGGCTTGTGCATCCGGCCCACCTCGCGCAGCAGGTCGAAGTTCTGCATGTTGCGCGCGCCGATCTGGATCACGTCCACGTCCTCGAACAGCGGCAGATCCTTCACGCCCATCGCCTCGGTCACGATGGGCAGCCCCGTCTCCCGCCGGGCGATCTTCAGCAGCGCCAGGCCCTCGGCCTTCAGCCCCTGGAAATCGTAGGGCGAGGTGCGCGGCTTGAACGCGCCGCCGCGCAGCATGTTTGCGCCCGAGGCCTTGACCGCCCTCGCGATGCCGACGATCTGCTCCTCCGACTCGACCGAGCAGGGCCCTGCGATCATCACGAAGTGTCCCTTCCCGATCTTCACGCCCTTCACGTCGACGACCGTGTCCTCCGGGTGGAACTTGCGCCCGCTGCACTTGAACGGCTCCGTCACGCGCTTGACGGAGTCCACAATGCCGAGGCTCGCGATCAGATCCATATCGACGCTCGACGTGTCGCCGATCAGGCCGAGCACGGTCTGGTATTCGCCCTCCGACACGTGGATGCCGAGGCCCTGACTCTTGAGCCAGTCGATCAGCTGCTCCCGCTTTTCCGGCTTCACGCCCTGTTTGAGTATGACGATCATGCTGTTTTCCTCCTGTTTCCCTAACGAAAATGCGGCACAGCGCAAGGGCTGTGCCGCATGAAATCGACCGGTCAGTCAAACGTCTGCATCACAAAGCGCCCTTACCGCAGCGAAACGGTAAAGTAAGCGTATTCGTAAATGCCGGACGCGCGCTTTTCCATAAGAGACCCTCCGAATCGGTCTTCTGTGGCACAGTATAGCGTCTTTTCCCGCAAAAGTCAAGCAAAAGCGGCGCAAAAATTTTACTATTTAAAGCCTTAAAGTTTCACGCATTCATCCGTGGCAAAAAAGTACAGCAGCTTTTCCTTCACGGGTTTGCCCAGGATGCGCCCGAGCGCGTCGGAATACGCCTCGAGCTGGGCGCGGTAGTGCTCGGCGCGCGCGGCCGTCTCCGCGCGCGTGATGCGGTCGGTCTTGAAATCCAGCACCACAAGCGCGCCGTCCTCCTCAAAGAAGCAGTCCGCCACGCCCTGGAAGAGCACCGTGTCGTCCTCTGCCGCGCCGGCGGCGAAATCCCGCGCCGGACGCAGCAGCGAAAAGCGGTACTCCCGCTCCACGTGCACGCTGCGGCGGATGCGCTCCGCCGTATCGCTGCGCAGGAAGCGCGCGATCAGGCGCTCGTCCGCCGCATCCGCCTGCTCGTCCGTCAGGCGGCGCAGGCGGCGGAGCCGTTCGATCTGCGCGCGCACGGCCTCGGCGCTGCCCTCGCAGAAAAAGTCAAGGAACTGCATCACCGTGTGGATCGCCGTGCCGCGCTCCGCGCCGGTCAGCGGGGCGGAGCCGGAGACGAAGCGCGGCCGCGCAAGGCTCCTCAGCCGCGGCGGCAGCGCGGCGTTCTCTGCGATCTCGTCGTCGATCGCCCGGCCCTTGAGCTGCGTTGCGGTGAGTTTGGCACTCAGGCGCGTGGCGTCGGCAAAGGGATATTCGTATGCGAGCGCCGCAACGTCGAGCGGGCGCTCCGCCTCCCGGCCTTCCGCCGTGTGCGCCTGTGGCGCGGCGGGGCGTTCCGCGCTCAGCCAGGGCGCTGCGTCGTGCACCGCCACTTCCCACGGCGTATCCCCGGGCGTGACGAGCTGTCCCGCCGGCACGTCCGCCAGTGCGCGCAGCGGCGCGGCCTCGCCGCGGCACAGCAGCGGCAGCATCACCCAGTCGCCGAGGCAGGTCCCTTCGTCCACCGCCTCCGGCAGCACCGGGCAGGACGCGGTCGTCATCAGGCTTTTCACGCGCAGCGCGGCGTTGCCCTGCGTGTGGACCAGGATCAGCTTCTCCCGCGCGCGCGTCATCGCCACGTAGAGCAGCCGCAGCTCCTCTGCCTTCGTCTCGCGGCGCAGCACCCGCTCAAGCGCTTCGCGGGCAAAGGTCGGGTAGCGGATGCGCCGCGTGAGATCCACGCAGACCGGGCCGAGACCCAGCTTCGGGTGCACCAGCACCGAGGATTGGAAATCCATGTTTCCGAACCGCCGCGAAAGATCCGCAAGCACGACCACCGGAAACTCCAGTCCCTTGGACTTGTGGATGCTCATGATGCGGATGCCGCCCGCGCTCCGCGCCGGCCGCGGTGCCTCGAGCCTGCCGCTGTCCAGCATTTCCCGCACGTGCGTCACGAAGGCAAACAGCCCTGCGTAACCCGATTCCTCATACCGCTCCGCGAGCGAGAGCAGCGCCAGCAGGTTCTCCCGGCGCTCCGCGCCGCCCTCCATCGCGCCGAACACGGCCAGCGCCCCGCAGCGGTCGAAGATCGCGGCAAGCAGGCGGTGAACGCTCAGTTCCTGCGCCTCGAGCCGCAGCGCGTTCAGCGTCTCGAGGAAGCGGTGCACGTCCTCGCCGTCGTCGGCGAGCAGCGCGTCGTAGAACTCCCCTTCCCTTGTGCGCGCCCTGAGCTGTGCGAGGCGATCCGCCGTGAAGCCGAACAGCGGCGAGCGCAGCACGGAAAGAAGCGGCACGTCCTGACGGGGGTTGTCGATGATCTGAAGGAAGGCGAATACGACCGCGACCTCCATCGTCTCAAAAAAGCCGTCGTCCGCGTCGGCGGCGCAGCGCAGGCCCTGCGCCTCGAGCGCGCGGCGATAGTCGGCAAGGCGCGTGCGCGGCGAGCGCATCAGGATCACGACGTCCTCCTCGCGCGCCGGCCGCGGCAGATGCGTCTGCTCGTCCTGCACGGTGAAGCCTCCGCGCAGCAGCGCGGCGATCCGCTCCGCAACGAAACGTGCCTCGACCTCCGCGGCGCGGACGCGGTGCTCCCCGCTTTGCGTCGGCAGATCGACAAGGTGGAACTCCGTCCGGCACGCCGCGTTTTCGGCATAGCCCGTGTTGCCGAGGTACAGCGCCTCTTCCGCGCCGTAATCCAGCTCGCCCATCTCGCGCGAGAGAATGTTGGAAAAGATAAAATTCGCCGCCTCCAGCACCTCTCTGCGCGAGCGGAAATTGCGTGAGAGCACGAGCTTCGCGCTCTCGCCCGGCGCGGCGTCCGCCTCGTTCGGATAATCGTTGTAGTGCGCGAGGAAGATCGTGGGATCGGCCAGGCGGAAGCGGTAGATGCTCTGCTTCACGTCGCCGACGGTAAAAAGGTTTTTGCCATCGCGCGAGATCGCCGTGAAGATGCGGTTCTGCACCTCGTTCGTGTCCTGATACTCGTCCACCATGATCTCACGGTAGCGCTGCGCCACCGTGCGCGCAAGCTCCGTCGGGCTCCCGTCGGCGTTTTCAAGCAGGCGGATGGCCTCGTGCTCCTGGTCGGAGAAGTCCGCCGCGTTGCGCCGCCGCTTCTCGCTCTGATACGCCTGCGTGAACGCCTCGGTCAGCGCCAGCAGGGCGCGCATGGCCGGCGTCATCGTGCGCAGGTCGGCGATCGCCTCTGCGCCCGTCACGGCCGTCGTCGCATCGAGCTTCCGCATCGCGCGCTTGCAGTTGTCCCAAAGGTTCTTCATCCGCTCGCGGAGCGCGCCGCCCGCGTCCCCGCGCACGGCGCCGAGGCGCGGGAAATCCACCCTGCGCGCCGCCGCCTCGTCCCAGGCGCGTCCCGCCGCGTCCGCAAGTGCGCGCAGCTGTGCGGCCGCGTCCAGAAACGCGGGGGCGTATTTCGCGCCGAGCGCCGCGTCGCCGCCCATCTCCGCCGCGCCGCCCTCGAGCAGCGCCGCCCAGTGCAGCGCCTTCCGCCGCAGCGCGTCCTGCATCACCGCGCCGTATTCCGTATCCTCGATGCGCTCCGGGATCGTGCGCCAGCGCTCCTCCTGCTGCGCGAGCCACGCCGCGCGCCGCGGCTGCGCCTGCAGCTTGCGGTGCAGCTCGAGCACGAGCGCGGCCAGCGCGCTGTCGTCCCGTCCCGCGCCGAGCGTGTCGGCCAGCAGCGTGCCGCCGTCGCCGGGCGTCAGGCCCTCGTAAAAACGGTCGAGCACGCGCGCGAGCACGCGCGCCTTGAGCGCCTCCTCGTCCTGCTCGTCGAGCACGCGGAAGTCCGGGCGCAGCGCGCGGTGCTGCGCATCCTCGCCCAGCAGATGGCAGTTCTCCCGCAGCAGCGCCGTGCAGAACGCGTCCACCGTCTTGATGTCCGCGCGGTAGACGCGCAGCAGCTGCCGCTGGAGATGGGCGTTCCCGCCGTCCTCCTCCAGCCGCTCCGCAAGTGCGCGCGCGATCTTGCCGCGCAGCTCTGCCGCGGCCGCGCGGGTATAAGTAATGATCAGGAAATCGTCCAGGTTCGCGCCCTCATTCACCACGTGGGAGAACAGGCGCTCAACGAGCACCTTCGTCTTGCCCGAGCCCGCCGCCGCGGACACGAGCAGGCTGCGCCCGCGGCTGTCCACCGCCGCGCGCTGCTGTTCCGTCAGCCGGTCAGCCATCGCCTGCCGCCTCCTCTCCGTCGGCCGCGCGGCCGATAAACTTCCAGAACTCCTCTCCGCCCGTCGCGCGGATGTATTCGATCCGGTCGCTGCCGCGTCCGGGCTCAAAGTGGCACGCGGGCGCGAACTCGCACCAGGCGCAGGCGGTGTCGAGCGGGCTGCGCGCGCAGGGATCGGCGTCGATGTTGCCGCTGCGCACCTCCTGCCCGATCTGCCGCAGCACATGCTCGACGTAGCGGCCCAGCTTTCCCAACTGCTCCGCCGAGGCAAGGGTCTCGCCCGGCTGCAGCGCGCCGTTTTTGTCCAGCTTTACCGGCAGGTAGCACGGCTCCTCCAGCGCGCCGTGCTCCATGGCGCGCAGCACCTCCGGATCGGCCAGCAGCATGCCGCTGCGCCGGTAGCTTTTGCGTGCGAGCAGCGCCAGCTTTTCCTCGCTCACACCGCGCTCGCAGCTGAGGATCGCGTCGCGCGCCGGGGTATAGAGCACGCCGGCCGGCACGATCTCGCGCCCGAAATACTCCCTGCCCTCGCGCCCGAGCGCAAAAAGATAGAGCAGCATCTGCAACCCCAGGCCGTAGCGCACGTCCGCAAGGTCAAAGCTCTTCTTTCCCGTTTTGTAGTCCACCACGCGCAGATACAGCTTCCCGTCCTTCAGCCATCCGTCCACGCGGTCGACCTTGCCCGTCACGCGCACGCCGCCCTCCGTCCCGCGGACGGAGATCGCCGGCAGCTGGCCGTCCGGCCCGAAGGAGAGCTCAAAGGCCAGCGGTGCGAAATCGGACACGCGCAGCTCATCCGTCACCTCGTCCATGATGCGGTAGACGGACTCGCACAGCCGCCGAAACAGATAGCGGAACCGCGCGGTTTTTTCCTCCAGATCCGGCAGCTCCCGCTCGACGTAGTCGCGGATCACGCCGGCGATCAGCCGGTGCAGCGCATCGCGCGTCAGTTGGCGCAACCCGCCCTCCTCCTCCGCGCGGCGCAGCGTGTGCTCCATCACGTCATGCACGAAGGTGCCGACTTGTGGCGCATCGAAGCCGGCGGCGCTGCGCTCCTTCGCGCGCAGGCCGTACTGCATGAAGTAGGCGAAATGGCACGAGCGTGCCTTGTCCATCTTTGAGGCGGAGAGCCGCACCTCCGTGCCGTAGAGCGAGCGCACGACCTCCTGTGAGAGTCGGCCGCGCGTATAGCGCGCCGTCGCGCGCATGGCGGCAAGCTGCGCCGCGCAGTCGCCCCGGCCCTCGAAATAGCGCCATGCCGCGCCGTCGATATGCGCGCCGGCATACTCGAGCGCCGCTGCTTTCAACGTCAAGCGATATGCCTTGTCAGCATCCTCTTTTTCAACGTTCAGCCGCGGGCACAGCGCCGTCAGCCGCCCGATGACGAAGGACGGCTGCAGTTCTCCTCCCTGCGCATCGAAGCAGGGGTACGAAACGCAGAGCCGCTCCGTCGGCTGGGCGAGCGCGGCGTAGAGATTCTGCATCTCCAGCCGGAAGCGCCGCATGCCGTAGGGCGCGAGGCGGATGTCCTGTGCCTCGAGCGCCACGCGATCCTCCTCGCGCAGCACGCCGCCGCCCTCGTCGACCTTCGGCAGCACGCCGTCGTTCGCGCCGAGCAGGAACAGCGCGCGCACCGTGTGGCGGTCGTTGCGCGTCATCTCCGCGCAGTTCACCTGATCCAGCGCCGCCGGGATCGTGCCCACGGAGTACTGCGTCAGCACCAGGCGGAACAGTCGGACAAACTCCTCCGCCTCCAGCGCGCGGTCGCCGAGGATGCTCACGAACTGATCCATCACGCTGCAGAGGACGGCCCAGAGCTGCGCCGTCTCCTCGGCACGCTGGCCCTCTCCGGCGGCAAACAGCCGTTCCGTCAGCGCCTGCAGCGTGTCGCTCAGGTGCAGCTCCTCCAGATAGGCATAGAGCGCGCGCACCTTATCCCCCGCGCCGGACGTGCCGCGCACGCCCTCGCTCAGCCGGCCGAGCGGCCCGCGCACGCGCTCGCGCAGGGCGTTGACCGTGTCGAGCCGCGCGTGGGCTTCGTCACTCCAGCGCATGCCGTAGCCGTCCGGGTGCATCGTCCACGGCTCGCCGCGCAGCCACATGCTGCCGCGGACGTCCCACTTGAGGACGTAGTTTTCCAGCACGTCGCACTCCTCGTGCGTCAGGCCCGCAAGCCCGGTCTTGAGGAAGCGAAACATATCCTCGTATTCAAACCCGCCGCACACCGCGTCCAGCGCGCCCAGCACGAGCGAGGGCGTACTTTGGCGCAGGATGTCGCTGCGCCGCGCGGTGTAGAGCGGGATACCGCAGCGGGCAAACACCGTTTCGAGTACCGGCGCGTAGGCGTCCAGCGCGCGTGCCGTGACCGTGATGTCCCGGAAACGGTACGCACCACTGCGCACGAGCGCGAGGATCTCCGCCGCGGCGTGCTCCACCTCGGCGTAGACGCCTGTCGCCTCATACAGCCGGATCGCGCCGCAGTCGCCCGCCCAGGTCTCACGGCGGCCGAAAAAGTGCCGCTCCACGTGGTCGAGCGCGCTGCGCACCTCGCCAGCCGGCAGCACCTGCGCCTCCCAGCGCACGCCCTCCTCCTGCGCGATCGCGGTCAGCGCGTCGCGCATGCGCAGGCTCTCGCGGAAGAGCTCGCCATCCCGTCCGTCGCCCAGCAGCGTCACGGTCACGCTCCGCGCGCGGCGCAGCAGGATGCGCAGGATGCGCAGCTCCCGGCCGGTGAAATACGAAAAGCCGTCGATAAAGATATCCTTGCCATCGGCGTAGCCGGACTCCTCCAGCTTCTCCTCGGCTTTCTCGAGGCGGTCACGCGCGTCGCGCCCGCCCTCGCGCAGCTCGGCGAGGTAGATGCCGTAGATCAGCGCGATATCGCGCAGCTTGTCCCCGCTCGCACCATCGATCCGCGCCGCGCATTCACTCAGCGTCTCCGGCGCGACGGCGTAGGCCTGAAGCTCCTCCATCACGGCGAGCAGGCTCTCAAGAAAGGCGCTGCGCTGCGAGGGCCGGCGGTAGACCTGAAGCATGGGGCTGAGCTCCTGGAGCGTCAGCTGCAGCGTCAGCAGCTTTCCGCCGCTGTCGAGCGTCACGTCGGCGCTGCCGCCCGTGAGCGCGAGCACGCGCGAGGCGAGCAGCTTGAACGTCAGCACCTCCGCGTGGCGGCTCGCGCCGTCGCCGCAGGCGCGGCATACGTCCACCTCGGCCACGTGCGAGGCGTGCTCCGGCACGAGCAGGATCTGCCTGCCGCTGTCGCCGAGGGCAGCGATGCGCTGCAGCACCCGTTCCGATTTTCCCGACCGCGCGCGGCCGAGCAGCAAATGCAGCACCGCTTTCCACTTCCCTTCCCGCTTTTTTCTTTCTTTTTTCGATTGTAGCACACCGGGAACTCCGCGGCAACGGAAACTTCATCGCGCACCCGCCGAAACTTCACCGCAGCAGGCCCATCAGCAGCTCCCACAGCCGCGAGCGCAGGACGATGCCTCCGCCGCCGAGCTCCTCGGTCAGGATCCCGTCGCACAGCGGCTCGAACGCCACGCTCCACCAGGACAGCAGCGCCGTCTCCCGCCCGCCGGACGCCGCACACCAGAGGATCGCCGCAGCCGCGCCGAGCAGCAGCGCAAGCTCCCATCGTTTCATCGTTTCGCACCTTCTTTCGCCGATTTCCCGCATCGGCGCGCAAAAAAAGCGCCGCCCATACCGGGATGCCCCAAGTATGGACGGCGTTTTCCGTTTTCAAACAAAGCGCGTCAAATCCGTCTGCTCGCAGCGCGGACGCAGCGCCTGCGCCGCGGCCGCGGCGCACGCCTCCTCCCGAAAGAGGCCGAAGACCACCGAGCCCGAGCCCGTCATCGCTGCGGCGTCCGCTCCGGCGGCGCGGAGCGCGGCCTTGAGCACCTCGACCGCCGTCCGTTCGGCGGGCGGCAGCGCCTGCTCCAGCACGTTGCCGACACGCGCGGCGAGGCCTGCACCGTCGCCCGAGGCGATCGACGCAAGCATTCCGGCCGTGTCGGGCCGGCCGCGCAGCGCGCTGAGCGTCAGGCGGGAAAAGAGCGCCGCCGTGGACACCGCAAAGGCCGGCCGGCACAGCACGACGAAGAAGCGCGGTGCGTCGGCCAGCGTCGTCAGCCGTTCGCCGCGGCCCTCGGCCAGCGCCGTTCCCCCGCGGAGACAGAACGGCACGTCGCTCCCGACGCCCGCGCCGATGCGCGCGAGCGTCTCGTCCGAAAGCTGCGGGGCGAGCAGCTCGCGCAGGGCGCGCAGCACCGCCGCGGCATCCGCGCTGCCGCCGGCAAGACCTGCCTGCGCCGGGATACGCTTGACGACGTCGAGGGCGAGCCCGCGGGGCGGGAGCCCTGTCTCGCGGAAGAACGCCCGCGCCGCCCGAACGGCAAGGTTGCTCTCATCCCCCGGGATGTCGCCGCAACGGCAGACGATCGTCTCCTCCTCCGTCAGCGTGACGGTCACGTCGTCGTGCAGGGCAAGCGCCTGCATCACGGAGCGGAGGTCGTGATACCCGTCCTCCCGCCTGCGCAGCACATCCAGTGTCAGGTTTAGCTTCGCATACGCGCTCAGGCGGAGCGAGTTCATCTGATGCGTCTGGCCTCGACGTAATAGCGCTTGTCCTGCGCATTGCCCATCGAGAAGGTCTTGCGCGGGAGCACGCCGTCGGCAATCACGGTCTTGAACAGCTGCTCTTTGCCCATGGCGCCCAGCAGGAAGCCCATGCTGCCCGGCTTTGCGCCCAGCGTGCGCGTCACCTCGTCGCCGTGGATATAGTCCACCTCGCCGCCGTGGGCGGGCAGATACTCGTCCAGGAAGCGCTGCAGCGTGCCGACGGCGAGCTGCACCTCCGGCTCAGGCACGGTGAAGAAGCCGTCGTACCCCTCATACACGACCTCGATGACGTGGCCCTCGCCCTTGCCCTCGTAGGCCTTGGGATAGTACTTGCAGAACGCGGCCATCACATCCTTCGGGTCCACGCCGAAGAGCACGCGATGGATCGGCTCGAACTCGAGCGCGTCGGAATGGTTGTTGACGACCTCGACCAGCGCGTAGCGCGCGGGCAGGACGCGGGTCTGCTCCTCGGTCAGGCCCTGCTTCTTCTCCTCGTAGCAGGCCTTGGCGGTGGCGAGGGAATGGTTCCCGTCGCCCACGGCGAACAGCAGCGGCGCAGCGCCGGAGACGCCGTATTTCTCGCACATCGCCTCGTCGCTCGCGAGCGCGCGGAGCGCGCCGGCCACGGCGTCGTTCTGCGCCGCGCTCAGGCGCCAGCCGCGGATGCTGCCGCCGCCCTCCATCAGCGCGAAGTCATAGACCTTCTCCATCGCCTGTGTCTGCCCGGCGAGCGGCTCGATCGCGGTCTTGGCCGGATCGTCGATCAGCAGCATCACGTGCGGCAGCTCGATCGCGGCGTCGCGGCGGACGCGGGCGCGCGGCGGGATGCGCTCGAGCACGGTGCCCTCGGTCGCGCGGATCAGCGCGCCGGAGCCGGGCGTGAAATCGTAATCCTCCAAGTCGACCATACCGATCAGGCCCTGCCGGACGCGCCCGTCGGACTGCGTGCGCTCAATATAGATCAGGGAATCCTTCAGCGTGCGGAACACGCCCTCGGCCAGATAGCGATCCATCGTCTCGTTGATCGCGGCGATCTCCTCGCCCACGTTCGGATCCTTGAGCTTCGCCTCCGGCAGGATGAGGCGCAGCGTGGACGGCGCGGTGCCGACGGTCTCCTCCACGCGGGCCCAGTATTCGGGCTCGGAGGTGAACTGGTCGCACGCGACGACCGCCCATTTGCTCATGTCCGCCTCGCGGGGCAGCAGGATGTCGGCCGGATAGAATCCGAGCCCGGAAAACGCTTCGTTCATTGCCGTTCCTCCTATGTGCATGATTTGTTTCATTATACAATACGTTTTCGCAAAATTCAACGAACGCCGCATATTTTTTTGCCGCGCGGAGAAACTATGCCACGACCGAATTCCAACGGCGCGATCCGTTTGCGCGGAGCGTCCGCGCGAAGGGATCCGGGCAGCAGGGCGCCGTTCGCCGCCGCGGCGGAGAACGCTGCGCACCGCCGGTCTCCCCGCCGCTTGAGGGACCGGCGCGCCCTTGCCGACACGAAGCGGCAGATGGGAGAGAGACTCTATGGTCATCGACAAGCTCGCGCTGACGCTTTCGATCGTCGGCGCGCTCAACTGGGGCAGCATCGGCCTGTTCGGTTTCGACTGCGTGGCGTTCCTGTTCGGCGGTCAGACCGGCACGATCAGCCGCGTGATCTACACGCTGGTGGGCCTCGCAGGCATTTGGTGCATCACGATGCTGTTCCGCGAGACGGAGCCCTTCGAGGGGCGCGACCACGCATAAGCGCAAAAAAGGCAGCCGCTTTCGCGGCTGCCTTTGCGCGTCCTTCCCTATTGCCTCTCCGCGCCGCCGAGGCGTTTGAACAGGCGTGCGCTCCAGAACGTCATGCCGAGCTCATCGAGATAAAAGTGCAGGATCGCGCGGCTGTTCTTCGTCGCGGTGCTGAGCAGCAGGAACTCCGCCTCGGGCGCGACCGCCGCCTCCGCGCAGCGGAACAGCGCCGCGCCGACGCCGCGGCTGCGCCGCTCCGGCACGACGTAGAGCTCCTCCGCCTCGAAGTACGGCGTCCCCTCCGGCATGACGGAGCTCGCGTCCTTCGCCGTCTCCATATGTCCGAAGAGATAGCCGATCACAGCGCCGTCCTCCTCCGCAAGGAAAACGCGATTGCCGCGGACGTCCTCCTCCGTGTTCGCGCGGTAGCCGCGGCAGCTGTCCTCGCGCGCCCAGTCCTCCGACAGGGCGATCAGGCGCGCGAGCACCTCGGGCGTCAGCGCGCTCTCATAGATGTTCATATCCTTCACCTCACGGCGAGTGCCCTCACCGTCTCCGCCGAGGGCGTGACCCACAGCGTGCGGCAGTCCTCATAGATCACCTGTCCGGGCCGTGCGCCGGCAGGCTTTTTCACGCGGCGCACGGGCGCGTAATCCACCGGCACGTTCGTGCCGTCGCGCGCCTGGGAGTAGTAGGCGGCCAGCATCGCCGCCTCGCGCAGGCTCTGTTCGTCGGGCGCCGCGCCCTGCGTGCAGAGGATCACGTGCGCGCCGTGGATCTTCTGCGTGTGCAGCCAGAGGTCGCGCCGGTCGGCGCGCTTCGTCGTCAGCTCGTCGTTCTGCACGTTGCTGCGCCCCACCAGCACGCGGAATCCGCCCGAGGTGCGGAACTCCCGCGGGGCGAGCGCGCGCTTCGGCGCCTTTTTCTCTTTCCCCGGGCGCAGATAGCCCGTCTGCTCCAGCTCGCGGCGGATCTCGGCAAATTCCTGCTCGCTCTCGCCCTGCGCGATCTCCTGCAGGACGCTGTCGAGGTAGGCGCGCTCCCGCTCCGCCTTTTCGATCTGCTCGCGCAGATGGAGCTCCGCACTCTTGGCCTTGTTGTAGCGCTTGTAATATTTTGCGGCATTCTGCTGCGGCGTCAGCAGCGGGTCGAGCGGGATCGTGACCGGCGTGAGCGCGGGATCGTAGTAGTTCTCGCTCGTGAGGCTTGCCGCGCCGCGCGTCATGCGGTAGAGGTTGGCGGTGATCAGGTCGCCGTACAGGCGCAGCGTGTCGCGCTCCTGGGTGGCGGCATATTCGCGGCGCAGCGTCTCGCTCTTGCGGGCCATGCGGTCGCGCGCGACGGTGCAGGCGTGCGTCAGCTCGCGGGCGCGGCGCGCCGCAATCTCCAGCCGTTCGCGTTCGCCGTAGAATTCGTCGAGCAGCGCGGAAAAGCTCTCCCGCGTCTCGACCGCCGTCTCCGCACCGTACTGCGTGATCGCGCCGTAGGTGAAGTCGACGGGGCGGCCCTGCCGCAGCAGGATCGTTGGTGAAAAGCGATTTTCCTTTACATTGTTTGACAATTCTTCCAGTTCGTGGTGCAGCGCGGCGCGTTCGCCCGCATTCAGCTCCGAAAGGCGCGCCTCCGTCGTCCCGCAGGCACGCTGCGCGATCTCTCGCGCGGTCAGCGGCGAGACGCCGAGGTAACGGCCCAGCAGCCATTCGTCGACGCGCCCGTCCCCCTCCCCGCACACGGCGGCGTCGAGCGCGGCCTCCGCCTGCGTGAGGAGCGACAGCTTGTCCGGCAGCTCCGGCAGACGGTAATAGAGGCCCGGCAGCAGGGCGCGTGCGCCGGTCGTCTCCAGCTCCACGCGGCGCAGGCAGTCGAGGATGCGGCCCTCCGCATCCAGCAGCAGCAGATTCGCCCGGCGGCCCATCGCCTCGAGCACGAGCTGCCGCTTCGCCGTCTCGCCCAGCTCGTCCGTCGCGCGCAGCGTCAGCACGACCACGCGCTCGAGGTCGGGCTGCTCGATCGCCTCGATCCGCGCGCCGACCAGGTGCTTGCGCAGCAGCATACAGAACATCGGCGGCTGGGCGGGATTGTCGATCGTCTCACGCGTGAGCTGGATGCGCGGCTGGTTGGGGTTCGCGCTGAGCAGCACGCGCAGATTGCCGCGCAGCAGCAGCACGACCCGGTCGCGCGCAGGCTGCTGCACCTTGTCGATCCGCGCGCCGAGAAGCTGCGGACGCAGTTCGTTCAGGACCGCCCGCAGGCAGATGGCGTCAAGAGGCATGGTCACCCTCCATCAAAAAACCGAACAGCTCGCTGATCCGCACCCGCTCACCCTTGAGGTACAGGTAGCCGAACAGCGCCTCCAGCGCCGTCGCCTGCCGATACTCCGCCGGGTCGGAGGCGTGCGGGATCGTGTGCACGTTTGCGTTCCGTCCGCGGCGGAAGACGCTCTCCTCCTCCTCGGTCAGCCGCCCCGCAAGGCGCCCCGCAAAGCGCGCCTGTGCGCTCGCGCGCACGAGCTCCACCGCGGCACGGTGCAGGGTCTTCCCCGTCGCCCGCCCGTGCGTGCAGAGATAGGTGCGCACCAGCAGCTCGTACACCGCGTCGCCCACATGGGCCAGCGCGATGCTGCCGAGCGCGCGCAGCTCGTTCTCATCCAGCTGCGCCGAGAGATAATCCGTCATCCGTCGTGTCCTCCCGTATCCAGATCCCGGCCGGGCCGGGCGCTTTGCGGCCATGATACCACGAAGACGGCGGGATTGCAACGCCTGCCGCGGGAAAAGAAAACGGCGCGGCCCCCGGAAAGAGGGCCGCGCCGCTGCGCGGAAGCTTCAGTAGCTGACCTCGATCGCGCGGACGACGCCGTCCCTGAGATAGAGATCCATCGTGCCGCCGTAGGCCAGCGCCGCCCTGACGTCGGCAAACCAGCGGCCGCTGTCGCGGTTGTAGCAGGCAGCGTCCGCGCTGACCGTGTAGGTCTGGCCGTTCACGTTGACCGCGGAGGTGCCGATCCACGCGCTGGGGGCGACGCCCTCGAGCTTTGTGAGCTTCACCACGCCGGTGTAGCGCCCGCCCTTGTAAATCGCCTCCACGTAGTCGCCGCTCGCGACGATGTCCGTCATCGGCGCGTAGGGGCTGGCCTTGTCGCTGCCGTACTCCACCTGGAGATAGTCGGACGTGAGCAGGAAGTCGCCGGTGGAGATGAAGTCCTCCTTCACGACCGCACGGCCGTAGAAGACCTGTACGGTCGTTTCGTCGATCACGAGCAGGTCGACTTCGCCGTCGGCGTTTGTTCCGGCGTAAAGGACGGCGCTCGCCGGCAGGCTGCGGCCGACCAGACTCTCGACGCTCACGTTCTCGCCGGCGTCAAAGATCAGCGCGTTGTCCGCGAGCTTCCGCTCGCCGAAGGTACGGCGCACGGCGTCCAGCGTGCCGGTGACGCCGCCGGTGAGCGGGCTGAGCGTCACGCCCTGCCGGTTGGGCTGGCTGATGAGCACGGCCTGGCCCGCGCGCTGCGGATCGCTGAGGGCAAGCGGCAGCAGGCTGCCGCCGCAGATGAGGTTCACAACGCCCTTGGCGTCGACAAAGCCGACGGCGTTGCCGCGCAGGCCGCTGGCGTCGTTCGGATCGAGCGCCGCGGCGATGCGGCCGTCGGCCGTGAGCAGCAGGAGCATCGTCCTGCCCGGCTTGAACGCCGCAACGCTCTGCTGCGCCTCGGGCGTGACGGCGAAGACCGTGCCGCCCAGGACGGTGACGCGCGTCGGCGCCGCGGGCGAAGGCTCGCAATCCTCATAAGTCACGAGCACGCGCGTGTCGCACACCTGAATGGTGCCGCTCGCAGCGGCCCAGGTCGCCACGTCGTAGCGCCGGAGCGCGCCCGCGTCGACCTTGCTGCCGTTGCGGTAGATGTCGTATTTCGTCGCGCCGCCGGTGAGCACCTCGAAGCCCGCGGCGGAGCCGTCCGCGCTCACAAGGATCGCCGCGGCGCTCGCCGCGCCGACGCTGCCCGTCACGGGCAGGAAGGTCACGGCCTTGCCGTCGATCAGAACGACGCTGCCGCGCAGTCCACTCAGAGCCGTGCCCGCCATCGGCTTTTTCATGTCATAGGCGGCGTCCGCGGTGTAGAGCTTGCCGCGGGCAAGATCCACCGAGCGGAACGTCGTTTCCGCACTGAGGGTCGCGCCGAGGCGCGCGAGGAACGCCTCCTTGCCGAGCACGTTCACGAACAGCTGCGCCGCCTGCGCGCGGGTGAGCACCGAGCCGCCGGCCGCAGCCACGCCGTCCGACACGCCCTTGCTGTGCGCAAGGTCGATGTAGCCGTCCGGCCAGATCGCGCCGGCATCCGTATCCGAATAGCCGAGCAGGCGCATCAGGATCGTCACCGCCTGACCGAACGTGAGGTCGGCGTCGGGGGCAAAGGTGCCGTCCGGCAGGCCGCGGATCATCTTCTGCCCTTCCGCCACCTGATAGTTCACCGCGAAATTCACGTAGCCGGACGCCCAATGCTCCGCGCGCACGTCGGGAAAGATGGTGCGCGCGCGGTAGCGCTCGGCGTCCGTGCCGCGGCCGAGGAGCTCGACGCTCATCTTGCAGAACTCCGCGCGCGTCAGGCCGCCGTCGGGCCGGAAGGTGCCGTCCGGATAGCCGCTGAGCACGCCGAGCAGCCGCAGCACCTCGACGTTGCGCTCCGTCGCGGGATCCTTCACGTCGGAGAAGCTGTCTGCCGCGCGCACTGGCGCCGGCAGCAGCGCCAGCGCGAGGACAAGCGTCAGCAGCGCGGAAAATACTCTCTTTTTCATACGATCTTCTCCTTTTCCTTATTCCGCGCGAAGCGCGACCACCGGCTGGAGGCCGGAGGCCTTGATCGCGGGATACATGCCAAAGATGATGCCGAGCGCGACCGAGAACGCGAACGCGCCGACCGTGATCGTGGGCGAGGGCAGGATCGACATGCCCTGGAAAATCAGCTTGCCGGCGATGTTCGTGCCGAGATAGCCGATGGCGACGCCGATGATGCCGCCGACGCCGCAGATCATGGCGGACTCGATCAGGAACTGCGCCACGATCGAGCTGCGCTCCGCGCCGATGGCGCGGCGGATGCCGATCTCGCGCGTGCGCTCGGTGACGGTGACGAGCATGATGTTCATGATGCCGATGCCGCCGACGAGCAGCGAGATGCCCGCGATGCCGCCGAGCACCAGACTCAGGAACGCCAGGCCCTGGTTCTCCATGTCCATCCACTGCTGATCGCTGTAGACCCAGCCGTTGCCGATGGTCTGTCCCTCTGTGAGGGAGTTGAGATAGTCCTGCACGCGGCTGACGACCTCGTTGATGGACTTGGAGTCCTTCACCTTGATGACGCACTCGCTGATCTGCTGATAGTTGTTGAGAAAGCGCGCCGACGTGTACGGCAGGATGATGACGTTGTCGAGCGAATACTCGCGCTCCGCGTCCTTCTCGGCGTAAATGCCGATGACCTGAAAGGGCACGCCGTCGACCACGATCTTCTCGCCGAGAGGATTGGAGTAGTCGAAAAAGACCTTCGCCGCCTTCGCGCCCAGCACGCAGACCTGGTGATAGTCCTCAATGTCGAGCTGCGAGATGTCGCGTCCGGCGGCCAGGGTGAAGTTGTTGCACGCGGCATACTGGTCGCTGCCGAAATAGACGTTCGGCCGGCTCTGCCAGTCCATCGAGGTGGAGTTCTTCGCGCCGTATTTCACGGTGCCCCAGTAGCCGGAGTTCGGCGTGACGCCGACGACGATGTCCCCCATGCGCTGGCAGAAATCATAGATGCGCTCATAGGCGCTCTCGCCGCTGTAAAGATAGGCGCTGGCCTGCACGCGGTTGGTGCCCATCGCCTCGTAGTACTTCATCGTCTGCTGGTTCGAACCGTTGACGACCGAGACGATCGTCATGACCGAGGCGATGCCGATGATGATGCCGAGCATCGTGAGAAACGAGCGGCCCTTTTTTGCCAGGATGGACCGGAGCGCCATTTTGACCGCCTGTCCGAGTTTCAAAGCCAGTCCACCTCCTGTTCATGATCCTCGATGATCCTGCCGTCCGACAGGCGCACGATGCGCCGCGCGGTGGCGGCGATGCCGTTGTCGTGCGTGATGAGCAGGATCGTGCTGCCCTCGCGGTTGAGCTTCTGCAGAAAGGCCAGCACCTCGAGACCCGTCTTGGAGTCCAGCGCGCCGGTCGGCTCGTCCGCCATGATGATGGGCGGATGGGTGGCGATGGCGCGCGCGATGGCGGCGCGCTGCTGCTGGCCGCCGGACATCTCCGCCGGCAGGTGCTTTGCGCGGTCGGCCAGGCCCACGCGCTCGAGCGCCTCGCGCGCCATCTCGCGCCGCTCGCCGAGGGCGATGCCCTGGTAGATGAGCGGCAGCTCGACGTTCTCGAGCGCGGTGAGCGACGGGATCAGGTTATAGCCCTGAAAAATGAAGCCGATCTGTTTGTTGCGGATGTGGGAGAGCTGACGGTCGGTCAGCTCGGACACGTCCTCGCCGGCGAGGAAATAGTCGCCGTAGGTCGGGATGTCGAGGCAGCCGAGCACGTTCATCATCGTGGACTTGCCCGAGCCCGACTGGCCCGCGATGGCGACGAACTCGCCGTAGTCGATCTCGAGGCTGACGCCGTCGAGCGCGCGCACCTCGCTCTCGTAGCCCTCGTTATAGATCTTATAAACGTCCTTGAGTGTGATCAGCATAGGCGTCACCATCAGAACATGATCGACATGCCGCCGGAGCTCGTGCGCGCCGCGCTCGTGAATACAGTGGTCATCTCCTCCACGCCGGAGAGGATCTCGACGTTGTAGTTGTCGGAAATGCCCGTCTCGACCGCGACCGGATAGAAGCCCTCGGGGATGCCGTCGATCGGCATGAGCGGGACAACGACGTTCTCCGGCTCGGCGTCCGCCTGGACGAAGAGCACCTTCTGGCGGCCCTGCTCGGTCTCGACGTACTTGACGCACTGGATCGGGACGACCAGGCAGTCGTCGCTCTGGCTGGCGGCGAAGTTGAAGCTGACGTAGCTGCCGCTCATCAGCTGGCCCTCGCTGTTGTCGAGCGAGATGACGATCGGGAAGCGGGACACGCCGTTTTCATACTGGCCCGTCAGGCTGACGCTCTCGACCGTGCCGAAGGTCTGCACGCCCCACTGATCCACGCTCACGAACATGCCGGGCTTGACGTAGGCCACGTTCATCTCGTCCACCGTCGCGTTGACGATCATGGTGGAGGTATCCGCGATGCTGACGGCCACGGTGCCCGGGCGCGCCTCCTCGCCGGTGCGGATGCCGAGCATCAGCACCGTGCCGCTGATGGGCGCGACGGCGTTGAGCGAATCAAGATCCTTCTGCGCCTCGTCCAGCGTCTTCTGCGCGGTTTTGAGCTGGTTCTCCTTCGCGGCGATCTCGCTCTCGTTGTCCTCGGCCGTGAGGGTGACGAGGCTCTCCCCCGCCGCGACCTTCACATCGTTGTAGAGCGCCGCGCGCGCGACCTTGCCGCCGACCTTCGCGGTCAGCGCGCTTTCGCGGAAGTATTCGAGCGCGCCGGAATCATAGGGATAGATCGTGCCGCCCGCGCCCGTCATCGTGGCGGTGGCGACCATGTCGGCCGTCAGCGTGCCGGGATTGTCCAGCACGAGGAGCACCTCAAAGAACTTCGAGCCCTCCGGCGAGATGTGCTGCACCTTGTGGATCTCGTGCACCGTGCCGGCGAGCTGGGACATCGCCGCCGGGATCGAGACCGTTGCGTGCTGACCGACGTAGATGTCGTTCTCATAGGCGTAGCTGAAGTAGAGCGAGAGCAGCATCCGCGTGTCGTCCACGAGCGTCGCGAGCGTGTCGCCGGCGTAGATCGTGTCGCCCGGGTTCAGGCGGCGGCGCACCTCGGTGATCTTGCCGGCGTACTCCGCACGCACGTTGAGGTCGTTCGCCGCGTCGCGCAGGGCGGTAAGCTCCTTGTTGTAGTTGTCCACGGTTTTCTGCGCCTCGTTCACGGCCTTGCGCGCGTCCTCGCTGTCGATCGTGTAGAGCGCGTCGCCCGCCTCCACATAGTCGCCCTCGTTGACGAAGATCTCCGTCACCTGACCGCCGGAGCGCAGGGTAATGCTCTCGCTGTTCTTGGCCACGGCGACGCCGCTGCCCTCCACCGTGCTCGTGATCGCGCCGCGCATGACCATGTCGGTGATCGGCGGCTGCTCATCGTTGCTCTTGCCGTTGAGCAGCTTGCGCACGCCGTAATAACCGCCGCCGAGCAGCGCGAGGACGACGACCCAGGCGATGATGCGCTTGAGCGTCTTTTTCTTCCGCTTTTTCTTGACCGTCGGCTTTGCCGCCGTCTCTGCAAAAGCAGGAGCCGCCGTTTCCGGCGTCGTGTTCTCCATCAGTTCTGCCATGCCAAAAATCCTTTCTTTCACCTTGTACCGCGCCGCGGGCAGGCGCTGCGGCCGCCCGACGTGCGACTGTCGGTCTATCTTTTTCTTAGACGGAGCGCCGCGCAAAAAGGTTCCCGCGCCGGTGCTTTCTCAGGACAGTATAGCAAACCGCCGCCGCGGGGACAAGTTAAATAATTCTTAACGCGGCAAAGCTGTTCGCGTTGACGAAACAATATGCGTTTTCCGACGCATTTTCTTGCTTTTTTTCTATTGAAACACTCACTCTGCGACGATATAATGAGATATGCTTTTTTTCAAAGGGAAGCATGAAAACAATTGATAAGGAGTGATCCGGCATGAGCAAGGCATTGATCCCCTCCGGCTACCGAACGCCGCTGCCCGTCTACGAGATGCAGCGCGCCATTGAGTTCATCAAGAGCAATTTCCAGGTCAATCTGAGCAACGCCCTCAATCTCCGCCGGGTCTCCGCTCCTCTGTTCGTCGAGACCCGCTCCGGCCTCAACGACAATCTCAACGGCGTGGAGCGTCCCGTCGGGTTCGACATTCCGGACGTCGGCACCGAGGCGCAGGTCGTGCAGTCGCTCGCCAAGTGGAAGCGGCTCGCGCTCAAGCGCTATGAGTTCAACATCGGAAAGGGCCTCTTCACCGATATGGACGCCATCCGCCGGGACGAGCAGGTGGACAACCTGCACTCGATCTACGTCGACCAGTGGGACTGGGAAAAGGTCATCGCCGCCGAGGATCGCAACGTCGATTACCTCAAGCGCACCGTGCGCGACATCGTGGGCGCCATCACCGAGACCGGCGAGGCGCTGAGCGTCGCCTTCCCTTCGCTGCATCGCCATCTGCCGCGCGAGGTGTACTTCCTCACCACGCAGGAGCTCGAGAACCGCTATCCCCTGCTCACGCCCAAGCAGCGCGAGGATGCGATCTGCCGCGAAAAGGGCGTCGTGTTCCTGATGCAGATCGGCGGGGTGCTCAAATCCGGCATCCGACACGACGGCCGCGCCCCGGACTATGACGACTGGTCGCTCAACGGCGACATTCTCTATTGGAACGACGTGCTGGAGCGCTCATTCGAGATCTCGTCCATGGGCATCCGCGTCGATCCCGAGACGCTCGACCGGCAGCTCACGCTTGCCGGCTGTGACGATCGCCGCACCCTGCCCTTCCACCGGATGCTGCTCGCCGGCGAGCTGCCGCTGACGATGGGCGGCGGCATCGGGCAGAGCCGCCTGTGCATGCTGCTCATCGGCACCGCCCACATCGGCGAGGTGCAGGTGAGCCTCTGGGACGAGCAGACGCAGCGCACCTGCGAGGAAGCGGGCGTTTTGCTGCTGTAAACCGCGGAAAAATCAATCCTATAAAGGAAAAAGGGCTGACGGATCGTCAGCCCTTTTTTCAGCCCTCCGCGATGCGGCGCAGCGCCGGTACGTCGTGCAGCGTGAAGCTGCCGCGGCGCACCGTGAGCAATCCCTCGCGCGCAAGCCCGCCCAGCTCGCGGCTCATTGCGCTGCGGTTGACGCCGAGCTCCGCCGCAAGCGCCTCCCGCGTCTGGCGCAGCGTGAACTGCGGCTTCCCCTCGGCCAGCAGCCGCCGGGCGAGCTTCGCGCGCGTCGTCGGCGCGCTCAGATAACCGAGCCGACGGTAGAGCCCCCAGTACTTGTCCGAAAGCTCCGCCAGCAGGTTCAGGCGGAAGCGTTCCTCTGCGGCGCGCGGCGCGCCGCCCCCGCCGCGCACGAGCTCCGTGAGCGGCAGAAACAGCACCCGTGTATCCTCGGCGGCCACGATGTCAACCGGACTCGTCTGCGCGCGCGAGGCGGTCAGCACGTCCCCGAACAGCGCGCCCGGCCCGTGCCGCGCCGCGATGCGCAGCGTTCCGTCCGCGCCGTTCTGCTCCGCCTGCACGCAGCCGGAGAGCACGATGCCCGCGCGTGTGACGCGCTCCTCCCTGCGCCAGAGCACGCTGCCCTTCGGATAGTGTGCGCTGCGGCAGCGGTACGCGCCGCACAGCGCTGCGATCTCCTCGCGCGTGATCCCCTCGAACAGGGCCGTGCGCGCAAGCAGAGAGTAATCGTCCTCCATCTTTTTCTCCTTTTGTTGCATTTGCAACAGAACTTTTGCGGACAGTATAGTATAGTAACAGCAATTTTGCAAGGAGGCATTTTCATGAAAACAAAGAACATCGTCCGCACCGCGATCCTGATCGCCGTGCTCGTCGCGCTGCAATACGTCACGAAGCCGCTCGGCCAGCTGGTCACCGGCTCCTGTGTCAACCTGGTGCTGGCCGTGGCCGCGCTGATGGGCGGGCTGTGGAGCGGCGGCGTCGTGGCTGCGGTGTCGCCGTTTTTCGCCTATCTGCTCGGCATTGCGCCGCAGATCTGGCTCGCGCCGGCCATTGCCTGCGGCAACCTGATCTTCGTCGTGATCCTGGCGCTGCTCAACCGCGGGAAGACGATCGATCTCAAGCGCGGCGCGCTGTCCGTCGTCCTCGGCGCGGCGGCCAAGTTTGCCGTGCTCCAGCTGCTGGTCGTGCGCCTGCTGATCCCGGCCGGCAACCTGCCGGCGAAGGTCGCGGTGCAGTTCTCCTGGCCGCAGCTGGTCACGGCGCTCATCGGCGGCGCGCTCGCGCTCGTCATCGTGCCGCAGCTGCGCAAGGCGATCAAATGACGCGGCGGGGGACGGCGTCCGCCGTCCCCTTTTTCGCTTCGCACGCCGCCGTATTTTTGAAAAAAAGTAAAATTCCCTCTTGCATTTTCAAAATCGGCGTGCTACAATAGCGAAGCTGTCCGCAAAGGACATGCGCCGTTAGCTCAGCTGGATAGAGCGTCTGGCTACGGACCAGAAGGCCGGGGGTTCGAATCCCTCACGGCGTGCCAAACCGAAAAACCGCTGAATTCCTTGATTTTCAAGGCATTCGGCGGTTTTTCTTTGCGATATCTCACCCTTCGCGTTGGACAAAAGTGGACAAGAAACGACAGCCGCGGACAAAAAATGGTGTCAAAATTGGTGTCAAAATTGGTGTCAAAAAGGAGGACGGTTTCCCGTCTTTCTTTCCGCCGCGCGGCGCAAACCGTTTCCCGACGATAGGATTTGCTTTTTTTGCGGCGGTGTGCTATACTATATCGAATTATAGTTTCCGGATGCCCTGCGGCATTGCAGCGTTCCGCTCCCGCCGCCCTTCCCGCGGCGGAAAACCGACAGCAAGGAGCATGAAGCCATGAGCAGAGAATACGCAGTCGTCGATATCGGCGGGACGGCGCCGGTGATCCTTTTCCGCTCCGCGCAGTTTGAACCGGAGCAGGTCTGTGAAAAAACCGCCCTTTCCGACGGGAAAGAGCTCTGGATCTCGGGACAGGATGAGCTTCAGACCCGCAACGACGAACTGCTGCGCCAGCTGGAGGAGGCGCAGAGCGCCAACGCCGCGAAGGAGGCCTTCCTCAGCAGCATGTCGCACGATATCCGCACGCCGATGAACGCGATCATCGGCATGACGGCGCTGGCCAAAAAGCACATCGACGAGAAGGCCCGCGTCGCGGACTCGCTCGCGAAGATCGAGGTCGCGAGCTCTCACCTGCTGAGCCTTATCAACGAGGTGCTGGACATGTCGCGCATCAATTCCGGCCGTCAGGTGATCAGCGAGGAGCTGTTCTCCCTGAGCGACCTGCTGCACGAGACGCTGACCATCGTCCGCCCGCAGATCGGGCAGAAACGGCACACATTTTCCCTGCACGTCGGCGACGTCTACGTCGAAAGCCTGTACGGCGATACACTGCGCCTGCGGCAGATTTTTGTGAACATCATCGGCAACGCCGTCAAGTACACGCCGGATGCGGGCAGGATCGATGTTACGATCGGCGAAGAAAAGCGGGAGGACGATCGCTGCGTGCTGGTCTTCCAATGCCGGGACAACGGCGTCGGCATGAGCGAGGAGTTCCTCCAAAAGCTTTTCGATCCCTTCGAGCGCGCCAGCTCCTCCACCATCTCGCGGATCGAGGGCACCGGCCTCGGCATGAGCATCGTCAAGAAACTGCTCGACGCCATGGGCGGCACGATCGACGTGGAGAGCCGCTTGCAGGAGGGCACCTGCGTCACCGTGCGCGTGCCGCTGCGCTACGAGCTCATTTCGGTCAATCTCGCTGCGCTGGAGGACAAGCGCCTGCTCATCATCGAGGCGGACGCCGCCGTGCAGACAGTCTACCACGCCTATCTCGGCGAGCGCAAGCTCTACTATCAGATCGTGACCAACCCGTCGGAAGCCATCGCCGCGCTGACCGACGCCGATTTCCGCGGCGAACGCTTCGACGCCGTCATCATCGGCAAGGCCGTGGAGCAGGCCGACAGCATCTTCGATCTCGCCGGGTATCTCCGCAATTATGACGCCTCGCTTCCGATCGTCCTCGCCAGCGAGGACAACTGGGACGAGATCGAGTACCGCGCCAACCGGAGCGGCATCGACTATTTCATCCCCGTCCCCTTCTTCCGCAAGTCTCTCCTCAACGGCCTGAGCGCCGCGGTGCAGGCCTCCGGCGGGCAGAACACCTTCGGTCCCGGCAGCGTGGATCTGACGGGGCGGCGCATCCTGCTCGTCGAGGACAACTTCATCAACAGCGAGATCGCCTGCGAGCTGCTCGCTGCCACCAACGCCCGGGTCGATACCGCCGCCGACGGCCAGCAGGCGCTCGAGCGGTATCTCGGCGCGGCGGAGGGCTGCTACGATCTGATCCTGATGGACATCCAAATGCCCGTCATGGACGGCTACGAGGCCACGCGGCGCATCCGCGCCAGCGGCCGGGCCGACGCGCACACCCTGAAGATCTTCGCCATGACCGCCAACACCTTCGCCGAGGACATCGCAAAGGCCAGGGACGCCGGCATGGACGGTCACATCGCAAAGCCCATCGACATCAACAAGCTCATGCAGGTCTTGAAGCAAATCCAGTAACGGAGGGATCGCGGATGCTGCCCTACCAGACGCAATATATGGAAAACGCCCGCGAGATCGTCTCCCTGAGCGATTTTTACGGGGTCGCCGCGTCCGATTTCGACGCCTGGTACGCGGCGCAGCGCCGTGCGCAGCAGCGCATCGAGACGCTGAAGCGGGAAAACGTCGCGCTGCTCAGCCGTCGTCTGTTCCCGGCGCTGGACGATCTGCATGACGCGGATGAGCAGACCATCGCCGACCTGGAGGAGTTTGCCGACGGGCTGATGGACTGGAAAACGAATCTCGACTGCGGCGTATACGTTTTGATCCACGACTCCCTGCTGAGCCTGTACCGCACCCGGCGGGACCGCAACCGGATCATCAAGGAGCTCTACAAGCTCGGCATGGGCCTCTACTATCAGAACCGCAGCGTGCAGGGCATCGACCGCAAGCGGACGCAGCCGCTGTTCTTCCGCAACGAAATGGTCTTCACCGAGGCCGGCTCCTACTTTAAATTCTTTGCCGATATCGACGATGAGGAAACCCAGGGCTACATCATCCGCAGCCTCGCCAACATCGCCATCTGCGCGCAGGATCTCAAGCGCCGCATTGCCGTCAGCGCCAGGATCCTCCAGATCGTGCGCGACAGTTATTATCGTTCGCTTGCCCCGGGCCTCCCGTGGGACAGTTTTCTGCGCCGCACGAACCAGCAGATGAGCGTCAACCGCACGGTGCTCTCCCGCGGCAACCTGACCACGGCGGAGCTTGCGGCCGTGCTTGAATCCTGCCACGACGTGTTCGAGCCGGAAAAGGACAATCCGCATCCCAACATCCGCTGGCTCTGGCCGTATTATGAGATGGAATACAGCTGCGGCTTCGTCGATCTCGCGACGACGCTCGAGCGGCTCGAGCACCTGGTCGAGACGACTCCCTACGATCAGTACGACATCTCCGGCCTGTACGGCAACGTCCAGCTCGCCATCTACTATGGCCGGCTGATGGAGGCCAATCCCGCGCTGCAGACAAAGCCACGGCACGTTCGCTTCCTCAACGCCGCCTACCGCAAGATGATGCGCACCCTCCTCACCTTCCCGACCGAGAAGCTGGACGATCTCTTCTTCTACAACATCCGTCTCGTGGCCACGGACTATCTGGAGATCGAGGGCGTGGAGTCCTACCGCAGCATCACGACCCGTCTGATGCAGCGCTTTACGGGCCTGCTTTTCATCCGCTCGCAGCGCACCGGCGACGTTCTGCGCCGCTATTGCGCCGCGATCCTGCGCAGCGACCCGACCTTTTTCGACGATATCGACTTTCTGCGCGCCATCGCCGACCCAGCTGAAAAAGAGCGCGCCGTGCTCGACTATGCCGCGGCCTGCGGCCTGTATCATGACTTCGGACTCATCAAGATGAATCTGGAGCGCTTGATGCAGACGCGCGACCTGTTCGAGGCCGAGTTCAACATTTATCAGCTGCACACCGTCTCCGGCTATGAGGATCTGCGCCGGCGCAAATCGACGAAGATTTTTGCTGACGTCGCCCTCGGCCACCACTGCTGGTACAACGGCGCGGGCGGTTATCCCTCGGATTACGTGCGCACACAGTCGCAGTACCGGCAGATGACCGACGTGGTCGCCGTCGCCGCCTACCTGACGGATCACTGCGGCGACGATCCGGAGGAGACCATCCGCGCTGTCATCGGGCAGGAACACCGGCGCTTTTCACCGCTCGTCGTCTCGTTCCTGAACGACGCCGCGCTGCGGCGCGACGTCGTGGCTCTTCTGCGCGCGGACGACGAGCCGTATTACCGCTCCGTTTACCGCCAGCTCACGGACACCTCGGAGAGCGGGCAGCCGTAAACAGAAACCACAGCCCACTGCGAAAAAGAGGCCCGGCCGCAATGCGGCCGGGCCTTCCCTGTTCCGTTTTTCGCACCTCACAGGATGCGGGCGCGCCAGACGATGCTGCGGATGCTGTCGCTCTCCGCCGTCATGGAAAAGATCAGCTCGCAGAGCTCCGTGCCCTCGCCGCGCGGCGTATAGCATTGATAGACGATGTCATACGTCCCCTGCCGCCCGTCCGGAAGAGTCCGGTAGGCTGTGTACTCCGGATACGGCGGCGGCGCGCTGCCCTCAAGAGCCAGGCAGTCGCCATAGAGGTACCGCCCCCACGGCTCTTCCCCGCCGATCGGGCGGTCTAGGCCGTCGTCATACCAGCACGCGCGCACCTCCTCCGCCGTGAAGCCGACACGCAGCCCGTTGTACAGGCGGAGGAAGCCGCCGTCGATCTCCACCGCGGAAAGCACGCGCTCCCCGGTGCCGTACACGTCGGAAAACGTAAGCATGAGCCCCGGATCCCGCCAGCGCACCGCGCCGTTTTCAAGCGTCTCCTCCTCCGGCTCGCCGTACTCCGCCCGCACCTCGTTCTCGGTCATGCCGAGGCGGAGATCCCCCAGCACCGGATCCAGCCGGTCGAAGCGCGCAGGCTCCGTGTACGGGATTGCCCAGTCCAGCAGCGTGAGCGCGCCGGAGCCGTCCGTCCGCACCTCCACGACGTAGGCGCCGCCGCCGAGCTCCGCGGGATCGAGACGCAGCTCGGCCCCCGCGGCAAGGCGATGCGGCACGGCTTCGTACCGACCGCGCTGGATCGTGAATTCATCGCTCTGCACGTCGTCCAGCCAGAGCAGCGTCCCATCCGCGTCCTCCGTGACCGCCCAGCAGATCGCGCAGAAATGCGCCCAGGCCTGCGGCGTCTCCTGCGCGGCGGGCGCCGCTGCGCCCGTGCGCCGCTCCAGCGGCGCCGCGTATCGCCCGCAGGCGCGCGCGAGCAGCGACTCGCCCTCGCTGACCTGCACGATCCGGATCAGATACCGGCCGCCGCAGACCGTCCGCGCGTCGATGCGGAATTCTCCCAGCGCGGTCTCGCCCTGCCAGGCGGGATCATTCGTTCGCTGCAGGTCGAGGCGCAGGCAGTCCGGCAGCTGCTCCTCCGACGCGAACAGATGGCGCAAGCGCCATCGGCCCTCATACTCCGTGCGCTCCGCCGCCACACACTGCGCGAAGAACGTCCCGTCCTCCCGCAGCGTCAGCGTCAGCTCCGGCTCCGTGGGCTCCGCAGGGACGACGCGCCACGTCCCTGTCAGGAACGCGCGGTACTCCTCGCCGTCCGCAAAGCGGAGCGGGTCGCTCTCCGCCGCGCCTCCGTCCGACGGGAACACATCGGTGACGCGGCCGCTCTCGTCGACCGCGAGCCAGAACACGCGCATCGGATACGCGGGATCGCCGCACGCGAGCAGCGGCGCGAAGACGCTCCGGTCGGCCGAGGCATAGGGCACGGCGATCCGGTCGAAACTGTAAACATAGATCGGCGCGCCGGTCTCGTTCTGCTCAAAAGCAAAGGCGCGCGTCGTCCAGATGCGCCCGCTCCCCGCCTCGTATTTCCACACGAGCGCGGGGAAATAACGGCCGCTCTCCGGCGCGCCGCCCGTGTCTCCGCCGCGGTAGCGGTGCAGGAGGAAGGCGGTGCCTCCGCCGGGCAGCAGCCGGTCGAGCGCGCCGTCGCCGTTGTTCGCCTGGATGAGATACAGCAGCTCCTCCGTGTCGGTCACGGCGCCGGTGACGAGATAATCGCCCAGCGCCTCCACAATGCCCGCGGGCGAAGCGTCGCCGCCCGCGTTGAGGCAGAGGAGATCGGGCGCGTCCCGCTCCGCCTCCGCATAGAGGTGCGCCGGATCGAACCGCACCTCCGTCTCCGCCTCCTCCGTGACGATGCGCAGCGTCTGCTTTGCCGCGTCAAAGCGCAGCAGGCCCAGCGGCGTGCCGTCCGCAGCGCGGTAGCTCCACGTCCCCTCCAGCCAGCGCAGCAGACCGGCAGCATCCGCATAGTCGCAGTCGCGGTTCTCCGCTGTATAGGATATTCCCTTTACGTACCGCACAGACATGCGCCCGTTTTCATTCTCAAGGTGTTCGCTGTTCTCCGCACCGAAAACGTATTCCCCGAAAAAGTCACCCTGCCGCGCGGTCACGCGCGCCTCGGGATGCCAGGGCAGAGTCGTGCGCAGCACGAGCGTCTGCCCGCGCGTCATCGTCAGGTCGCAGACGGTCTCGCCCGGCAGCAGCACGCCCTCAATGCCCGCGAGATGGGTCAGCTCGCTGCCGGAGGCCGAGCGCTCCACGCGCACCTGCGCGCTCTCTGCCTCGCAGGTGACAAGGGTCAGATACGCAGGCCCGTCCTCGTCGTCCGCCCGGCGCGCGAGCTCATGGCGCGCGACGGGATGCGCCGCTGCGGCCTCCTCCTCGCTCACGCCGATGCGCAGCGTCAGCAGCGTGCCCTCCGGCACGGGATCGGTCGGCGGCGTCTGCGTTTCTCCGCCGTTCGGCGAGGTCTGCTGCGTCTCCTGCGCGGGCGGCTTCGCCGGCGTCGGGTCGCTTTCCGGCGGCTTTTTGACGCAGGCCGCGCACAGCAGCGCCAGCGCCAGCGCCGGCAGCAGAGACAAAATGCTTTTTCGCAGCTTCACGGCTCGCTCCTTTCCCGCGGTCGTTCGCGTTTTTCTCTCTTACCAGATGCGTTCAAAGATCCCCGTCAGCCGGTCGCCCGACGTGCGGAACAGCGTTGCGACCAGCGTTTCGTCCCCTTCAAAATAGGCGAATACCGTCTCCTCCGGCGCGCAGCCGAGCGCAAGGGCATACTCGCCCGTCAGCTCCTCGCCCAGCGGCACGAGCGCCGCGTTGGCAAAGGCGAAGCATTCCTCCCCCGCCGGCCCGATCAGCTCGCAGATCGCGCTGCGGTCGCCTTTGACGGTCAGGCGCATGCCCGGCGCGTCCGGCCCGGGCAGAGACCACCCTTCCCCGCCCTCAAGCTGCGTCATGGACCATGTGCCGAGGAAGCGGCGATATCGCTCCTCATCCTCCGGCACGATCACGCTGCCGGCGTACTCCGCACCGTCCAGCGGCTCGATCTCCGCGTTCTCCCGCAGCGGGATGCGCAGCGTATGCACCGATACGAGGTCGTACGACTGCCGCCAGCCGACGTCGCCGTCGGGATCGTAGCGCGCGTCCGCAACCACGACGTACGCCGCGCCGCCGACGGCCTGCATCGCCTGCACGATCAGCCCGCCGTTTTCATACGGCTCCCAGGGCACGAAGTCCCGCACCGGCACGACGGCGCTGTAAGGGCTGTCGTACCAGATCAGGTCGCCGCTGGTGTTTTCCGATAAGTCCAGCTCATCCGGCAGACGGTCGACGAGCATCACGTCGCCCGGGCCGGCGAGCAGCATCCGTGGGAGCTCCTCCCGGGCGTCGGCGCTGTGCAGCGGCGTCAGGCTGTCCTCCGCGCCGCAGGTCGCACGCAGATAGACGTACTCCTCCAACTCCGCCAGCGTGCCGAGGCCGTAGTAGCCCAGCAGGCACCAGACGTCGTCCCCATCCGCAACCAGCTGCTCGCCCCGCGGCACACGGTGCCACTCATCCTCCGGCAGGACGCCGAGACGCAGCGTCGTCCCGTCCGCGCCGAGCTGCCAGAGCGCGGCATCGGCGTCTCCGTCGCCGCGTGCAAAGATCATCACGCCGCCGTCCGTCACACCGCAGAGCTCGAACCGCTCGCCCTTCGCGGGCACGATGCAGCCGCATTCGCGCGCGCCCTCAAAGAGATACAGCGCGCCCCAATCATCCCCCCGGCGTCCGATTGCCGCAGCGTAGCGCCCGCCGGGCGAAATGCCCGCGAGCTCGCCGCGGCACAGCTCCGTTTCATCGCCGGAGAGCGGTGCAAAGAAGACGCGGGCGGCGCCGTCGCGCAATCGCGTGAGATAGAAGCCGCCGCTGCCGTAGTATACACGTCCCGCGCCGCCGTCGGCCAGCACGGTCTCCACCGCGCCGGTCGTGCCGTTTCTGCGGCAGAGCGGCGCGCTCCCGCCGCCGTAGAGGCCGCCCGCCAGAAACTCGCCCCAGAGGGCGCTCTCCGGCAGGACGGAGGCATCATAGAAATGGAAATATACGTCGTCGTCCACACCGACGAACCAACCGCCGTTGCCCGTCACGACCGGCGTATGCCCGTGTTCCGGCTCCGGCGCGGGTTCGACGGGTGCGGGCGTGACGGCGGGCGCCGGGTCTGCCGCGCCGCTCTGGGCCCCTCCGCCCTGCTCCGGGCGCTTTGCGCAGCCTGCCGACAGCAGGACGGCGCAGAGCAGCAAAAGGATCGTGCGCTTTTTCATCGTCTCGCTCCTCACGCGCCGAGCACCGCGTCCACCGCGCGGAGGAACGCCGCGCGCATCCCCGCGTTTTCCAGCGCGGCGACGCCGCGGATCGTCGTGCCTCCCGGCGAGCATACGGCGTCCTTGAGCGCCCCCGGATGTTCGCCGCTGCGCCGCACCATCTCGCCCGCACCGATCATCGTTCCGGCCGCGAGCGCGTATGCGTCGCGCCGCGAGAGGCCGTGGCGGACGCCGGCGTCGCCCAGCGCCTCGATCACCATGTAAAGGAAGGCCGGGCCGCAGCCGGAGATCGCGCACGCCGCGGCGATGCGCGCCTCCGGCAGCTCGATCACCTCCGCCGCACTGCGCAGGAGTGCAAGCAGCGTCTCGCGCTCCTCCGCGGCGAGGTCGTTCTCCTCCGCAAGCAGGATCGTGCCCTTGCCGACCTTCACCGGCGTGTTCGGCATGATACACTGCACGCGCACCCCGTCGCCGAGCAGGCGCTTGAAATCGGCAAAGCCCCAACCGTTGACGATCGATATCAGCGCGCGGCCGCGCAGCGCACCGTCAAGATCCGAGAGCGCGGCCTCCACCTGGTGCGGCTTGCAGGCAAGCACGATCATATCGGCCTCGGATGCCAGCGTCCGCGCATCTGTGCAGACGGCGACCGGCAGTCCCTGCGTCCGTGCGCGCAGCCGATCCGCGTGGGGCGCATACGCAGACAGCGTCACCCGGCCGTCCCGCACCGCGGCGCTGTGCGCCGCAAGGCCCTCCGCGATCGCCGATCCCATCTCTCCAAAGCCCAAAAAACCGATCTTCATGTCGCTTCTCCTCCCGCGGAAGGATCCTGCGGCGCGTCCTCCCGATCCGTGCGCGGCCGCGATCCTTCCGATCCTCATTCGGTTCTGCTGTACCGATTATATAATGCGGCGGGCTCTCTTGCAAGGGCGGACGCAGAATTTGCTTGTCAAGCGCCGCAGTTTGTGCTACGATAACTGAAAAGGAACAAACGAGGTGGGTTTATGGAAAGCAACACGTTCAAGAGCGCCGTCTTCGGCGGCTTTAACCGCGGGGACGTGGTCCGTTACATCGAAAAGAGCGCCGCCGAGGCCGGCGAACGCGCCGAGGCGCTGCAAAAGGAGATCGACCGCCTGCGGACGGAGAACGAGCAGCTGCGCGCACAGTTGGCCTCGGGCGTTTCCGCGCGCGACGAGCTGCGCCGCACGCTGGAGGAAACGCAGGATAGTCTCGCCGCACTGCAGACGGAGGGCGACGGGCTCCGTGAGGAGAGCGCCCTGCTCCGCAGACGGCTGGACGAGGAAGGCCGGAACTGCAAGGCCCTTCGCGCCGAGCTGGACGAGGCGCGCGGGTATTCTTCCGCCGCGCAGCGTGAGCTGGAGAAAACGCGCGCCGAGTTGGAGGCTGTCCGCGCCGAGCTCGAGACCGCCCGTGCCGAGCAGGAAAGCGCGCAGGGCGCGCGCACGGCGCTTGAGGAAGAAGCGCGCGCTTTGCGTGAATCGGCCGCCGCGCAGGAAGCCGAGCTTGCCCGTCTGCGCCCGCTGGCGGAGGAATTCGAGGCCGCGCGCAGCCATTTGGGTGATCTTGAGCTTTCCGCCCGCACCCGTGCCGACGCGATCGAGGCCTCGACCCACGCCCGTCTGGAGGAGCTGATCGGCGCCTGCCGCGCGCAATGCGATCTGGTGATGTCCACCCTGGGTGACACCTGCGCCTCCGTCTCGACCGAGCTGCGCAAGACCGAGGTCATGGTCGCGCAGCTGCCCGCCGCGTTCAACACGCTGCGCAACGACCTGGAGGAGCTTGAAAAGCTGCCGTGACCGCCGGTCGTCAGCCCCCGCCGGATCTGAAAAACGCACCCGCTCCCTGCCGCTTTCCGCGGCGGGGAGCATTTTTTGTGCGCTTCTTCGTCATTTTTACCAAACGGCGCGGCTGGTTTTTTTCTCCTTCTGTGCGTCCGACCGATTTGAATTGAATTATTATTTTTATTCTTGACATTTTTATGAATAAATATTATAAAAGATTCATAATTTCTGAATATTCAGTCGCGAGGTGCCTCATGTCGATCCTGACGATCTTCTCAAAATACTACGCTTACTTCCTGCGCGGCACACGGACCACGATCGTGGTGGCGCTGATCACGGTGCTGCTCGGCAGCGCGCTCGGCTGCCTGATCTCGCTGATGCGTCTGTCCCGCGTCAAATCGCTCAGCGCGTTCAGCAAGCTCTACATCACCGTGATCCGCGGCACGCCGCTCCTGGTGCAGCTCTATATCGTCTATCACCAGCTCAGCTTCATCCGCTATCCGGACGTGACGATCTGGGGCGCTGACATGCAGCGCGTGATGCCCTGCATCATCGCCCTCTCGCTCAACTCGGCGGCCTACGTGGCCGAGATCATCCGTGCGGGCATCCAGGCGGTGGATATCGGACAGACCGAGGCGGCGCGCTCCTGCGGCATGACCTCCGGCCAGGCGATGCGCTTCATCATCCTGCCGCAGGCGGTCAAGAACATCCTGCCGGCGATTGGCAACGAGTTTGTGACCATGGTCAAGGAGACCTCGATCATCCAGTATCTCGGCGTGGCCGACCTGATGTACAACAACGGCATCGTGGTCACGAGCACCTACAATCCTCTGCCCTGCTACTACATCTCGGCGCTGATCTACCTCGCGCTGAACATCGTGCTCGGCAAGGGCCTGAACATCTTTGAAGTGAGGCTGAAGAAAAGTGAACGGTAACGACAAGCAGGTGCTCTTCGACATCCGCGGCCTGCACAAGAGCTTCGGCGCGCTGGAGGTGCTCAAGGGCATCGACGAAACGATCCGCAAGGGCGACGTGACGGTGATCATCGGGCCGTCCGGCTCGGGCAAATCCACCTTCATCCGCTGTCTCAATCTGCTCGAGCAGCCGACCGCCGGCACGATCGTCTTCGAGGGCGAAGACATCACCGCCAAAGGCTTCGACGTGAACCGGCACCGACAGAAGGTCGGCATGGTGTTCCAGCAGTTCAACCTGTTCAACAACCTGAACGTGCTGGACAACGTGACGATCTCTCTGCGGCAGGTGAAGAAACTGCCGGAGGCGCAGGCAAAGGAAAAGGCGCTCGCGCTGCTCACGCGCGTGGGTCTTGCGGACAAGGCGGAGAGCTTTCCCTCTCAGCTTTCGGGCGGACAGAAGCAGCGCATCGCGATCGTGCGCGCGATGGCGATGGAGCCGGACGTGATGCTCTTCGACGAGCCGACCTCCGCGCTCGACCCCGAGATGGTCGGCGAGGTGCTCCAGGTCATCCGCGACCTCGCGGACGACGGCATCACGATGGTCGTCGTGACGCACGAGATGGGCTTCGCCCGCAAGGTCGGCAGCCGCGTGCTGTTCATGGACGACGGCATGATCGTCGAGCAAGGCACGCCGGAGGAGATCTTCGAGCGGCCGCAGAACCCGCGCACCAAAGAATTTTTATCCAAAGTGCTCAACGTCATTTGAAATAAAGGAGAACACACCATGCTTCACACGATCGATCCCGGCATCCTCTTCCTGCAGCAGGAGGATCAGATCAAAGCCGGACTGCTGGATATGAAAAAGATCCTCGCCATTGCGGAAAAGACCTATCAGTACCTGGGCCGCGGCCTGATCCACAACCCGCCCAAAACCCACCTCTCCATCCCTGCCGAGGGCACATGGCAGTCCTTCTTCAACACCATGCCCTGCCACATCGCGGGCGAGGTGAACATCGCGGGCGTCAAGTGGGCGGCGGAGTCCAAGAAAAACGCGCTCACGCCCGGCATCCCCTACGGCATCGACATTTCGATCCTCAGCGACCCGGAGACGGTGCTGCCCTTCTGTGTGCTCGACGGCACGATCATCACCGCGATGCGCACCTCCGCCGTCGGCGGGCTGATGGCCAAGTATGCCGCGCCCAAGGGCACCGAGACCGTCACCCTGATCGGCGCGGGCGTGATCGGACGCACGATGGTCATGGCCGTGTGCGAGGCGATCCCCACGGTCAAGAAAATCTACCTCGCCGATCTTGACGTCGCCAAGGCCGAGGCCATCGCAAGCGACCTGAGCGCGCAGTACGGCGTCGAGATCGTGCCGACGGCCGACAGCAAGGCGGCCTCCGCCCTCTCCCAGGTCACGATCACCGAGACCACGGCGCGCACGCCCTTCGTGGACGAGAGCTGGGCGCGCCCGGGCACCGCGATCGTCGCCATGTCGAACGAGACGACGCAGGGCCTCGTGCTCAAGGCGGACGGCATCTGCGCCGACTATTGGGCGCAGATGAAGACCTTCCCGGCCAAGGCGCTCACGCAGCTCTACACGGCGGGCAAGGTGCAGGAGTCCGACATCCACGACCTCAGCGAGTTTGCCCTTGGCAAGCCCTTCCGCACCTCGGAGGATCAGTTCCTCTACTGCACCTCTCTCGGTCTCGGCGCGCTGGACATCATGGTCGCCTACGAGCTGTTTCTCAGCGCGCAGAAGCTCGGCCTCGGCACGCCGATCAAAATGTGGAACCAGCCGCTTTGGGAATGACGCGGCGTCTTTCCTGCCGACAACAACTCACCGGATCTGACGAAAAGGAGAATGAACATGAAGACCATGAAGATGAAGAAGTATATCGCGCTGCTGCTCGCGGCCGTGATGCTGCTCGCCCTGACGGCCTGCGGAAAGAAGAATAACAGCAAGAGCCACCTGGACAAGATCAAGGAAGCCGGCGTGCTGGTCGTCGGCACCTCGGCGGACTACCCGCCCTACGAGGGCCACATCGAGATCGACGGCAAGGACACGATCGCCGGCTTTGAGATGTCCATCGCCCAGCACTGGGCCGACAGCCTCGGCGTGGAGCTCAAGATCGTGGATATGGCGTTCGATAACCTGATCATCTCGCTCAGCCAGGGCGAGTTCGACGTGGTGATCGCCGGCATGACCGCCGACGAAGACCGTCGGCAGAGCGTCGACTTTACCGACAGCTATCTGGAGAGCAAGAACCTCGTCCTCGTGCGCGCCGCGGAGGCTGCACAGTTCAAGACCACTGCCGACCTCGCCGGCAAGAAGGCCGGCGCGCAGACCGGCACCAAGACGATGCAGAAGGCCGTCGAGTTCAGCGGCGAGAGCAACACCGTCGGCCTGACCAAGGTGCCCGACATCATCATGGAACTCAAGAGCGGCAAGGTCGACGTCGTCTACCTCGACTACATGGTGGCGCTGGCCTACGCCGCGAACAACGACGATCTCACCGCCGTTGACGTCGGCATCCCGATGGTCGACGAGGGCTATCAGGCTGCCATCCGGAAGGGCGACGCCGAGCTTGCGGAATTCCTCAACGGCGACATCAAGGCCATGCTGGACCAGGGCCTGGTCGAGCAGTACATCGTGGAGGCCCAGAATCTCTTTGGCATTGAGGAGTGAGAAAGCCTATGCCGCAGCTCAGCCAACGGGTCGGCACGTTCACCGACTCCGTCATCCGCCGCATGACGCGCATCAGCGATGCGCAGGCGGGCAGCATCAACCTTTCGCAGGGCTTTCCGGACTTTGACCCTCCTCAGGCCATTCTTGACGCGCTGAAAGCCGCCGCCGAGGGCGGACCGCAGCACCAGTACTCCGTCACCTTCGGCGCGCAGGAGCTGCGCGAGTGCATCGCGCGCAAGTACTCTCCCCGTTTCGGCCGCGCGCTCGACCCGGACACGGAGATTGTCGTGACCTGCGGCTCGACCGAAGCGATGATGGCCGCGATGATGACCGTCTGCAACCCCGGCGACCGCGTGATCGTGTTCAGCCCGTTCTACGAGAATTACGGCGCGGACGCCATCCTCAGCGGCGCGCAGCCGATCTATGTGCCGCTCGTGCCGCCCGAATTCAACTTCGATCCCGCGGCGCTCGAGGATGCGTTCCGTCAGGGTGTGAAAGCGATCATCGTCTGCAACCCGTCCAACCCCTGCGGCAAGGTGTTCACCCGCGAAGAGCTGACCCTGATCGTCTCACTCGCTGCGCGGTACGACGCCTTCGTCATCACCGACGAGGTGTATGAGCACATCGTCTTCGCGCCGAACGTCCACGTGACGGCAGCCTCCCTGCCCGGCGCGTTCGAGCGCGTCATTACCTGCAACTCCCTCTCGAAAACCTTTTCGATCACGGGCTGGCGGCTCGGCTTTGTGATTGCGAACGCAGCGGTCTGCGAGAACGTCAAGAAGGTGCACGACTTTCTGACCGTCGGCGCCGCGGCGCCGCTGCAGGCGGCGGCCTGCGCGGGCTTCGCGCTGGGTCAGGAGTATTACGACGGTCTCGCCGCGCTCTACACGCAAAAGCGCGACCTCTTCTGCGGCGGCCTCTCCGCCATCGGCCTCAAGCACACGCTGCCGCAGGGGTCCTACTTCGTGATGGTCGACATCTCGGACTTCCTTGCGCAGGAGAAGTTCGCCGGCTGGACGGATCTTCAGTTCTGCGAATGGATGGTGTCGGAGGTCGGCGTCGCCGCCGTGCCGGGCTCGAGCTTCTTCCGCGAGCCGGTCAACCACCTGATCCGCCTGCACTTTGCCCGCAGCGAGGACTCGCTGCGGGAGGCGCTGCGCAGGCTCGCAGGCCTTAAAAAATATCTGTGAAAGAGGAAAACAGCGGAGCAAAGCTCCGCTGTTTTTTTCTGCGCGCATCCCTCCGCACGGCAGCGTTCAATCGAACTGCAAGAACCGATACGGCGGGATCGCCAGGGTCTTGCTGATCTTGAACAGGGTGTCCAGCGAAATGGCCTTTTTGATATTCGGCGCTTCAATCTGCCCGATGAAAGAGGTATCGACGTTCATGGCTTCGGCCAGCTGCTCCTGGGTCATGCCCCGCATTTTGCGGTAGTAAGCCACCTTCAGGCCGATCATCTTATAGTATTCGACGAACTCTGCCTGCACTGCGATCACCCCCGTACAAAATTTATTATAGGGGATTGAAACGCGAATTATTATATGATATACTTGCTATAAATATTACTGTTTAAATAATATAACATATTTAAGCAGTAATGGGAACAGCAGCTTACGAAAAAGAAAGCTGTTTCTTCCTCCATCCGTAACAAGTGAAACACAGCAAAGAAAAGAAACAAACGATGAAACAGCGCGAAACCACACAGAAGAAAACGCGGATCCCCACCCTGCTGCTCTGCGCGGCCTGCCTCCTCACCCTCCTGACCGCCTGCGGCGGAAAGGACGACGCCAGGAGCACCGGCGACGGCAAGAGCAGCGGAGCGACCGTCTCGACCTCCGGCACGAAGACGCCGACGAGCGTCAAGGCCCCCGACTATTACGACAGCACGGACGGCAGCGCGGAGTTCACCAAGGAGCTTCTGGACTGCGACGTCTCCGCCGCCGACGAGAGCGGCCAGTGCGGCGCGAACCTCAACTGGTACTGGTTCAAAGAAAAGAAGCTGCTGGTCATCCGCGGCTCCGGCGATATGTACGACTACACCGACGAGCACGACACGAATCCCGCCCCGTGGGTCGGTCTCAAAACCGGTGACCACACCAACGCGGTCAAATACTGCGTGGTGGAGAGCGGCGTCACCTCCCTCGGCGACTATGCCTTTGACGGGCAGGCGCAGTATGCGCGCGGCATCCGCCTGCCGAACACGCTCAAGCGCATCGGTGAGAGCTGCTTCGATCATCTGCGCAACATCAAGATCTTCACGATCCCCGCCTCCGTGACGGAGCTGGGCGTGCGCATGTTCTTTGATGCGGGCGTCACCTCCGTCGTCTTTGCGGACGGCTGCGCCGTCGAGGCGATCCCGGAACTGTGCTTCGCCGGCTGCGGCGATCTGACCGACCTGACGCTGCCCGACACCGTGAAGGCGCTCGGCGCGGACTGCTTCAGCCGCACCAAGTCGCTCAAGAGCTTCCATCTCCCGCCGCTGGTCACAACCATCCCCTCCGGCGCGTTCAACAGCGCCGGCGTCGAGGTGCTGGATCTCACCGGCATCACGACCATCGAGAAAGAGGCCTTCATCTACGTGCAGTCGCGCGAGGTCCGCATCCCCGGCACGGTCAAGACGATCGCGGAGGGTGCGTTCCTCGCCTGCCCAAACCTCGAAAAAGTCGTCCTCGGCGAGGGCGTCGAAACCATCGAAAGAAACGCCTTCTACAAGTGCGAGATTCTGGTGCTGCCGGAGCTCCCCTCCTCCATCTGCACCATCGGCGAAAACGCTTTCTACGACTGCTACGGCCGCTTTGAGGTCTTCACAGTGCCGGAGGGCGTCGTCTCCATCGGCGAGAACGCCTTCTATCGCACGGGCATGGTTGAGGCCGTCCTGCCCGACTCGCTCGAGAGCATTCCGGACAGCGCGCTGGATCATTGCCCGAAGCTCGAAAAGGTCACGCTCTCCGCCCACACATGGATTCTGGATGAGAAGGGCAGCGAGATCGAGAAGTTCAGCTATGTAAAGGAGACTGTCCGTCGGTAATCCGAAAAACCGCGGGCCGGCATTTTGTCCGGCCCGTGGTTTGTCAATCCGCGCAAACGCGCGCGGCGGGCCTGCAAGGCGGGACGCCGAAAGCGCCTGCGGCGCGCCTCGATGGTTTTTCAAAACCTCCGGCATGCCTCGAATCACCATCGACCGGCCGGAGGTCCTCTCCGTCGGCGGGCAGCGCGACGGTGTGGCGGCAAACGATCTCAAAAACGCGGAAAGAGGGAGCGGCAAGCGCCGGCTCCCTCTCTTTTGCGCGATACTGCGCTTTTTTCACTCTCTTCCGCCCGGCAGAAAAACCGCGCCCAGCGTCTCCGGTGTGACGGTGCCGTTCGAGAGCTCCGTCAGCGCCGCGGCGAAGGCCGCGGCGTTCTCCTCCGGCAGGCGCAGCGTCAGCGTCACGCCCGCGCCGTACTCGCTGTCCTCCGCGACGCCGGAGCGCGCCTCGCTCAGGCGCTGCACGCGCTCGAGCAGCGGATACGGGCACGCGACGCGCAGCCGCGTCCAGCGGCGCATGCGCGCCTTTCCCGCCGCGTCCAGCGCGTCCTTGGCCGCGCGTGCATAGGCGCGTGTCAATCCGCCCGCGCCCAGCAGCACGCCGCCAAAATAGCGCGTGACGACGCAGACCGCATTCTCCACGCCCTCGCGCTGAAGGACGTTCCACATCGGCTGGCCCGCGGTGCCCTGGGGCTCGCCGTCGTCGCCGTAGCGCACGATGCCGCCCTCGTGCAGCACGTAGCACCAGCAGTTGTGCCGCGCGTCGTAGTATTTCTTTTTCACCTGCTCGATGCGTGCGCGCGCCTCCGCCTCGGTCCCGACGCGGAAGATCTGCCCGATGAAGCGCGAGCGCTTCTCGGTGAACTCGCTCTGCGCGTCCGCAAACGGCACGAAATACTCGCTCATGCGTTCACTCCCAGTCCTCTTTCGGCTCGGTATAGCCCTCGACGTATTCCCGCACCTGCCCCAGCACGCGCGGCACGACGGTCGCGACCACGTCCACGGTCTCGCCGTATTCGACGCGCTCGACCTTTGCCTCGCGGTAAAGCATATCCACCAGCCCGCCCTTCTCATACGGCAGGTGCAGCGTCACGCGGCGCGTGCCCTTGTCGAGGATGCGGTCGATCGCCGCCATGAGCGCGTCCAGCCCCTCGCCGGTCCTGGCGCTGATGTTCACGGCGTCCTCCCCGTGCGGGCGAATGTCCCCGAAAAAGAGGTCGGACTTGTTGTAGACCCGCAGACACGGGATCGACGAGGCGCCGAGCTCCTCGATCAGCGCGTCCACGATCTGCGCCTGCTCCGGCCACTCGGGGTTCGATATGTCGATCACGTGCAGCAACAGGTCGGCGTACTCCAGCTCCTCGAGCGTCGCCTTGAACGCCTCGACGAGCTGATGCGGCAGCTTGCGGATGAAGCCCACCGTGTCGGAGATCACAACGTCCAGCGTGTCGCTCACGGTGAGCAGGCGCGTCGTCGTGTCCAGCGTGTCAAACAGGCGGTCGTTCGCCGGGATGCTCGACCCGGTCAGCGCGTTGAGCAGCGTCGATTTGCCGGCGTTCGTGTAGCCCACGATCGCGACGACCGGGATCTCGTTCTTCTGCCGGCGGTCGCGCTGCGTGGCGCGCACGCGGCGCACGTCCTGCAGCTCCTCCTTGAGCTTGTCGATCTTGCGGTGGATGTGGCGGCGGTCGGTCTCAAGCTGCGTCTCACCCGGACCCTTCGAGCCGATCGGCCCCTTGCCGCTCGTGCCCGCCTGGCGCTCCAGGTGCGTCCACATGCCTGTGAGCCGCGGCAGCAGATACTGATACTGCGCAAGCTCCACCTGCAGCCGGCCCTCCTTCGTCTTGGCCCGCTGGGCGAAGATGTCGAGGATCAACCCGCTGCGGTCGAGCACCTGCACGCCGAGCTCCTCGGTCAGCACGCGCATCTGCGAGGGCGAGAGATCGTTGTCGAAGATGACCATCGTCGCCTCCGCGGACTTCACCAGCTCGCGCAGCTCCGCCACCTTGCCCTCGCCGATGAAGGTGCGCGGGTTCGGCGCGCTCAGCGTCTGCAGCGCCACGCCCGCCGCTGCGCCGCCCGCCGTCTCCACCAGCGCCTCCAGTTCTTCCATGCTGCGCTCGTCGGCGTTCTCTTTTTTCTCCAGCCGCGGCGAGGCGAGCCCGACGAGGATCGCCCGGTCGCGCGGCGTCTGTGCGGTTTGTTCGTCCATACGTTCTCCTTGCGGTAGGTTTTCTGTTCCTCTGCCTCAGGCAGAGCGCGATGTCCTCCGGCATGCGATCGCGGGAAATATGCGCCGGTCCGACAGGAAAAGGCGGCGATCTTGCGATCGGGCTTTTCCGTCCTTACCGTTCCTCGTCCTTTTTCTTCAAGACCGCCCTGACGGCGATCAGGGCAATCGTAACAAACGCCGTAAACGCCAGCGGGATCAGCAGTTCCGCATACCACGGCGCCGACATCATTTCATAGATGCCGGGATGTTTTCGATAGAACGAATAGGTGCTGAGCGCTTTTCCGATAAATGCACCGATATTTGCCCACAGAAACAATTTGCAAAAATCACGGGCCCTTTTCATTCCGGTACCTCCTTCAAGCCTCGGCTTTGGCTTCAGGGCGGTTTTTCTGTAGTATATAAAAAAAAGCGGCGGAGGTCAACCCTCCGCCGCCCGCGCTCTTATCGGATGCTCTCCAGAACGGACCAGACCGTCTCCGCGCCGGTCTGCGAATCCACGTAGAGCCTGATGCAGTACGCATCTCAGAGGAACGTGACGTGCTGCCCCTCCCGCAGGGCGGCTGCGACCTGCTCATACGTCAGGGCGTCCGCCGCGCCGAGCGCTTCCTTCCGCTCATAGTAATCCGGCGCGGCGTCCACGACCCACCAGAGGCAGTGCGTGCCTCCTGCGTCGGTGTGGCAGACCTCCAGGCGCTCGAACCGGCCGTTTCGGAGCGTCACGCTCTCCGACTCCCGCACGCCGTAGCCGAGCGCCGCGAAGTCCGGCAGATACGGCGCAGCCTCCGGGCAGTCTGCAAGTGTGCCTTGGGTGATGCGGTCGCCCCGCCCGACGGAGAAGCGGTCAAAGTCCAGCGGGTGCGCCCAGAACCAGTCGAGCAGCAAAACGAGGTCGTCGTAGCTGTCGTTCCACGAGCCGGAAAGCTGATACCAGCCCGCGTCCGTCTGCCACGTCAGCGTGCCGCCGCCGGTGCTGCCGCGCTCGCCGACGATGTAGACGCCGTCGCGCTCGGTCACCGTGATCGCCGGCGATACGACGCGTCCATCCGCGTCCAGCTCAACGGAGACGACGTCGCTGATCTGCGGCACCGCCGCGCGCCCCGCCGTCAGCACGAGGTCGCTGTAAGCGTCCTCGAGCCGCTCCCCGGCCTGCGGGCGGCGATACCAGCCAAGCTGCACGCTGTAGAGGCTTCCGTCCGCATTGTAATATCCTGCGGCGTCGAAAAGCAGGTGCTCCGCCATGACCGGCAGGATGCCCTCCGCCTCCCACGCCGCGCGCTCGCCGGAGAAATCCCTGCTCTCTGCCCACGGTGCGACCGAGGACCCGGACGAAGACGACACACCCGTACCGTCGCCGTATTGGAAATAGCGGTCGGCCCGCATGTCTTCCGTCCAGTGGTTCACCGGCCGGTGCGGGTTCGGATCCGCGCGTGCGCTGTTTTGGTGCCGCAGCGCGGCCGCGCCAAGGCCCAGCGCCAGCACCAGGCAGGCCGCAAGCGCCGCCCAGCGCCGCGTCGCCCTGCGCGGCGGCGTCTCCGCCGCCTCTGCGACCAGCGCCGCATCGATGCGGCCGAGGCCCAGCAAAAGCTCCGTTCCGTTCACAGTTCGATCCCCTCCTTTTCAAGATGACGCTTCAGCCGCTCGCGGCTGCGCAGCAGGCGGAGCTTGACCGCGTTTTCGCTCATGCCGAGCGCCGCGGCGATCCCGGCCACGCTCTCGCCGAACCAGTAGCGCCGCAGGAAGATGGGTCGGCTGTCCGCCGTCTCCGCGCGCAGGAACGTCTCCAGCAGGCGCGTGAGCGTTTCCTCAGAGACCGTCTGCTCCTGCCGCCGGTCCGGCACGCAAGCCGCGAGCTCCTCCGTCAGCGCCACGAGCTCCGCGCTGCGTTTGTGCGCCTGCGCCCGTTCGACCCGGTCGAGCGCCGCGTTGCGGCAGATCGCGGCGAGGTAGGCGAAAAGCCGGCGCGGCCGCTGCGGCGGGACGCTCTCCCACGCGCGCAGATAGGTGTCGCTGACGCACTCTTCGGCGTCCTCGGCGCTGCCCGTGATGCGCCGGGCAAGGGCGCGCAGCCGCGCGCCGTAGGCGGCGTCCGCCTCCCGCAGGGCGGTTTCGTCCCGCGCGAAAAAGAGCGCCACGATCCTGCCGTCCTCCATCCGCTCGCCTCCTCTCACCCTGAAAGACGGAAAATACGCGAAAAGGTTTCAAAAGAATATAAAAAAGAGGCGGCGCGGATCTTCCGTGCCGTCTCTTTTTTGACGCATCAGCCCAGACCGAACTTCTTGTTGAACTTGGCAACGCGGCCGCCGGTATCGACCAGCTTCTGCTTGCCCGTGAAGAAGGGGTGACACTTTGAGCACACTTCCACCTTGATATCCTTCTTGGTGGAACCTGTCTCAATCACATTACCGCAGGCGCAT
>Ga0079305_1000954_pt1 | contig 46194 bp, 36 predicted proteins | sample LMS_cellobiose_e_FD_79183 | JGI IMG/M metagenome (GOLD analysis project Ga0079305, IMG submission 79183) | Rumen-fistulated moose microbial communities from Alaska, USA - LMS_cellobiose_enrichment | ecosystem: Host-associated > Mammals > Digestive system > Stomach > Rumen fluid ... | reverse complement strand
GGTAAGCTTCAGCATCAGGATTTCCGTGGGACAGTTGTTGATGATTGCCAGCGGTTCCTTGGGATTAATGAAGGTTCCATCCACAGTCACGGGCACCCGGGTATAATCACGAACATATCCCGGCAGCGGATCTTTCTCCTGGATGTAGTATTCGCCGTAGGGCACCTTTTCAAAGGTCGCCAAGCCCTTTTCATCCGTGACAGCTGTCTTGACCAGATAGTTGGTCTCTGTCGCATAGAGGCCGAAACGAACACCGGCCAGCGGCTTATTGCTCTCATCGACCTTCATGATATAAAAGCGGGTGTAGTCGTCTGCTACATCAGTGCGGCCTTCGACATTTCCCTCAGAATCAACTGTGAAGGAGAACTCCGTCACGCACAGTTCGTAGCCTTCCGGAGCCAGGACTTCCTTGTAAGTGTATTTCCCGGGCAGTACGGGGAAAGCAGGAACATAACCGTCTTCACCGGTATACGCCTTACAGACGATTTTGCCTTCTTCGTTCCTAATTTCAATCAGGGTATTCGGCAGATACTCTGATCCGGCAATATCTACTTTGGAAATCTTAGGAGTTCCATGCACGATCTCATTGGTTATCGTGCCTTCGAAGGTGAATTCACAAATTCCGTTGTCATTCAGGTATTTGCGATCAATGTCAATATGGAAAGCAGCGGTATTGACTTTCCAGCCTTCAGGAGCGGACAGCTCTTTCAAAGTATAATGACCATGCGGGAAGTTACCGGCAAAGGAGCCTTTGCCGTCCTGATCAGTCACAGCGACAGCTACCAGGCTGCCCTTGGGGAGAGAACCGCCGGCATACTTGATCTCTTCATGATTGAAAAGACCGAAGACAAAGCCTTCACCCGGTACAGTCTCGATCTCACTGGTAACCAGTCCTTTGTCATGCTCCTTGGTTACGATAATCTCTTTCGCCTTGGTGAAATTGACTTTCGCAGGAAGGAACTCATCCGTCACACATACGGTTTCTATGACCACCGAGGTTTTCTGATCCGCAGCCTGCAGGAGTACATCATAGCGGTTTTCATCCACCTTATATCCGGCAGGAGCGCTTTTTTCGGTGATGTAATAATGTCCCAGCGGCAGCAGCGGACTTTCATCCTTTCCTTTGGCAGTCGTGGTGATAGTCGCGGCGACCTCATCAGCTTTGAACCACTGGGTTCCTTCCTTACCAACAATGTCTTCTACAGCGCGAACCTCGTAGACAGCGCCTTCGAGGTAGCCTTCATGGTAGTCAGGAGTAAAAACAGTATGGCCGGTTGAATCCTGGGATTCTACAAAGCCGGTCAGCACCATGCCTTTCTTTTCCAGAACGATCTTTCCCTTGATGGGGGTATTCGTTACAAAGATCTCCCGCGTATCTTCCTTGATTCCTTCGCCCAGGACAGTTGCCGGAATACAGACGAGCAACAGCAGCAAGCTCAGAAGCAGCGCAGTGAATCCTTTTTTCGTGATATTCATTCGTTTTTTACCTCATTTCGTCGTCGTTATGGGCATAAGAAAGGGACAGCAGACTTTTCCGCTGTCCAATATTCCGATTCATTGCTTTCATTCGCCCGGAACTTTGATAGTGACCTCATAGCCATCGTCAATGTAGTCATCCGGCACGTGGGTTTCCGCAACCTTGTACTCGCCCCAGGTCAGAAGTGGCGTCTCAGCAAGGCCGTTTTCATCTGTAGTCAGAACAGCAACGATCTCACCGACATCTTCACCGTTATGGGAAGGGAGCCCGCTGACCCTGGTCACAGTGAATACCGCACCCGGCAGGCCTTTCTTCGTTTCATCATCTGTCTTGACGATCTTGATCCTGCCCTGAAGCGGCATATTCTTCACTGTGCGCTCAATGGTTTTATCCATAATGACCGTGATCTTTTCACTCCACAGTTCATACTTGTAGCCAACAGGATTCTCATGTTCCTTGACCAGGTAATCACCGACCAGCAGGTCTTTGGACTGGGCAATACCTTCGTCGTTCGTTACCATGGTAGAAACCAGATCCCCGGTCGTGCCATCTGCTTTGACCGCGTAGATATCAAACTGAACGCCTGCAATTGCGTGACCGTCCAGTTCATCTATCTTTTTGACCTTGATCCAGCCGGGAGCATCCTCATTCACAACGGTATCCAGCACTTTGATCGGATTGATGTAAGTGCCGTCCACATTCAGCTTCCATGTGTTCTTGGAGGCGTGGAAACCATACGGTGCGGAGATTTCCTTGATGGTGTACTTTCCATACGGGATCTTCTTAAACTGCACAATGCCGTCAGCACCGGAAGTGGCTTCCATGATCTTTGCGCCTTTTTCATTGAACAGTCCGAAAACGCACCCTTCAAGAGGATCGCCGTTTTCACGGGTCTTCAGGAGCTCAACATGGTTTATTTCATCCTTGATCGTGGTATGTCCCACGACTTTACCGTCCTTTGTGACCGTGAAATCCATGATCGCCACATTCAGCGCATAACCTTCAGGAGCATAGGTTTCCTTGAAAGTGTAATTGCCGGGTACAACGGGAATATCCGGAATTTCACCGTTCTTATTCGTGTACTCGCGGTAAATCAGCGTTCTGTTCTCATCATAAACTTCGGTCAGGGCACCAGGCAGCTTTTCCGCACCGGTGATATCCGTCTTGGTGATGGTCACAGGAATATAGATCAGTTCGTTCAAGATTGGCTCAGCAAGCTTAACCACAATAGTGTTTTCATTGGCAGCTTTATTTGCGGAAGTCAGAACCACAGGAAACTTCTGTGTGCTCAGTTTCCAGCCATCCGGCACAGCCAGCTCTTTCAGGTAATAGTTGCCATGCGGATACTGTCCGGAAATAACCAGATTGCCGTTCTTGTCTGTTTTCGCAGTAGCCATCAGGGTGTTCGCCGGCAGCTGCTGATTGTTGGCATACTTAATAACGGAACTGTTGTACAAACCAAAGACGAAGCCCTCGCCGGCAACGACCTCGATCACCTGATGAACCATGCCGTTTTCCAGGTTCGTGATCTTGGTCTGTTCTTTTTTCTTTTCCAGAGAGACCTTAACCGGCAGATACGTGTTGGATGCGGAGACCTTCACTTCAACCACAGCGGTTTTCTTATCAATCGCAGCCAAAGTGAAGTTGCAGCGCTCAGTGCTGTACACATAGCCATCCGGCGCGGAAACTTCCACCAGGTAGTACTTGCCCAGCGGAAGCAGACTGGATTTCACGGAGCCGGTACTTGTAGTCGTCAGCGTTTCGATCTTCTGATCTTTTGTGTAGAAGGTGGTTCCTTCCTTACCAACGATGTTCTCCGCTGCATGCAGCTCAAACTTCGCACCAGCAAGGTATCCGTTTTCATACACAGGCTTCATAACCGAATAGCCGTTGGCGTCAGTCTCATTCTGGAACCGAACCAGCTGGAGGCCCTTCTTTTCAAGGACGACATCTCCGCGAACCGGAGTATTGGTCACGTTCAGCGTGACTGTTACAGTATCATCCGCCAGGGCAGTTGGAACAGTCAGATAGGTCAGCAGCATGACCAGTGCCATAAGCAGATGAAGAAGACGATTTTTCATACGCATTGCCTCCATTACTTGATCCAGACATTCACGGTATATCCGGAATCCAGATATCCGTCAGGCACACCGGTTTCAACAATCTTGTATTCGCCCCAGGGAAGCAGACCGGTCTCGGCAATGCCCTGAGCGTTTGTGGTGATGGTCGCAGCGACCTTTCCGATATCCGAAGCGTTATCCGATTCAGGCCCGGACAGACGGGTTACTGTGAAGGTAGCTCCGGCCAGGGGTTTGTGCGTCTGGGAGTCGGTCTTCACAATGCGCACCTTGCCGGAGATCCGTTTGTTTGTGAAGGTACACTTTGCCACAGAGCCGGCAACTACTGTCACGTTTTCCGTGGAAGTCGCGGAAAGGCTGTAGCCCTGCGGGGCAGTCTTTTCACGAACCTTATAGGAACCAGGCTCCAGATCTGTGAATTTCGCAACACCGCTCGCATTGGTCGTTGCCGTTTTAATCACCGTTCCGCTGCTGTTCAGCAGTTCAAAGACAGTGTTCTTCAGAAGGATGCCATCATCAGATTTTTTTGTGACTTCGATCTCGCCAAGGGCAAGTTCAAAGGTTACGCTGCCTTCCTTCAGAGGATACGGAGAACCATAAGTCGGTACCAGGATTTTCTGAATGGAAACCTCAGGGATGCCGACCAGAAAGTGTGCCTCTTCAGAATCTGAAGAAATGGATTCCATGTTCACCGTGAATTTACGCGCGGTTGAAGTCACGCTGATTGTATCTCCGCTCTTCGCGTAGTAGTAACTGCTGTCAGATCCGCCGCTGTTTCCGGTCAGCGTTCCAACACTTTTCGGAATCCGAATCAGATCTGCATCTGTGCTGACAGTAACCTTTCCAATGTAATTAGTGCCGGAAACTGTCATGCTCGCATTGGAGAAAGTGATCTTACCGGTGATCTTGGAACGGGCAATACCATTCGCAGCCAGCCAACGGGCATAGGTCAGATAAACAGCAGGAGCGCCGCCGCTGAAAGCATAGAAGTTATCCATATCCCAGTAGCTGCGCACATACTGGGATCCTTCCAACTGTTTGATTACTTCACGCATGGCAAACTGACCGGCAACACGGGACCAGGTATTGTTATGGGCGTCACTGCGGTCAAGCACCATGAAGGGATAAGTGTGACGCAGAACCCAAGCCAGAGCGTGCATCGTTTTTTCACTGAAACGAACGCCTGTCACACCCCCGCCGGCGCTGGTGTTGGAGAAGGTATCCATATCGACCAGTACATACGGCCCTTTAGGAGCTTGATTGCTTCCGGAACCTTCGCCGGGACCGTCCTGCGTATGCTCAAGGCAGTAGACTTCAAAGCCAGCCAGGTAATGCGGGGTCGCATAAATCGTTCCATGAGCGGAAGACTTCGCGATCTGCGGATAGTCACTGTCCTTGCCGGAACTGCCGTTCAGTCCGCTCTGCCATGCTTCAAAACTGCCCAGGTTTACATGAATTTCTTTCAGCCTGAAGCCGTCCATCGCGGTAGGGCTAAAGGAGCGCAGCGCTTTCCTTCCGGAGGATGTGCGCTGCATCAGCTGATCTCTGGTGTAAGCATAATCGGTTACGGTGCAGGAAGTCTTATCGGTGTCCACGGTTTCCTTAGCCAGTACGAATACTGTTCCGTAGGCAGTCCATTTCAGGGAACCGTCTTTAAACACATCGCCGTAAAGATACTGGACTTTATACCAGTAGTCGCCGTTATCATCCCGAAGGACTTCTTTGATCTGGACAACTGCATCCCGGACAAACACACCAACAAACAGATCACTCTTGATTCGGCTGGCTTCCTCGGTTTTATCCACATCAGTGAAGACCCAGGTGTCTTTTGTAACTTGCACAAAGTCACCAGCCTGGTGAGGCGGAAGCTCTTCCGGTTCTTCCTCAACAGGTTCTTCTTCAACGGGCTCTTCTACCGGTTCCTCAATAGTCTCCGGCTCTTTTTCAGGTTCTTCTACCGGCTCCTCGACAGGTTCCGGTTCTTTTTCGGGATCTTCCATCGGCTCCTCAATGGGTTCCTCAATTGGCTCCGCTACAGGTTCTTCAGCGGGTTCCTCAGTCGGTTCCTCCGGAGGAAGATCGGTAGGTTCATCGATAAGATCTTCGGGAAGTTCAGGATTATCAGCTCCGGGTTCTTCGGAAGGTTCTTCAGTCGGCACTTCCGGAGCGACCGGTTCTTCAGCGGATTCTGCCGGTTCGCCTTCCGGTTCATCTTCGTCAGCAGGAATGCCTTCATCTTCTTTCAGATCTTCCTCTGCAGGAGGAGCGGATTCATCTTCACCGGGGATATCTTCTTCGGTCGGAATTTCCGCATCCTTTTCCGGCTCTTCTTCAGGCGCAGCGCTAAGAAGTGCTTCGGCCTGAACGATTTCGATTTCTTCATCCATGATAACGGAGAGTTCATTATCGCTTTCCAGCGGCTCTTCAGCTTTCGGTTCTTCAGCCAGGGAAACGGAAATACAACCTGTAAGCATCAGGGTCAGTGAAAGAATAAGAGAAAGAATACGTTTCACTTTCATTTGCTCGGGTTTCTCCTTTCATTGTTCCACCCCCATGACCAGCAGCCGGCCTTGAACTCCGCCGAAGCTTCGGTCACAGGTAATCAGGGTAAGAATGTGATCGCTTTCGGATACCTCGATTCCGGTATCGTAGAAAGCTTTCCGCTTTGCGCGATTGACGAATTTCAGGAATGCCTCATCATCCTTAAAGGAAGCGGTTGAAGCATCCCAGTCAGAGACTGTGTGATTTATCACAGCAAAAATCCGATAGGTTCGCTTGCCATAGATCGTGTCCAGCTGGATTGTCTGATGAGAGCGCCAGTAATCCTCTCTTTTGTAGTTCATCAGAGTGCTGAACATTGCTGTACTGTTGCTCAGATGATGACCGTAGATCGCAATGTTTTTGCTGGGTGTCTGATAATCCGATGTGGGCAGAGAGAACAGACATCCCAGTTTGCTTTCCTGGCCGTTAATCATGTGATGCAGATAGTATTCTGTTCGGCTGGAACGAACGACAGGATAATCAATTACTGTTCCCGGAATACTGATCCAGGCAACATAATCGTTATTTTCTGGTGTTGGTGCTTTTGTCGGCTTTGTTTCTGGCTTCTTTGTATTTTGTGGTTTTGCAGAAGTGGTAGGCTTTACCGGTTCGCTCGTCTGTAATGGAAGCGTCTCGGGCTTCTCAGATGGCATTACATCTTCGACGATCATTGCCGGAAGTTCTAATTCTATCGGTTCTTCCGAAACAGAACTTTCTTCTGATTCCTCCAGGGGAAGCTCTTCTACCATAAGGCTTTCAGGCGCATCTTCAGGAGGTGTCTCGGATGATTCGTCCGTTGTTTCCTCTGGCAGATCCTCATGTGATTCTTCCGTTTCGGCTTCTTCCTCCGGAATAATCTGCGGAGTCGGAACATGCTGAGATGTTTGCTGATTCTTGATTTCCTCTGCAAGCATTGCATAGATGTTATTGTCAGCGTCGATTTCCCGATGCTGCTGTACCAGAGGGATAAAGATCATGGCAAGACCGATCAGGAAAATAACTGTGAGGAAGATGATCTGCCGGTAATCGTTTGGCTTTTTCTGCATGGAATTCTCCTTTCGGGAGTCAAAAGGGCGTAAAAAAAGACGATCTCTCAATCGTCATCTGGACTGCTCCTGAGATCTTTGCTTTTTCAGGTAGTTTTCCAGGAGTTTGATTATGATCTGTTCGATCTTCTGGATCGAGTAGGACTTGGGGAAATACTTCTTCAGCGTGTCGTGACTGAGAGTAATGGAATCACGCAGCGGCTTTTTCTCTTCCATCATGATATCGGTGAGCTTTTCTCTTGTGGCTTCACCGCTTTCGCTCATCTTGCGGATGCGCTGTGCCTGTGAAAGTGATGGCGTGTTCTGGGTTTCTTCGAGGGCGACTGCAAGATCTCTCTGCTCTTCCTCTTTTAAGTATGAAAGCTCTACTGCAGGGGTGAATGCTAATCTGCCCTCATCAACCATTTCCTGTAATTCTGGATTCAGGCTGTTCAGGCGAATAAACCTTTGAACCTGAGTTTTGCTTTCTCCAGCGTCCTCAGCCACTTGATTTATGGCCCATCCCAACTTCTGCCCAACTTGGTCAGAAGTTAAATCGTGCCGTTTTCCTTGGTGTTTCAGAGCTTCAAGTTTCATCTGATAAGCTCGTCCGCGCTCCGTTGGTGGGATCTCGTCCCGCTGCTGAAGATTGGAGTCAACCATTAGGATTGTGGCTTCATCGTTGTCCAGATCACGCACAAGGACAGGAATCTTTTTGATGCCTGCCAGCTCACATGCTCGTTTTCGCCGATGCCCGGAGACAATCTCATAACCTCCGCCGTCCAAGGGGCGAGCGATGATCGGAATCATCACGCCAAACGCTTTCACACTTTCAACCATGTCCATCATTTTCTTATCGTCCGTTACGCTGAACGGATGATCTTTGAATGGAAAAAGTTCAGAAAGCGGAATCTCACGGATCTGTTCATTGGGACCATTGTTCCGGGTCTCTTCCGTAGAGAAGATATCATCGTACGGGGTCAGACTTATGTTTGCTCCGTTCGGCTTCAAGCTGCATCACCTCCTTTGTCAGAGCGCGATAAGCTTCAGCAACCTTGCCCCCAGGATCGTGCAGGAAAATGCTTTTGCCTTCAGCACTGATCTCGGCAGCTCGCACAGAGTGCGGTATCTCCGCATTGAATACCCTGATCTTGTCGCCGTATGTGTCGCGGATCAGGTTGGAAATCATCCTGGCATTGTTCGTTCTGCTGTCCACCATGGTCAGCAGGATGCCGTCAATCTGCAGCCTTGGATTGATTTGCCGGCGCACTTTTACAATCGTCTGAAGCAGCTGTTCAAGACCCTTTGCGGATAGGTAATTTGCCTGAACCGGAATGATTACCCGGTTGGATGCCGCCAAAGCGTTGATCGTCAGCATTCCCAGGGAAGGCATACAGTCGATCAGAATATGATCGTAATCCTTCCTGTAATCATTCAGAACAAGCTTGAGCATGGATTCCCGGCTCATTGCATTGACCAGGGAAACTTCTGTTCCAGCCAGTGCAATGCTGGATGGAAGCAGATCCATGCCTTCCGCATGGTGAATGATGCCTTCTCCGGATAATGGCGGCTGATCGTTCATGGCTTTGGCCATCAGATCTGCCAGTGTGACCGGCAGATTGTCCGGCTGGGGATTTCCCAGGGCGATTGTCATGGAAGCCTGCGGATCAGTATCCACCAACAGAACTCTTTTTCCTTCCTGAGCCAGTGCTGCGCCAAGATTGATGCAGCTGGTACTCTTGGCAACGCCGCCTTTCTGATTAACCAGCGCCGTCACTGAAGGGGCCATCCGCACACCTCCGTTTCCATCTCCGGCTCCATATACGCATCTACGTAGATGAAGATGATCAGTCCGTCAGCGATAATCAGGATCACCATATGCTGTCCTCCTTCAAAATTGGTATAAGAAAAGCACCGGCTCTTGTGAACCGATGCCTTCCGCCATTTCTGACAGCATAACATTATCAGACTTTCCATTGACTTTCAATAGCCGCGACTGTTCCTTTTTGTTCCACTTTGTTCCTTCTCGTCCCGAAATTCAAAATTTCTTTGTAAAGGTCTTAATCGCACAACAAAAAAGACGGCACCTGCTTTTTTTCTTGCAGATACCGCCTTAGGAAAACCGAGTTATGCGGGCAAATCATCTGTTTTCAAATCTGCCAGGATCTTGTTCAGCTTCTCCAGTGCTATGTCATGTCTCCTGTATACCCAGGTTCTGCCGCGATGCAGCTGTATAGCTACAGTTGAAAGGGAAATATGATGCAGATAGTGATATGTCAGCAACGATTCCTCTTCAGGGTCATCCAGTCTGGTCATCTTCTCTGTGATCATGTCGACCATAGAAGTATAGGCATCCGTCAGATTCCTGAGATCATCCTTCGCCTCAGACAACCTGATTATTGCGTCCTCATTCGAGTGAACGTTCGGAGAGTGAGAAACTACTTCTCCTTCCAGTGACATTGTGATCTTCTCCGCCATGCTCTTGAAAAGCTCAACCTTGCGCGCAGCCGCGTGCACGCTGCGCTCCACCTCATCAATTCTCCTGAAGAATTCAATTGCTGTCATTTGAATCACCCCTTGTCAGACTGCATGCTTTTTGATTGCTGTAATTTCAGGCGCATCCCATACATGGACATACTGATAATTGACATGTTCCTTACGCTTGGCTGGCTGTTTCCTCTGGCATTTCATCTTTGCCGGTGTCCGCTTGTGCGGAACAGGCTTCGATGAATGAGAATTTTTGCCTCTTCTGCGCTGATCGGATGCTATGAGATGGGCTAATGCCCTGCCGGCAGTAGGGTCGGCATAGTGTTCGCTGTTTCTATACATGATCGGCTTCCTCCGTTTTCTTTTTTGCTTTGCCCTCGATGTAATTACACAGGGCAATAAGGACCTCAATGGCCAGCGGATGATTGTTCCAGGCTGCACAGACCTGTCCCATCTCCTTAACTGTCTCCAGCCACCAGTCACAAGCACACTCGTCATGATTGGCAGGAGGATTACAGTGTGTGGACAGGAAAACATAAGCGTTCCGCATAATCTCTCGCTCTTCAGGAGTTATGATTTGTTCCATGTCCGGCATCCTCCTTAAATGGGAACCCAGGGATTGTAGATGGATCAACCTGGGTAAACTTTTCGTGCCAACGGTATCCGGGTACTCCGCCCTTAATGTCCGTCATTGTCTTGCAGGTCTTGTCGTAATAAAGCAGGATCATTTCATCCACCACACCAAGATCACGGTTTTTCATAATTTCAATGGCATTCCCGGCATCCGGGGGAATGGTAAGCTTGGGATAAACTTCCTTCACTCTCAGCATGAAATCGGTGTTAATCCGATGAACCATGAAGACGTTATCTGCTGTATTGCTCAGATCGCTTGTACCGCTGATATCGTTCTTCCGAAGAAACGATTCTGTCTTACGCGGGTGGCAGATGAAGTGAATATGAACATTCAATTGCTTGGCTGTTCTGGAAAGAGCCTGAACGATTTGTGTTTGAATGTCATATTTATCCGAAGCCGAGGATGTGATATTCAACGCCATCAGGTTATCGATGATAACCACATCAGCACCTTTTTCCTTTACCCATTCAAAGATCACAGTTGCGACTGTCTCCCAGTTATTGCCGTAATCGTTGTTGTAGATCGCAAGCGATCCTCTCAATACCTCGTTCAGATGCTCCTTTACTCCTTCTTTCAGCCGGTAGTGCCTGGGAGAAAGCTGATCCGGTTCAACCTGATCCCTTCCTGCAGCCTGCAGATACAGCCAGTACTTCACTACTTTCGGCGGCATTTCGCCTGAGAACATGGCTACCTTGTAACCTTGATGTACTGCTTCCAACCCAAGCTGACTGACCAATGTTGACTTGCCGGATGAATTAGCACCTGACCAGATGCTGAGTTCGCCTTTGTTGAAGCCACCAATCAGAGTGTCCAGTTTTGTCAAACGGGACCGAATTGTCGTGATCTTACTCCGGTCATAGTCTTCCACATCCGATATATCCAGCATGACAGGGAGCCGAGTTGCGGGAGCAGTTGCTGGTTTCGTGTCATCCGGGAAAGCGATGTCCTGATAAGCATCTTCTGTCACTTTCGATTCCGGATTGTTGGGAATGCTATGGATCTCTGGCATTTGGTTTGTTCTGAATACACTGGTGGAATATGCCAGCGGATCTATCTTTGCCCTGAAATCATGCCAACCGTAATCGGAACAGCTGTTATGAAAACACTTGAACCCCAAGGCACCGTTTTGTCTGACAAAGACTGCTGCATCAGGAGCCTTATGTTCACAATTGAAGGGGCATTCCGCCAGGATGTATCTTGTTTGATCACTCAGAATGACTTTCCTGGCGACTTCAATATGATGCAAAGCCAGGAATGCATCCATATCAAAAGCTGTAGCAGAGCGCTTTCCAGATGAAGGCTGTTCCGGCTGAACCAGTTTGGCAATGTTGCCCGCAATCTTCCGGATAAGCGACATTGGCGTTGGTTTAAGGACTTCAGGAGTATGGAGAATTTTGCTGGTTCTGTGGGGCCTTTCCGGCGTATTTGCTCCTTTTTGCGCGATGGTTCCATAAAGCTTTGTGATTCTTGAAGGGTTGGAAACCGAAGTATCAATCAATACCTCATCTGAGGAAAACCACATATCCAGTACTTTCAGAAAATCAGCAATGGCTTCTTTGCTGCTTACATCCCCCTGGATTCGGTAGAGCAGATGATAACCATTCCCGCTGTCAGCAACTACGGGATCCGAAAAGCCGTTATTCCGAAGGTGTCTGTAAACTTCGATCGCTGTCCGGCGCGCTTTCTCTTTCTCGTCATCCGTTGCACTAACTCCCGAAGGACGAACTGGATCAGCATCAATCAGAATCCACTGATAGCCAATAATGTCATTGTCCGACGTGGTTTCTTTCGGATAAGTTCGGAGCACTTCGTGCTGGGAGCGCGAAAAGCAAGCTTTGTTGATCACGTTGAGGGTCTGATAGAACGTACGCTCCGGGAAACGCGCCAACTCTTTGTAGATATTCTGACTGCTCGCTTTGAAATAGCCGCTGATTGCTGGTTTGGGATCAATGCTGCGAATCTCAACGATGTCTTCCGGATCATGCAGCAAGGTGATGGCATTTTCGATCAGTACTCTGTCCATGAGTTATCCGCCTCACTCTCATTCTGCGTAATGAAATCTTCCCAGTAGCCATCCAGCCATTTGACTGCGGTAGGAATAAATCTGCCGCCCTCTCTGAGCCAATCCCTGGATACCTTGGCGTTCTGCAGGGCTGACATCAGGGTTTCTGCCGGCACATTCAGTCGGAACCAGGCATTCCGCGCTTCTTCCTTGCGTCCATGCCGCGGATATTCAGCCCACCATTTTTCAAACTCAGCCTCGCGCGCGTCTGACGTTCTTGGTTCTTTTTTGGTTATATCTTGGTAGGGGTCACAATATGACCCTCTGGGGGTCACGATCTGACCAGCATGTGTCATAATCTGACCCTCGAAAGTCATAACCTGACCATCTTCCGAAGCAGAAATCTGTTGCCAGTCGACTACCGTAAAAATCATTCCATGTGTAGAGTCGTCCTTTGTTATGTAGTTCATGGCAATCAGACGATGAAGATGCTGTCGAACACAATTGCGACTCCAGCCCAGAGTGTTCATCATCCCTGTGATTGATGCATAAAACTGTCCAGGAAGCAGGCTGCCGAAGCGATTGTGGGACGCATTTAGTAGGCAGTAAAAGAAAAGTGCTGCGTCATACCCGTCAAGCCAGATGTTTGAATCTAACAGTTTTCGTGAAATCTTGACGTATCCGTTATTTGATTCCATGTTCTTCTCCTTTTCTGCAGATCCCGGGACTGGGACAGGCCCCAGTCCCGGGAAAGCACCTCATCAGAAGGGAATATCGTCGTCCTCTGTATTCGGTTCCGGCGATCCCTCGCTGGAAGATCCAGACATGTTCTGCTGAACAGCCTGCACTCCCTGACCCTGCGGGAGAGAGTAGCCACCGGCACGCGGGACCATGACTGTCGGATCAGGCGCGGGAGCATGTTGACTACCGGCAAAGGGAGATGTGTATCCGTGCATAATGTTGCTGTTTCCGTCTTCCCGGGAAATCCTGCGTCTCATCGGACGGAATGTTCCGTTCCTGATGAAGGCAACCGGGATCAGCTTTCCGATCTCTGTGTAGATCGATCCCTGGTATTCGTTCTCCCGTACGGAGATACCAACCGTGAGTCCGATCAGGGAAGAGGCATCCCAATTCCACACGTAGCCGGGGTTGCTGTCAGCGATAGCCCCCAGGGTTGTGTTGAACTTGTCCAGCCGCCATGCATCCTCAGGCTGCATGTTGTCGGTCGGGCAGATGATCCGGTAGATACCGCGATACCGGGGTGTGAAAGCACGGTTCTGCGCATCGTAGTCTTTCCGGAAGAATCCGGCATAGGGGCCTTCTGCGATTTCAACCATGATGTCCAGTTCCTGGAATCCATCCACTCTGTTCTCAGCCTTGGCCTTGATGATCTTGCAGATGTACCCGCCGACAGGAAGCATGTCCCGCGGCTTTTCCAATGTGGGATTGAAACCGTCGAAGTGTCTGATTGTGTTTGCTGTCTGACTCATTTTTCTTTTCCTCCTTCTGAGGGCTCTTTCTCCCTCTCATTTCCGCAGGGAGTTGGAGATCTGGTTTGAGTCACTTTTTTGAAAAAAGTTCAAAAGTTTTTTTCGGATGGTTTTCACTCGTACTTGTCCCAGTTCTTCTGAAGATCCAGCAGGATCTTCTGGAGCCTGCGATAAACTGTCTTTTGAGGAATACCGGTTTCAGCTGAGATCTCATGCGTGGAATATTTCTTGTAATGCAGCTGAAAAATGATGCTTCCGCACTCGCATAAACGATCTGCCTGCCGGAGGATTCTGCTGAAACGGTCTTCATCCGCAATGATTTCAGAAGGATCCGGGATTTCTTCAACAGGTCTGAGGCTTCTCGCAGTGCAGCCGTTAACGAACAAATCGTGATACCTTTCATCGTCATAGGAGATGACTTTTCCCTGTGTGTTCCATTTGCATGTGCAACAATCACCGGTACAGATGCGGAAGGAAGGGCATCTGCATGCGCCAATCTTTCTGGCCTCGTACCAGGTCTTATCTTTGGGCTTGTTCCATGCATCCCGGATTTCTTTAGTTACGCTTATTTCCTGATCGTCAATTCTGATGTAGTACCCTTTGTTTTCCTGTGTGTTCATGATTCTGTGTCCTCCATTCGGTTTTGCGGAATGGAGAACCCAGGAAAAGAAGGGTGCATTTATTAGCGCTGCCAACCATTGCGAATTCTCCATTCGTTCGGTCTGCAGCAACCCTTGCCCGGGCTGTGCGATTATGTCAGCTGACTTTCAGCGGGCAAGCTTCGCGGAATTGTCGACGTCGCGAAGGCTTCCGGCCAGCGTCTTATATTTTTATTATCCTTTTTTTACTTTTCCGATTGTCGGAAATGCATTGTGGATAATAATCACATTGGTTTCCATCCTAAGGATGATGGGAAAAAGAAAGGCCAGGAATGCCTGCCCGATAGGGGTTAGACAAATCCTGGCCGTCCAGCAGCTCTGTGGATTAAAAGATATTCAGTTCGAAAAAACGATCATCCCGTTGAATCCTGATGATATCGGTAGATGTTCAGGAAAGAATGTCCTTCACGGCGAATGATTGTGAATGATTTCTCTTTCGCGAATGTGACTTCACCGCCAACAGGCAGATAAATAAGGATTCTGTCTTTCCGGTTGGTATGCTCAATGACTCCTCTGTACGGATCAGCGGTACAGAGCATGTGTTCGTCAATATCTCGAATGATGTCCATTTCCAAGCCTCCGGTCGTTTCTTACGAGTCGCAGTTTCCGATAAGCGTTACTTCTAAGTAACACTTGAAGTAAAAAAATAAGTGATTTCCCATTGCCGTACGCACTACTTCTCCATGATCGCCACCTCCTGCGTCATTACCGGGTGTGCCATGATTATATGCGAGATGAAACTGCCATGTCAATACCTAAAGGTAACGAAAACATTAAAAAACAGAAAATTGTTGACAAGAAGTAACAAAAGGTATATGATGCGTCATGGAGGTGTATGCACATGACAATGGGCGAATATCTGAATTGGGCACGTACCCAAAAGGGATACAGCATCCGCGAACTGTCTGAAAAGAGTCAGATCAGTACCGCAGAGATTTCTCGTCTCGAATCCGGCAAACGTCTCCGCCCATCTCCTGGTGTTCTGAAGGCACTGGCTGAAGCGCTCTCAATTGATTACTCCACGCTGATGCAGATGGCTGGGTATATTGAGGAGATGCATGAGGGAGAAAAAACTTTCGAACAGGTATTCATCGATGAGTCAACCGGCGAAATCGTTGATGTTGTACGCGGCGTCAAGAAAATGTACCAGGCAGACGCTGATTGGGCAAACGTTGCCTACCGTGTTTCTCAGGATTTGAGTTATGAGGATCGTAAGGTCCTGACGGAACTGGCGAAGACCTATTTGGAAAAAAGACGCCGGGAATTGGAAGCTGAGAAAAATGGATAACGCGAATAAGGGTTATTTCGATCCCCGTTACTATTCGATGGACAAGCTCACGAAAGTGAGCTTGTTCAACATAAAGAAGAGCTTAACACAGTTCCGGAAGGATTACGATATTGTCGAATATCCTATAGATTGCTTTGCTTTGTTAAAGAAGATTGTTGAGGCCAAGAAAATCAAAATCGGAGTACAGATTGTCAGCGGGGTCTCTTCTGCGTTTGAAGCTGCAGCTGTGTACCTCACAGAAATTGATGAGTATCTGATTCAGTTAAAGAACGTGCCAAAGGATTGGAAGAGATACTCCTCCTGGCGGCGTTGCAATTTTACGTTGGCGCATGAGCTTGGTCATATTTTCTGCGGGCATCTCCTGATATCAAAAAAATTTAAAAGTAAAGAAGAAAAAATCAGAGATGACAATGAGGCAGACGAATTTGCCGGTCAGTTATTAATGCCAGCCGAATTGTTTCTGAAAAGCCAGTTTTCCAAATATGAAGAGCTGGCTAAAGAGTATCTGGTATCAACCCAAGCTTGCTATAAAAGATTGAATAACCTTCAGCGGCTTGATCTTATTTCCATACCGAGAAAAACTACTTGCCCGATTTGTGGAAACGGCGATATTACGCCAGTTTCAGAATATTGCGACATCTGCGGTCATTATTTGACAAATAACGATCCAAAGGGTGTTAAACTGATTGAGTATCCCAGTCCACTGGCAAATGAGAATCACAGAGTTTACCTTTGCCCAGTGTGCGGAAACGAAGAATACTCCGAAAACGCTCAGTATTGCAGAATTTGTGGAACTCCGGCATTCAATTTCTGCAGTAATGTCAATGATGAATTTGATGACATCTGGGATTGTGATCACATCAATTTACCCAATGCCAGGTATTGTGAGTGCTGCGGAAGCTTCACGGTGTTTCAAAGAATAGGACTTTTTAAAGACTGGAAAGAAGATCGTGACAACTATATAAGAGCTGTAACACAGTATTGAAAAGGAGGAAACATATGTACTACTACGAAACAGTCCCTGTTGATAACGGAAGGCTGACGGAATGTCCGGAATGCCATAATACAGAATTCTCAGATGGAGCTGATTATTGCAGGATTTGTGGAGCTTCAAGGAAGAATCTTTGCCTTAATGAGGGACGATATCAGCATGAAAATCCCGCAAATGCACGGTTCTGTGAAACCTGCGGGGCAGAAACCACCTTTTTCAGATATAAGTTGTTGACTCCTTGGATAGAAGTCACTGATGATCAAAAGGGAGAAGCGCCGCTGACAACAGCAGAAGTGCAATCTTCAGGATTTACTGCCGTAGAGACAGATGAACTCCCATTTTAAAAACTGATGTGTATTTGAACACATCAGAAGCCTTACAATTCTATGTTACAGCTCTTAACTGGCATATTTGGGTGATTCAACAAACCATTCGCCCGGATTAATGTATCCGATATTGCGTTGCTTGCCCTTTAACCAACAGGAAAATCTTGTTCCTGTGCCACCGGTTATGAACTGGGCATGCTTTTGTGCACTGTCAATTTTTTCGATTTTGAAGATCCGACCATCTGACCAGACAACAGAAACCGGGAATTCAATACCAGCGCCGAGTGTTTTACCCATTACATTTATTTGCAGTCTCTCATAATATGAAGGCACTCTCCGATTGATCACTCCGTCCGGCATCAATTGAAGAGTTTTCTCATTGAGATCCAAACCAAGATATTCGCTGAGATCGACCGGCACTTCCTCCCGATATTCATTTCCACGCTTGATAAGCCTGAAGTACTGCAGTGGATCGAAGCCATAGAAGAAGGACATGGCAGCAAGGATGCCTTCCAGCTTTTCCTTATCTGGAACCGCCCATCCCATTTCAAGGCGGATCATATCTTCAACGCTCATGCCCATGAAGGCGGAAGCAACACAAAGCGGATAGCCTGTATTGACCCTTTGGTGCCAGAGGATAGCACCAAAAGGTTCATTAAAATCAACTTCTTCAGGGCTTTCATGAACATTAACATAGATTCCCAAAGCGGCAAAGGGTTTGTTCTCATTGATATGCTGCATGGCTGTCTTAGTGCAGTTCGGATCATGAAGCAGCCAATAACGGTACTTCACATAATCCACTTTACCTGGGTTGACCTGGCACATTCCGGTTCCTCCTTCCTTGGATGATCAAGAGGCAACTTTTCCCTAAGGGGAAAATGGAATCCTGGTGAGGTAATACGGATAATAACACAAAATATGTGTAATGTAAAGCACTGTATATTGTTGACAATACACAAATTATGTACTATCATAAGGCTGTCATACATATGCCTACCATGGAAGGAGGGACGCTCATGTCCCGCAGAAAGATTGAAAGAGATACTGCAAATAAAGGAAACGTCATTGATATGAAAACCGGAGAGCGGGTCGAACAGCCTTCGCTTCCCATTATCTGTGACCGGATTCGCTTCTATCGGAAGAACCAGAGTATGGAGCAGAAAACTTTTGCTGAAAAGATTGGTACCCAGGCAAATACCGTTAATAACTGGGAAAAAGGCCGCAGCCGTCCGGATGTCAGTCTTCTGCCCCTGATTTGTGATGTACTGGGCATCACTCTGCAGCAGCTCTTTGGCCTGGAAGCTCCTCGTGATGCGCTTACTGAGCGTGAAGCCAATTTGGTCTCCCAGTACCGGCAGTTAAACAAAGGCGATCAGTATACCGTCGATACTATGGTAAGAACCATGGTCACAGTTGATCAAGCCCGCAAACAGCAGAAGAGCCGCCGCAAGGTATACGAACTGCCGCTGGTTGATCGCACCCTGGCTGCCGGTGTCGGCGATCCGACAGAATACGAAGGCAGTTCCAGCCCATTCTATCTGTATGATGTGCCGTGGCTTGACCGCGCTGACTGTGTGTTCAAGGTCAACGGTGATAGTATGGAACCGGAATACCACAGCGGGGATTATGTTCTGATTGAACGGATTCCGGACGCACCAGAACTAAAACATGGCGAGATTGGCGCATTTGCCATCGGCAATGAGCTGTACATCAAAGAGTTCCAGGCAGATGGGCTTCATTCCCTGAACACCAAGTATCCTGTCATGACCTTTGATGACGATACCAAGGTTTATCTGATTGGCCGTGTGTTGAGCGTTGTCGACCAGAAAGATATTGCGACCGATGAGGATGTCCGCCTGTATCAGACGGTGAAGGAGTGACCGGACATGAGGTTGTTTATCGCGATCAGTCTTAGTGATGAGATCCGCAAGTCACTTGTCAAAACACAGGATTTCCTGTCTCGACATGGGATTCGCGGTTCACTGGTACCTCGGGAGAATCTCCACATGACGCTGACATTCATCGGAGAGCATCCCGACCCAGATCAGGTACTGGAAGTAATGGAGAATGTAGATTTCCCAGCATTTTCGATCACGCTGAACGACATTGGGATTTTCAATAACAATGTCCTATGGGCAGGAGTTCATGAGTCAGAACCGCTGCAGAAACTGGTTAAGAATCTGAGGTATGAACTTGCCAAAGCAGATATTCCCTTTGATCGAAAAGCCTTTATGCCCCACATCACGCTTTTCCGAAATGTGGACGATAGCAAGGGTGTTCCGGAAACTCAAGTTCCGGATGTTTCAATGTCTGTTAACAGCATTTCTCTGTTCCGGTCAGATCGCGGCAAGAACGGAATGATCTATACGGAGATCGGAAGTATCAGCGCAACTGATTAGGCAGGAGGAATAACAAGATGGATTACGAACGAAAGACAAAAGAGGCACTGCCAGTACTTGCGATTTGCTATGATTTTGACAAGACTCTGACTCCGGATAACATGCAGGCGCAAGGCTATATCCAAAGTGTTGGCTACGATGTCGATCGGTTCTGGGAAGAAACTGATAACCTGGCTCACGAGAATGGGATGGACGGCAATCTGGCCTACATGTATAAGATGGTCGTTGAGGCTGAAGGCAATTTGGTTCTGAACCGAAAAGCACTGATGGATTACGGCGCAAAGGTGAAAGTATTTCCAGGCGTTGAGCAATGGTTCGACCGTATCCGTGAATATGGCAAAGAAAATGGTGTGATCGTGGAGCATTACATTATTTCATCTGGTCTGCAGGAGATGATCGAGGGAACTGAGATGGCCAGGAACGGCGCTTTTGATCGGATCTATGCCAGCTCTTTCTACTTCAATGAGCGCGGATTGGCTAAATGGCCAGCGCAGGTAGTCAACTACACAAACAAGACACAGTTTCTGTTCCGGATTGAAAAAGGAACTCTTGATGTGAATGATCCAGGAGTTAATGACTATTACCCTCCGGATCAAATTCGAGTTCCTTTCAGAAACATGGTTTATATTGGGGACAGCGACACCGATATCCCTTGTATGAAGCTCGTCAATGTAAATGGTGGCCATTCGATTGGAGTTTATAATCCGGAAACAGGCAGGAAGGAAAAGGTCCAGAAGATGTTTCGGGATCAGAGAATTAGGTATTATGCTCCTGCTGATTACACAGATGGATCTGAATTGGATACCTTAGTCAAGAAGATCATCCTCCGAACATCAGCCAATGAGGCATTGGAAGCAGCACACTTCCAATGCATGATTGAAACTGGTAAACAAAAGGAAAAATAAGATATGGATAAAAAGCTGCTTGTCCGGAGCAGCTTTTTTCAGTCGGCAAGGTGCCGCTTATGGCCAGCGCATGGGTGTCGGTGTCTCTCTCCGTCAATACGGGACAAAAGGCGCACGTGGGCCTCTCTGCCTCGGAGCCCCTCTCCACGCCATCTGTACAGCATAACTACGCCGTGGGGCCCCGGAGCCCCTTCGGCTTGTGTGCTGTATGTCTGGCGAGGCCGGGTCCCGCTCACTTCGGAAGTTCGGCTAATCCACCCACGCTCTTTTGTCGATTCCGCATTGCCTGTCGCACCGTCTCCGCCAGCCCACCGCTCGACGCTCCATGTACGCCGCATTGCCACGCCGGGGGCCCCGGGGCCCCAACTGTGGCGCGTCGTATATGGATCATCTTCGTTCGCGCTTTGATTAATTATATTCCCAACACATAATGAAATCAGACATATAAGAGACCAAACACATGGCCATCGGGGTCTCTCTCTGCCAATACGGGATAAAAGGCACATGCGGGCCTCTCTGCCTCGGAGGCCCTATCCACGCCATCTGTGCATCACATCTATGCCGTGGGGCCCCGGAGCCCCTTCGGCTTGTGTGTCGCATGTCTGGCGAGGCCGGGTCCCGCTCGCTTCGGAAGTTCGGCTAATCCGCACGAGCGCTTTTATCATTTCCGCATTGTCTGTCGCACCGACTCCGCCGGCCACCACTCGCCGCTCTATGTACGCTGCGTTGCCACGATGGGGACCCCGGGGCCCCATCTGTGGCGCATCGTATAAAAATCGGCTTCGTTTGTGTTCTGGTCTCTTATCTCGAAGAAGCCACAAATGTATTTTCGAGAGCATTGGGGTGCCAGATCTGGTGATCTGTCACCCGAGTATAAACGAAAGAATTAATGCTTTGTAAATATGTTTTTTTCACATATAGTCAAAGCATTTGGAGGTTGATCCTTTTTTCACTGGCAAATTCTAGTTTCACGAACAAAGCAGATTTAAAGCCAAGCTATGTATTGGAGTGAAGAGATAACTTAGACGCTGTGAATCTTGGAAATTAAGGCTTTTTGTGGTATTATTTAATGGGGTTATGTAATTAAATGCAATCATTTGGAATTATTTCTCAGGTAGTAGCCCAGAATCTATCAAAGGAATGGACTCAGACGGAGGGTGAAGCCAAGTGGCTACAATGATTGACCAAAGGCCAGCATATCATGGAGAAGCAATGCTTTGGGACAAACTCAAAGAATATTTGCCAAGCCATGATGTTGTTTATAATAACCGAGAGATCAATGGCCGTGAATTTGACGCTTGTATTCTTTTGGGCAATTCGGGGATTTTGATTATTGAAGTGAAAGGTTGGCGTAGCGATTCCATTACTGTCAATGGAGTTGATGAAATCATTGTTGAAGGATATTCGACGCCGCAACGTTCACCCAAAAAACAGGCAAGAGCTTATCGTTTTGCTTTGCTGAACAAGATAAAAGAAAAATATAATCTTAGTCCATTAGTCTTCGACATGGTTTGTTACCCATTTATTTCCAAAGAAGAATACTTATCAAAACGTTTGGATATTGTTTCCGAAGAACAGCTGACGATCTTTCAAGAAGACCTTGAGGCAGCAGATAGATTGCTGGGAAAAATCCAATCTGCTTACGACACTGTTAAGAATTGTCCTCATTCCAATCTGTCTGAGGATTTGGTTATAAAAATCCGGCAGGATTGGGAACCACACTACACGCCAATAAGAGAATCTGTCGAAAATACATCAATTCATTGCTATTCAATTCTGTCAGTTTACCCCAAACCTATCGAAGATAATGAAGTTCAGCAGATTGCAAACGCATATTTTTGCGGCACAAAACAAATTGTTTTTGTCGCTGATGTTGCCAGTTACCAATCTTTGATTAATGCAATTAACAAAGGTTATAGCACTCGTAACATTCAACCAAGAGGAAATAATCTGTTGGTGGGATTTGATAAAGGAATCAAGCAAGACACTAAATCTGCAATGACATTCAACATAGAAGTCGAGCTTTGTTCTGATCTTGCCACAATTTGTCCCGAACCATTAACTATAGTTGAAGGCAATCTTCATGGGACACAAGAAACTGTTTTAAAGGCACTTTCAGATAATAGTGGCTTTAATTTTGAACAGTATCAGGTTGAACATGCACAAGCTGATCATAATGTTTTAGTTGAAGCTGGTGCTGGTACAGGGAAAACATATTCAATGGTTTCTCGTGTCGCATTTTTGTGTAATAAAAGTGATCATGCCGTGACAAACATTGCTGAAGAAATCGGTATGGTGACTTTTACAAATGACGCCGCAATGAACATGAAGGTTCGCCTTAAACAAATGTTCACAAACTATTTCATTTTGACTGGTGCCCCCAAATATCTAAAGTTTCTTGAAGATACAGATCGTGCTCATATTTCAACAATTCATAGCTTCGCATTAAATCTTCTGCGTGATGAATCACTATATACCGGTCTTGGCACCAGGTTTAGAATTACTTCAAACGAATATCTCCGTGGTCAAATATATGACACTAGGCTAAGTGAGTTTTTGGCCCAGAAAGAAGTGGAAGACCCTAGCTTTGCTAACACGATCCCTGTGCCAATTTATGATCTAAAGAAAAAAGCAATCGCACTTGCTGATCGTTTGCTGGCTAAAAGTGTTGACCTTGACCGCATCGAACAAAAAGACATGGGTGTTACTATAGAAAATAGTCTCCCATACTTTAATGACATAATAACTCAAGTCATTATTCCTTCTGAGCATGAGTACTTTGCAAGACTACATGAGGTTAACAATATTGATCTTAAGGAAAGTCTAATTCTTCTAAACCAAGTTTTGGAGCAAAAAACAAGCAAGTTCCATAACCTCCGGTTGCGTTATTTATTCATCGACGAATTCCAAGATACAGATGATGTTCAGATTGAAGTTTTCCAGATGCTTCAAAAAGCTATAGATGCTCATTGCTGTTTGTTTGTTGTTGGCGACCTTAAACAAAGCATATATCGTTTTCGTGGGGCAAAACTTAGTGCTTTTAAACAGCTCAGAGGCAATTGTCTGTATGATTGGGACCACTGTCACCTCAATATTAACTATCGCACTGATGGAAGGCTTCTTGATCTTTATGATGGAATATTTGCTTCTATGGGGGCGCAGCACTATCTCCCATATTCTGTACAATTTGATCGCTTGAAAAGCAGAATAGACACTGGCATCAGTGATGATAATTTATTAAACGCTATTCCATGTCATGCTAAAGATGAGGAAGTGTTCTTTGACACTTTTGTCAATGTTTTAGCTTCTCAGAAGAAAATCCTTACCGAGTTAATGGATAAAAGCGAATTAAATGGGAAAAAGCTGAGTGAAAATGATCGGACCATAGCTATCCTTGTACGTAGCAACTGGCAAGTTGACAAATTAGTCGAAGCTGCGCAAAAGAAAGGACTTCATATCGATACAAAAACAGGAGGAGACCTATTTCAGCTTCCCTCAACAGTTGACCTATATAAATTGCTAAATGCACTTGTAAACAGTTCTAACCCCTTGAGCTTGGTGTCATTCATTGAATCCAACTATACTAATCTACGTCTTGACTATCATCTTTACCATGGCCGTAACCCCGAGGAAATCCTATATGATTTAAACCGTATTCTTGATGAGTTTTTCGAACTGCGTATGGGTATTAGCTGGGAAAAAGTAAAGTCTATGGCATATGCTGAACCTGTACTCTCTGTCTTAAAACAAATCTATGATGCATTGCAGCCATGGAAAAATCATAGCAAGTCATTCCGCGAACAGCATCACTATATGGTCAATTACGATTATCTTCTGGAACGAATAATCACTTATGCTAGAGTAGACTCATTAACACTCAGTCAAGTTCTTGAGTTTTTACGCATCAATATAATCACTGGGCAAGAACAGTTGTCGAGGAATGATGATGTTGATGATAGTGGCATACGAATGATCTGTACTACTGTACATAAATCTAAAGGATTGGAATATGGTACAGTTATCTTGCCATATACAGATGAGGAAATTGATAACCCGAGAAAAATTAAAATCGATGCCAATTATATGAATTCCAATCTTTCCTATACCGTTTTGTTTGAGAATAAAATACGCGAGACTAACTCAAATTATGATTTTACAGAGGAAATCGACGAGCAAATTGCCGAAGAATCCCGGATTCTTTACGTTGCATTAACTCGTGCCATTCATAGCTGCGTATGGATAAAAAATCTTGATAGCCAGCCAAGGGTAAGCTGGAGCACATTACTGGAGGCTTAAGCGATGTCAATCACTATTTATACGTACAGTGACCCTTATAATCTTTCTGGTGAACCATACTGGGAAGAAATAAAATCCTGTCCTTATTTCTGTGCGTCTCAAACTCTAGTTAATGGCTTGAAAGCAATATATAATGATGACTTTCTGCAAGGAAGAGTAACAACAGTTCAAAATTTACTTGAAGCCATATATCCTAAGTGGGAAAGCACCAACGCTATGGTTCGGCAGCATGCTATCCTTGATCAGATTATGACACACGGAGTTGATCAGACGCTTGAACCTCAAATGCAGCAAAACTTACTTGGCGCTTTTATTTTCAACCGTGAGGAAGTATTTAAAAGCATTCGAGTGTTGTTTGAACTAAATGTAAATCCAAAGGAAATTCTTATAGACAAACTTACGCCTGAGCAAAAGCTAATTGTCAAAGTATATCAGTTGATTCTTTCTTCCAGTAGTCTGCGCGATTTTTCTATTGGAGATGATCTCACAGAAGATGATGTAGATGCAGCTATTGATTCGGCTATGCTTCATGCTAACGATAGTTGCAACGTTGGCGCAATCAAAAAAGATCATTTGGTAATTCACGGTATTCACCAGTTTACACCAATCATGCTCCGTGGTATAGAGCAGCTCAGCCAATATAAAAAAGTAATCCTGCTATTTAATTATCAGTCTCAATATTCAGCCATCTATCAAACCTGGATCGATATATATACAGCTTTTGATTCTCCAATACATTCATTTGGCACACCAGAGTTTATGCCAAATCTCGAATACAAAAAGAGTTATCGAAGCAATCTGCTTGCTGATTCGCTTGGAAAAATGATTAATGGTCAGATGCAGACAGTACAGCGACAAGACGATACAGAGATCCTCGAGTTCGATAATGTTACCGAATTTGCGAGCTATGTTGCTACACTCTATGCTCAAGCAGCGAAATCAGACACACAAAACCCGCTCTATGCAATGCGGGAACAAATTTATTCGGCTGACAGTTCTGTTAATGACATTTTAAAAATGTATTTCCCAGAGCAATTTGGAGAAAGACAATTCTTGAATTATCCTCTTGGCCATTTCTTCATTGCTATTGCTAACATGTGGGATTCTCAGTTGAATAAAGTTTATATTCGTGATCTAAACGACATTCGTGAATGCTTTGGCTCCGGAATCCTTCCAGAATCGTCCCCTGGAGAGTTGACTTCAATCTATGACAAAGTATCAGCTTTGTTTGAAGGCTGTACTGACATAAAGGAAATGATCTCTCGAATCAAAAAAGTCCTTCGCTATAGAAAGACATTGACAGATTCTGAAGATGTTCAACATGTTAACCACATTTCTTACTATGATGCTGATATAAAAGAACTTGATCAGATTAGGCACGCTTTAACTGATCTTGATGAATTGGCAACTTATTTCTATGAGGATTTTGAAGAAACTGCACATAATTTCCGCGAGTTTTACAAAAAGCTTCGTGCCTACATTCAAGATCAATCTGTTGATGCAGATAAGCTAGGTGAAGAATATGCAGATATCCTTCATCGAGTACTTGAACGATTAGAGGAGGCAGAATCAATAGATGCCTCAGCCTCATTTGAATGTCTCAAAGCCACGATGAATATTTACTTAGTACAAGAAACAAAGCCAGGAAGAGGAGCAAACTGGATTGTTCGTGATTTTGAACAGATTGATGGTGATATCTTACGGAGCCAGATTCGTCCAGATGCAGCCACATATCATTTTGCATGTCTTACGGATGAGGATATTAACGCTGTAAAGCGTAGTGAGTTTACTTGGCCACTTGATGCGGATTTCTTTGAAGTGGCACAGGAACCAGTTGATTGGAAATATCAAGTTTATGTAAAAAGCCGGAAAGAGTATAAGAATTTCAAACGGTATGCTTTGCTTTATGGACTTGAATTCAACCGTTCAGGTTATAAACTTAGCTACGTAAAGCGTGATGGTGATAAAGATCAAACACTTTATTCTTTGCTTAAGATTCTTGGCTTTAAAATTGTCCCCTACAAAGCTCGTCGTAAAGGCGAAGATGTTCCTGATGCTTCACATATCCAAGTAGAAAATAAATTTAATGGTTCTTTTACAGAGTTTGATTACTATCGTTACCGTATCTGCCGCTATCGTTTTCTGAATGAGTCACTTCTTGAAGGTGATACTGTTTATAAAGATTCCTTCTTGTTAGGGAAATACCTGGAAGCTTGGTTGGAAAACAAAATTAAAGTCGAACTTGAAGGCATGCCGATAAGTGAAGTAATATTGTTAAGCAAACTAAATGATGCTTTTGATGAAATTAAAAGGTATTTCCCATTTGTTCAAAATGTGAATCGTATGGATATGATTAATACTATTCGCAACCGTTTGACTAACGGAAAAAATAAGACTTTGCCCAAACTTACGCCAGATCAATACCGATATATGAAAATTCGGGAGTTGTTTATTCATCAATCACTATCTGATCCAAAGACTCATAGAAATAACGTCCTGGCTGATAAGTTTACTCCTGTTTCATCCGATACAGTTTCGGAAAAGCTTTCTGACGAGCAATTGACTGGCTCAACTTACGTAAAAGAACCAGACATTTGGTGTCAGTATTGCACTAACAGAGAGCTTTGCGCTGCCAGTTATTCTCTCGATTCATTTAAGGAGGCTTAAGCAACGTGGCTAAACACCCTCTTCAAAACGGAATGTATGTCCGTTGCCCAGCAGATACAGAATACGAGCGTGATCCTCGGGTATTTGTGTGTGGACAGATTGTAAGCATCAATGAGGAGACTCGTAAAGCCAAGGTTATGGTACATGATCCATTTAACCTTGTGATGATGTTTGAAGACTTACCACATGGAGTAGTAGAGTATCTAACAAGCAGTTTGACTCATTGTTCGCTCTTCGTGGGCTCTTCAGTTGTTTACCAGGGGCAAACTTGTAAAGTGCTCACATGTCAACAAAACGAGTCAGGATTCTTTGATTACTTTATTCAAGATGATCGCACTAAGAACACGCAGAAAGCATCTGAGATTGATATCATAGCATCGCTGACTAACGGGCGAATCGACCCAGTTTATCAGCTGCTGCGTTATGAATTTCAAAATCCTTGTTGGTATTTCGGACATTCGATTGTTTCTAAAAATATCAACATTCTTGAGAACTCAATCTATGGTTTTAAGGAACTCGCCGGAGCAAAAATATACCTTTTGCCACATCAGGTGAACTCTATAATGCGTTGTTTGCAGGATTCGCCTTGTCGATATATGCTTGCGGACGAAGTCGGTATGGGGAAAACTGTTGAAGCTATATCCATCTTGAAGCTTTTCATGCTTCAACGATCAAACATAAAATCCTTGATTCTTGTACCAGACCAGCTTAAGGAACAGTGGAAAAAGGAACTCCTTATCAAATTTGGTATAGATGAAAAACCCGATATCAATCGCAACTCTATTACAGTAAAATCCATCTCTGAAATAACCATGGAAGATTATCTCGTTCCATGGCATTTTGTAATTATTGATGAGGTGCACAGATATTTACAGGATTCCATAATTTACAACAAACTTCGGAAAATTAGTAGCTTTGCTTCAAACATTCTTCTACTTAGCGCAACTCCCGTCCAACAAAGGAAAGAAGAATATCTGGCACTTTTGCGACTTTTGCAGCCACAAAAATACGATCAGTATACACCTGAACAATTTGGAACATTAATTGAAAAGCAGAGTCGCATAATTCAAAAAACAGCCTTGGTTTTGGATGATCTTAACGACTTGATCGAAGAATATGATCATATACTCGACGATTCTAGTGATCCTCATGAGTCTGAAGACATAAGTGATCTGTTTGAGGAAATTACAGATGAGCTTGGCGGCATTAGTAAAGACTTGAACGATGCCAAACTAACTGAGATGCTGAATCAATTAGACTTTGATTCCGAAGACTGTAGCATTTATCAGATTAAAGTCATCATTTCCTATATCTGCGGAAATTATCAGATAGAAAATAATATTATCCGTAATCGGCGGCGTATTTTAGAGAATGACGATAATGGAACTCGTCTTCTTCCTGTTCGCCAACTGAAGCCTCTGCCTTATCAACTCAATAAGGATTTCAATACTTATGAGGCTCTTTGTTACGATTCTCTAGTTGATTGGATTACTCATAATGGAACTAGTCTTGACATAGAGAAAACCGTCCAACCTTTACTTACTGCCTTTTTCAGCTCTCCCTGGGCTTTTAGTGCCAAACTAAAGGAATTCATCAAGCAAGGCCTTATACAGAATGAGGATTTAGTATTTAACACTCGAAACTGGGTTAAATCGGAAGAGTATATTATTCAACATATCATTGAAATACTTGATGATCCAGACAAATATGCTCATGAACATTGCTCTCGTATCTGCTCGGTTTTGAATCTCTTGTACGACGAGCTTTATGATCAGAAAGTTGTGCTATTCTCAAATAATTTGGAAACCTTCAAAGCGTATCGTTCTGCCCTTGCTAATGCATTTAAGGAAGACGAGATAAGCTTTTTCGGTAGCGATATGGAGTTAACAGATCTAGAGACAAATGCTTATCGATTCCAAAACGAGACAAGCTGTCGTATCATGCTATGTGACTATACTGGTGGTGAAGGTCGTAATTTTCAATGTGCTGACTATATTGTACATATTGACTTGCCATGGGATGCCAGCTTAATAGAGCAAAGAATCGGCCGTCTAGATCGTTTGGAAAGAGATCCGGAACGATCAACCGTTACCTCTGTCGTAGTTTATGCGGAAAGTTCTTTTGAAGAAGCTCTGTTCGATTTTTTCAGAAAAGGTCTACGTATTTTCGAACAATCTCTGAGTGGCATGGAAATCATTATGAAGGATATTAATCATGAGATTTTTACTGCAGTTCATGATGACTTCCGGTATGGTCTTTCCGAACGTATTCCAGCAATTATAGAACGTGCAGAAAAAATGCGTGATGAAATTAGAAAAGAGCAAAACTATGATGCCGCGGGTTTCGTTTTTAAACCAATGTATGCAGAATTACGTAGACTAATAGAATACTATGCAAAAAACGAAAATGATTTGTTTGCGAATGCTATGACGGAGTGGGCTTCTCTTGCTGGATTCCATGGGTATCGAGGTGACGATGGAATCATCACCTATGATGCAACGTCTTTTTCTTCGAAATCCGCTATCAATTCTCTCTTGATTCCTCCAAAATGGGTCGACTATATCGGCTCTGCTCAAAACCAGTTCATGTCTCAAGTTGCGGCATCTCGTCAACAGAAGAATGGAAGCCGAATGAGAGAACAGTCTCTTAGTGGAACTTTTATTCGTAAACAAGCAATCGAGAATGATTACCTCCATTTCTTTGCACCAGGTGATGCTATTTTTGAATGTATTACAGCAAATGCTATCCAATCTTGTAAAGGACGGGCTTGTGCCGTCTATGCTCCTGCAGGAATCACTTGGAAAGGGCTAGTATTCACATGGTCACTTGTTCCAAACGAGGCTTATCTCTTTGAACATGGAGTGTCTGTTTATGCAATGAGTCCATATCGAAATTATATGATGACAGAACAAGTAATAACGGTAATAAGCTTTGATAACCCAGAAGATGTTAATGATGCAACGATCATTCGAGAATACATGCAGATTGCGACTCGCGGAATAAAGGGGAAAAACTATACACATCTTGGCAAACGCGGTTCGAGATCAGCAATTCTTAAAGGGCATATGTCTGCACAATCTAATCAAGCGTGGTTTAGGCAAGAATATCCAGGAGAAAAATGGAGAGAACTTGTTGTTGACGCCAGGAAAGAAGCACAAAAGAAAGCAAATGAGCAATACAGTCGTCGTTCTAATTTGCGTGGCGCTCGTGAAGAAATGCAACGCATATTATCTGCAAATACTGCCAAAGGGCAATATTACAAAACCGAATCAATTGATCCGGATAAATTACAACGTGAACAACAACTAATACTTGATGCTATTAAAACCTCAAAAGTAGTGCTTGAATCTGCAGCTTTCGTATGGATGGAGAAACCTCACTATGAAGAAACAACAGATTGAACAATGGGTTAGCTCGGTACTTCAGGGTATTCCGGTCGAGAAACCAGATTTATCTGTTGACTCGGCGCATGAGCAATTCCTGTTGAATTGTGCAAAACGCTTAATTACAACATTTATGCTTTATCAACAGGATGAGAAATTTCAGGGCGACTTTTTGGTATCGTTGAGGAATTATTTGTTGACATTTCAGACAGAAATTCTTATACCATTAGATTCTATTTCAGAGACATACGACCTTTACGGGTTATGGAAGGATCCTGAAACAGGAGTTACTAAAGCCACCTTTCAATTTCCTGAATATCTTGATTCATACTTTACGCAAACTGCTTTCTTGTCTGGGGATTATAGCAATTCTACGCATCACATCGACCAGAACATTAATCTGCAAACCGACCCCATGATTTATAGAACAACTGGTTTTTCTCGGTTCAGATCGATTGCTCAGAAAATTGCACTCTACGGTGCTCTGAATACCCCAGATGGGTACACTACACTCATCTCAATGCCAACTGGTGGAGGCAAAAGCTTAATCACACAAGCAGTTTCCTATCAAAGAGAAGGACTGACAATCATCATTGTTCCTACTGTTTCCTTAGCCATTGATCAGGTTCGAGTAGCAAGAAAAATAATAAAAATCGGCAATCCGGACGAAGAAATATTTTATTATAGCAGTGGTGTCGATGCTGCTCCCATTCTTGAAGCGATAAAAAAGAAAAAGGCACGCATGCTTTTCATCTCACCAGAGGCGTTAATACTAAATAGCAACTTTGCAGCGGCTATTGAGAATGCAAACGCGTCTCGATTCCTTAAAAATATAATCATCGATGAAGCCCATATTGTAGTTGACTGGGGTGCTGATTTCCGCATCGACTATCAGTGCTTAGAATCATGGCGTAAAAAGCTTATGCTTCGTAACCCTCAAATTAGGACTATCTTGCTTTCTGCGACTTTCGAGCGTCGATGCCGTGATATTCTCAAAGACTTCTTTTCTGAAGGAGATAATTGGATTGAAATTCGCTGTGATGCTTTGCGACATGAACCGAGGTATATGCTTGTTAAGTGCAAGTCAAAGCATGAGAAGAATAAACGTATCATTGAGCTGGTGCGTAAGTGCCCACATCCTATGGTCGTGTATGTGGCTCGACCCGATGATGCTGAGTATATAAAGAACCTATTACAGAATAACGGTATTAGCAATGTAAATACATTCACTGGTTTAACTCCAAATGACAAAAGGCAAAAACTGATTCGTTCGTGGGTTAATGATGAATTTGATGTCATGGTTGCTACCTCAGCTTTTGGCGTTGGTGTAGATAAAGGAGATATTCGAACGGTTGTTCATGCGTATATTCCTCAAAATCCTAATGCCTACTATCAAGAACTTGGACGTGGAGGCCGTGACCAGTTGCCTTGTCTCAGCATAATGTGCATGATAGATGATGATATCCAAGTATCATTCCAGCGAATAAGTAAAAAGGTTATGACTGTAGATAAGATCATCAAACGATGGGATAGTCTATACAATAACGATCTTTCGACCCGCGTTGGCAATCTTGTGATGATAGATACAACCATCAAACCCAGTTATTCAGTAGAAGATCTGTTTGATGATAGTCCAGCATCAGAAGCAGATATCAGATGGAATGTCTATGTCCTCCTTTTATTACGTCGCTACAAAAAAATACGCATAGCTGAAGTAGTCACACAGGCTACTGGTTATACCTTTGTAATTGAAGTTTTGGACGATACTCTTAGGAATTGTGATAGTAACTTGCAATCTTCGATTGAAGCTATACGATCAAAAGAATGGGATTATTATATTGCTTCATTTGAATTGATGAAAAAGGCTATTCGGAAAAGTGGAAAAGAATGTTGGTCAGAAATGTTTTTTGAGACTTATGATAAAGTCTTTGAATACTGCGCTGGCTGTTCAACTCATAGAACTGCGAATATTGGCGACTCTGCTAAGTTTACACTTAAGGCACCAGTTGAAAACCCAAAGAGAGTTCTCAGCCCGGACCAATTAGCTTTATTTGGGGACGCTACCCACTTGATTGTACATATAAAACCCGAACAGTTGGGAGAGACAATTAAAGAACTTACTCGGCGCCGAATAAGTAATTTAGTTGTTCCGAAGTCGTGGGAAGATACCAGTTTCTTTGCGAATGACTCGGATTGCAGTTTGCTTATCCTTGACCCAATAGTACTTAATGAGCTTATTAAGCAAAAAAGCTGGTTCTATATTTCCGGACTCGTAGCAGTTCTCTATCAAGGTTCTGACCGTGAAATATATAAGCAATTAGTTGCAATGACTAATGAGTTACAATCCTACCCATGGATTCGAATAATTCATATCATCTATGAGAATACATATTTCGATTGGATCAATAAATCGTTCTCTGATCTTCTGGATGGACGGTACATCCAAGCAGAAGCACTTAAAACCATATGAGGAGGTAAAAATGTTTAAGGATAAAATGGTTACGCCTGCCACACCTGAACGAGTATATACTTTATGCAAAATTTTGGAAAAAGGATCTAAATCGGTTGCCGAAATCCGTGAGAAAATGGAACCTGCAGAATTAACTGGTGATAGTATGATCTATTTCCCTAGTTATCGTGCCGCTGCAGAAGAATTAGGGCTAATTACTAATTCGGATCAAATGCTCTCGCTATCAGTTGACCTTGAACATGTTCAGAGCATTAATGCTATGCGTCGGTACATAAACACTAAATTACATACATTTCCTAATGGTCAATTTTACAAAGTGACTCAAGCATATTTTACCCTTGGTACTACTGTGTTGTCTGGTAACCAGAGTCTTGCCAGCTTAGGACCACAAATGACTCAATTAACAGGTGTGTCAATTGATGCTCCAGCCATGCATGCATGGCGATTTTGGGTCACTTTTCTTGGATTTGGCTATCTACAAGATATGTTTTTTATTCCTAATGCCAATGTTTTCATTAATGACATTCTGCATTTTCTAAATATATCAAAGGGGACAATTTATAGCTTTAGTAAGTTTATTGAACTGATCTCCCCATATGCGCAAATTATTATTGGAACGGATGTCTCTAATCATCAGATTAACTATGGTCTTTCCAATGCTCTTAGAACACTTCACGATAGTGGAATCATCAAACTTGAACATATTCTGGATTCTAGCGACATTTGGAACTTGCATCCATTGAAGGCTCATCCAATCAGCGGTACTGTCACAAATGTTACTATCCTTTAATCCAAGGGAGGCGAAGATAGAATGGATTTAAGTATTGCTAGAAGCCGCATCGCATCGGTAATTAAGCCCGACTCTATTACGGCTTCACAAGGCGATTTTTTAGCCACACATGTGCCTTTGAAGCGACTCAATTTGCTCAACAAGTTTGAGCTACAACCCACACATGTCAAGTTTTATACAGAAGAGGATCTATACACTCAATGCATTCTTAATCCTGAGAATCGCCATCAGTTTATTACCGTTTATGGACAAAGCGGTACCGGAAAGTCACATCTTATTCGTTGGTTTGAAGCACGTTTTTCGAATGATAAGCCTGAAAATGAAGTCGTGCTGTTTATTCGTCGTAGTGATAATACTCTAAAAGGGACTATTCGTCAGCTTCTAGAAAAGCCCGAAGTTCAAGGAATAGCAAATAAGGAAATCTATGATCGTCTTGTCCGAGCAGCGGTTTCCGTTGAACCAGGTAAACTCAAGGACCTTATTTATCACAATTTCATCATTGAGATTGCTAATGATAATAGCGAGAACCATGCGGTTCAACTTAACAGCGTTACTAGAAAACGGCTTGAAGCGTTCTTGAGTAATGATGTTGTACATTCTTATCTTATGGGACCTTCTGGACCGATAGAACGCATGTACTCAAAGGTCGCAGAAAACACTCTTGTTGATCGTGATACTATAGCTGAGTTCACACCAGATGATTTTCTAGTTACTCCAGATCTATACGATGCTATCAAAGCAGATGGCGCTGCAGATCGGGCAGAACGAATGGCCAGAAAACTGATGGCGGACGAAGACGGACTTGAGGAATCTAAAAAGATCGCAAGCTACCTTAACCAATTTGTTAACGATGTAATACAACGGTGTGCAGGTATTGAACCTGGGGATTTTAGACAGATTTTCCAAGATATACGTTGTGAGTTGCATAGACTTGGAAAGAATCTCACGCTTTTTATTGAAGATGTCACTTCCTTTACCGGCGTAGATGATGCTTTATTAGATGCGCTTATTGTTGAACATACAGGCATGAATGCCGGAGCGGAAATGTGCCGCTTATCTTCGATTGTCGGCACTACTAGCAACTATCTCCAGAATAATTTCCGTGATAATCATAAAGACCGTATAACAAATTTGATTTATATTCCCAGTGATGTGTTTGACGAAGCCGGAATCTACGAGTTCGTTGGTCGCTATCTTAATGCTATGTCGTTGCCTGATGCTAAAATCAATCAATGGCTATCTAATCGAGCATTACCTTCTGAATATCCTATTCATACAGTAAAAGAGGGTAAGGAATGGGATTGCATTGATGTTGACCCTCATGTTCAACTAAACCTTTATCCTTTTTCCAAAGCATCCATAATGTACTTATATAAAAATAACCTTACAAAAGGGCATCAAACTCCGCGATATATTATTCGTGACATTATTGAACCTGTCATGAACGATATCTTGAATAACGCAGCTAGCTTTCCAAGCGACTTCTGTCCGCTTATTGGTGTTAATACTGCGTTGAGTTTTCAAATCCATAATCAGGTCAGAGACACCGATTTAGCTGATCGTATGCTTCGTTTCCTTACTATTTGGGGAAATGGAAATCCGGAACGAGAAACGGATGGTACAACAACTTATTTCGCTGGTATTAAAGAATCCATCATTGCAGAATTAGGTTTCCCAGTCTTATCTGGTGCTGTTGTTGCCAAACCTGCTCAGACACAAAAAGATCCTGCTCAACCCGTTAAATCAGTGCAAACTTCACAGCCCACTGTTAGTTCCGTTACATCAGAAGCACAAAACAAGCTGGCTGCTGCGAATAATATGTTAACCGACTGGATTAATGGTAAAGGGATTGATGTGTCAGCTACTGGCGGCACTATTGGTGTCCTTAATAAAGCATTGGGTGACTTAAACGCTTATCTACGAGATGCAATCAACTGGTTAGCCGAAGGTGTATCTCCAGATGATGTTTCAAAGGCTTTGAGCGGAACCCGGAACATCCTGGTTTTAGAGCGTCAAAGCAAAGGTACAGGTTATTTCATGCTTCCTTCGACATGGGAATCAATGAACCTACTCGAAGTCATGATACGTTGGAGAGAATTTGGTAAGTTAAGCTGGAACTATCCAGACGCAGATTTCGACTTATATCTGCTTTCATCTTGGACCTCAAAAATCAAGGATGAGATAGTCCACGCTGTAGAGGAAGATAAGAGTAAAAATACCAGCTACATTGAAGCTGCCATTATTGGTGAAATCTACCAACTGATTTTACTTGGTGAATATGGTGAAAAGACACTAAAAAACCTAACTTCTGATTATTTGTTCAGATTTAAAGGAAAATCCGTAAAGGACTCTAGCCATTCTCCTGAATGGATTCGATTGTGTGATTTGCTATCTCAGCGAGGAGCAGATGAAAACATTCGAGAGACTGTTCGTAGGTATTTCAATCTGCCCCAGGGCGACAGGGGTAATAAAATAGTTTTTGATGAACCACACTTGTCTAAAGTATTCCATAGAGTCAAAGTTAACAAACTTGTTGTACCTGCGGAAGATTTGAATTCTTCTGATCCCTCTAGCCAGCGTCAAGCCCCATATCGTTTCCTTAAAGATATTCTTGAGCGGATTGATAATGTCGTAAAAGCAGAAGTTGAAAAGTCCAAACCACTCATGGCACAAATTGCTACCGCTTTCCAGCTTGATGAAGATGAATTGTTAGAAGAAGATATGATAGATGAGCTGGTTGCGGATGTAAGCCGGTTCTATAATGAAGTAAATAATAATCAAGTCAATATCCAGATTATCCCGATAGAACCTGTAAAAAAGGCTGTGAAGCAAATTGTCAAAGCATATAAAGACATCCAAAGCGTCTCAGATTCTGATGATAAGCTATCAATTCTTATGGCGTTCTCTGGTGATCCTATAGCTTCATTAATGGTTTTGACTACTCTTCTGACAAAAGTTGATGAGGGTATCGAGAAAGCCAATAATCAAATTGCTTTCCGCCTATCACAGTTTGGAGATTCAACACTTGATGTAGATGAGACAAATCCATATGTAGACTCCCTAAATGCCATTGATAAAGCCAAAGCGCTTTGGGAAGGGGGCAACGATGATGAACACTGAGATGCTTTCAATTAATGAACGTTTGAATCAATCCATAACACAACTAAAGCGTTTACACACATTGGAAAACAAAAAGAAAAACCAGGAACAGCAGGTAAAAAACGACAACAAGTATCAAGAATTGGTCCATCAAGTCACTCACCTTTGTTATGCAGTTCATTATGCTCAAGAAACTTTTTCATTTCAGTACCAACCTCAAAATACACTGCTTGAAATACTGACCGATCTTCAAACAGTAGCTATAAAAGGGACTGTCGATGAAGACTCTATATCACAAGGATCAAGGAAAATTAAGCCGATACAAGAACAGCTGAAAAAAGAATGGGCAAAATGTTATCCGTTAGTCGTTGGATCTGTTACAAGTACGCTTCGCATTATTCAGAAGATTGATCCTACCCAAGTCAGCAAGTGTCTCTTAGACATCCAAAGTGCAGCAGTATGGCAGAATGACGACAGTGATCTTCCTCATTTGAAAACATTGTCCAATGCACTATACAATTCAAATGCGATCATCGAACGATTAGGCCTTGACCAAGAAATCACTACTTTCCTCACAAAAGTATCATCACGTACGGCCACATTGGATGATCTGTCTGATGGAATTTTGGCTTGGATACGCAGAGAGAATCTAAGCGATAAAATAATGGTGTCTTTTAAATGATGATTAGCGTCTGATTGCCTTAAAAACCAAGAACTCCAGGAATTTTCAAAAAAGATTCCTCTTGACGTTGCCGTCCGTCGGATATATACTTAAGCAGCTACTTAAGTATATCTGGAATGTCTGTTCTTAAGGAGCGGAAGGACGTACAGAATGGAGTTTGCTTATAAATTTCCGGTGGCAAGAGGTGTTCAGGCAACTCGAGAGTATTACATTGCGATGGTTCCGCTTAGGATGATTGGGAGATTGTTTGCATCCGATTCGGAGTATGTCCCACCAGAATACCGGGCTCAGAGGCGTCTTAATGAGGCGCGGATTCCAGTGATTAGTAAGTATATACTAGACAACCGGGACACTTATGCTTTTTCTGCTCTGGCTGCATCAATCGATGGGTCATTTCAATACACAGCATCCGAGTTGAACCCTAATGTGGGAATATTAGAAGTATCGATGGACGCCCGTTTTCTTATTAATGACGGTCAACACCGGAAAGCCGCTATAATTGAAGCACTTCAAGATGATCCTTCTTTAGGAGATGAAACCATATCGATCGTTTTTTTTGCTGACAAAGGGCTTGCTCACAGTCAGCAAATTTTTACTGATCTCAATAAAAATGCTGTCAAAACTTCCAACTCAATTTCAGAGCTTTATGACTCACGCGACAAAATCGCCGTGATCACTCGGGATGTTATTGGCCGGATTGAATTCTTGAACACTTATACTGATAAAGAAAAGGATATCCTTGGCAAGTTCTCATCAAATCTCTTTACTCTTAATACTTTTTACTCGGCAAATAAGTTGATCTTGGGTGTCTGTCAACCCGATGATAGAACAACTGATTTTTTATACGAATTTTGGTTAACAGTAACCATGCATATGATTCCATGGCAGGAGCTTGATCGAAGGGAAATTGCTAAAGTTGATCTCCGTGAAAAATATATTGCAACACAAAGCGTAGTAATACAGGCATTGGGCAGAGTTGGATCCTATTTCTGGAAGCGTCCCGAATGTGAAATGAAAGTACATCTTTCCAAACTCGAAATGGTCAAATGGCAACGCAGTGCTAAAGTATGGCTTCATCGAGCAATCTTGCCTAATGGAAGAATCATTACCAACAAGAAAGCAATAATGTTGATCGCAAACGCACTTAAACAGGCTATGAAAATACCATTAACAAATGACGAGAAACAAGCCGAAAATGAGTACCTGAAGGAAGTGAGATCATGAGCTTAATCACTAAAGAATACATAGATGGTTTGATTACCACTGTGCAAAATCTCTACCTTGCTGATGAAATACCGTGGATGATCGGCTATTCTGGCGGTAAGGACAGCACCGCTGCAGTACAGTTGGTTTGGATGGCAATTTCCAAACTAGATGAAAAACAACGCAGAAAGCCCATTCATGTGATGAATACAGATACACTCGTGGAATCTCCTGTTGTTTCCAAATGGGTTTCTAAATCTCTGGAAACTATGGCTGCAGCAGCTGCTGAACAAAAGCTTCCATTCAGGCCTGTAAGACTTATTCCGGATTACAATGATACTTTCTGGGTCAATCTGATTGGCAGGGGGTATCCATTCCCCAGGCAAAAATACCGCTGGTGTACAGATCGGATGAAGATTAAACCTGTCAATACCTTTATAAAGAGCAAAATAGCTGAGCACGGAGAAATAATACTTGTCCTTGGAACCAGAAAACAGGAAAGCTCCCGCCGTGCCAGAACAATGACCAATCTAGAAAAGAAGAGAGTCAGAGAGCTTCTTAGTCCTAACCCTACATTAGCTAATGAGCTTGTTTTTTCACCGCTCGAATCTTGGTCGGATGATGATGTATGGGTGTTTTTAATGCAATATGCCAATCCATGGGGGTATTCCAACACGGACCTGCTTACTTTATATCGTGGTGCCACTGCGGATAACGAATGCCCGCTAATGGTGGATAAAGACTTGCCGACATGCGGAAAAAGCCGCTTTGGTTGTTGGGTCTGTACCATGGTCGAAAGAGACAAGTCTATGGAGGCTATGATTGCAAACGATGAAGAGAAGGTTTGGATGACTCCTCTTTTGGAGTTTCGTAACCAGTTTGGTGACGAAGCCGGAGATAGAGGACGTAGAAGTTTTCGTCGGATGAACGGAAGCATATCCGGTAATCATGGCAAATTGTTCCACGGGCCTTACAAGAAAGAAACACGGGAGGAATGGCTTGAAAAATTGCTAAGGATTCAGAAGGACATAAACGAAAACGGCCCGGAAGAATACAGCGATCTCCAACTGATCCAGCCCGAAGAGCTCCGTGCAATTCGCCGTATATGGGTTTACGATAAACATGAATTCGATGATGAAGTACCCAAAATTTATGAGCGAGTCATGAATAAAGCTTTTGATGACCCTGAGTGGATTCATAGTGAAAGCTTTGGAAAAGATGAATGGGATACATTAGCCACTGTTTGTCAGAAAACATTTGGTGATGAAGAGCTGGCATTTGAGATGATGTACAGTCTGATTGATATTGAAAGTCAAGCTGCCGGCATCAATGACAGAAAAGGCATTTTGGATAGTTTGGAAGGTGCGATTCGTAAAACGTATTACCGCAATGAAGATGATGCTTTTACTTACTATCGTGATACTCTGATGCGCTCAAAAGAACTTGGGGGCCAATACAGAGAAAAGTTCTTTGAAGTTCTCCCGTCGGATGAGGAAACAGCCCTGGAAGCTGTTGAGGAGAGTGCTCCATGATAATAAAGAGATTGCAACTATATAATTTTGGTATTTATGCTGGGGATAACTCTTTTGATTTTTCTCTTGAAAAACCAGTCGTTCTCATTGGTGGGATGAACGGACGTGGAAAAACCACTTTCCTTGAGGCTATCGTGTTAAGCCTTTACGGAAGCAATTCCGCCACTTATAAGGAAAGCGGTTATAAAACTTATGGTCAGTACTTACGTTCACTCGTTAATCGAGACAGTTGGAATCAACAGACTTTTATCGAACTCACATTTATTGTAAACGATGGAGCCCCGAATGAATATACTGTTCATCGTGAATGGGACTCAAAAAAGCAACGTGTTTCTGAAAAGATTGATGTTTTGGAAAACGGGGTTTATAACGAGTTTTTGACAAACAACTGGAGTATGTTCGTTGAAAATATTGTCCCTAGTGCCTTATCCAGTTTTTATTTCTTTGATGGCGAAAAGATTGCAGAGCTTGCATTGGATGAAAGCAATACGCAGCTTCGAGAATCAATTCGTTCCATGCTTGGCCTGAATATCCTTGATGTACTAAAAAATGATCTAAATAAAACCCTTAGGAAACGATCAAGACAGCAGACTGTTTCTATATCGAAAGATTCAATTGAAGTATTAAAACAACAACAAGAGGAATTAGCTAAAGCAGTTAGCGATAAAGAGTCCGAAATTAAGGCACTCCTATCAAAAATAGCAGATATTCAAGGGAAAATAGATCATCTGCAAAGTAATTATGAATCTAAAGGCGGAAAAGTAATTGAGCAACGTGCTGCACTCATTCGAGACAAAGCAGAATTATCTACTTCTCTAGAACAGATACATGCTGAACTACTTAGTCTTGCTGCTGGCGAGCTACCATTGCGGATGGTAAAAGACCTTATTCAAGAAATAAAGTTACAAGCTGAAGATGAACATAACGAGCTTGTAATGCAACAGTTGATTGAACGTATTGACGACTTGCTTCATGATTATCTGGCAAAGGAACAAGCTGGTGAAGAAGCTTGTAAGGGGTTTGTTGACTATATAAAGCAACAGAATGATGCATCGGCATCCATGCCTATTTATCAAGTGTCTGAATTTGCATTATTCCAGCTAAATAGTTTGCTTGATGGAATGCTCGAACGAGCAAAGCAGACCACCGTTGACAAAATTCAGCGCAAAAAAGAATTACAAAAAAAGCTTGGCGAAATTGAAAGTCATCTTTCTTTGGATATCAACGAAGATGAACTTTCCCGGATTACTGTGTCAATAAAAAAGAAACAAGAGGAATTGATCGCTGCTCAAGTTAAACTGAATAATGCGAATCAGGAACTGAGTTCTTTAAGGAATAACCTGAACAAAAAGACTATGGAGGTTAATAACGCTGTTGATTCATATTTAAGTGAGGCATCCGTTACTGATGAAAATGCTCGAATGGACAAGTATACCCACATGGCTTTGCGTATTTTAGACGCTTATTCGATAGAAGTTCAAAGTAGAAAAAGTGATGTCTTAGCGTCAACCATTACGGATTGCTATCATAAATTGGCTAACAAGCAACGCTTAATTGATCGAATAACTGTGAATCCAACGACATTGGAAATTGCATATCTTGATCATGCAGGAAAACAGCTTTATTCCAACATGCTTTCTGCTGGAGAAAAGCAACTAATGGTTATATCAGTCTTATGGGCATTGGCTATTTGCTCCAAGAAAAAGCTTCCAGTTATTATTGATACACCATTATCCAGATTGGATTCAGCACACAGAGCTTCTGTTGTGAAGAACTATTTCCCTAACGCAAGCGATCAGACTATGATTCTTTCAACGGATTCTGAAATAGACAGAAGATACTATGAACTAATCAAGGAATCTGTTGGCGATGAATTTACACTTAGGTATGATGAAGATTCCCGTAGCACGACAATTGTGAAAGGATATTTTGAATCATGATAGTTAAACAGATTCGCGTTTCGCAGCAGGCAAAAGATCAGTTGGCAAGACTGAAAGCCAAAACCGGAATAAAGAACTGGAATATTCTATGTCGTTGGGCACTGGCATATTCATTGGCAGAAAAAACAGTTCCAACAGACATTACTATTGCAAATGATAGTAATTTAGAGATGTCATGGTTGACCTTCGGTGGAGATTACTACGAGATATATGATGCATTGATGAAAGCTTGGTGTCTACGAGTTGGTCTGCCAGTTGATGAGGATACTCTTTCAAAGTATTTTCGTCTTAATCTCGAACGAGGAATCGCCCATTTGTGCGGAACCGGTTTTATAAAAAGCATTGATGACCTGCTTGAATTGGCGGTGAAATAAAATGAGTATATACCTTGACTATAATGCATCAGCACCAGTTGATTCTCGAGTACTTGATGTCATGATTGATGTTTATAAGAATCACTATGGTAATTCTGATAGTAGAACTCATAGCTATGGTGATGACACTCGTTCAATTGTAGAGAACGCCCGTAAACAAGTCGCATCACTTCTTAACGTGATGCCAAGTGAAATCTTTTTCACTAGTGGATCAACTGAAAGCAACAATATTGCTATCCAAGGATTGGAACACTATGCCCATGAATCCGGGAAGAATCACTTTGTAACTACAGCAATTGAGCACAAAGCAGTGTTGGAATCAGTCAAGGCTATGGAAAAAAGAGGATTTTCCGCTGATTTCATTATTCCACAGAAGAGTGGAGCAATTACTGTACCTGACATCTTGGAAAAAGTCACACCTCAAACAGTACTTGTTAGCGTCATGCATGTTAACAATGAAACGGGGATCATTCAACCTGTAGATCTGATTGGTGAGGCTTTATCATCACAGGAAGTCTTATTTCATATAGATGCTACGCAAAGTTGCGGGAAATTAGTAACTGAACTGAGAAACATGAAGTATACCATGCTATCATTCAGCGCACATAAGATGGGTGGGCCTCAAGGTATAGGTGTTTTGGTGCTGCGAAAAAAGAGATATAAGCTTCCGCCGGTTAGAAATATTATGTATGGCGGTCAACAGGAAAATGGGATCAGACCTGGTACAGTGCCTGTTGCGCTGGTTGCTGGTTGCGGTAAGGCATGTGAGATTGCTGAAAAAGAGTATCAATCTAATCAGATGAAGTGCAAAGAGATACAAGATCTCTTGGTAAATTTACTTAATGATTCCGAATTGGAATGGTCCATTAATGGTGATTTGACGCATTGTATTAGTAGTACACTGAATATCTGTTTGCATGGTGTATCATCTGAAGCACTTATGCTTGCAAGTAAGATTCATTGTAGTGTATCAAACGGTTCTGCATGTACGTCAAAAAACTATAATCCAAGTTATGTCTTGACCGCAATGGGAATTCCAGCAAATGACATTTCAAACTCTATACGACTCAGTTGGAACGCAAACGTAGACAAGACTGTACTGAAAGACGGTTTCTCAGCATTACTCGCCATAGCGAAAAAATTGAAAACCTGAAAGGAAAAGCAGCTTGTAAGTTTTTCGGATGATGTTTGTGACACATTGAACTAAAGGTATGAACGGAGGAAAGTCTGATGGTTTTCAGAGGATTTGATTTACAAGCAGAAATCTCTTACCGAACTATTGATACTGAAAACTATCAATGGAAAAGATTTACCTCTCCTGTTTACGGAGGTCAGTATCCACGGGGAACAACTCGCTGGGAACAAGAATGCCTTGACACTGCAAATGCATTTCTTGAAAAGCTTTTTTCTGTTCACGGTTTTCTTGAATTCTTTATTAAGAATAACTGCCGCTTAAGGAAACAAGAGGTCATTGATTATTTAGCACAGAATTGTCCAACGTTAGTATTTCCTGATTCAAGAGAATATCGACAACCTTTCACGTGGTATTGGTGCCAACTGGAAGGTAGCGGAGATGCACCTGGCCACATTATGGACATGAGCGGCTGGTTTTATGATAAATTAGCAGTACCAGACATCACTGTAAAAGTGGATGGAAAAGAGTACAGACCATTTGCCGACGGTGAGAACTGCTTTTCTTCCTGTGTTGATGACAATGCTTTTGCATGGAAACTATGCGAAGCAAGCTCATATAATGTTCCATACTTGTATAATCTTATAAAAGCCTGTGATCATAACATAGAATGGCTATATGAAGGAAGCTTTACAACAGACATGGATGATGGCCTTTATGCAGTTCTGGAGCTTTTTGATAGAAGTATTCTTCCCAGATATAATGTGATAGTGAAAGAGGATACAATCGCTGTGCGAGCAGGAACATACACAATGCATATAGTTGATACTAGCGAGGAAAATCTTCGGTCAATAGTCAGAAAAAATAAGAAATTGATAAATAGTCTAATTGGCTCGATGAATAAATGACTCCTATAGATAGCAGTGTAATAAAGATTATTACAGAAAGGAGCCAAAAGCATGCCGGCAGGATGGAATTTGACTAGTGGGGAGCTAAGTCGCTTTCACATTGAATTAGAAAAGTATTGGGCTCATTTTAATTATGTATTTTCCGATGCTTGTCGCAAAAGATCAACATATAAGTTTGGTCTGATAAAAGCGATTATTGACTGCTTGTATTCCGCAGAGTTGACAGCTCGAGGAATGGAGTTGTCTTATGAACATATTTTTTCAAAATTCACCGAAAACTATTGGAACTTAATCGCCAAATATGATATCTGCCAGATACGTCCAGATGGAAAGACTAATATCTCAATGATTGAAAAATTGATTTATGAGGTTCGCGATAGGCATGCCGCATTATCTGTAATAGAGTTTGAAAACTTGAATGATGATGACCGTATAGCTTTGATCACCCTCGTGAAGAAAGAATGTCGGAAGAATGTTGTTGGCGCTCTGTTTCAAGATTTTAATGGAGAATTGTACGGATTCGATCATAAGGAAGATCGAATCTGGCTTCATCTATGCGCCTATAATTTCCTGATGACTTATAAACTTGAAATCGAGCAAATGAATTATTATGCTTGGGCAAAGTTTTTAGATAAGATTAATCGTAATAATCCACCGGTACAATTAATTGAAAAGTTGGAACTTTCCACACCACAGCGTAAAAATCTATCAGTCTATCGTGATATTCTCCGGAAAGAATTTGAATTGAACAACTGCTTTTATTGTGGGTCGAAATTGGAAACCGGTACACATGTTGATCATGTTTTACCGTGGTCTTTTGTAAAATCGGATCATCTTTGGAACTTTGTGCTTGCTTGTCCAAAGTGCAACACAAAGAAAAAAGACCTGCTTCCTTCGAAGCAGAAGTTGGCTGAGGTAACAACTCGAAATCAGGAGATGATATCTAATCAAGATCCGTTCATCCATAAAGAACTTGTGGGATATTCGGAAGATTTGATGTGGAAAATTTGGGACTATGCACATCGACAAGGATATCGAGTATTCGATGCAATTTAGTAAGTATTATCTAGGTCCAATACTCGGCTTGGAATTGAATATGCAAAACGAAATGGACACTATTTTCTCCATTTAGTGGAACGGGTGTGATGGAATGTGAACGCGAAAGCAATTGAAGGGATTTCAGTAAGTGCAGTAAATGATACAATACGGTTATCGTCTGTATTATCACCCTATATTTCAGAAAACGACAAAAGTCCCTCTTTCGACGGTTATATCTGTATCCATCAAAACGCAATAAAGTGTACCCCATGTCAAGGACAATCTGAGTTTTTGGGGTTGCCATCAGCTGAGCATTCCGAGATAATATAATTGCTTTACCGCTACGGAGGATAGTGCAACGCTGGGAAGCGACATGAG